>Ga0307512_10004775_pt1 | contig 14579 bp, 23 predicted proteins | sample 14_EM_MG_FD_200267 | JGI IMG/M metagenome (GOLD analysis project Ga0307512, IMG submission 200267) | Populus trichocarpa ectomycorrhiza microbial communities from riparian zone in the Pacific Northwest, United States - 14_EM | ecosystem: Host-associated > Plants > Roots > Unclassified | place... | reverse complement strand
ACATACCTGACCCTTAGTCTTACTGAAATCGGGCGTGCGACAGGAATTGAGGACGCAGAAGTGCGGCGGATAGTCCTTAGCATGGTGCGCATACGCGGGCATTAAACCAGTGTCTGCGCCATCCCATCGGGAACTTCCGCCTGCGAATGTTGGCTGATATGGCCCTTGGCAGATTGAGGCGGGCGAAATCGATGCGAGCATTGACGCCCATGGATCGGTGACTTTCGCAGACGACGAGCCAGCAGCGGTGTCAAAGGCAGAGATCGACGGGGCGCTACGAGTGGCCCAAGAACAGGAGCAAGTACTGCGCAGGCTAGAACGGGAAATTGCAAGAAACAAGGATTACCTACAGAAGGTGCGTGTTGGGTCGCATCCGAGCGTGCCTACAAGACTAAACTCCACGGGGCTTTTACAGGCAGTGCGAAGCCGGGAGGAGGGCCAGAGCTCGTCGAACACGTCTTCGAACTGGCCTTATATTGAAGAAGAGTTGTGGGCGGGTTCACCTGGGAGTCGTTGGGCCGACGAGTCGGTGTACTGATCATCATGAAAGGGACGGTATCAGACTGAGATTCGTGTACAGAGAAAGATGTTCCATAACGAGATTAATGCGTCGTGCTCTGATTGATTAGAAAGAGAACGTAGCTTGATGACCCTATTGTGCTTACGAGGTCAGTTGGGCGTAAAGTGCGCGGGGAAGTGTTCCTGTGGGAACAAGGCGCCAATCTGGGGCTTGCTGTCATCAAGTGAACAGCTTATGATGTCGAAAAATGGTCATCGCTGAGTCATCAAGCGGTCTGATTATAGAGCACGCTCAGAGCTGGGCTGATTATCTCATTTTGCGATCTGATCGAAGGGAACAAATGCCCCAAAGGATAAATAGATTACGGTAACAGCACTCCTTCATAGGCAGTAAGCGAGATTTTGATTTTTTTGCAACCCAAGTTGCAAACGCACCGCGTAAAAAAGAATTCGTATACATACGGGCATAATCACCTCTCCCCCCGTGATCCTTGAGAAGTAAATTTCCATTTTGAATATAATTTTTACCAATTTTCTGTGATCTATAAGAGCCCCACTGCCTTCTGGCGCTGTAGTACTAAGCATCGTCCTCGTAATTTCTTGGATGTGTTTTCCATCCAAATCCCAAAACGCTCTCTTTTCGGACGAATCCACCAAACAGCCAGGTACAAAAGCCCCAGCTCCCGTCGCCTCTTCTTCTTCCACAACCCCCAACGACACATCATCATCACCCATGGCTCCCACCATCGCAATCGTCATCTACACCCTCTGGGGTCACGTAGCCAAGCGTGCGTGTCTCACTTTCTATTTCCTCCTTCTCCCTCCTTCGTTTATCTTCTTATCTTGTGTTTTATCTTAACAGTGGCTGAGGCTGAGAAGCGCGGCATCGAGGCTGCCGGTGGTAGCGTTACCATCTACCAGTGAGTACGATGGTTATAGCGTTGGTAGAGCCCACCGTCTGATCCGTTTCACTGCTAGGATCGCCGAGACTCTCCCTGAGGAGGTTTTGACCAAGATGCACGCCGCTCCCAAGCCAGACTACCCCATCATCACCCCTGCAGAGCTAGCGAACTTTGATGGCTTCCTTCTCGGTATTCCCACCCGATACGGTAACTTCCCGGCGCAGTGGAAGGTAAGCAAGCACATGATCTTCTCTTCTATTTTGCGTCGTGCTGGATCTTAAACTGTATTGCTTCCGTCTGCAGGCCTTTTGGGATGCGTCCGGCTCACTCTGGCAACAGGGCAAACTGTACGGCAAGTTCGCTGGCGTGTTCATCTCCACCGGTGGACTCGGCGGTGGACAGGAATCCACCGCCATCGCGACCATGTCTACCTTCGCCCACCACGGCATTTCCTTCGTTCCCCTTGGCTACGCAAGAGCATTCGCTCAACTGACGAACGTCACTGAGGTTCACGGTGGTATGTGCCTTTGTCGTTATCTATGCGATAGCAGGTTGGTAATCAGATAAATGCTACCAGGCTCTCCATGGGGCGCTGGCACTTTCGCTAGCGCTGATGGTTCGCGTCAGCCCACCCCCCTCGAATTCGAGATCGCCGAGGCCCAAGGCAAGGCCTTCTACGAACATGTTGCCAGGTCGCGCAAGTAGAAGCATGGTCCCATCGTTGATGAATTAACAAGCGTTGTACTTTCTATCAGACTCTTTCTGTAACCCGATCATTCCAATCGACTTTTACATTTTGGAGCAGCAATTTCTGGAGAGAAGGACATGATCCGGTTCGCATTTCCATTCTGACTAAACGAAAGAATGTGAACGAGAAGTGTCAGCTGTCGCGCCAGCGCATCAGCATCTAAGGAAGTTGATCTTGTGAAAGTGATTTCTTCAAAAGGGAATATACCTGCCCAACGCCGCGCACATTGGGCACCCTAAATCTTTCTTTAGATGGGACCATCCCACGTGTGTAGAACCCCTGTAACCTCTCACGACGAGCATTCCTGGCGATCACCGCCACATTTAATTAATTTGAGGGTTTGCGCAACACTTTGACGGATATGGCCTTCGAATTTAGATCTAAATATTCTGGAACGTTTCTATTCCACGGCTTCCTCTTTAGCCGCCTTTTATTTTTCCCATTTGAGAAGAACATGGTGTCCCTTCCATGCATTTGTCTGATTTTTGGCTTTGGTTGGGCGCACGGCGCTTTTACTTGTGTTATTCCATTTGGGCTGTTGACGCTCGAAACTACATCAGCGGAAAGGGTGTTATGGCAATCATGACCCTACAGTACCCCACACTGTTACTGTGGCGATCTTTCCCCATGTAATGGTGGCTGTGGGCGCGCAACGCCTCGCTCCCAGGCTTCCCGACTAAACCGTGCAACATGTGCCATCGGGGACTGCGTCGTTCCGGATGTTGGAAAATCCACGACGGATCGGATTCTCGTTGTCGTTCTTGTGATCACTGCGTCATGATTTCCCAGAGGAGATCGGTCAGCCCTGTTTTGTATACCATCTGAACTCGTTTGATCCCCCTCCCCCCACAGGCCTCACCGTCCTGATCCCACCGCACATCCCCCATCGCTTCTCCGCCTTATCGAAATACGGGACGACAACTCGAACGTTGCAAGAGTACGTGCGGACCCGCATTATTTGCATATGTATGACCGTAGACGAGGCTGGGTGGGTGGACGGAATCTTCGGCAGTAGGATGCGTGGTTCAGAGATCGTCTTCCGATTCGTCTGCGTCTGCTACTTCCCAAGACGCCAATCAAAACAACGTGTTCAGAGCCGACTCGGATCTTGATATCCGGCATATAAACGTGGCAGCGACTTGGCAGGGAACGCAGCAAAGCCGAAACAAGCGCTGTGAAGAGAAAAGCGTATAAGAAAGCCGTCCATTCCACCAAGCTGCCGCAATTGACATGGCAATAGGACTGGCGAAAAAGCTGGACGAAGGGCATACATTCACTCGTGGTGATGCCTCTCAGGGTCTCGACTGGCGCGCTTGGAGTCCGTTCTGTTCGTCACTTTCGGGCATATCCCCTTAGTACGGCGCTTGTCTTGGGCCCTCTCCAGGCCGATCTGAGGCTCTCAGAACGTTGGCTCTTCTCATGGGGGGGAAAGGAGCCCTGCGGTGCTTACAAGGTCTTGGGGGTTGGAGGAATGGGTCTCTGTGGGGTTCCTGTGTCTCTTGCGATCCTCCCAGGTGTCGAATCCAGCACTAGCGGCGCAAGGTTAGGACTGGACGCGCAGGCAGCCCCACTTTCCCAAGCGATGCCCTCTTAACTGGGCTTCTCCAGCCGCGCTCTGGGAAGACTCACCTCGGAGGACAAGGATTCCGCCGCTGATATCAGTAGCGCTACCTCTTCGTCTGCTCTTCGATGCGATGCGTAAAACTTTTCAACTGTGACAAGGAAATGTTTGTTGTCGCCTTTGGGGTATCGACCATATAGCGGAGAACATTGGCTGTTCCATTGGCCACAGCAGGGGTTGAAACCATAATTTGAGGCCCCACACTCACAAACGTAACACCGGCGTGTGCCGCGAAAGCCTCCGGCATTTCGCGATCCCGGACCCATCCAGCTCGGCTCGGGACTCAGGCTGCTCTATGAACCACGCACAGCAAGGATCAAGAGCTTATAATGCATACGATTTACCGCTCATGAATTTATCAATTTTCATTCCACAATATTTTCCTTCTCCAAATCTCCCCTCTTTGCTCGCACAACCAAATGAACGGCTCCGATCTCGCAACCTACGACGCTCCGGCGCTGACTACCGTACGGGCTTACTCTTGTGCCCTTGGCGCTTACAACAGTCCTGACGTTAATGGCCAGAACAACGGACGAGGGCTTGAGTGCGGGGAGGACGCGCAAAGGTTTTGGCAACCTCGTGAGCCTTTCTTCATGCCTTGCTCTGCTGAAAGGCATAGGCTGACCATGTGCGGTGGTCCCGAGAGGCCCAAGTTTAGACCGGTCCGCTCATTCGGAAAGCGACCCTGAGCACAGTGCCCATCATCCCAAGTAGGTACCCCGTGTCGGGACGGCTTTCTTCCCTCATCTTGTAATGTGCTTAACGTGCTTAAGCCCATGCGCGTTCCGCGATGCGTGCACCACAGCGCCTGACTACCCCTACGAAGGCGGCGATGCTCGCATGGGTGCGCCCCCGCCTGCACCGGAGACGGTCTCCACGCCCCGCTGTTCACCCGTCCAGAGTGTGGGCGGGCACACCACCGACCACTTGCGACCCGGAAACCAGCCACTGCAATCACCGCTGTTGTTGCCACCGCCACCGCCACCCCGACAGGATCGTCCGAAGGGACGGGCCGTTCATGTGCAGGACGTTGTCATCCGACTGCTGATCACGTCGCAGCTCGACACACCACACGTTGATCGATGAGTTTACGTTGACCGGAGTTCGTTTCGTTTTCTTGGAATCCCTCCAAGTGTGTTTAGCGCGCTCTCTCTCTGGGCGCAGCCCCCTCGACATGGGATAGCTGTACTTGTAGATTTCTTTACCCCACTTGTTGTATTTTACGTTCTAGGGCGGACAAAATGATCCTACTAGGGTAGTTTGTCGCATCGTTGATGATCGCACGTGAATGAGATAAGATTGTTGGGGATTGGGCGCCGCCTTATCATCGCATCGGCCCTCCTCGATGGGGAACTCTCAGGTACTATCTGATCAACGCCCTCCCGAACGCCGAGCACGCAAGGTGACATCTGACTTACTATGTGGTACCCGCCACTGTTTCGAGTCGGTGTCTCATGTTTGCTCTCGAAGTTTGGTGGATTAGTTTGATACTTAGGCCCACCTATTCATGTTGTTCCATGTCTCACACGTATGGGTAGTACATTGATGACATCCAAATCGAGCAGAAGCAAATGATGGCGACTTTCTCCTAGCGACACGTACGGTGATACATACCTCTGCGCTACGTAGTAACTCTGAACTCAGGAGCGACAAAATAAAGCCCCAGACTACTTCCTATTAGCTTTCTTAGCTGCAGCCCGCGCACGCATGATCTGTTTCTTCCAGCCATAACATTTGCTACAATCTGAAACGGGATTAACACATGAGTCACGTTGTTGGATCAGGCAGACAAGATAAGGAAAAAGGAGATTGGGTGAGAAGAACGCAACGCCGTACCGGTAGAGCTGTGCTTCTTGCACTGATACACGTTGTCTTTGTTCTGGCCCGTCGGCGGCGCCTCGAGGGCCTCGCGATCAACAAAATCGAACTGCAAGAGGGGAGAGACCGTCCGTGAATGGTTCCACCAGGGCGCAGATGCCGCATGCGGGCCCGAGATCGGCCATAAATAAGCGAGCCTGAGACGTACCCCGAAGAACCCGTCGTTCTCCTCCCGCAGGTCAACCTCGCAGGCGGTGCACTGTTACGTACACGCACGTACGCAAACACATAGGGAAACAGGATCAGGATCAGGATCAGTTACAGGGATTGGTGGGTGAGTGGGAATGGGTTAGTGGGACGTACCACCTCCTTGAAATGCGCAAGGCAGAAGACTGCGTCGTTGATTTCGGCCGTTTGGCCGGGTACTACGTCGGTCATGGCTTGGGGTAGAAATATAGGGGTAGACTGGAGTGGAGGACTCGGAGGCGAGGACACAGAACTGGGGTGGGGATCGTAAGGTGAGGACGATGGAAATATATGGGCGCAAGTGCGGGGAATGTGACAATGCGGGGGTATCCGAAATCCGAGGATCCGAGTCCCCGTGCCGTGTCAATGTTTACCCGTTCCCATCTATTACTATTACTACTATTATAGGTATGTACCGCGAGCCAAAGGACTTAGGCCATTCAACTCCTCAAGTGACTAGTACCCAGGGCGGCAGGCTACTCCTAACGATCACATCCGTGCGTCCGAGTCTGCATGTGAAGGGAGACCTTCCTCAGGCAAACACTCTGGATAGCCAGAAGGGGCGTCGACGTCATCCAGCTACATGACCCACACTAACCCTCCAGATGGGAAACTTTCCCCGTTCACCCAACGTTTAAAAACCCACTCGCTCCTCGTTTCTGCACCCGCGATCCACTTACCGGCCGCCCTGTCGTTCGCAGGCAAATACACCGCAAGATTCTGACCACAACCCCACGGTCATCTGTACTGCCAGTACGGGGAATCTACAAACCACGCACGACGTAATAATAAAAAATTCCCTCTAAATGGCTGAGAGGAGACGTTTCGAAGTCCCTCTTCACCCCTTCCTGTGTTTTCGGCATCAGGAAAGTTAGAGACGTACTAGGCACGTTCATCGCGGCCACCGATTCCAGTACTATATGAGCGCACCGCCAAGACCCACCACCGGAGGAACATCATTACGTCGTTTGAGAGGAGAGCTCATGAGGCCCATGAGGCCTCGGACACCCTATCGTATGTGCTTTCCAGACGATGAGAAAGATGTAGACACTAACGTGAAATTGAAACATACCCTCAGTTCGGAATGGTTAAGACGAACTGAGGGGAAGAGCGAAGAGTAAAGATCAAACATACTCGTATGAGTCCAAGTGCGACGATAACATCGTAGCCTGAGTCTAGCTACTACACAGTAACACATCCACCATAATAAAACGCTTTCAGAAACAAAAAAAAAAAAACAATAATTTCCACTAGCAAGCATAAATTATTGCTAGCCGTCAAAATCCCACAGATCTTCGGGATCAGGAGCAGTGGATCTATAGATCATAAGCTTTTTTACATCAAAGAAGATGAACACCACTGACAAATCCTCATCTCTGTCCTGTGTTTCCTCCGGCTCCTCGAGACGATCCCCTCCTTCGGCTTTCCATCGTTCGTGCCGCTCAATCAACTCGGTCAAGTAGCTAGTCTTCTTCGCCATTCGTATGAACTTGTGCTTCAGCAACTCACGAGCAGACGGGCGCTGTGCAAAATAAATACAAGTCCTACAATCAAGAAGGGGTTAAACGTACGTCACGGGGATCCTGCTGAAGGCAGTATGAGACAAATTCCCTGAAAGGCTTCGAAAACATGGCGTCGAGCTGTGGGGGTGGGTTCTTGGATATCACAAATAGAACCTTCAAATACAGTCAGAAGTCAGGTCATGGTTCGATATCGTGGCCGCATGAACATGCCTTCATGGGATGAAGCTCTGCGTAGGGCGGTTCACCCTTCGCTAATTCTATGGCTGTGATTCCAAGACTCCATATATCAGCTTTGTGATCATAGCCGCTTTCTTTGATAACTTCCGGCGACATCCAATACGGAGCCCCTACGAAGGTATACTTCTTCTCGGACGACGTTCCAGACAATTGGCCGGAGACACCAAAGTCGGCAAGTTTCACTTCTCCCCCTGCGGAAAGGAGAATATTCGCGGCTGCGGAAAGGGCATCGTGTTGAGGCGAAGGAGCGAAGTAGTACTACTACGAGTGATACCTACCTCTGATATCACGGTGTAGCTTGCCTTCTGTGTGGAGGTAATCCAGTCCATGAAGTAATTCCCGGAGGATAATAGCAATGTACTCTTCCCGGAAGACGCCCGGCTTCATCTGCGAAAGCTTTTAGGATGAGACAGAGAATGAGTAATGAGGAGGCCCACAAGGTCCAAGCAGGAACCACCTGAACAGTACCTGACAAAGAGACGATCAAACGGCTGCAGAAGGTTTCCGGGTGTGCACGCGTACTCCATGACAATCCAGAGATGCGATCCTTTGAGATACGAGCCATGATACCTGCGAACATAAACACCTCGACCAGACACCGTAAAGCAGAGAGACATACTTTGTGACGTGGGCAGAATCCAGTTGAGATAGTATTTGAATTTCTTGTTGGATATCCTCAATCTCATCCTCGGCGCCTTCGAGGTCAATGATCTTGATCGCAACTGCCTTCTGCGTCCGCTTATCATATCTGAACACGAAGGTGAGTACTGAGTGCAAGTCACAATGACGTGTTGGTGAGCAACGTACCCCTTGAAAACCTTGCTGGACGAGCCCTTGCCTGACTACGCTCAGCTCTACGAATTTGGCGCGCGGGAGTGAGAAAAACACACCGATCCTGTCCTGCTTTACATAAAATTCTTCTGGGTCTGACTGGTGAGAGTCCCGAATTGACCGAGGAGTTAAGATAAATGTGACGACATAAATTACGTTATCGTGGAATAGTATGTGGCGTATCCCACCATTGGTAATCCTGGCTAATAGCGGAGAGGGTATATTCGAGAGCGCAAAGCGGTAGAAGGTTGGGAAAGGAAGGGAAAGGGGAATAAGAATGTGTGCTAAACGACTAGAGAAGGAGGGGGCTTGAAGAGAGGAAGGCGGCAGTGCAGAGATTATGGCCGAATTAGATCATGATGCACATGGCCTGACAGCGAGCGCGACGCCCGTGGATCTCTGTGTTAAAATCTAGCGCGGATAACCTCAGCAGAACGCGAACGCGACAGATCTTAACATATCCCGCTCAAACCAACCGACCCATGGCCCACACGCGTATTTGTACGTACATACAGGCAACGATTTATAAATACATATTTATAAAAAAAAAGTTACTGTTTTACAGTAATTGCAGGAAAACCAGACCCATGTGAGGAAGTAACCGTGCCCGCTAAGCTACCATCTGTTGGGTGGGTGCCGCAATGCGAGCCAGACGGCTGCAAGACTGCACAGGGTCATTGCGTAGAACACCCCGTAGCCACCCATGATATTATTCTCCAACGAAAAGGAGAACAGTGAGGCCGTAATAGCTGGCGCGATGGCACGCTGTACGGACGCGACCGTCTGGGCGAGGCCGTTTGTCGCGCCGAGCATACCACTGGGGGCCGCGGATGAGATGTATATGAAGGTACAACCTGAAATGGACGTTGAGAAAGTCCTCTCCACGCACGAAGAGGGCTGTTGCGTACCGTACGACATCATAACGCCTGTTAAACACAACATCTGGACGAGCACAAGGACCCAGAGGACGACGTCGGTTCCTGAATTTTGCGCGTGGGTACCGTTGATCGGGAAGAGGAGGAACGAAGGGACGAGACAGGAGGTGAGCGTAATGAATGTGCGACGGAGTCCCAGGGACTTGAGGATGGGGTCGAAGGCGGTCAGCTGGAGGGTACCACATATGATCCCCCAGACGGCCATGCAGACCCCCATGGGTCCAGGGTCTAAGCCCAGTCCGCCGAGTCGAATAGATGTCGTGTACACCAGCGGAACAAAGATTCGAGTGCTCATTTCGAGGAAAGAAAGGGTGCCATACTGGGCAATGCTGAGTATCACTGGCCTAGTGAACAGAGTGCTCGATAGGAGCTCCTGCTGATCTTGGGTGCCAAGTAAACTATTCGGGAACTCGATGTTGTTATGCTCCGCGTCAGGGAGATGGGCCAAATTCGATTCGCCTAGCGGCTCTTTTATCTCTGGTGGGCTCTTACGTAGCGTCTGCAGTGGACAGTGGATGTAGCATGAGCTCAATGGACACAGCAGATATTCAACTTCTGGCGTCTACCTCTCTCAACAAAACTGATGCGACGATTAGCGTGACGATTCCGTACATACTTGAGGCAGCGCTTGGGAGAAAGTAGGGATGCCGTTTCCAGAACGGGTGGCCGAAAATTCCTGGCCAGCTGTCCTGGGGCCGGGAAAGTAAGCCGCCCAAGTATGATCTACGAGTGTGTCACTGACGAAATCGCTAATCAGCCAACAAGGAACTCACGTACCCCACGGTGCTACCAATAGCCCAAGAAAGTGGGACAGTCGCAAATGCTCGTGCCATATTGGTCTCATCACTGATCTCCGCCAACACACACTTCAAAACGCCGATGTTGCCATTCAGAGCGCCTGCCAGAAATCGGCTATTGCCGCACCACATGAGGTGGGCGTGTTTTCGTGGCGATTTCATAGGGTACATACCTCGCTGCCAGAGTCCAGAATGTTCGCGACAGGCCAAATAAGATCGTGGCCACCACCAGGCCTAAGGTACCTCTGAGAAGAACGGGTTTGCGGCCGATAAAATCTGAGAGACGGCTCCATAACAATACAGTGGCAGCCTCCCCCCCAAAATATAGTGACATCTAGAAGAGGATGGAATGAGCCACGTGGCATGGCCCAGGTGTAGGAATCATTCAGCTCACGATGATACCGGCATAATAACCGACTTTCTTTTCATCACCACCCGTAATTGGGAGTTGACCAACCAACTAATCCATCCCATCATTACTGGTATATCGGGTACAGGCTGCGCCTGATGCCAAACGAGGAAAGAAAGACACACCTCATTGATGTAGGGCAGAACGGAAAAGGCCATCACGGGCTCTGCTATCATGAGAAGCAGCAAGGCAAACAATTGCCCTGCAGGTAGTGGAGTAGGGTGCCTGCTCTGTCGAAGAAGAGGAGAACGCTCGTCATTCTGCTCGGTGAGTTCTTGGGATGGCATGGCAGTAAATAGTGGAAGGAAAGTGAGGCTAGGACTAAGCAGGCGGGGCCCTATTAAAGAGATTTGGATAGGGATTTGAGGTTGGTGACGTAGTTCGAGAGTCAGCTATTCGCAAGTGCTGCAATATCGTTGATGAATGATGATTGAGCGTCAAACTGGGATATTCGGATTAGGACACTGTCTCATACATCCTGTCAGAGCGATATATCTGGGACGTTTTATAGTCCATATTCCGAGGCACCGTCATCAAGTCTACGCACTGTCATACAACATATGGTCAACCCTGAGAGAAGGAAGAACGAATTTACCCCTTCCTGGAATCCTGGTACTGTAGTAGTTCTGCTGCGGAGTCGTGTTACAATTCCGGCACCTTGTTGACACGATGACTGACTCGGATGGTCCTTCTCCGATATTTTCGGGGCCAGAGAGAGCAGGAACCACGAAGCCCATTTATCTCAGCTGTATAAAGCTTGGATGAGGCTGCGCCGGCATGGCAGGGTTCTGGAGGACCACAGGTAGAGGTGTGGACCAATACGGGTCAGAGGAACTGCACCATACCTCACAGCGTCCAGCTTCAGCCAAATCACCACGCATATATATTATATACATACCATTACGCGCTCCAACCAACTTGGCCGAGTTGATGTGAGGATGTGAGCCGGTGTAAAGAGACCTAGAGGGCCTTTCCGTGTTGTAATACCGTTGATGAATGATGGTTGACTAGTGAGTTGCGAGTGCGGACCGCTACCGAGTGCCACAATACTTGAACTAAGCAACCCCGCGTGCGCCAAACACGGGCGCTTCCCTACATTGCCTCAATGATGCCGGACGACGGTTGAACGTTGAACGTTGAATCCCGATAAAATGATGAATGTATGCGATTTATTCTACACACAATGTGCAAGGGCCCCCAGGTCTGTCACGTTGCCTTCAGCTTTTAAATCGCAACTAACACCTCATCAACTATAGGGCACCGCCTTCGGTGGGCCAACTCAATGCTGGTGTGACCCTGGCGAGGGATGGACGAGCCCCTCCGTAACTCAAAATAGGAAGGCTCCAAGTCTTTCCTCAAGCTACCACCCACCGGGCGGGAGCCGTGATGCGAGCCAGATGGCCCCGAGACTGCACAGGGAGAGTGCGTAGAACACGCCGTAGCCGCCCATAATGTTCTTCTCCAACGAGAGCGAGAATAGCGATGCGGTGATCGCCGGCGCGATCGCACGCTGTACAGAGACGACTGTCTGGGCGAGGCCGTTTGTTGCGCCCAACATACCCCTCGGAGCTGCAGATGAGATATATATGAAGATACAGCCTGAAATCGACGGCGAGGAACGGTCAGAGGGTGCCCCCTATGCATGAGTCATGACTGAGAGACCGTTACGTACTGTACGCCATGCTCGCGCCGATTGAACATATCAGCTGGATGAGCACAAGGACCAAGAGAACGGTGTCCGTTCCGGCGTTTTGCGCGCGGGTGCCATTGACCGGGAAGAGGAGAAATGAAGGGACGAGACCAGAGAGGAGGACAATGAATGTGCGACGGAGTCCCAGGAAATTGAGGATGCGGTGGAGGGCGGTGAGCTGGAGGAGACCCCTCACGATCCCCCACACGGCCATGCAGGCCCCCATAATTGTGGGATCTAGCCCCAGTCCGCCGAGTCGAATGGATGCCGTGTACACCAGCGGGAGAACCATCCAATTGCCGGTTTCGAGGAAAGAAAGGGCGCCATAGTTGGCAACGGTGAGTAGCACTGGCCGGGTAAACAGTGTGTTTGGTGGGGGCTCCTGTTGATCCCCTTGGACGCCAAAAGGACCATTCAAGCGCTCGTCATTGTGCTCCACGTCAGTTGAACGAACAAAATTCGGCTCGTCCCGCTGGTCTCTCAGCTTTGGTGGGTTCTTGGGCAGCGTCTGCAGTGCTCATATCATGAGCGCGAGGGATACACCAGGTGTATAACTTCTGAAACACACCTCTTTCAAGACGATGAGGGCGACTATTAGCGAGATAAAACTGTAAGCACTTGCTGCAGCACATGGAAGAAAGTAAGGGTATCGTGTCCAGAACGAGTGGCTGAAGACATTTGGCCAGCGGTCCTGTGGCCGTGAAAGTAGACCACCCATGTATGGTCTACAAACGTGTCACCGGTCTGATAGTCAGTCAACTAACAAAGAACTGACGTACCCTACGGCAGCACCAATGGTCCAAGACAGTGAGACAATCGCAAATGTCCGCGACATATTGGTCTCATCACTCATCTCTGCCAGCATACTCTTCATAACACCGACGTTGCCATTCAGTGCGCCCGCCAAGAATCGGCTATTGAGGGACCATTATGGGGTGAGCGGGTCTCAGTCGCGATTCCATGAGAAACATTACCTCGCTGCTAGCGCCCAAAATGTTCGCGACAAACCAAACAGCACGGTCGTCACCACAAGTCCTAGTGTGCCTCTGAGAATAACGGGTTTGCGTCCGATAAAATCGGAGAGACGACTCCATTGTAACACGGTGACAGCCTCGCCGACAAAATAGAGCGACAACTAACAGAGGATGGGGTTTGACATGTGGCATGACCTCGGAGCCGAAATTGCTTACAATGATACCAGCGTAGTACCCAACTTTCTTTTCGTCCCCACCTGTGATTGGAAGCTGACTAACAAGCTGGCCATCACTTGCATATTTCGCCTGCTGCCAGATAAGGAGAGAAGAACATACCTCATTGATGTAAGGCACGATGGACAAGCCATTTAAAGGCTCTGCTATCATGAGAAGAGACAGGGCAAACAATTGCCCTGTAGGCAGCGGGGTTGGGTGCGCGGGCTTGCGAAGAAGCGGAGTACGCTCGTCATTCTGCTGGATGACTTCTTGGGCTGGCATGGCAGCGACAGCAGGACGAAACGGAGAATGGGACTAAGTATGCGAGTTCCTATCAGAGGATTTTCGATAGAAATATAAGAGCGCGGATGGGACGGTTTGAAGAGAGTCAGCATTTCCGGGGTGGTGTAATATTGTCGATGAACATGGATGATGATTAATGATTGGGCGTCAAATCTCCTATATCTCCGGGACGTTTTCAATCTACTTTCGGGACACCGCCATCGAGTCGAAGCACGGTACAAGTCAAGGACAACCTTGGAAAGAAAAAAGAAAAGAAGTCCGCCACTTACTAGCTATAGTCCACAGCGTAAAACGTGCTACTACTCCCACTCCTGTTTTGTTGTGTAACATCGTCCGTCTCGAGTCAGTAGGCTTCCCTTTTTTTTGAAAAGCTTTCATTCTTAATGCGAGTCAGTAAGAATCAATGAGGGGTGGCGGGATACGAAGACAACACCAGTCAGTTGGAAGTTAGCAGATGAGATGAGCAGAGACCAGTTGACGTAATACACACCCCTAGTATGGGGTTAGGTTAGGTTAGTGCGTGTCGATTTTGTCTTCTGTTTTCTCATGATACATTTAGAGTGCGTTCGGGAACGTTTTCTCGACGCGAGATACCAGCCAAATGTTTTTTTTGTCCAAACATTATTTCGTGTGAAAAATTGCGCTGTTCGGGAACGTTTTCACGCGCGTGAAAACGTTATTTGGGTCGTGATAACGCCAGCCAAGTCCAAATTCTACTCGGACCCTCGATTTCGTCGAGATTGCGTGACTGTGTGACAGTGCGTGTGACTCGCATGTGACTTGTGTGATGCACAACTCACGGAATTTCCT
>Ga0307512_10004774_pt1 | contig 14579 bp, 21 predicted proteins | sample 14_EM_MG_FD_200267 | JGI IMG/M metagenome (GOLD analysis project Ga0307512, IMG submission 200267) | Populus trichocarpa ectomycorrhiza microbial communities from riparian zone in the Pacific Northwest, United States - 14_EM | ecosystem: Host-associated > Plants > Roots > Unclassified | place... | reverse complement strand
AAATTAAATTCAAAAAAAAAAAAAAAAAAAAAAAAAACGTTCAACCTTACCAGCAGAATTTCACTCGCTGAATGCGCTCAGTTGTCATAGGCGCCCCTATTACTTTGTCAAAATTGTGGCTGTTTCCTCGAGGTGGCAGTGGGCCTGCGGCCTTTCTGGACCATATAATACCTGATGTACATCAATATACACAGCGTAGAAAAAATGATCAGATTACAGGGTGCGTCTTCTAGTAATTCTATCTTGTCGTATTTATTGTCGACCGGATCATCTCAGGAGTACGAGGAAAAAATTCCAACTAAATTGTGTGGGTACAACTTCGCGAACCCACACCTGGTGGATGATGGCTCGGGGACGAACATTCACACGCCGGGCGCTACCGCGATGGTATTCCCTCATGAAAGTGGACGATGCGACTTATCTATCTCTCCTCTCATTGGGACAGACACGTATGGGCCACTTTGATACACTTTGATGACCTGCTCGGGATAGACGTCGAGGGTTCCGAGTCTACGACGCTGAGGGAATTCCTTGCGGTGGACAAGCCGAGAAGGTCCTTCGCGCTCGAACACAGCGCCACCAATTCGCTGTGCAGGTGTGACGAGAGTTGCGCGCATGAACGACTACACCAACTTTGGGGTCCATCTGTGACTCGTATTAATGAACTGGGGCGGTGCCGATATGGCCATTCTGGATGATGCCGAACACCGTGACCATGAGTTCGGCGCATGAGATAAGGCACTGCTGGCTGGGGTAGATAGTTGGTGCTCATCTGTTATCGTCTATCTAGCTTCCTTATCTGGAACCCCAAAACAAGGTGATTAGATTCGGTGCGGCGCTAAGTCGAGTTTGCTTTGCTTCGCAGGGCGCCTCAGTCCTTCATCTGTTGGTCGCGGAGGGGATAGTGATGCGCGCATCAAATGGGGCCGAAAGATAGGGCACTTTGACGCAGGTGGAAGGTCCACGCTGCTAGTGAGTTCGGAGAAAGTCCCGAGGGGAAGGGGAAGGCGCAAGGGATAGAGAGTGGAAAGAGGGGAGATGGCTCCGCGTGAGCCGCTTGAACGATACTGTAGCGAAAAGAGCGGGGAAAACGCGAACGCAAACCGGTGGCACTCGTGGCCCTGCCCGAGAGACACTCATGGCCCGCTGCTCACGGTGCTGCGCGCGGATTTATATACAGTAGTTCGAATGTACCTACTTACAGTCCAGACTACTATGGGTGCAGTCGTGGTGGTTAGGACGGACCCGTCCGAGTCAATGGTCAGGCACATGTCACAGTGACCTGTTGTTAAGGACAAGTACTACGGTCAGGCAATGAAACAGAAAAGAGGCCGACACGGAAAAGATGACGGCGACACTTCGATGTGGTATGGTGTGCGCCCGTTGTCCTGTGGCGTCGGTTGTGCCGGGCGGTCGAGTTCGGGTGTTCTAAGCCTGGCGCACACGGGTAACCCTACGGCCCTACGGCACTTCTCTTCCTTGCGTCTCTTAGTTATGATTGTGCCAGTACGCCCTTTTCCTCAACCACCATGTTGCGCTTCCGGTCCTTCATAGCTCTGCTCGCTTTTCTTACCATCGGCTTCGGTCTCTTTCGTTCATTCTCAACTCGACGCCCTTTTTACCGCAGTGTCTCTGGTCACGGCCTCTCTCTCAGTGAATGGTTGAAAGACGAGGAGGCGCAATATAGCCTATTTTTGAAAGACCGTCAGCAACTGATCAGGAGATGGGGTCCACTGGCTGTCGACGTCAAGCCGTGAGTGCTGTTTCCCCAGCTGTCCTCTCCTCACCCACATGCGCACGGACTCATCATTTTGATTGATGTGGATGGATGGTCAAAGGTATCCCACGCACGGACCGATGTATACCCTTTGTGAGTACTGGTGCTTCGACGTGCGCCACCTCACTCTCACGTCTTATCGCTCCACTCGGCTCGGTTCTAGGGGATTTCTTCACCCCAGCCTTCCAATGCCCGCATCGAGTCGAGCGTATCGGAACGCTAGGCGATGGTGGCAAATGGGTCTGTGGCTTGAATCGTGTGGCTAAGCAAGATAAATGCGTCATCTACTCTTTCGGTCTGCCCCATCCATCCACCGCCTTGGCCCCTCACATGTTAATCCTTACATCATCAATTACCAGGCATCAACGACGAGTCGTCATTCGAACGGGCTTTGTTGCAGCGCGCCCCCAATTGCGAGATATGGGGTTATGATTTTAGCGTTAAAGGCGTTTGTGTTCCTTTTCCTCGCTTCAATTGGGGACCCTCACAGACCAGACTTAACCCTTTTTATCAGTGGGGACCTGAGATCACCGATAACCCAGAGCTCAGGCGCCGGGCCCATTTTAAACCCTGGGCGCTTACTGGAACCGACAACCACAAGGAGAGCGATGACCCCAAAGGGTGGACGCTCGATTCACTCATGAAGCTCAACGGTGCGCGTTCTCGTCTCACCGATCTTTATTGCGGAACCAATTCCGTCCGTGAATAGGTCACACGTTCATCGACATCCTCAAAATTGACATCGAAGGTGGCGAGTTCGACGCGCTCACGTCATTCATTACCTCTCATGCCCATGGGGACTTACCCATCGGTCAACTTCAACTGGAGATTCACGCGCTTCACGGTCACGAACGCTTTGAGTACTTTATCAACTGGTGGGAATCTCTCGAGGCGGCCGGGCTGCGACCCTTCTGGACGGAGCCGAATTTGGTGTACATCAACATCATGCGCGGTGTAGGACCGGAGCTTACAGAGGTTTGTCTTTCAATCTGTCTTGGCTGTGTTAATTAATGTGTCAACGGGATGTTCGTTGCAGTACGCGTTTATGAACATTTGGGGTGACCACGCGCTCGTCAATGAGGCGTTCAATTAGACGAACCCGAGCTTTGGAAATCGCTCTTCCTCCACGACCACAACCACAATATGGCGCCCGGATGGACCTTCCGCTTCCGCCGGAATTTATTTGGAGGACGTGCCGCAGTGGGACAGTTTGTTTGCATCCCCTTGCCGTACATGCCGCGAGGCGAAAAATGTTCCTCGATCGACGATAGATACATTTTGACTCTTGCTTTGACAATGTAATTTCAATTGAGTTTTGGGACGTGAATCCCGCTTTGTTTTGGCGTGGTTGGTGGCATGTAATACCCTTGATCGCCGTCGCTCCCCAATCCACATTCCTGTGTCCCTTGCACGTCCACATCTACCCTCACGGCCTCGTTGCCTATAAAAAATACCGTTCTCCCCGTTCGAACGGATACCATCCTCTCTGTCCTATTATTTCCCATCGCCTAGCCTCGACTGCAGTTCTTCAACTGAATCACATCAATTGCCACCACCGGCCCCCGCCACAGCCCACCAGTTCCCCTACTTTGTCCATTCAATTCGCGACCACATTGTCCCCCCAAGTATCCCAAAATAACACAAGCTAATCAATACAAAAAGAGGGCGTAAGACAAGAGCAAGCCACTCGATCATCTCGTAAAGCCACACACCGACGCGACTTTAAGTGAAACACATTCTCCCAACTCTTATCCGCCAAGACGAACAAAAACGCAAACGACAATGGAGGCTCCTCTCTCAACAGGAATGGCGCAGGCTGAGTACGAATACGGCGGCGAGACGCAGGGCGCGACGCAGCAGGCGTCCCAGACTTTCTACACCAACGATGTCCACCCCATGGATCGACCATTTTTCGGTTGCCTGCAGCCATGCAACAGCGCGCTGCGCCGAATCGACTTTGTAAAGACGAAACCTATCGTCAGGATCGGGCGTGGCCCCAATAACGACTTCATCTTTCCTGGCATGCGGATCAGTGCGAAACCCTTTCCTCCCTTCCCCCCCCCTTCTCTTGCTTTTCTCCCTTCCTCCACCCTTTGCTTATGAGTCACGTCTTTTTTGGGGGGGTATACAGGTCTCGGCCATTGTCAGATAAAGTGGGATGGATGCGAGGATAGTCGGTCCAATGTCACCGTGCACGACAACTCGACAAACGGCACTTGGGTACGTGTCTTTTACTCTCACCTTGCTCACCTTTACCCCACCTTCCCCTTACTTTGATCTTCCGTCGCCACACGCGTCAAAAATGCGCGTTCGGTCACATACTTATGCTCACGCTCGCACACACAGATCAACGGGGTGCGCATAAACAAAGGCCAATCGGCCATCCTACGAGACGGGAACGAGATCGCGTTCGGCTCGCCCATGCAGCAGCAAAACCCGGTGGACGACTACCGGTTTATCTACCGACACCTCGCCCCGGTCGAGCTGACGGGCGTCCACGCGTTCTACGACATGGCGCACGAGCTCGGTCGCGGGACGTTCGCGACGGTGATGAAGGCGATGTCGCGCACGACGGGCGAATGGTGGGCCGTCAAGATCATCCACACGCAGAAGCTCCGCGCGTCGAACAACAACAGCAATAACGATAACGCCGGCGGCGAAAATAACAACAACAATCGCAAGGACAGTGCCCATTTCGCGAGCCTCGCGAGGGAGGTCAGCATCTTGGAGAAACTCAACCACCCAAACATCTGTCGCCTCCGCGAGACATTCGTTCCTGACGTGGGAGGTAATGATCTCTGTAAGTTTTCTTTTATTTCAATTTATTTTGGGATATGAGCTCTGACGCGACCCTGGTTTCAGACCTGGTGTTGGAATACATAGACGGCGGCGATCTCCTTGATTTTATCCTCACTCACAACGGGTTGTCTGAGCCCATGGGGCAACATATCACACGCCAGATGTGCTCGGCCCTTTCGGTACGCTCCCTCACCGATGGGTCGTTGCTTCTGACTCTGACACCACACGCTTGCAGTATGTCCACGAAAAGGGTATCACCCACCGTGATCTCAAGCCCGAGGTACGCCGTCTCGGCTGAATATGCTCCACCAACTCCACTGTCTGACACTTATTCAATTCCGCAGAATGTGCTTCTGACAAAGGACGACCCACCAATCGTCAAAGTTGCCGACTTTGGTCTCGCCAAGGCCGTCGACAGTTTCACTATGCTCAGGGTGCGTCCCCTTGCCCGTTGTTTGTTTGACGCAAAGTACAATTCCTAATCTCTGCCGAGCAGACGATGTGTGGGACGCCCAACTACCTCGCGCCTGAAGTCGTCATGGAGGGTGTGCGAGTCCGTGGATACGACCACCTCGTCGACAGCTGGTCGGTCGGCGTTATCGTGTTCTCTATGTGCGTCACTGTTCTTCCGTGGCCGGCCGGGTTATTGATATGTAAGGAACTACATCTATCAGGCTAACGAATACGGGCCCTTTTATCGAAGACGAGAACGAGCCCGATGTAATCCGGCGCATCGCAGGTCGTAAGATTAGCTGGCACACGCTGCACGAAGTCGGCGTCAGCGCGACTGGTACGTGACCATATTCTGGGGTTCATCACCGAGCGAGGATTGACGTTGTGCGATGTGCACAGCGCAGGACTTCATTCGTCGCCTGCTAGAAGCGGATCCAACAAGCCGCATGTCACTCACCGACGCGCTCCGTCATCCATGGCTGGACTCATCCGCCGAAAGCGCCGGCGACGCATCACAACCGTCCGCACTCGCGCGATACCCCATCGACCGCAGCCTCAGCGATGTATCTGAGCTCTCAGAACTTCCCGAGGAGGAGAATCACGGTGGCGCGAACGGCGACGCGTCGATGATCTCTGCTCTTCCATCGTCATCCGACATGCTCGGCGTCCAGGCGCTGAGCATCAATTCACCCGAAAAAGCACGCACCCGCCGTCCGCTCGAACGACGCTCGAAAGTCCTCGCGCGCGAATTGGCAGCCGAGGCCGAAGTTCATCCCAGTCCTGAGGCCGAAGCCGAATCGGCCGAGCCCGCAGCGTCAGCCTCTACGCCACCGACGTCCAACCGCAACAGTGGGACTGGCGGAAAACGACGTCGGCCTGAGAGCCCTGGTGGCGGTGGATCCCCTGGCGATGCCGCGATGGGCGGGGAGAGCGCTGACTCGGACGAGGCTGGGATGGATGTGGATCCGCAGCCACCTGCGTCGAAGCGCGGAAGGCGCAGTCAGAGCAAGGAGCAGCAGACCCCTGGGATGCCGCCAACTATCAAGAACGGTAATGGGAATGGCTCGGGGCGCGTGACGCGCTCGAGGGCCGCTGGCCCTGCGGGTGTTCAGCGCCGCTAATTGCATGATGGATCTGTGCGAGGTCCCGTGAAGGGAAATGGCACTGCCGGTAATGGGCGGTTGGATTGTTGTATATCTATTAATGTCTTCCTTGTTTACTCTCTTTCTTGGCTCTCGTCTCTCCTTGTTTTTGTCTCCCTCTAGCATGCTGAATTTTCTTTTTCTGTCAACGCACTACATTCACCTTTCAAGTTCATTTAATCCCTCCTTCATTGCTAACCGTCACACGCTCTTGTTTACATGACTCCGTTAACTCTCATCTGTTGTCTGCATTGGCTCGCTCACATATCATAGTTTGGTATTAACAAAAGCTGTTGGTTTCACAAACAGTGCGGGCTCTCGGAAAAGCGCATGACCTCTTCTGGCCATACCATGACAGATCCCTGCCCTGGACGCCCGCGTATTCCAAAAAGAAGAAAGCTCGCCATTTACGAATAGAACTTACTTCACTAAACGTCCTAAGGATGGATTTCAATTTGGGGTTTGGTGTAACAGAGTCGATCTTTCCGAGCTAAACTTGGTGAGTGATGTAGCCGATACTTGGCAAGTGCCGCTTCAGAATACATGACTTTGTTGTCTGGGGCTGAGAGTGCAGCCAAACTGGGCTCAAGGTGTCCGGAACCTCAAATTCGACCTGAAGGGTCAGTCAGATCTATCCAAGGATAACGTCACCGTTTAAAGTATATCTGGGGCCCGGGTGCCATTGTGGAAGTATTTCGTCAGACGAAAAAGAGAGTCCGTAAAGTCCAAGCATGCAGCATAAGTATAGCGTACGACTCGCAATCTGGCACTCATAAAGTGATCAAAAGCAAGTTTTCAGGATCTCCCAACCAATATACTACTTTGCAGTTTACAGAGTTTATCCTCCAACATCGTCTCTAACAACTAGTTGTTATTTTCTCGCCACTATTTATTGTTTGCCCTTTGTACGAATTGGTTTTGAGTTGGTGGACAAGTGTTCTGTTGTGAATCGAGGCAGTTATTGTTCTTCTCTCGGGTGAGGTGAACTCTATGTCAGCGTGTCCCGGCGTCCACTGTTCAACGTGAGCTGCATTGGGCTTAATCAATAGTTCAGTTAATAGCAGACGAAACCTCGCCATTTCTCCCTTACCGATTTCTCCAAGCGGAACATAGGATTGATCAGCGAGGACCTCCCAACCCGTGACTACGCGTGCAGATCAATGGCCAAACATGCAGTTTGGTACCGGTGGGAAGGGTGATAACATACCTTTCCCACGTAGAGGATGAAGCAGGGGTTGAGAAGGAATCACTACTAGTAGTTCCAAACTCATATATAATACAAGGTCAATGCTGAGGGCTCTGATCGTGATCGTAACAACTGCTCTATGTCTAGGTCAAAAGTACGAAAGGGGGCAGGCGCCGACTGCGGCTATGAAAAGTCCAGTTTCTAAGCGCGCCCCAGCCTAATTCAACGCATCATTAACGAGTGCATGGTTGCCCAAAATGTTCATAAACGAGTACTTTCCAACGAAGATATCCGGTCAGCACATCAACGCATAAAGAGGAGAATAGGGAGAGACACACCTCTGTAAGCCCGGGTCGTGAACCGGGATAAAGATTAAGGTATACCAAGTTTGGTTCTGTCCAGAAAGGCCGCAGGCCCGCGGCCTCGAGAGAATCCCACCATTTTACAAAGTAGGCAAAGCGCTCGCGACCGCCCCACGCGTGAATCTCCAGTTGAAGTTGCCCGATGGGTAGTTCCCCGTCAACATGAGAGGTAAGGAATGACGCCAGGGAGTCAAACTCGCCACCCTCGATGTCAATTTTGAGTATATCGATAAAAGTGTGACCTATTTATTGATGGGAATATGAAATCATTTTCGCGTTGAGAGGGAATTGGGAGAATGAGAGCACGCACCGTTGAGTTTCATGAGCGAATCAAGTGTCCAATACTTGGGATTATCGCCCTCTTCATGCTTGTCGGTATCACCAAGCGCCCAGGCTTCGAAGTGAGCCCTGTGCCTGAGCCCTGGGTCACCGCTGATCTCAGGTCCCCACTGATAAAAGGAGTAAGTAAGGCGGGGCAGCGCCCGTGATACGAAAGCAAGGACACGGAACACGAACGCCGCCAACACTGTAGTCATATCCCCATGCCTCGCAACCGGGAGCACGTAGCAACAAGTCTCGTTCGAACGACGACTCGCCGTTGATGCCTGTTAGCAGGCGGTCGGTCAACCACTGCGGCATGGAGAGGAGTAGAGGGACGGACCGAATGAGTATATGACGCATTGCCTTTGTTTGGCGACGCGGTCCAAGCCACAGACCCACTTGCCGCCATCTCCCAGCGTACCGGCACGCTCGACTCGATGCGGACATTGGAAGGCGGCGGTGAAGAAGTCCCCTGGAAAAGATGCAATGATCGAGTATGAGCATCATGACAGCGCGCATAGAAGGACAAATACAAACGCACACAAGGTGTAATACTCTCCGTGCGTGGGATACCTTTGAAAATGTCAATGTCAGCCCATCAGTCCAGATCTTAACACATGCCGAATGATGAATGTGGAGCCGGCGTGGGAAAGCGGAAAGCGGCATTTCTGACAAGTGATGGATGGATGGTACTCACGCCTCGACTTGGACATCTGTCGGTCCCCACTTCTGGATAAGTTGCTGACGGCTTTGCACGACCCCTGCATACCGTGCCTCCTCGTCTCTCAGCCATGCCCTGAGCGAACGACCCTGTCCGAAACCGAAAGCATCGCGATAGAATGTGGGTGGCGACGCCGCAAGTCGTCGGAAGAGGAGAAAGGTGCCGATGACGAGGATGGCCGCGAGCGCAGTGAAGGACGAGCGGGGCATCGTGGTACTGTAGTGGTTGAGGAAAGGAGAGAGAAACGGGTAATTGTGAGAGAGATTAATGTAGGAGAGACCGGATGTGAAATAGCCCCCTTTTGGCTCCCCATGCCGAATGAGTGTCCCTGTTATAAAGATAGATTGGCACACGGGGACAGTGGCGCTAAATCTATGGATGGGAAGCTATGCCAACCATTGGACTTTATCGTATCGAATACAGTACTGTACTGCGTCGCGCGCGTCATCGACAGGAGTGATTGTAGCCCCTCCAAGCTTCTGCGAAAAACGGACAACCGTGACCAAAGTAGAAAACCGTATGTATCAACCCACATACCCAACACCAAGCTCGTTCGGATCCGTCCAAGAAGGACAGCAACTGTCGCTCCAGCGGCTGTCCCCCGGATCCCGCGGCGGTGCATCCATATGATGCCGTCAAGACTCGAGAGCCCGAGCGGGCGGGCCTCGCTCGCAGGAAGCTAAGCTAGCTCCTTGCTTCCCCGCTATCGGAAATCCCCAGCAGTTGCAGCACTTCTCAGGCTGTATCCACGGTCGACCAGTCTATCTATCGAGCCTCGTTGCAGTATAATCAACCTTCAAAGTTAATGTGCGCCGCGCGCGTCTTGTTTCCAAAGAGACAAAGAAAAAAGAAGGGTGTGGGCGTTGAGATGAGTATAAATAATCGACGTGTCACCGTCATCAGCCTCTTCTAGCCACATTCCAAGTCGTGAAACTCAGGCTACGATATGATCTCGGTTCCTCATTGGGGGTCTCATTTTTATTGCAGACCCACACACGTCGACTCTCCGATCTCGGAACCCCCAGGACTTCTATACTACAGTACATCCAGGTCCCACTGTCGCTTTTTCAAGGTAAATTCGTATGATCGATCGTATGAAAGATTCATGAATTGCCTCCGCACCACCGTAGATCATGAGGGCCAATGTACCGCTTGATTCTGCCCTCAGTATTCGGTAAAGTCTGTGGGCACTTAGTCACCAGTATTATACTGGAAATATAGCCCTTTGAAAAAAAAAGAAGCGGCACATATCCACAACTCATTTCGCTTTCTTTGCCGTCCCGTTCTATCATAAATGCGTCTCGAGCTTCGATATGCATTATTTGATTATCACTCCATGTTTGGGTAGTGTTGTGGCATACGCACATCGCCACCCAAAATTCAAATGATGTTCAGAATCGAGGACACGTTCCGGGCACGAATGAAATTACTGTCTGACACAGCGAGCGAAGTACAGTTTCATCGAGGTGATTTTTTTGGGTGCCTGCGGCATGGATAGCTTTGGGGTATACATATTGTAAGTGTAAATGGTGTCTGGATGCGTCTCATAAATCTATTGTAAGGTCAAGATCGGCATGAAGCTCTAATCGCGACATGATGAAAAGGGGTAGGGACACCAAATGCGGTTGTGGAGGTGGAGGTAGCGCAGGGTCGCCTTAATTGAAAGCATCACTAACGAGCGCGTGGCTGCCTCGAACGTTCATAAACGAATACTGTACAACGAAACATCCGACATCCGGTCAGCACATCAACACATCCTCCCGAGTACGAACCGGAAAACGTACCTCTGCCAACTCGGGTCGTGCGCCGCGCACCACGTTGACGTACACCATGTTTGGCTCCGTCCAGAAAGGTCGCAGACCCGCCTCTTCCAGAGACGCCCACCACCTCGCGAATTGGTCGAAACGCTCGTGACCCTCGCGCGCATGAATCTCGATTTGTAGTTGGCCGATGGGCAGATCACCCTGAACGTGTGAGTTGACGAACGTCGTGAGCGCGTCAAACTCGCCGCCTTCAATATCGATTTTGAGGATGTCGATGAATGTGTGACCTGACACACACCGGGGGTGTAGAAATTAGCCTTCGCAGTGGGGTTTTTGGGAGGGAGGAGAAACACGAACCGTTGAGCTTCATGAGCGAATCGAGCGTCCACCACTTGGGATTGTCATTTTCCCCATGCCTGTCGGTTCCACCAAGCGCCCAGGGTTGGAAGTGAGCTCGGTGAGCAAGTTCTGGGTCATTCTTAATCTCGGGTCCCCACTAGTCAAGCAAGTCGGTCAGCAAGCTCATAGAACGAAAGCACACGAAAACACGAACGCCGTTGACGCTAAAGTCATATCCCCATACCTCGCAACCGGGAGCGCGCTGCAACAGCGACTGCTCGAACGATGACTCGCCGTTGATACCTATCACATTTATTATAACATGAGCACACATAGCAAACGATGAATAACAAGAGCACGGAGCGGCGTACCAAAAGAGTAGATGACGCATTTATCTTGCTTCGCCACGCGGTCCATGCCACAGACCCACTTGCCGCCATCGCCCAACGTGCCGATACGCTCGACGAGGTGCGGGCATTGGAAAGCCGGGATGAAAAAATCCCCTGGATACGCGTGAGCACTCAAGACACACACACACGAGCGTTAAATTCACGAGAAAAAAAACGCACATATGGTGTATAGCTTTTCGCTCGATGGGTACCTTCAGGCCGCGGGGAGGGGAAAGAAAAGCGAAGATGGGAGCACAGGCAACGTAAAGGTCAAATCAAACGGCACGTCAAACGCGGTAAAGTTGAAGGGGATGACGGGTAGGGTTGTCAGCTCGAGCTGTGGGAAAAGGTGGCGAAAAAATTGAAATGGATGGTTACTCACGGGTCGACGGTGGCGTCGGTCGGTCCCCACTTCAAAACTAGTTGTTCGCGCTCTTGAAGAATCTTCGCGTAGCGCTCATCCTCGCGGAGCAGCCAGGTGCTGAGAGAGGGACCGCGGCCAAAGACGTCGCGATAATAAGAAGGTTGTGAGGAGGTTGAACGGAGGAGGAAGACGAAGGCGATGAGGAGGAGCGCGGTGAGCGCTACGGAGAATGAGATGCGCGGCATGGGTGAAGGGGAGAGGACGAGACGATTGCCGAGGTGGCAGGCGAAAGTGAAAGTGAAGAATCAGCGCACAGCTCACGCGAGCAGTACATTCTCTGATGACCAGCTCTTCCTTAAAAGGCAACGCAAGGCGGCATCTCAGCCGAGGCCACCCAACACACAATTGCTTTGCCGATCTATTCTCAATTCTGATCATATTCCGAAAGATCCAAGAAAAAGTATGGATTATAGTACTCGTCTTACCATATCCTGACATGCCATGCCATTGTCCGGGGTATTGGGTATGAATATCGACATATGATCCCCCCATTTTTCACTGTCTTCACCAACGATCGCTCCCATCCAACCAATTAATCGGAAAACTCTTTCTCCGAGGGCTCGCGTATAAGTGCGTGGTCTCCGCGAATGTTCATAAACGAGTACTAGACAAACAGTCAATGAGCGTCACGCTTTTCATCAACAACTTAAAATCTCGTACCTCGGCGAGCCGCGCCTTGCCATTGTCGTAGTTCACGTAGACCAAGTTCGGCTCCGTCCAGAATGGCCGAAGGCCCGCATCCTCGAGTGCGACCCACCAGTCATGGAAGAAGCCAAAGTTGGCATAATCATCCCACGCATGCAACTCCAGTTGTAGCTGTCCTATCGGTAGTGTCGTCATGCTCGTGAACATGTTTTTGGGCCTGTTCACATCCAGGAACGTAGTCAACGTGCTGAACTCGGCACCCTCGATATCAATCTTGAGTACGTCGATAAAATCGTGGCCTGCGTACGCATCGTCAAATCAGAACAAAAGAGTAAAAGCGAGATGGAGAAACCGAACCATTCAGCTTCATGAGCGCATCGAGCGTGTAGTACTTCGGGTTATCCCCAGGTCCGTGGGCATTTTGACCACCCAGCGCCCATGGTTGGAAATGTGAGCGTGCCTTCAACGCTGGCGTTCGTTCAATCTCCGGACCAAACTACGTTTTCGCGTACCCCGTTGAACGTCAAAACGGTGGAATGGATCTAGGTTGAGACTACCCACGCTGTTCACGGTAAAGTCGTAACCCCAGACCTCGCACCCAGGGGCGCGCTCCAATAGGGAAGCCTCAAATGATGATTCACCGTTGATGCCTGTGGACACGTATCCGATAACCCAAATGGGCATGAAGAAGCATCGACAATCAGCACCTTCGGCATTTCAGCATTACACCAGCGGACGCACCAAAGGAGTAGACAACGCATTTCTTTTGTCTTGCAAGACGCTCAACGCCACAGACCCACTTGCCACCATCACCGAGAGCGCCGATACGCTCAACATGGTGCGGACACTGGAAGGATGGGATGAAAAAGTCCCCTGTTGTTGACAAACGGTCGTCAGCATGAGGGTGAAAAAAAAAGGAAAAGGGGGTGAATTCGCATACAAATGGTGAAGGCACCGGTAGTGGGGTACCTAGAAAGACAAATTGTGTCACATCAGCCGAAAAAAAGTCACGCCCTGACAGTGGGAATCCAGGCACGCGCAACGAACGATACCCCGAGCGGATCTAAAAACCCACCGCACCTCCATTTTTTTAAGGGTGGGAACAAATGTGGGTTGGGGTGCGACGTGGAGGGTGACGGTCCACCTGCGAAAGACTGAGAGTAAAAGAGAGACAACACTCACGAATGCACCTCTTCCTTTGTCGGGCCGTGCTTCTGGATCAGCCCCTGGCGCGCCTTGATCGTCGCGGCATAGCGCAATTCCTCCTCATTCAGACGCGCTGAGAGCGTAACCTGCCGCCCCTCGGGCGAGCGCCAGCCATCGTACACGTCACGGTAATACCGCGAGTTTGGGCCGCCGAAAGGCGAGCTCCAGAGGAAGAAGCATAGGAGGGTGAGGGCGGCCGTCGCGACGAGGGGACGTGTGCGTGGAGACATGGTCGTGCGAGCAGAACTGGTGATTTGTCAGTGTGTATGTCGAGAAATTGGGCGGTGAGAATGATGGGCAATATAATAAGGATAGAAAGGAGGGGCGGAAGTAGGTGCGGGAAAAAGATGGAAGATGGAGATGGTGGTTAGGAGAAGGTGTTGAAACCTCTCTGTGGGCTGTGAGAATACAGTGATCATTTCGACAGGTGGGCGGGGTGGACCGAATTATAAGGTTTTCGAATACGGGACTGTCGGGCGTGAAAAGGTACTGAAAAGGGGTGAAGCAAATCACCTTTGTCAGCAAGGCTATGTTGGCGCCCGCGTCTCTACTCAGGAGACGTCCTGTTGCCAAACGGGCCCATCTGACCGCTACTACAGTACTATATCCTGTGACCTCATCCACAGAGCACCTCTGGGGTAACTCGGGAGAGGGAAAAAACCATACTGTATTTATGATGCACATTCGAATTCAGGAACAGACGTGTAACTTGTCATTGTCTCAAAGGAGGCCTGACAAATTGCTGTACCACAAACACTGGGTGGATATTACAATATATTATAAGAATTCATGCTAAATCTTGAAATATGATTGGCCAGCTGTCACGGCCTGTCAGAAAACAGAATTGGAATTAAAATCCACAGTTAAAAGGTGGCCCGCTAGAGACACAATGTTGCATCCATCGTCATCACTACGTGAAAAAAAAGAGGATTCTGGTCAGCACGAGGCCAAACACCGTTCTGGAGACGTTGCACATGCCTTGCCCAAAGTAAACACCGTGCGCGAGATTAATTCCAGTTGATGCTGTGATGACATGAAACCAATTCAATTCC
>Ga0307512_10004773_pt1 | contig 14583 bp, 14 predicted proteins | sample 14_EM_MG_FD_200267 | JGI IMG/M metagenome (GOLD analysis project Ga0307512, IMG submission 200267) | Populus trichocarpa ectomycorrhiza microbial communities from riparian zone in the Pacific Northwest, United States - 14_EM | ecosystem: Host-associated > Plants > Roots > Unclassified | place... | reverse complement strand
CAGGCCAAGGAGCACTGACAGGGGTTGAGGAGCGCCTATCCAGCAGAGCAGCCATCCATGCTGAGCATCGCCGAAAGGGGAGGGGGGGGGTATGAAGCAGCCCACCATGTGTAATTGATGAGTAGTGCAGTGGCTTCTGCAGTAATACAATCTTATCACTGTGGAAGGGCAAAATTTACCTCGATATTCATCTTGAGAAAACATAACTGTAACCTTCTTTCCAGTGGCATACTCAGACAGAGCACAATGAATAGCTGCGGCTACCAGCGCTAACGTCTGCGGTGAGAGAGGTTGAAAAAACTGCAAAGTGGTCGGTTGTCGCCCCAGGCTATTGGCGGTGAAGAAAAACTGATGGTAGATTAAGTCAAGAACTTCCATCTGCGTGAACCAGGACTTCTTATCATCGATGACCTTCGAGAGATAAGCATCGTCAAACAGGAGCTCTGTAACTTGGATTTGAAGCTCAGTCTCTGATCCTAAATCCAACTGGTAACTACGGACAATAGTTCGACGAGCTCCATCTGCCAAACGCCCTCGAATGGTACTAATCTTCAGTTTGAACTATGGATATTTGTGGGGTTATCATCATAAGTCCAATCAAGGAGCAGAAAACAGAATAAACACGTACAGCTTCTCGGGTTTGCGAATCAATTTTAAGGGATGGACCACCGGGCAATTGACACACTGATGGTGTACCAACAGGAGCACCTGCTAACGCCCGCTGACAATCCTGGGCTTCAATGGCTAGTTTCCAAGCTTCATCAACCATCGAGTACTTCTCATCGGAAATGATTGGCCAGGGAGTCTTTGTCAATACGATTGCTTCCATGAACCGTTTCACTACTTCAAAAGTCACCTTTTGGTGTTGAGGAACGTTGTGATCTCCACCGGCCTTTGGTTGAGGAACATTCTGGTCTCCACCAGCCTTGGGAAGTGGGAGGGCCTGGGCAGGTATAACATCAGACTCGTGTAATATGTTGATGGCTGATTTTTGGCGTTTGAGCAATGGTGGTGCTATGGCCCTGGCCGGACGTCGCAGATTTGGAAGTGAAGTGCGTGCAATGACAGTATCCGCACGGCTCCGTTTCTTTGGCAATGGAACCCTTGTAGTTCGTATTGACTTATCACGGCGCGCCTGGTCTAGAGGTAGGACCTCCTGCTGGTTGTCCAAATCGTCTTCTTCGATATCGGATGACAAGGTGGACTCTCCTGGGTCTTCACTTTTGTCCTTGCTGAGCTCCCAATCGGAATCGTCATCATCCTGCTTCATAAGAAGAATTATTGCACGGACATTAGCAATCTCCAACAATAGACTCGAAGGCTGGGTTGGAAGTTGAAACATTTGATCGGCAATGAAGATTGGCTGTCTTCAATAATGCCAGTGCAAGTGCTCTCTCAAGGTGGGCTTCTTGATTCTTCTGTGAATAGTGATTCCTCACCTGGCTGACCGTAGGTTCCATGTTGATGAAGAAGAAGAAGTGAAGTTGGAGAATGTCGACAGAAGTATATAAGGGTAAATATAGTATGATGTGTAGTAGAATAACAGGAAGATAGGGCAACAAAGTAACACTCGGTCGAGGAGGGGGAAATTCGAGGCATGCCTGGAAGAAGTGATGCTCGGCCCAAGAGGATGCAATCTGAGGTGTGCCTGGAAAGAGTCCGGAAGATATGTCGGCGGTTCATATTTGTATTGTCAATGCTTAGTTCTTTGTTGCGATTTAGGAAGCGTCAGGTGGCACCAGCTTAGATGGATTCTTCATGCCCCCAATTCCCGAATGTTAGCACTCGTATCCAAGTATGCTATTGATGCAAGAATGGGATGTTGGTTTAAGCCAACATACCTAGAATTGAACCAGATGCACCTGAAGATCTCGACACACCTGAAGAACTCGAGACATTAACAAGGTGGTATCATTCACTAACTCTCAGGGCCAGACATATGGAATACTGAGAAATGGGTTGATCATGATCCGCCCCTGCATATGACTCCGCCGAAGGTAGTTCATTGTGCCACTAGTTTGAGCATATGAGTCGTGACGGCGTGGCACAGAATTCTCAGTGTGTTGAAGAATCTTGCAGAACTTGGACAGAGGATAGAGTTGGGACCTAGCTGAGTGGCAACACTTGAAGTTACATGGGTTCAAACTGAGTATGTTGCTGATAGTGGAAAAATATGAATCTCCGAATGCAGTATACCAGTCGGATGGACACCCTATTTTCATGATATTCTGTTGTTTTAGGATTGTGCAGCAAAGTTAGCGGTCGATTAGGCAATGTTGTGTGCAGAACTTCACTTCCAGCCGTCCGACTCTGCTGGATTCACAATATGTATGCAGTCAGTGTAAGAGAAGATGGAGGATTTGGGTTTACAAAGGAGAGATTCAACATAGAGAAAGAACGGTAAAGGCACAACGAAGATTCAGGGGTAATCTAATCGATTCCAGTTCTCGTCAATGCCAAGATTGCTAGCGAACAGGTCATAAATTGTCACTCACATTAAGATGTTGCGCATAATATCTTGTATACACCACATCATTTAATCCCAAACTCATTATGAGTCTCAATGCTACAATGTTTACTTAACATAAATATTGGTGTTCAAAGCAGTGCATAAGAACAATATGAATGCGTCATGAGGCTTCATCTGACAGCAGAAAGACAAATAACAGCATGCAGTTCCGGCCATTTGAGGTGCAGCAAGCATTGAATCGGCATGAACGATTCAATCTAATGCAATGGCTGGGATTGCAGGCTCGCCTTACTTTGACAGTTACTTGCACTCTCAGAAACTGCGTTGTCTTAACTCAAGCTTTCATCACGATTTGTTCTTCATGCACTCTTGGGATTGGACGTTGGAGGAAATCAGATATTGTCTGTGTATGATTTGCCACGAACTTTAGGCGGGAGCTAGCCGGTCACCGATTGAGCCGCTGAGCAGAGACTGGCATTCAGATTCTCATCTCATCGAGCTCTCTTGATGGAAATCGGTTCACATAATCCATTTTAAGATACAGGCTTTGGCGGCCCAAACATACAAGTTAGTCAAAATATAGTTAAGTCTGCATTAGAAGTGTTGTGAATTTAAGCCTGTTCGAGGAAGTGTGGTATACAGGTGAGCGGGAGTTGCCGGTCATCTGCAGAGTCACTGAGCAGAAGCTGTCATTTGAGATCAGCTCTCTGAAGCTGCAGTTCGATTATGGAGCTCGAACGACATAAGCTATTTTAGGATCTTGGAAACGTATAGGTCCGAACATACCTCTTAGTCAAAATCCAGTTAAGTGTGTGGTGGACACCTTCCTCCAATGGATGGGTTGACACGCAGCATGACAGTTATGGCATTTTAGCAGCGGCCTTCTCATACCGATCCAGCATAGATTCAGATATTAGCTGGGGTCGAGCGGGATGAGCCGCACCTGCACCTAAAAGTTTAGTGTCTGAAATATTGTGTGCTGGCAGGCACAGATTCAACGCATTCAAGAAGGAAGAAAATATGCTTGGAATCAAGCAAAATGAATCACTCAAGGGTAATGCGAAGTGGGTACACACGGTTCAGAGGCGTGCCTGGAGTGCGATCACATGTTAATGATGAGTGGCGGCTGGTCGAAATTGGCCGTTCAATTGATTCTGCGTGCGGTGTCGAATCTGAGGTGTGCCTGAATTTCATCACTGAGCGAGGAAATACTCGCTTTATTTGTCGGGTAAGCCTGGAATACGTGAGCCGTGTCTCAGGATACGATACATCAACTCGATATCACTTAGACTGTCTTTCTATCCCTGGATGATTAGAGATATACTGTGCAGGATCTGTCTCAGGAAAGTCAAGAAGTTGACAGTGATTCTCTTTGCAATTGACTGTAAATGATCAGCATTGTTGATTCAGTGAATATCCCGAATTCTTTCGCAATTCTAATGTCCGGTGGGCCTGAAATAGACACGTAGCATATAATCTGAATCACACGTGGCGGTTCAGGTGCACCTGGCAACTCTAATCCCGTTCGCTGATGTAGGTACCACTTTTCCACACAGACAATATACGATGTGTAGCGTCTGCAGCTTCAACAAATTATCACAAGGAGGTATATATGGCACTGCGGAATTTGACTTAGTCGCTGATCAATCTGGCGCACCTGCTTTTCATCACATATTGGTTCATCCCAATCAGGCTATGGTTCAGTTTGCCAGATATCTGTTGAACATTGACCTCATCTCATATTCATTACAATAATCAACTACCACGAAAAGCAATCTAACTCTAACCAATACTCCTGGACTCCACCCCAGCGCCTGATTCTCCATACCATTTGACTATTTTGCATCAGTTGGTGAGATTGTGTTGGTTGAATGTTTAAAGAGGCGTACCTTGATTACACTGCCCAGGTAATTATCATTCATCCTCACCATCTGACAGCACGAAGTCTCCATGCTCCATAAGCTGCTTCGTATGGTCCTCCCGACACTCCAGAATGCGGTATATCATGGAAGTCGTGATATTCGGTCGGCTCGTCAGGCCATGCAGGACTCTCATTTGAGCCACCCCAGAGAGCTGGTGGAGATCACTTTCTCTGTTATCATAACCACCCGGTCCCGTGTTCAATAGCCATGTGTGTGGAACTCTGTTCTGGCCCAGTCGGACAACCCATGCAAAGGCCTGTCGCTGCTCATTCAATACCCAGAACTTCTGAGTTATTACCGCATGGTTTGCTGCTGTGAGATTTGGGCCTGTCCCACCCACTTTGGGTGTAGTTACAAACACAGAGGGATTTGGCGAATCTTGGAATTTGAGCTGCATTTCTGTGCGCTCATCGTTGCCCATGTCCGCATACATGTAGAATATATCCAAATGATCCCCAAAAAACTTGGTGAGCCACCACTTCAAATGACAAACTGGGCCAGGAAGAGGACAAAATAGCACCGCCTTTTGAGGAGGAGGTGCGTGAGGCAAGGCACTTTTATCTCTTTCAGGTTCGTGCAGGAGCACCTCATTTGATGCTTCATCTTCGTCAGGTTTGGGATACTCCACAGGAGCACTGACCAGCATTGGCCGAAATGTGTCTGTCAGCCAGCGGAAAATTGGAGAATCCACCCAAGTATCCAGTGGCCATTCATTGTACCATTGTCCTGGGACGTCATTCCGATCTTCGGTGTCTCCCAATACCAATGAGAAACATGCCAGCTGCCATCTATGTACCCTCCACGCTGCTGAAGCACCTTGTGAAGCGTATCTTTCCACAAGGGTCTTCAGTTTAGCTTGCTCTTCCTCAGTCCATTCGAGATCAACAAGGTGTGCTTTCTCCTTCGGGATCCAAACAAGTGGTTTCCCATTCGTGAGTTTCGATTCTGACCACCTCCTTATTGTCCATGGCTTTGTAATTTGGATCATCCGGTGTGCCCCATCCTGTTGAGCTTCCTGGTCTTCAGTCCGGATGGCATGCATCAAACTCTTCACAGCAGAATACAGTGCCTCGGTGCCGTGCTTTTCCATCAAAGTCTCATCCTCTGGATCATCTGGCGCACCTGAAAACAGCCACATCATCTGAAAACAGCAGTCATAGAGTGAATGGAATCCCGGCGTTGCAGTGACTTGAAGTTTGAATCCAATTCTCGCATTCATCGCGATTCGCCAGCCCAAACTATTTTTCGTCTTGTACCGATGAGATTTATCATAAATCCCAAAACTCCATGAACAGTGCGAGTTGGCCATCACTTGATGGTTTAGCTCTGGATGTTAAGGTATCATACGACACAAGGTGAATATTCCATCGGTTTTCCAGCTCGTCAATACTGGTGTTCAGATCCTTGTGGGTGAGATGTGCATTGTCCGCGTGCAACAAGTTAATGAGTTTGAAATCGGTTCCATATGTCATCTTGTAACGGGCGGGGTCGGGCGCAGGTGATATGGATGTTGTGGAACTGAACTCGAAATGCGTATCGAGGGACAAGAATCAGAATATTTTCCAAAGTCGTACTATTGCTTGCTATACAAGAGAACGAGTAAAGAGAGAAGAAAAGGAAATCCTCCAACACCAACAGCACTCTCTTTATATACAATCCGTCTGCCACCCTCGAACCATCCTCCATGCTCCGATGTACCATCCGAATCTCATCCCATGATCTTACACACCACTCCATCATTCCTTATCGTAACAACCACGCCACATCGCCCGACGTCGCAACACCTCAGACTACTTCCTTATCTTACTAAATTATACCGCGACCCTCTCGCCGCTCTTTCCGCGTCTTCCAACGTCTCCGCCCTTCCGTAACACAATTCCTTCGACACCATCAGGAATCACCCTTCGTTATTCCTAAATATTCTCATGCCAGTCTGCGCCGTGACACATCTCGTCGATGACACTTTTGAACGTCTCGGCAACTCCAGGCATTGTTACCACTAACCTTGGTTCAAAGGCTGATGTTAGCGCTGGATGGCCCTGTGGTGGAGTTGACTGGATCTCTGAAAGGCGGCGGGGCACTGAATTCTGTCTCCTCAACGGATACCACTCCCATTCGTCGCCGATAATCCCGGGAAAGTTGTTCTGTGCCAGATTAACCCACTCTACAAGGGTATTCCCCCACAAAATCGACAGCAGTAACCCCATTACAACTTTCTCAGTCAGCAATTTGCATATCATTGCTGCTATTACAGAGGTGAAAGTCTTTCCAAGACCCAATTCGTCTGCCACCAGTGCTCCTGGCATATCAGTATCCCAGACCCACCTCCTCACAATGAACCATATGGCCCAGACCTGGTGCGCCAGAAACTTCATTCTGGGCAGGCCTGGAATTGAATACTTGTGGCCTGGAACATGGTTATCTATTCATTGGCGAATCGGATGGGCATTCAGCAGCCTGACTGCCTCATCAAGACACTCGTGTTCAAAATCGTTGTTGATTGTGCTGAGAACAGTATTCAATACTGAACTGGTATTTTCTGGATCGAGGTCCTCATCACCATCCACTTGCTCCTGAACCGCTTTTGCACCTTTGTCGGTCTTTTTTTCGTACTCAATGATCTCTTCCAGTTGCTCTGAGGTAAGCTGGGCTGATGGGCTCATACTCCGGCGCTCCTGAAATTCATCGCGATGTTAGGTATTTCACAGACAAGCATTTGGACCCAATAAATATGTGGAATACAATCAATTCTATTCACTCAATCAGAACTTACATTAATACTACTGTCAGTCTCTTTCCCACCTGCCACCTCATCCACCACTCTTTCATTTTAATCGGATACCCCCAAAGTCTAAGTATACTGATTGGCTGTGAGGCATAACTAACTGTAACCAGGCTAGCAGGGATTACCTTGGCCTGTCTAATTACGTGCTCCGCAATATCCTTCCCTGTAGCTGCCTTCATTTCTACCAAAAATTGTTGCACATCGTGTCCCAGTTTCAACTTGAAGGCATTTGAAAGGGAACTGTTGTATGAAATCTGACCATATAGAGGGTCATTCATCATTTGCCCCGGTGCGTATAATCCCATATACTCTTCGTCCAATTCTTCCTGCTTCAACTCTGCATTTGTATATTGCGGTCAGACAGTATCGTTCTTTCAGGCCACAATTTTGTTCGATGAAATCAATCAGCTCCTCCCAGTGCCTCACATCTGTGTACGAAGCTTGGAGTTGCATGCTGGATGTCTCGTCATTGTTGCCATTCTGCACTTGACGAATCACAAGCATGAAAGTTGTATTTGGCAACTCCGGGAGGTTCCGTCTCACTTTTTTGCCCGAGTGCTCTCCCAAATCCGTCACGGGTTGCTTGTTGCCTCGCCTTCCCTTCTTCCTCGCCTTCCCTTCTTCCTTACCTCCTGAACCTCACTTGCACATTTCTTTAAAAACATCTGCACCCACTGTCGCCGAATCCATTGGGCATTATTGAAATTTTCCAAAGGCAGCCAGGTCTCGAAAGTCTCCAAAAACTCCGCAACCGCCGTTTCCCTGTGCAGGGGTCCATCACGCAGCTGTTTCGGATGGTTCTGGCCCCGGATAATTGACCGATGCTTCTTCTCGAGAAACTGAGCCACCCATACTTTCTTCCACTTGTTGCAGGCGCTAAAGTTGGGCTGGCGCATCGTTTTGGCAAATTGCTTCAAGGAGAATTCCATTTGCTTCAAGCTGATTGGGGCTTTGCCTTTGGCCCCGCCCAAGTCCGACGAATTGTTGCTCTCATAATCTGCATCGTATTCGGCAATCGGAAATCTCTGGTAATGGAGGCAAATCGGCAATCCCTGCAACATCTGTCCTCCGTGGTTCCACAGCAGGCTGAAATGGTTTCGTTGGGAGGCTAATGGGGGGGGTATCCTAGGTGCGCCGGGAAGTTGTCCTGGTGCAGTAGAGGAGGACAAAGTCGGCCAAATGACTGGATTGTTTCGAGGCGGTGCTGGAGGCACTCGAGGTGCGCCTGGAGATGACAGCCCATGTCCTGCGAATTGCTGAGGGGGGAACATTTGTGGTCCACCATATCCTCCTTGGGGGAAATCATATGCTTGCCACGATGGCCCATAACTCCGATATCCTTGGGTCGCAGCAGAGCTTGGTTGTGAGCTTGGTGTCATGTTGAATGGGGCAGGGTGGTAGAACTGGGGAGCGCCTGGAAATGGTGGCTGCAAAGGCAGGTAACTATACCCCGGGGGAGGATGAATTTGATTTGTGGGTTGCCCAAATTGAGTGTCTTTGCTCGGTGTATTTCCAGCATTATTATATGATGCTTCCACATTGTCATCTGGGCGTTGTTGTGAGCCAAACAGCCCACCGGGTGGAGCCATATTGGTTGTCTTCTGCGGAGATCCGTTCGTCGACATCGTATGTGAACAAAAAGACGTTAGTGAACAAATTATCAATGCAATTGGTGATTTCGAATGCAGCGGAGTATAGTTGAGAATATTGAAGGTAGCAGTGACCTTCGGCGGAATGAAGGCCTCTTAAATCCATCTTCTTTGTCACGGACTGGTGTTTCACTGCACCTTTGATCCCATGAAACCCAGCTGAGAAAAAGATATTGTAGTCACACACATCCCGCCTTTCTTTGTTATATGCTCGAATTCATATAGTAGGAGGATCTTGGATAGAAGCCCACCTTTGTTCAATTCATGACAGTAAAGGTCATAGAAGGGATTCGACATGATATCTCTAGGAACCCAACAAGAACTATACCAGGTTGGAAGGTTAGCACGACTAGGCATTTTACACTCAAAATGTGAGTGTATGACCTACTACTTTATTCAACATGAGGCCTGTTAGTCGAGCAGCAACAGTGATTGCTTACTTTTGAGCTCCTTGTGCAAACTTCGCTGTCTCCTCATGATCCACCTTACCGGTCCAGGATCATTACTGACAAAAACATCCTACCAGCCTATCAAGTTCTCGATGATCATTGAGCGGGCATACAGCCAGCTAGGACAGTTACCTATTCATTGTATTAAGCTGATGTTATCCGCTGCTCGAGGCTCAAGTGTAGACATAATCTGCACAATGCCACAATGACGTAGTATATGATAAGGCCGATCGTAGTAGTAGCACCTGATGATCGGTATTAAAAGTTGATCGCAGTGATGGCAAATGAAACTTTCTCTGCTGACGATTTTCAGTAGATAATGTGCAGCATTATTGTGTGGGATTTGAAAGATAATATCCTAGTTTGTGAAGAAAACTGATCGTGAGGTGACTTTGTTTTACCCCTCCTCTACATTTGGTGGGGTGTGATGCGGCTTTGAAAGTGATACGCTAACCTGAGTTAGCTCGCTTTCAAACAAATATCCTTGAGGCTCAAATCCAGCAACAAACCGTACCCCTTAAAGCATCATCGAGATTCGTCAGAACACCGAGCATTTCTCAACGATGGTCAAAACTCGCCGGAAAAATATTAAGTGCTTTATCTGCAAAAAGAATTATGCAACAAGAACTGACTGGAAGCTCACTATCAACAATATCACCCAATATCGATGAATGAAGGGCTATTTCCCAATGGAATTCTACCACCTGCCGGCTTCCCTCACCCTGAGCCATCATGGTTTGACTACAGTAGGTGCACCTGAATGGCCATTGACAAGCTGTCAATTAATGATCTACTCATAGACAACGTACCAGGTGCACCACCACCTGAAGATACTCTCAACAAAGACCCTATAGACCCTCAGCTGCCTGATCTCACCTGTACCCCTGATCCAACAAAGACAAAGGCTTATAGGCAGGTAGTTGGAGTGGAAAATGTGGGGGGTAAAGCATATGGCAAAGCAACTGGATTGTACAACAAGCATCGAAAGTACTCAGAACAATGGAATCCATGGCATCCGTTTCGGTCCGCACACAACTTTCAACAGGCTCAATCGTTTAGCCAGCAAACGAAAACATGGATAGATCAACATCTTAGGCGTGGACTGGACAACTACAAAATCGAATCATTCCAATCATCAGATGCCCTGCGAAAGCTCCTCTCTGAACTCGATTTTGGGCTCGGCGATGATAGTTGGATTGAAGATGACTCACACATCTTCAGAACATTATACTACAGTAATATTTTCAAAAGTATTCTGTTCCTCCTAGCACATCTCCTGTTTCAGGCAAACTTCGATTTTGAACCGGTGCGCCTCACTGTCTCTGATGGTTGTCGAATCTACAGCGAGATGAACACGGGTGACTGGTGGTGGGATACACAGGAACAACTTCCTGCCGGAGCGACGATTGTGCCAGTCATATGTGCATCCGACAAGATTCACTTGACCAATTTTTCGGCCAATCAGCATGCCTGGCTGCTGTATCTCACGATTGGTAATATTCAAAAAGACATCCGCCGGACACCAGCAAAGCGCGCCTGGATTCTCGTCGGACTGATCCCATGTCCCCTGAAAGGTGCTAAAAACATTGACGAAGCATGGCATTCCGCGGTTGGAACTGTGCTGTCTCAACTTAAGCATCTTGACATCTCTGGCCCTAGCTTGAAATGGGATTGTGCAGATGGATTCCAGCAACAATGTTACCCTCTTTTGGCTGCCTGGGTCGGGGATTATCCGAAACAAGTTATGGTTGCTCAAGTCCCATATGGCTCATGCCCGATGTGTGAAATTCCTAAAGGTGTGCCGATGGGGCATTCGACTTTTTGACCACTCGATAACTCAAGAGACGAGCTTATTTCCTTGGAGCTGCTGGAGGATAATAATATTGATGCTTTGCACACTCTAGGTGTCCGCCCAATCCGCAACCAGTTCTGGCAATACTCTCTCTGCAATGTCTATCACCCTTGGCAGCCTGATGAATTGCATCAGCTGCTCCTGGGTTTAGTTAAAGACTTATTGCACTGGCTGCTCAAATACCTGAAAGCTAGAAATGTCAAGGATCAATTTGACCATCAATTCACATCAGTGCCACCATATCCCGGCCAACAGCAGTTCTCGAAACCATTCGATTCATTGAAAAGCGGCACCTAGCAAAGCAAAGAGATCTGAGGAATGATCAGAACACTGGCTGTGAATTGCGCTCCAATTCTTGTCTGCTCCAAGGATGATGGGAAAACTGCGGTGGAAACAGCATCCAATGAAATGGTAATGGGAGCAGTGCGGGCATTATGTGAATTCTCTCTACTTCTCAGCCAACAAAATCACTCGGATCTATCCCTCACAGCACTAGACGATGCACTCAAGCGATTTTACCAGAAGAAAGGAAGTTTTCGAGAACAGACAATGTCGAAGTCTGCAAAGGCCAAAGTAAATGACCTGTTGGCAACGGAATTCTATCAGTTAGGCGAACAAAAGATTCATAACATTCGTGCTGCAATGGAGGCCCTTGTGTATCGGGCTGAAAAGGTTTTCTCAACAAAACGTAGGCAATTTCAGGTGCGCGTGAATAGAGCCCGGCAAGCGGCAACCACTTGGTCTGATGCTGATCGTCAGAGGGCAATTCAGAGATTGGCGCGCGAAATCGATCAAGTGACACCTGCTGAACGCAAGCTTTTCGATAAATTATTCCAACGTCATGAGCGACAACTATTGCAGGAAGTCAGGACCAAGGCAACCGGTCCCAGAAGCATATTCGCCAAACAACTTGCACTAATGAAAACTGCTACCGAAGACGACGCTTATGGGGCGGCAAACATGACCGCCGACAAGCGACTGCAATTTCAGAACCGCCTATCAGATGCTGAGACAGAAGCCACGACCTGGAGCTTGGCTGATTCGGAGCACGTCACTATCCAGCTGGAGAGAGAAATTTATGGCATCACCTCGAATGAACAGACGCGGTTCAAGACGGAATTCTCCATTCGCTTGATTGAGTTTGAAGCTTGGTGGGAGACAATCGGCATTCAGGCAGTCCGGAAAAACATTGAACAGCTCGTAATACATTTCGGATATCCAAAGATGCATCTTGTGAGCCATTCATCAGAGTCAATTCGCCGAATGGGTTCCAGCGACAATTTCACCACTGATATTTCTGAAAGGCTACATATCGCCAACGTGAAAGATGCATATCGAACTAGCAACAAAGTCGATTACATTCGACAGATGCTTAAGCATAATGACCGGTGTACCGGTCTTGACTATATGGAGGAGACACTGTCATATCTTGCACTCGAAGGCTGGTACGATATTGACTCTGCAGAAGTTTTCAACCTACTGTCTGCTACTGATAAACGGCGAAGTACACGCAGAGCCCATCTGTTACGTCTCCAAACAATTCAGGACAAGCCCATTATCCGCCCCGTATCACAGCAGGTATATCATTTGAGAGAAACGCATGGCCGCAGAGTGTGCAGAAGTATCAAATTAACCTCACTTAGAGTTGCATCAGAAGATTTCGAAATTCCCAACTGTGGACAGCTATTCCGCGCTCAGATTGAAGCGGACTGGGGACCCGAAGTTTGTGGACTTGTGCTCGGATATGATCAGAATGTACTCATTGACAGTATATTCATCAAACTCCAGAATGGGCTGTTGTACTACTGTCAACCATTTCACAACCCTACTTCTGTTGAGCGTCTGGGACTTAATTGCAAGGTAGAATATACCAATGCCAACCAAGGGATCATGCCTGAAGCTCATAACATCTGGGTCCAGTATACGCAAAGTGAAGAGAATGACCTCGATAACACCTTCCAAGGACGAATTCCTTCTTTCCCTGTATTATACTGCAGCTGGACTCCCCCGAATCAGATCCTCCAATTTCAGGAGCGCCTGCCAGCCGGCAAATCAATATTGACATTTTCTAAGAGGTGCAAACAGACTCAACAATGGGTATTGCATCCTCAACCTCACGAATACGCGGTGGTGATTCCAATAAAGTTCAAAGATCTTCATGGTTGGGCTGATTGTGTTGACAGGTTCATCCGGGTTGTCAAACAGACAAATAAGATGCATATTGTACCCGTTGGAGCAATAGTTGGACCGGCACATTTGGTGCGGGAGAATGCCGCATTGGGCGGCGATAGCGTATGGCTTGTAAATAATCATGCTGATTTAGATACCTACTGGACTGTATATTAATTAGATTAGAATGGCTGATTTAGGTGTGTAGCTGTGAGATAGTTTATCGAATTGTACTATTCGATATGGACATTATATAGTATCACTCCCGGAGACTCTAACTCCAGGTGCACCGGAATAATCTTGGCGCCAAGTGTCGTAGTCTCAGCAGCTCCAAAATTGTACCAACTTAAAGGCATGATTTTATAGCATTCTGAAGACGACTTCATACTCTTTAGAATATTCTTGTATTCTGTTCCACAACTTCAGAAGCGTTGAGGAGCACCTGAAAGTACTTCCCAGAGCACCTGAGAAGCACATCATTTTGCATTCAGCCTGTTCAGGAGCTTCTGGGCGCTTCTGGAAGCATCGGTGTGGCTGTTCAGAATAGCTGAGTCATTGAGTTATGACTTCCAAACCATTTTACATTTTGCTGATGAACCCAAAGATTAATGTCAAGTACCCATTATTGGTTATCCCAAGTTACATAGACACTGTTAAGGGGAAACCCATAACAAACATGAGGAGAGCCGTCCACCTACAATAAGGGCAGCCAATACAATGGTTATGCTACATGGCAATTATAGCACTATACAATTACTTTGTTTACAAGACCAAGAATCGTTGACGCTCAGTTGACACTCATTTTCAGAATGGGGCCGACACCGTGTCGCTTGCTGTTTTGCCTATAAGGGCAGCCAATACAACGGTTATGCTAAACGGCAACTATATCACTATACAATTACTTTGTTTACAAGACCAAAAATCGTTGACGCTCGGTTGACGCTCATTCTCAGAATGGGGCAGTGACTGTGTCACATGCCGTTTTGCCTATAATGTCACAGCGCAAGAAGGTACAGAGATACTTGGGAATAATAAGATAAAGATACGGAAGGTGTGGAAGGAATTGTATCACGGAAAGGCGGAGACGTTGGAAGACGCGGAGGAAGCGGCGAGATGGTGGCGGGATAATTTAGTAAGTTAAAGAAGTGGTTTGAGGTGTTGCGACATCGGGAGAGGTGGCGTGGTTGTTACGATAAGGAATAACGGAGTGGTGTGTAAGATCATGGGATGAGATTCGGATGGTACATCGGAGCATGAGGAATGGTTCGAGGGTGGCAGACGAATTGT
>Ga0307512_10004772_pt1 | contig 14586 bp, 20 predicted proteins | sample 14_EM_MG_FD_200267 | JGI IMG/M metagenome (GOLD analysis project Ga0307512, IMG submission 200267) | Populus trichocarpa ectomycorrhiza microbial communities from riparian zone in the Pacific Northwest, United States - 14_EM | ecosystem: Host-associated > Plants > Roots > Unclassified | place... | reverse complement strand
CAGCTAGAACCCGGCAGAATACACTGCGTGGGTATGTATCCATACGATTCTCTTTGGAAACCCTGAAGCTGAATAAAGCTCCCGGGGGAGAGGCTTCTATCATATGGCGTTGGTTGTATTTGCTCGCCTACCCCTGCCGTGCCATTGCTGCATGCGGGTACACCTCAATTTCAATGGCGATTGGGTTGAATATCATAGTTTGCCCGCGCGTTGTACTTATAATCCCACAGTTTCTTTTGATTTGGCCCAGGTGGTGGTTTCATGTGAGGATACCACATCCAGTCGCAGTACTCCACTCACTTTTCCTTCGTAAACCGAGACTAAACGATCATCAGTAGGAACTCTACCCCATTCCCTTCTTAAAGCTGACGTTGCTGTTGTCATTTGCCATCAATCTTCCTAATTCCTGGATGTTTCTGAAGAAAAAGGGGCGAAGGTGGTATTGGGGAGGGCATTGGAGGTGATAGCAGTGGCGGATATGATTGCAAAGAGGGTTGTAATGAGGGTGATGGTGACTGGCGAAAGGATTAGTTCAGAAGAAGTTGGTTTCCATAGGAGTGTTGTTGTTAGCCCACTAAGCTGGCCCACTCGTGGATCTAGCACTCGGCTAGCCTACCTGTAGATCTACCACTGGTACAGCCCACCCGCAGACTGACCACTGGGCTAGCCGAGTCACCTAACAAAATCTACACACCGTCCGGCCAGTTCGTAAATCCAGCCCATATATACACAGGCCGCCAGTCTATAGATGGGCCGGACCATCTATAGCATGATCTTTCCTCCCACTGGGCTTTGAAATGTACACCGGCCTGCCGATGTTGACCTCCCCTGTACTTCGTCATCTATTCCAACCTCGCCTTTCAGTCCAGTCTCGTCAACCATCCCGACCGCACCAGCGAGGAGAATTTCCAACATCGCGTGGGATGAGATAATCAGCGCTACTGCTTGCAAACGGGGGGCAACGGCGGGCAGGGTAGCGGCGATGGTGGTGGACGAGACACACGGTCTGTTTACTGCTAACTGTGGAGCTGGTACGTAAATCGCAGAATGGATCAGAAGGACAGAGAGTGAGCACTGGCACGTGGGGAGGCATCGCGACTCTGATTGTCTACCCATCTAGATGTTTTGGGTAAGCAAGGTCTGCAGTATTGGGCGCTGCCCAGTTATTTGCATCGTCCATCAAACATCAGCAATAGCGGCAAAACAATATAGCTCCATTACCCACTCAATATATATAACAATAATACTGTTCGTTGGCCCCGACCTTGCGACAGACGACCGGCTGCTCAGAGTAGAACAGGCTGTGGGCCGTGTGGCGCATCAGTGGTGGCTCAACCACAACCAGTAGAGACACCTGTTAGCCGTGAATTGGGCAGCGCCCTTTGTCTTAGTCTACTATCTCCTAACCTCCGCGATGCTTGGTGGTTGTGCTCAACCCTCGCCCTTTGGCGATTGGTCTAACTGCCACCCTTCTTACTTCTTCTCCTTTGAATGGAACGCGCAAATACCTCCTCCCAGCATTCATATTGCTGTGGGAGTTGTTTTGTTTGGAGCGTTGGCTATAAGTGGGTTATTGTATGTATCTAGGGTGATGTTTTTCTAATGTTTGCCCTACTTACGTAAGGTGCGACCTTTGTCCAGGGAACTGTGAAGGTGGTTTTTCGTTTGTGTTCATTGTAACCAGGCTGACGGCTGTACGGCCACAAGAGGGCGGCGAGTAGGGTAGGGTTCTCAAGCTCCCGGATTTCTTACTTCTTCTTTCTCAGACAACATAGCTTACTCGCAAAAATTATCCCTGACATCACCAGTTTTCAACGTCTTCTTTCATCACTGGCGTGACTGCTCTGATGGACGAAAGACATAAACCTAGAGAACAAGTGTGTGTTTTAGGGTTCTCCACACTCAACATAGGCTAGCGTCCAATGGTCGAAGGAGGCGACGTTTCCAACCACCACTCAGCGGACGACGACCCACCGTTCTTCTTTTCTTTGCCCCGATAACACAGCTCGTGGCTTCAGCAGTCGTAAATTCACTTCGGTAAGCATCGTTTCCAACCTCGCCCCAAACAATCGATAATCTTGGTCATGTCGGATACCAAACATCCTCCTACGGCCACTGTGGATGAGGCATCCGCCCATTATGCAAACGACAGGAAGCCCGGAAGCGAGACGGCTTCCATTGCTACCGACGCTGCGTGTCCTGACGTCGACGGCGACGACTGCCAACTTTCAAACCACAACGAGATGGCTTCCATCGCTATCGCCGCTGCGCGTCTCGATGACGAGGGCGACGAGAGTCAACTGTCCGACCTCGACGAAGAGATATTCGTCGTTTACAATCAGCTCGGCGACAACCGCGCCAAATCCATTCCAATCTACGAGGAAAAGATCACGACCGACGAGGAAATGATCCCGATCAACGAGGATACGCTCGTAAACCTAGGGAAGTTCAGGAAGCAGAAGGGTTTCTCGGGTGCGGGGGCCGAGGTGAAACAAAAGAAGCGTCGTAGACGGGGGAAAGCTACCATATTGGACGATGAACCGGGCCCGGAACAACCAGTACCGGAGATCGAGCTCACAGAGAAGGAGAGTATGTTATCCCTCTCCAGTCCGCAAGTTGCTAAAGGTGGCTGATTCATCCGGTGTCTAAAACAGACCGCTGGAGAGAACTAGATCGCAAGATGGACGAAGCTCTCATAGGCCCCAAGAGGAAGAAGATTAAAGAGAAGGACCACGACCTGAAGCGTGACGACAAGACGGTGGAGAACCTCCTTCTGGCGATGCTAGAAGCTGCCAAATGCGACACAGAGGCGGTCCGCAACAACCTCCCAGCTACGCACAAGCTAGCGATGGTCGACGAGGTTCACGAAGTTCTCCTACGCAAGGCAGTCCTCTCGGTCGCGGTCGGCTGTGGTATCCTGAATGGGATCCGTCGCTGGCTCGAACCCCTGCCGAACAAATCCCTCCCGTCATATAACGTCCAGAAGCTGATGTTTGAGATCTTGGCGAAGTTTAAGCCAGAATTAGCGCATCTTCAGGAAAGTGGAATCGGTAAGATCGTCATGTTCTATACCAGGGACGTGAGGCCCGAGAGACACATCAAACGTGAGGCGGAAAAGCTGGTCAGTGATTGGACTCGTCTGGTCGTGGGACGCAGCAATGACTACCATTCTCAAGGAGTCCGCAAATCGGGTGATTGGGGTGCTTTGCAGGCTACGTATTTATCATCCACGCCCCACGGTTTCATATCCAATATACTAACGCTCTGTTTTTTCCTCTTGCCGCCCTAGAAATGATAGCGTCGTTGCCAACAACAATCCCCGTGCCGCTCTTGTGGTGCCACTGGAGAATACCGGACGTGCGACAGTCATGATGCCCTCCAGCCAGAGTTCTGAAATCGGGCCGAAAGATTATATCCTCAGTGGTTCGCGTACCGATATGGAGCCGTCGGGTTCCCAAGGGGGTGCTTTCATCAAGACGTTGAAGTCAAAGAAGTCAAAGGCACAGCGGTAGTGGAAGGCGCAGAGATAGATGACGGGAAAGGCGATGGCGGCATAGAACGGGGTTTTCTTTTCTTTCCTTCTTCCGTTTCCCGAGCAGTATCGCTCCATGATAACTCCGTTACCTTCCCCAACTGTGATTATGACTTTCTTCTCATAGCTGTTGTTCCAACTTTCGTTCTCGTGGTACACGGTACAGGTCTTTGACTTCCTGCCCATCTTCAATCATAAAACGCAATAACCATCAATTGCTCTACCAGTCCTCACACCTCCAGTCCCAACCCTCCGAACATCAGCCTTCTACGCCCTTGCGCAGCCTCGCCAATCCTGACCAGCATTTCGACGTCGAGAACTATAGTACGCTTCCGGCCGTCTTCGACCATCGCTCCACGAACCCTTCCGTTCCCCTAACGGAGCGCTTTACTTCTCAGCATCCCCTTGCCCGCCTCCTTCGGCGATATATTTACCTGGAGGGCGTTCCGAACACACAGTAACGTTGCCTCGCGGATGCATTTGCAGGTTGTTCCCCGCGGTCTCAAGGACAACTCCAGGCCCTCGCTGCTCATGCAGACCAACCCCGGGGCGGGACCTGCGGCGTGCAAAACTCCGGGCAGCACCTTGAGGACGTGCGCGCAGTGTGTGACATAGACCAAACCGGCCTCCAGACTTGCACTGGACAGTCTGCCGAGACGCCGACCGGACCTGCATTTCACGAGCGGGATAGAAAATAGACCGTCCCGACCGCAAAGTGGCAGACTATCCCGATGTCTGCCGAAGTCGGGATAAGTCTGGCTTGGAGCTCATAATGATGTGCAATTTGATAGACGTCAATCCACCCGAAAATACAGTATCCCGAGCCACGCCGATACTTCCTTTCGATAATTATGCAATAGGGCCATTTAGGTGATGCTCAATGCGCTGTGCTAGGAGGCTCTTTGAAGCGATATGGCAGCGGGATGACCCTGGGAAACAACCGCCTGATTTCCAATAACTTTCTAACCATCACAAGTCCACTCAGGGTCCGAATCAAATTAGAGCTACACGTTTAAGCCCTAAAGCTATAACCTTCGCGACTATACAATACATGCAAAGTACAAGCCGGCGGCGAGGATTCAAGGAGCGAGAAAGCTGGTGGCGTCCAGACGTCTGCAGATGTCTGCAGACTGTCCTGGCCTACCACTGGCAGGTCGAGGTCAGGCGCGAATTGGAATCGAATTGAGTGTGGCTGCGCGCTTTGACAGGTTGATGCGGTGTCAATACTGCTTCTCGAGGATGCGTTTCATTACAGAGTTCTATCACTATCCTTAGTTTGCCCCCCTCTTCACTGCACGTGTTGCGCGAGTACGAGTGTGTGAGTTTGTGTATGTATGTAGAGAAGCGTATTCTTCTACGTCCTCGGCGTTCGCTCCATCTGTCCGTCTATCCTGTCTTCTGGGCGTTTATTTGTTCACCAATCACCCGTAACGGCTCACACTTATACTCATCCTTGCACAACTCACATGCGTGCCCACTCTCGTACTTGTACTCACGCAACTCTCATGTGTACATACTTCCGTCGTGCATCAAAACGAAACCCTTTTCGCCTGTTCTCCTGGTCGAACTTCGAGTGCCTTCTCCGGCCACTAATCCACCATTACAGCAGGTGAATTGTGACTCGCAGATGGCGGCGAGTGGACGGCGACAAGTGCATGGAGGTGAGTGCATGGCAGCCAGTTCATGGAGGCGAGTTCATGGAGGCGAGTGGATTGCGGCAGTGAGTGGATGGCTGCAAGCTGATGGCGGCCACAGGATGGCGGCAACTAGATGGCGGCGAGTAGACGGCGACGACTGAATATCAGTGAGTGCACAGAAGCGAGCGGAATGCGGTGAGCGGATGATGGAGTGTCGCAGGCGTCGTGTGAATGGCGGCGGCCTGATGGCGGCCAGTGGATGGTTGTGAGTGAATTGCGGTGAGCGGGTGGCGGGCGCTCGACGGCGGCGAGTGAAGGGCGGCGACCAGATGGCGGCCAGTGGATGGCAGCGACTAGTCTGCAAGTGCCTGGCGGCCAGTGCATGGCGGCAACTATATGATGGCGTGGCAAGTGGAGGACGGCGAGCTGATGGCGATGGCAAGAATGCCGACGAAGGACTGTGACTGGATTGGTTTATAGATTGGTGACCAACATCTTGGAACATCTGAGGATGGTGGCGGCCTGCAGACGGTATAGTGGAGCTTCCCCTTGCAGCTCCTGAAAAGACGAGAAATATGGGGGTATCTTGCACGAGTGGAATTGGCTAAGCTAAAAGCGTACGCTGGCTCCGGTGGCCGAAGCTGTCATGCTAAGCGAGCTAACGAGCAACTAGTGGCTAAAGACATTGAAAGGCTAGCGCCGGCTGGGCTGAGGTACACGAAGCGATCAAGTCGTCAGATTGGGAGCACCGCGAGAGGAGGTGCTAAATGCCCAGTAAGGGGTCTCTACTTCTTGACTCGGAAGGTGAACTGCAAATGACGTGGTGAGGGTCGAACGCATGGTTCTGCTGAGGGAGCCGACGGCGCTCAACGCAGAGCTAGTGCAAGAGGAGGAGGCCGAAGCCAAGGCGGAGGCGGAGGCGGAGCGGCCTCCGACCATCACCATGTTCACGGATGGATCACGGCTGGAAGATGGAGCGACAGGCTATGCGGAGGAATGGAGGAGTAGCGAATCCTGGGAAAGTATCAAGACGCACGTCGGATACAACCCTGAGGCATATGGTGCGGAGTGTGCCGCCCTGGCCCTAGCACAGGAGAGAGCGACAAAGGTGGAGCCGACTCCGGAGCGGGTCACCATCATCACCGACGCTCAGGCTACCATCAGACAGATGGGACGGCCTGGGAAGCCATAGAACTCACCCTGCAGCTATACATTGAAGGAAGATATGGGGAATTCTACAACGATGAATTCTACCAATCAGAAGGACGGGAACAAGCCTTAAATGAACTAACCCCGAAACCGAAAAGGTGGCAAGGTGAAAGTGGCAAGCCTAGCGCCTCAATATTGAAACAGGCTTGGATAAACTCAGACCTGAGCACATGACCTTATGAGAAGTGGAAAACATCTTTGTGCAAGTGCTGCTGCTGAAGAGGAATAGTTGTCCATTGAAGAAATTAAAATCCATGCGTAGGAATCTGCATCAAAACTTCCTCCGGACTAGTGGATCCTTAATCCCACAACTATCTTTGGTCAGATAGCAAAAACTTTCCTCGGACTTGGTATTTGTTTGATTAAACCTACCAGAGGCTGGGATACTTTGCACTGCTGAAGAGTTTTGCCCAGAAAGGCTAGTAAGGGGTTTTATAGCGTCTGGGTGTTTCATCGTAACTCGCCTAGCTTGACCAGATTTCACTTCGGGAAATGTTGCAGCAATGTTGTCCCGTTCAATAAGGAGGCAACTCGGTGGCTCGGCATCTGGCAGGACCCGCAAATCACACTAAAATACCGCTATGCCAGAAGATTGAAGGATGGGAGGAACGCCCTCACTCGGCTGCGGCGGGTGGAGGGGCTGTTGGGCCTCTCCGCGGCAAACTGCACGAAGGTTATGACGGCTTGTATCCAGTCGGACGCGATGTTCGGAGCGGAAATGCGGTGGAAGGGGGACCAGTCCCAAGGCACCATCGGCCGTGCCTGCGAACTCTAGCTGTGGATGAACCAGGAGGCACGGGCGACAACGGGCAACTTCCAGACAACCATCCTAGGAGCGGTCTCGATAGAATCCAGCCTCAGGGCAGCTACGGCACAGCTGGAGAACAGAAAGAGACGGTTCGGACTACGGCTGATGAACCTGCCACAGGGAGACCAGGCAAGGGAGATAGTGGGCACGCCGACGGAGATTGGGCGGCGGCTCACGAACGCCCTGACCAATACAGGCCGAATGGAGAGCAATGTGCTCCTCGAGGAACCCGAATCCCTAGACGGGGCGCTGCGGCAGGAAGGAGAGGAAGAAATAATGATGGAGGCGGATAAGGCGCGACCGGGACTCACCATGTAAACGGACGGGTCGCTGATGGAGGATGCAGCGGCTGGCTATGCAGTGGTGTGGAAGAAGAGGGAATCCTGGGCGGGCATCAAAACCCATATGGGATACAATCAGGAGACCTACGACGCGGAGTGTGCCGCCCTCGCGCGTGCCTTGCGATCGGCTTCGAGAAGAGGTACAACCCCGGAACGGGTCACGATATTCACGGATGCGCAAGCGGCCATCAGATGGATGGCATCGGACGAGCCTCGCACTGGACAACAATACGCCCTGCAGGCACGGATATCGCCACTCTGCACAGGGTGAGGCCAGGCATCATCATCGAAGTCCGATGGTGCCCGGCTCACAAGGGCATCGCAGGCAACGAGAAGGCAGACAAGTGGGCAAAGACTGCGGCGGAGGAGCCCGACAGCCGGGGGGTGGACTGGCTGAACTACGACTACGACTCGGAAGTGCGTGCGGTGCCCCTCCCACGATCCCTCGCCAACCTCAAGTGGATGATCTCAGAGCAGGAATGGATGGGGGCGCACCTGTGGGCCGGAGGCCGTTGCTCCAAGATGAAATATAAGATGCCGAAAAGCCACCGGCCAGACGGCACCGTATCAGGGAGTACCAAGAGGATCGCCTCACGGTTCTACCAGATGAAGACACGGCACTGCCTGACGGGGCGGTATCTCAACTGGACGAAAAATAGGGCCACCCCGCGATGCGGGTGCCGGTACCCACAACAGACCGGGGAGCACCTCTTTAAGTAGTGTCTGGAATGGGAGGCCCATCAGAAGATCCTGTGGGCGGAGCTGCGGAAGGAGACGGTGAGGTGGAAGAGCCAGTGGAAGATCTGGGACCTCCTAGCGGCCGAGAGGCGTGGGAAGGTGGTACTGAACTTCGTCTCCTCCACAGAAGTGGGAAAGCGGGTGCCAGCCGAGGACGATGACGCCGTGAGCCCGGTTTCTGAGCTGGTGGAGCGGGAGTGGCTTGGCGAGTAGGGAGCGGGAGCGGAGGAGGCGGGTGCAGGGGGGACTCCACTCTTCCTGCCCACGCCCGACTTCATGGCGGCCGCAGGAACGGAGCAGGCATTGCGCGGTGTTCTTCTTTCCTTTGTTGTGTCCTTAGTCCTTCGCGCTAGCTCTTCTCTCTTTTGTAATCTTCTTAGCGCGAAGCTCATCTTTTTGGGACAGGCCTGGGCGGAGGGCACAGGGGAGCTTGCAACGTGCTGCTACTGCGCGGACAGCAGACAGGAAACGGACTGTACATAGCCTCGCCATGATATGATAGGTCGCATGCGAGTAATGAATAAACCAAAAAAAAAAAAACTTCGGGAAATGTTGGTATAGGGATGGTCGCTGAGTTTTATGGCACCCCAGGCCCAGTTGGTTCGCTAGTGTGTTTTGGCTTTGCCTTCGTGTTGACTCCTGAACCTTTTGAACTCTTGTTGGCTATTACAGTCAATTCGGTTCAAAAAGAAAGACTTTGGCACTCCATGGTCAGACTTTTTGAATCAGAGTAATGAGTAAAAAAATGTAAAAAAATCAGACGGATGGGATCGGAGGAGCCTAGCCGCGGCCAAGGATATGCGCTCGAGGTAAGAAGGCACATGGCAGCACTGCAGAAGGCAAGAGTTGATATCTGCGTTGAGATCTGGTGGTGCCCAGCTCTCCAGGGCGTCCCTGGAAACGAAAAGGCAGACGAGTGGGCAAAGCTTGCAGCAGGAGCCAGACGCAAATGGTGAGGAGTGGCGGACATACTGTGACGGTGTAGGAGAACGGGCGATGCCTCCCACCCGACCCCTCGCCCATCTGAAGCGGGAGATCACCGAGAAGAAGTGGGAAGAGGAACGGAAGTGGGTCGGTAGCCGAACCTCGCGGGAGACGTACAGAATGCCGAAAAGCCAGAGGCCGCAGGGTACGGTTGCAGGGAGAACCAAGAGGCTTACCTTAAGAGCTTACGAGCTGAGGTACGGGCAGGCGCGCATCAGATAGTGATTACACTGGGGCAAGGTCCGGCACTCTGCACAGTGCTGGTGGAGCCTGAGCCCTACATAGACGAAGGGCCGGCTCTGCAAGGAGTGTCGGGGGTGGAGGGATAGCAAATGATCTTGTGGACGGAGTCGGGGAAGGAGACAGGGATAAGGGAGAGCCGGTGGAAGATCCCGGATCTGCTGGCTGACGAGAGTTGCGGCCAGGCGGTGCTGGACTTCCTTTTCACCACAGATGTGGGTAGGCTGATAGTCTGCTTTGTGCCAGAGGCGTCGGGGTTTTGCCTCTGAAGCGGGAGAGGGTAGGGTTGTCGGAAGGTGTGCCGGTGGAGTGAGCCCACTAGCCGTCGGGGTTCTTGGTTGATGGGAAGCTAGTGTGGCGGTTTGTTGTTGTGTTCTCTCTTTCTTTCTTTTCTAGTTCAGTTCTTCACGAATCAGACAACACATCTCTCCCATCTTCATCGCCTCCCTCTTGTCGCTCCCGTGATCTTTTCCGCCCACACCCGCTCACAGGTTATGAGCCCTACGCTCTACACGCGCATCTAACCTCGGAAGATCATCATATCGGATTTTGTCTCGGCCTCTATCTCTCCCGAACCCACGACCTGAAAAGATGAATAATCAACTGTAGACACCCGCTATCAAAAAGTTGGATGGAACCAACTACAAGGAGTGGGCCTTCGATGCTGGGCTGGTTCTGAAACAGAAGATGTGCTGGTCCATTACAACTGGCATCGAAAAGGAACCAGTTACAACGGCATCGGCAGAATGGCTTTCTTGGTCACAAAAGAAGGAAATTGCGACGTCAACAATCTTCCTGACCATGGAACGTCGAATGCAGCAGAACTACATGGATTTCGAGGATCCTCATGTACTCTGGGAAAAGATCAAGAGTGACTATGTCACGAAGATCAAGAAAAATGCCTTTACGATCCGGAAGGAACTCTACGAGGAGGATTCAGAGAAGATGTCGAATAGAGAGCATTCATTCTTCCTGCTCAATGGCATTGATGCAGCGAGTCCAGACTGGAGTGTTAACCTGCAACTTCTCCATGATCGTATCGAATCCGAGTCACTTGATAAGAAGCCTGAAGATGTTCTGCTGAAGTTGATCGCTCGAGAAGCAGAATTGCGGAAGAATAAAGGTATCTCGTCTGATGCCTTACTCTACACCAAAGGCTCGAATGCAAAGAGGCGGAACAATTCGAATTCCGACAAGAAGAAGAAGAGGTGTACCTACTGTGAACGGGATAGAGATGACGTTTCAGAATGCTTTCGAAAGCAGCGAGGTGAACCACCAGGCGGAAAGTCATTCCAGCAGACGAGGGGGTCAAAAGCACAACAAATCCGACAAGTCATCAGCAAAGGCACATACGGTGACCGATCAGCTGTGGACAGCCATTGATGATGGCGCTCCAAAGGATTGGGATTTCTACCTCGATTGTGCATACAGTACACATGTTACCGGTCGTCGCGATGTGTTTGTGGACTTTACTCCTATTCCCGAGGGTGCTCGACCAGTGAAGGGGTTTGAAGGTTCAGTTTTATACGCTCATGGTCGGGGTAGCATAAAGCTCACGATGTGGCTGCCAAACGAAACCTGTAAAGTCGTCACTATTCGCAATGTTCTCTACGTCCCAGGAAGCGTCAACCTCATTTCTCAAGGAATTCTGATGGAACTTGGCCTTCGAATTGTTCCTGTCAATGGCTACGGTATCAACATATACGACAAGAACAACTGTCTTGTGGCTTGTGCTCCACAGGTGGCAAGAATGTCCCCATTCGACCTCAAATGGACGAATATTGAATCGGAAATGGTTTCTTTCTCCAACTTATCCGCTTTCAAGGTCACTGGACAGGTGAATGGAGTGGCAAACCAGTTGCAGCTTTGGCACCGTCGTATCGCTCATTTGGGATTGGACTCCTTGAAGGCCTTACCCTCTCTGGTCGATGGAATCCCTACTCTGCATGGCAAATGCGAATGCAATTCATGCATTATGGGTAAGCATGCACGACGTCCTTTCACACCGTTGATCAACAAGCGTGCCACTGAGCAACTCCAGCTTATCCATTCTGATATCTGTGGGCCTATGCCGGTTGCTTCCTTGGGGGAGCAACCTACATGTTGTTATTCATCGATGATGCAACAAGGTTTACATCCGTGTACATCATCAAGCGCAAGAGTGACGTTCTGGACAGTTTCAAGGAATATCAAGCCGAGATGGAGAAACAGACTGGAAAGCGTATAAAGCGTCTACGCACCGATGGTGGAGCAGAGTATACATCCAAAGAGTTCGAGAATTTCCTCCAGCAAGAAGGAATCTTGAAGGAAACGACAGCACCATATTCACCACAGTCAAACGGTGTTGCCGAACAAGCCAACCGTACTATCTACCATCGTGGAGCGAGCACGTTGCATGCTTGATGATGCCTGTTTGTCGAATCAATACTGGGCAGAAGCTGTCACTACTGCAGTATATTTGAAGAATATTTCACCTACGAAAGCTCTCAAGAAGACATACGAGGTGTGGTACGGATGGAAACCGACACTGACGCATTTGCGTGTATTCAGTTGCCTTGCCTTTGTGCATGTACCGGACGAACGCCGTAAGAAACTCGATTACAAGTCAACTCCAGGTATCTTTATTGGCTACTCTATGACAAAACAGTACCGGATCTACGACCCTGTGGCGAAGAAAGTCCATGTTTCCAGAGATGTTGTCTTCCGTGAAGGGCGCCACTACCAAAAGCGCAACCAAACTGATCTCGAGGATCATTTTGTGTCGATTCCACTTGATACTGTTGTCCCGGACCTACCCGATGTACCAGTGTTGATGCCGTCTACAATTCAACCTGTTGGCGATTCATTGAAAACCAGACTGCAGAAAACTGAAGAATCATCTGTCATGGGAGCACCACCTGATGCCAGCCGAGTGGCTCGCCCTCGTGCAAAAGGCAAAGGTTCAAGGTTGCTGAATGAACTGCAGAGTGATTTGGGGCCCGCTTTTGGAGTTCCATCCACTGAAGAATGACGACGAACCCGTGGCCGCTTGCAGTAACCAATCGGTGAAGAGGATGATGAAGAGTATGCTATGGTTGCTGCCTATGCAAGCCATACTGTTGACTACCATGATGGCATCGCCGAGCCGCGCAACTTTACCGAAGCTATTAAATCTCCACAAGCAGACGAGTGGAAGAAGGCTATGCTTGTTGAGCTCGATGCTATATACAAGCAGAAGGTGTTTGAAGAGATCGCCAACATTCCTGACCCCGAAAACGAGAAAGCAATCGGATCACACTGGGTTTTTAAAGTCAAGCGAGATTCTGAAGGAAAATTCATTTGATACAAAGCACGTTTTGTAGCCAGGGGAGATCAGCAGCGCGAAGGAATTGACTACGCTGAAACCTACGCCCCTACTGTATGGATGGGCCACATACGCCTTGCCTTGGCTTTGGCTGCAAAGCACAGTTGGGAAATCCAGCAGATGGATGTGTGCACTGCATTTCTGGGAAGCGTTCTGCGCGAAGACATTTACATGCACCCACCAGCTGGCTATGCGCAGCTGCTAAAGCTTGCGCCGAGAAAGGGAGGCCACAAGCCTGTGTGGAAGCTTCTCCGTTCTCTATACGGATTGAAACAATCACCCTACGAATGGTACATACTCTTCGCCAGTATTTGGAGTCGTTATCATTCTGTCTGAGCAGACTTGATGGCGGATTCTTTATTTTGACCAATCTGAAGCTTGATGCCCGTATCCTTCTCTCGATCCATGTTGACGACATTCTTCTTATCGGTACGCATACGCTCATCCCACAGCTGAAGGAAGAAATGAAGGAATGTCTTGAGATGCATGACCTGGGAGAAGCTTTGCTGTACCTGGGTATGAGCATTGAGGGAGAGCAAGAGAAGCGCTCCATTCTTCTCAGCCAGTCACACTATGTTCAGACTGTGTTGGAGCGTTTCAAAATGCATGAAGCAAATCCGGTTTCGACACCTATGGATCCGAAAATCCGGCTCGTCAAAGCTCAGACAACAATGAACCATGCGACAAGGCCCTCTACCAGAGCATGCTCGGTAGCATCATATATCTGGTAACTGGTACCAGACCCGATATTTCCTATGCTGTTGGAGTCCTTAGCCGGTTTGATCACGATCCCTCCAAACAACATGTGGCCGCGATGATCCATATTCTTCGCTACTTGGGAGGAACCAAGGACTGGAAGTTCCGCATCAGGAGAGTCTCATCTCAGCTAAAAGTGTATGGCGATGCAGACTATACTGGCTATAGAGATGATTTTAAGTCAACTTCCGGTTTCGTCATCACCTATGGTGGTGCTGTGGACTGGCGCTCGCGCAAGCAGAAATCCGTTGCCCAGTCGACTACCGATGTAGAATACTATGCCTTCGGACACGCCTGCATCCGCCTACTCGAGGTTTCACATCTTCTCCACGAAATGGGAATGGCCGAAAACAGTCCACCTGTCCTGTATGGCGACAATGAGTCCTGTCTCAAGTCTCTGAAGAACGGCATATACCGCGGTACGGAGGGTGCAACCCATATTGGCAACAAGTTCTTCCTTGCAGCAGATCAGGTCCGGGAAGGAAAAGTCAAGGTGGCATACGTTCCTACCGCTGAGATGCTAGCCGATGGTTTTACCAAACCACTTCCGAAACCCGCCCATCAGCACTTCTGCAGGATGATTGGTCTTGTGGGAGAGACTCTAAAAACAAACTCTAGGGTGTAAGAGGAGGAGTATCGGACGGCGACTGGCCTTGTTGGAATTGCTTCTCACCGCTCCGGCGTGGCGCGCCAATGGGAGCAACGCCATAGCAACGGCAATGGCAAGGGGATCCTGGTACCGTATTATCTCACTTAAGAGGTCCCCCTATAAACGCCACTGTTATAGGTACTAGCGCCCACAGGCACGCACTAGTGCGCTTAAGGACTAGCACAGTATCAAATCGCGCTTGTAATAAAGTATTGAATTTCCGCGAGCACAGTGCTCCGTCCACAGAACCCATATACTAGTACACACGCAGCAACACACCACCTACAAATCCAACTATGCCCCGTCTGTGTGCCAACGAAAGTCGCACCCCTGCTGTGGGTGGACACGT
>Ga0307512_10004770_pt1 | contig 14587 bp, 16 predicted proteins | sample 14_EM_MG_FD_200267 | JGI IMG/M metagenome (GOLD analysis project Ga0307512, IMG submission 200267) | Populus trichocarpa ectomycorrhiza microbial communities from riparian zone in the Pacific Northwest, United States - 14_EM | ecosystem: Host-associated > Plants > Roots > Unclassified | place... | reverse complement strand
TGCGTTGCACTCAGTAAGAGAACACGTCAGCAAGAAAAGACTCACTCGGTCGTCCCTGCTTGAGTTCTGCTGTGGCCAGTGCAAGGATGGAGACCAGCTCAACCATTATTTTCACTAAAATCTCGTCCATGGCCGGTGTCGGAGGGATCTTGGTATATATATCAAGACGCTTAAGGAAATGTTCAATTGACTCGAGCAAGTCAACGGTGGCATCGTAGCTCGCGATCACGCCATTGGCTACCTGGTGTACTCCGATGTCATATCGATACGCATGAGGAGCTATAGAAAGGTACATACAGTGAGTAGGACACCGAGGCCAGTGTGTAATGCCTTTGCAGGAGGAATTGTCTGTAGAACAATATCAGAGACATGGGAACACCGTCATCAGCACCTTCTGGCGTACCAGGCCTAAATCATCACCGAGGGCAGCGGTGGCCGAAAGCTTATATAGGAACGATACTGTACTCCTGATTGATTTCATTACCCTATCTCTTCCTCGAGTTTCACCGAAGGTTCTCGCTTGATCTTGAAGAAGGATGGCGATTGACTCGATGGAATGGCAATTCTCGAGTTTCTGAGCGAGTGGGTGGTTCGCCAATGATATTTGGGTCTTTATTTCGTAATCCTCGAGAGCCAACTCGAAAAGCGTCCGGAGGCGAAATGATACTGACTGGTCAGCCATGCTAAAATGGAAGAAAAAGTCTTGAGAAGGGGAGTTGGTTGATTGTGAGGAAACGATAACGAGATAGTGAGATGTTGTGGTGGAGGGTTTGGGCGAAGGTCAGTGCGGCCTTCCCAGTGTTACATAATGGACGCAACGCAGTGCTTGAAACAGATGGCGTAAGTTTGGGTCGAGCGCTCAAACGTGTTTGTGGCATGTTAAAATAACCCAATAGGCGCACTGGCAGTTAGTGAGGAAAGTGTGAGGACGTTGGTTCGAGGCCAGAAGGAGATGGCGAGACGATGAAGGTCTGAGAACTTCATGTAACTTAATTGACTGCTTAATGTGGACAGACGGAAGGCGGACGGAAAAGACGTTGAGGAAACTGTAGTATTCGGCCAACGATACAAAGGCAGTGGAATAAAAATTCTTATACGAGACAGCCAGGCGAAGACACAGACAACCCGTTCCATGTTGGCCACTAACAATTACCGAACCTTGATCGTTTCGGGGTTCTTTCTCGATCAGCGCCGAGATATGATCGTAATCCTGACGAAGGACTCGGACTGCTGCGACTCTGCTGCGACGTAAATCCGGGCGGGGCGAACGGTTCGGGGCGTGGGCTGTTGGCGCCCGTGTTGGACCATCTGGAGAAAGAACAATTCGATTCCCATCCACCTTCACATCTCTCCCACCGGTGATTTGTCCATCTCCCGAAAGGGCTCCTCTTCCTCATACACTCAGCGAGAGGAGCCTTGTCTCTCAAATACAAGATCCTTGCCTACTTTGTGAGCTTTTGCAAGCTTTGCCGTTACGGTGTGAAGGTTGCAGTATGATGCAATGTTATTACCTATCTGGTCTTGAGCTGGCAAAGTGCTGCATGGTGACCATATATCTGTCTTGCCTTGCGGGAATCATACATCGGTTAGGTAAGCCAAGCTGTCAGCAGTGACTCGCGTTTCTTTGTCCTGGGTCAACACAAGGATAAAATGCGGCGCGCTCCCATCAGCGCCGAAGGCTTCATCACCCCGGACTTGGACATCAAAGGGCTTCCGTCCGGCGTTCATCTAGTCGACAACTTGCTACGGATGGCTCGTGTGCACGCTCGTCGACGGGTGACGTGAAGGGCTCGTCAAGTATGAGTGCTTGCATGACCTTCCTGACAAGCGATACGCCAGCCGAGCAGCAGGAACACATTTCACGGACGACGAAGGTTGCAGGATCACTCCCGCCTAATTGGGGCCTACGGCATCTCCGGGTATGTGTTCAAGTTATTGAGGTATTGTACACTTGTCCTGCCTTGAGCTGAGGGAGACAACGCTGCTGGTCACAGCTCTGGAGCGCATGAAACGCGGCAACGTGTTGTCACCGAGCACGCCTGTCGGTTCAATGACGGGATCAATGTCTTATGGACGAACCACTGAAGGTGTTTAGCCGCTTAACCGAGTAACTCATGGACCAGATGATGGCGCAAGGATTAGTAATAGAGCTGTGACCCGAGTCACGGTCATCGTTAACGCAGTGGTCATTAATTTAATATGTAGGTTATCGCACCATACTCAGGAGCGACCACACGAACCTTGGCCGGTGTGGTCAAGCCCCGTGTGATTGCCTAGCGCCTAATAATCAGCGGAAGCGTGTTGCACCATCAAGATTGCAACGCAACGCGGAGCTAGAGTCATTTGTAAGCAGACTGCGTAAATGCGGATGATACTAACCCAAGTCTGACGAAAAGAGAAGACGCATGGTCATTGCCGTATGAATGACATCGTCGCTATCGTACAGGCTGAGACAGTACTGGAATGTAGAGAAAGGGAATTACGTACTGACTTCTGCGGTAACGTCTTACCAAAACTCTTGACAATGCGCTGTTAGCCACATAGATACACAGAATGTGGAGATGAGCTTCTCTCTGGAAGCCCTACGAATACACATAGGCGCATACGCATGTTTCCATGTCTATCTTTGCGATGCTATGGCCAGTATTCGCATGCATATGTCATCTGTTGATCACCTTCACATGTGAATACTGGCCGCAACACCTCACAGACCGTGGACCTGCTAAAGAGATCCCATCTCATTGCCACGCTGCTCGGCTGTGTACTCGAGATAACTTGAATGCGTACTCGGGCACCAGGAAGGGGTTAGATATGGCAGTGTGTCCGTGACGGACACAGTACACACAGATTCTGTGAAAGGAACCCTTCTTGAAAGGCGAGACGCGGACAGGTGGGATGCGGAGAGTGAGGAATAGGGAACCAAAAGAGCAGCACAGAAGCGGCTTAGTCTGTTAGTAAATAGGACGCTAGGCTCAGTCAGTGGAATAAAAGACTGTATTTCGATACTGTCTCACCTGTAACAAGAAGAGAAATGGTGGACCAGCCAAGGTGTCAACATGGAGTAAAAGCGGACAGACGGTAAACGTTACGAACTCCAGTCTGTAGAACAAAAGACTGAGGTTTCGGGAAAAGGGGACTGGGGTATACAAGAGAGGAGCGTCGAGTTTAAGTATACAGGAAATGACGAGCGACAGAGAATCCGAGTGAGAAGTGGTACCACGGCAAGCGAACAGAAACGCCAAGAGCTTGAAAAAGCGACGATCAAACAAATGAAAGTGTCCATGCGTGTACACATCGGACCACGATGTCCGACGTCCGATCCGGTTCAACTGTGCCACTCCATGGAGTGCGTGCCCTCCAACAGCCAACACCCTCCGATATGGAGCACGCCGGTCTACATTGCTCACAGAATCCCTTAATTTCAGAATATTGTCCTCGATGTCGAAGGTCGGCATAGAAGTCGAGATATTGAAGCAGAAATCCTGCCCCCGTGATTCCCCTAGAAACACATTTTTCAACGAAATCCCGGGGAGGTTCGCGACATTCAAGAACGGGATGACCAATTAATGAAGCTAAACTGTTGAAACTAGCAAAGTAAAGTCGAAGTCAGGACCGCAGTCTGAGTTTGGAACGTGATCACGTGCTAATCCACGTGTTGACGAGAAGTTGCGCGTTGCCCCGCGCGCTATGATCGTGACGGTCGTGTCATGATCTCCTTGTTGCAGAGTAGCATAACTTGGCTGTTGCTATCACGAAGCGACTCGTGCGTTTTCCTCTGAAAACAAAACAACGCCTCACTTTTTCGCGGCAGCTCGTGAACCCTATCATCACCAGCGTGGATTATAATGTGTTTCTGCCAATAGTATTCGGGCATGGGATTGGGATAATAGGTCCGTAATGAGTGTGTCCACCCGGTATAAGCACGTCAGTACTGCGGAGACTGATGGGACTATGTACCATACATCGACGAGTATAAATGGAAATGGTCCTGTCCTTGAGATATGAAAACACGACAGCTGTACAATAAATCAACATCGGACGGACCCCGACGCGAGTCCGCGTTCATGGCCCTAAGAGGGAGGGTTGAGGGGGAGTGGCATACAACCAATACAGACACTAACCCCCCATTTGACGGTGAGAGGGTCTAACAATAAAGCCGATCATCTCCTATAGTTCCAGGGATCGGCATACTGTCCCGTGGTGGGAGGGGGAGCATACTGCGGTGCCGGGGCTGGGTTATACCCTGCGACATACTGCATCCGCATGTCTCCCGCTGGCGCGGGCGCGAACAAGGGCTGGTACGCTTTCTTGCACGTGCGACGGCGACGTCGGGTCAAGTAGAACGTGGCTGTCGAGAACACCGCTACGGCCACCAAGGCAGCGCCAATGATGATTGCGTTCTTGTACTTCTGGAAGAAACTCTTTGACGACGAGTCCGAATTACCGGAAGAACCGGAGCCGGTGTTTTTCTGCGAGCCAGAGGTGTCCTTGCCCTCCAGTCGCGTCGCGACAAAGTCGGCATGCGCAGCGTCAGGATCCGTCGTGGAGATGAATTGAATGTAAGGATCGGCCGTGTTGGAGGGGCTACCGTCGATGAAGTCACCGTAATTGAGCAGAACGTACATGTTCGACACTAAGGCACAAAGGTAGGTGGTTCAATGAACGCTGTGCGGACGCGGGCGGAGAAAAGCAGTCTACTTACAAACTGACATTCCCAAGATCGCATCGAAGGTCGGGTCTTGAGCCCCAGTGATAACCGGTTGGAACTTCAACCCTCCATGTCAGCGTACCGCACGAAGGTCCGGGAAAGTTAGCAACACGCACTGTCCCATAGCAGATAGTGTTGCCACTGTCGTCTACGCCTGTCCGGCTCAAGTCAAGAGGGTGGATAGGATATGTTTTACCCCCAATTTTTATCGACGCGTTCACCTCAGACTTGCAGTCAAGGATCCAGACATCCCCGCTGAACGATGCGAGGGTCTGTTTACGTGCACCAGGGATACCAGAATAAATAGCATCCACGACAGACCTGTTTGATGCCGCATGTTCATCATCAAGCAAAACAGAAAGTAAAAGGGAGGGCGACTCACTCGGGGAATTGGGGTAGGGTGAACCCGGTGTCAAGAACTACCACCAGTTGGGATTTGTCATGGTTTGGTGCATAAGAAGCATTGCTTGATACTTTGATCGCATTCCCGTCTGGGCCAATGATCCCATTGGAATCCAAGAGTACCGAGAAATGCTGGTTGTTAGAGAGTTCGGACTGGAGTATGGTAACGGGGACTTTGGTCTGGGACGAGATGTTTTGGAATTCGGGAACGATCTCGCTAATGGTCATCGAGCCTTCGTATTGCTCTGCGGTATCATTCGGCCGGCTGAGCAGGACAGAGATGAAATTCGGTATAGAAGTGTCCTGGAGGAAAATGCGGTCGAGGGGAGGGAGGCCCGCGCTACTCGCTAGGGTTTCGAAGATCCGAGACCCGCTGCTGGGGCCCAGCCCGATCAGTCCTGTGCCCTCAGGCGCGTCAGATGCGGGTGCCATCTCGACTGGGAAAATGACTGTCAGGCGACACGAATACGGGATGTCAAGAAAACCGAGGGAGGCGCACTGAATGCTTGGTTTTGAACGGTATATCCGAGGATATTCAACGGTGCGGTCTTCACTGGGCCTGTGTGCACGCGGAAAACACGCATAAATGCGTCAATTGGTGACTTTTGGCATGGCAAAACGGAAAGCACGCATACCTCCAGCCGAGCCTACGGCGTACAGGATCTCTGCAGAAGCGCCCGTGTCAACGGCACCTGGCACCGTCCCCGCGATCCAAAGGTCGGAGCTAGGGTTCGCATGGGGAGGAGCGAGTAGGGGAGGTGAGCACGCGCGGATGGGGAGAGCAGGAATGGAAAGGAGTTAGAGGCGACCCACCTGCCCGTGTCTATCAAGACCGAAAATGGCTGACCTCCCAGGGTGATGTTGATGAAGTAACCTCCACGGTCGTAGTCTAGACCCGCTGTGCCATTGTCCGCGCGCGAGAACAAATTTGGGAGGCGCTCTGCTGAGCGGCGAGGGAGGTCTATGTGGATGGCGCGGGATACATCGAGGAGGGCGGCGAGTGGGATGATGGACGACCAGAGGAAGCGCATTGTGCAAGCGGGAAAAGGGGACTAAAAGGGGCAGCCTTGGCAAGCCGCCGTGCGTTGTCCTCGAGCATATATAATACTGCCACTCTTTTCAGATGGACAGATGGACAGCTTCAGCATGCCGGAACGGTCCCTGATCGGAAGTAATTGCTGTGCGTGGGTGTGAGCGCTAGGCTGTGAATCTAGTCACGATCACAAAAAATGGAGACCAGGGACCAAAAAAATGCTCCCGTACTCTACAATTGTGATTAGATTACACCGTGCATGGTCTCAGAGACGAGACTTTCGCAATCGAAAAAACACGAATAAAAAGAAAAAAAAGAGAACAGGGCCCTTCGGTCGAGTCGGTATATGGTCATGGTCACCGTCCGCGTTTGGAGGCACGAGGGACGCCCGGCAGGTGCCGTGGCAACAAAATCCGTCTCTGGCAGTGGGCGCTCCCATAATGCAGCCTAAGCACGCCCCGTGCCCCGTGTTGATCAATGGCACATGGCTGTGCGTGCAGCGAATGATGGGGTACATTGTTTTCGTACGTACTGTACTGCCCGCTTTGGGGAATTCACAGGTGAACAATGATCATGTGGCAAGTGTTTTTTTCGTGCCCAGTTTGCCAGTTGTGCAAAACGCACCGTGCCACCACTGCAAGTCATACAGTACAGTACTAGCGCGCCTTTCACCGTGGCGTTTGACGTGTTGTTGTCACAATTTTCCAGCGGCGCCGCGTTGTCTCCAGGCAAGGAGGACTTGTGGATCATTTGCCGCAGACGACGATCTCCTCACAGCAATGGTTGGCTTATTACGTGCTCCAGGGGTGTACGAGACTGACCAGTGTACATACGAGATATGTAAGAGCTATCAACAGACTCAACCCATACATCAGCGTTCGATGTTCATCTCACCAACCGTCCTGACGGTATCGCTACGGTATCCATGGTCACAGTGTGAATGATGTGATTCCTACCCACGACGCCCATGAACGCAGTAAATGGATATATGTAAAAAAAACAAAGCAGCTTCAGCTCTTGTATCCTGCCAGCAGGGAACATGCGCTCTGCTTTTGTGACCCATCGAAACAGGCGTTTGCGTCCAGTCCACGATGACATAAAACGATATCAAAAGGCCAAATTTGTGGCGATGAGCTTCCCTTCTTCACGACCGATTCTAACTGTTTAGCCTGTGTTTAGCCGCTCACGAACTCACCTTGTGTAGAGGCTAGAGCCTCTTCAGCTCCATTTGGGAATCAGAACGTGGGTGACCAAAAAAAACGCGTTGTGCCATCACCCGTCGGCCGCCGCCGCCCCAACCCTCTTTATGACCCCTAACGCGCCTGATGATGAACATGAATAAAGACGTATACGGCACAGTACGTGCTGCATCGCCCAGCGTTGGCTCTTCCTGATAACTCACCATTGATCGTATATTACAGGTCCAACATCTCATCTCGGACATCATAAATGATGGGCCAAACTTCGCGGGCTCACAGGTGACCGACAGTATACTGTGGTCATGCCAGTGATTTATCGGTGAAGGCTTAGCAAAGCTCACGTTTAAGACCGTCATAAGTGACAAGTACTGTTTACTGTGACGCTCCCGGAACGAGCCACGGCACAATATGACAGGACGTTTCTTCAGTTTAAGGCTTTGTTAAAGTTGTAGAGATAATCGATAATCACAAGATAATCTAACGGCCACACCAAATTGAGTGCGCCCGAGCAAGCCGAGCGGAGTGTCAGACACCAGGCACCTTCAAGTTCATTTTAGGGTGTCATGGGCAATCCAATCTGAGGTGCACATGACACACCGGAATGACTGATGGTGCCTGCAGGAGCGATTCTTGGCGTACTGATGCACTGACATGCACCATTCCTAATTGCACTCATTGTTTGAGAGATAAGGACAGTAACCCGCAGATGCTGTGCGTCGCGGCCCAGCGTCCAGACCCGGCGACGTTATGCCGATGCCGGATCGCCAGGACGATTTTGCAAGTGTGAAGGCGGTGATGCGACTCGGATCAACGTCGATCACACGACAAGCGTACAGCCCACAAAACACCCGGGGTAGCCATCTCAGGGTCAATGACCATGAGTTGTACATACAAGTATATGTAGGTTCCGCAGCGCAGAATGGCAACGCCCCCATACCCATCGGCTCCACCCCTGAGACCCCTCAAGCTCAGGACAGTACGTATCATAAATGCGTACCTGTACTGTATGTAGACCTGATCATCAACAGATCAGCCCGAGGGGCAACCAAGTCTCAAAACGTGATTTGGCCCCGCTGAAGATAAGGCCTTGGCTTGGTCGCCCTCATCCCGTCACTTCGAGATGCAAAAGCTCGGGGACTTCATAACTGTACAGTAGATAGATGATGATGATTTGGGGAACGTGATGTGAATTTCGGGTCGCGGAACCAGATCCGCGGAATCTAAGTTGTTACTAATATGGATAGGAGGCGAGGCCTGTTATTATTTACTACCGCTCGTCCGAGACGCATGACAACATATTGGGATGTAGAAGAGTCACCGTAGTAATACAAACGTGCGCGTATTCCCAGTAAGAACGCATATCACCATGGCAAATGATAACCACCAACTTGGGGTAACTAGCCTTATCACAAAGGCAAATCGTATCGTATTGTGGGCCTAGCAGCATCGACATAAGACTCCGCAGAAGTCTGTGACGAATCGGGTATATAGGGCTGACTCACCCGCAGAACATCGTCACTCGTCACACATTCAGAAAGGGCGTAAATGGGTAAAAAACCCTTGCTTCTCCGGGGTGAGATAGTCAGTTGCACCCGCCATGCGAGAGCGACGACGCCCGAGCCACCCCGTGCATCCGGCCATAAGAAGTAGGACTAACGAAGCGAGCGCGATCCAGACTCCTATAATTAAAACACGTGTCAGCTATACCGAGAGGGGAAGAACTGGGGGATGTTCGGGCGTACCTGGGGCGACTACGGAGCGCACCTGTACATTGTCGAGGTTATTTACCCTATCGTGCACGATAGTGTACAGGGCGACGTCGATTGCAATGGCGATGAGGGTGAGGAGAGCCGCGATGAATGAGAGGAGTGATGCAAACATGGCTAGCGTGACGTGTGAAGAGAGTGATAATAGGAGGGCGATAAAGGTCGCTCCTGCGGCTATAGTGACAGTGACAATGTCATGCCTCAGTGTCAGGAAGCAGGCTCAAAGGTGAACAAGGACGTGCCGACTGGATGTACAAATAGACCACGGGTAGCACCAACTCCGATGGTAATGTTGTTCGAGGTGGTGGACTCAAGCTGCACCGTGTAGCCATGTCCTGCGGAGACTGGCTTGAGCGGCCTAGAACCGATCGAGCCTATGAATGAAAACGCACCTGGATTGATACAAGTCCGGTGACCCGACTGTGCATCATAAATGCAGTACGCCCTGTGGCTCCGCGTCAGCTCGATCGAATACAGATGTCCCCTCTACAAATTTCCTCTCACCATATGCCAAACTGTGACGGACGAAATGAAAATTTTGGTTAGCGAAGACAGTGAGGGGTTGGAAACAGGAGGAGCTTAAGTGGCGCACTCTGATCTCTTTTATCGATTCTGTATCCGTCGAGACGTGCGGAGAGGCGTCGCCGGTGAAGTGGCAGCGCACGATATCGAGAATAGGTAAGGCAGGGAGGGAGACGGAGACGATGAGCGAGAGAAGGAAGGCACAGAGGAGGAGGATGGTGCCGAGGAAGAAGGCACGAGTGGGCATCACTGTGGTGGGTGACGAATGGAGGAGAACATGATGACAACTGGGGCACAAGAGGATTTATACATTTGATGGATTTTGACGCATTGCGGGGTGGTGCAAGGTGGCGTAACACCGCGGGGCGTAAAGCTTGCGTAAAGGTATGATACACCTGTTCCCCATTCAAGCCTGACGTAGCTTATGTCATCATGTCATAGCCCTTCAGCTTTTTCCGAATCTGTCATTTGGACACTGCAAAGTCCTACAGGTGAACACATGGGTGCACAGTGCTTCACTCGTTATTCTGTTCTCCGCCCCCACCCCGCCTTTCCATCGATCTTGTCCCATCCTGGTCGCGATGCTGCTAGCACGTTATCAAATAACTTTAGGCTCAAAACTGTCCATTCAGCACTAGATGACAAAAGGAACTCTGATAAGACTAAACATGTGTGCACCTAAGCTCTACCCTTAAAGCCCGAGCTTATACACACGACTGTGAAACAAGCGATTCGATGGAGTAGCTCAGAACCAGCGTGGCCAGTGGGCCATACTTGGGGCCAGGACATTCGGGGAGGTTATCAAGCCAGAGCACTTCCGTCTCTCACGAAGACGAGAAGCAAGCGCCAGACGAGTGGCATTGGTGACGTCATGTGTGCTGGCCGTTATCCGAGCTCGCGGTCCAGTTGAGCAAAATGTGCCATCAGGGCTGAGTAAGTGTTCATCTTGATGGGCGGGTTGTGGAGGATCGCCGACGAGATGATCACTCGACGGTAACGAAAGAATGATGAGAGGTATCACAGGAATCTCAGTCTTGCACTCGGTATCGTCATGAATCGAGCGGAGAATCTGCGGGAGGTTGATACCGTCGGGCACGCATATGTCTGGTTCGGGCTCATCCTTATCTGTCCCAGGGACTTCTAGGTCAGAAAGGTGCCAGGGGGATCCTGTGTGTTCTTTGCCATTGGAATCGATAGGTTGTCGGCGCAAGCTTGGAAAAAGCTTGAAAATTCTCGTCGCGTGTGGACGGCGAAGAGCAGGAAACAGAGAAGTGATGCGGCCATCACATGAACCATCGAACCCGACACACGAAGAGGTAATTAGGCTGATAATTCTGGTAAATGATTGGTGGATTGACGCGGCAACGATACGGACAAGTCCGATGGTTGCCAATCCCCAAGACAGAGATCGGCCGAGGCTGTGACAAAGAGAATCAATCGACCAGCGGGCGTTAGAAGAATATCCAGGATTTGGGATTATCTTGAGACGGAGAGCACTTGAAGCAACGATTGTCGATCGCGTTACGAGCGTGGAGACAGTAGGAGAGAATGAAGTCCGCTTCTTGGTCCTCCACATTTCATTCGAGAGGAGAACTGGCGAGCTGGAGTTGGTAAAGCGGGGCGCACTGTTGTGTATAAGGCGACGACGGCGAGCAATAGATCGGCGGGCCAGAAATCCGCCACATATTAAAACAAACGAAAAAGACACGGCGACATATATCAGATCGCGTGCGGGGAGGCGGACATCCGAGAAAGGCCGAGACGCAATCAGAGCTTGGGCGGGTGGCATCTCGGTGCTCGGTGATAGGTGGTGCCGCGAATACTGTCGGATGGCCCGCTTTATGGCGAGAGATGCAGGGGAAAAAAGACGGACATGAACCGAAGATCAACCATGACGACGACTGTAGAACGGGGTAAATCCAGCCGGGTAGACGGAACTGCAATCCCACGTGCTGGAATAATTGGATCAAGTCTAGGTTTAAATAACGCAAAGGCAAAGGGGAAAATACTTCAAAGGTACGTCGCTGGTGCGCCATACGCACTGGCACGATCGGACGGCAGGGAGTGTTTCTCCAGCCCCTCACGTGCTCGTGTGGGTTTCTCTTCCGTCGGCGACTCGGGCCGGCAACTTTGTTGCACATGCCATCCACCTCCCACATCCTACAAACGACGAGTTGTGGCCGGGGAGGCTCCAGGGCGATAGGACCTCTGGCTATAATGCAAAAGTACACAGAGACTCAGGTAATCTGCTGATTCCGTAGTATCGTATGAAACCTTTGCTTTAACTCGTTTTTCTCAGGTCTAGCTGTACTATTACTACCACCACGATTCTTCTTTTAAGGATACCTACGCAATTCCGAGTCTGCCTATACCTGCTCGGTGGCTCGAATCTACAACTTGTGGCAAATTGAGGTTTTTGACAACCATACCTTAGCGAAGAATTCTCATGCAGTATCTCGACCAAGATCCGTTGTGGACAGCGTTCTACCTTCGCTGCGCCATTTGGTTGGACAAATGTCAATTTGTGGGCCACTCCTATCGTTCTCTGGCTTAGTTCCCATCCCTCGAAATATGTGGATCTATTGTCCCTTCATAATATCATCAGTGCTCGCTAGGGTGTGGATCACGGATCCAGTGGGAAGTCGCCCCTGTCCTAGGAACTTCCGCAAATTGTAATTTCTCCGACTTCCACAGAACACAGCCACACAATCTCTATATTTACTGCTGGTATCCCATGCGACATGCAGCCACGGCCAGACATCGTACATTATACAGGTTGTCCCATCCTGGTTTCGCAGTAACCCTCTAGAGCTCCCAAGGTTAACCACGAGTCCACGCACTGTTCACACTACTCCATGGTTGGAACAACTTCCAAATATCCTTTCTTCAACTCGTTTATCGCGGGCGTTCTCTCCGTCATATTTGTTGGCGCCCTAACGTTCATTGTCATCTTTTCATGGCGCTACTGTCGCAACCGACGCGGGCTTCAGCGAGCAAACAACTCGATCCCTCTAACCACTCTCGAAGACGGGCTCAAAGCGTTGGATGCATCTGACATTTCCTCCCGCAGTCCCAGCAGGCTGGGTGGCATTTCCCCATCATCAGTTAAGGGGGCTGGCGAGGCACCGGAAACTCAAAGTCAATCCTCGGCTCAACCCGGAACGACCAACAGTGTTGGGAAGCACCCTGTTTCGGGTATCTCGCAAAGCTCCGCCAGTATCATTAACCCTCTGACCGTCAAGGGAGTTGGGCGGCTCGATGATCGTACCAAACGCGCCGAGAATAGGTCTAATGGTGCCGCTTGGGGCAGTAATGGCGATACGACTACCGAACGTGTTCCACCTCAACCATCCGCTGACACTTCTCGACCGAGGATGCGCCCTGTTCCCCCCGTTCCGCTGACGCCCACCACAAGACTGTCCGTATCCACTGTGTGGAGTCAAGAGAGCATGTGGCCACGAGAGAAGAAGCCGGATGTTCCCGTCCCTCCTCTTCCTCATATGCCGCCCCTTGCTCACATGCCTGTCCCACGAAGGGTCATGTTCTCACCCGACATGGCATCTGGTTCTCAAAACCGGCGTTCAACGAGCTCGCTGCCGCGTAGTGTGGGGCAATCGGACTTTGAGGATTACATCTGAATTTTTTGGCGGTGTAGAAGAATGTGTCTTTCGTTGGGGGCCTACTTCAGCTGACCCGAATACCCCTCCCCCTCCCGTATAAAATGTATTACGTTCATTTTGTTATAGTCACTCGCTATCAGTCATGTCTCCGGAGGTGGCTCCGGTTCAGTAATCGATTTACCTAACAATGGGATATTTTGGCCATCCGGGCCGCGGACGTGCGCGTCTCGTCCCGTTGTGGACGGCCTCAGCCGGGAGCGGAGAAACGCGCCGTAGTGGTTCCGTGTGGAGAACGTTGTGGGCATCAATTATCGCCAGACAGCGGGACGAACCTTTCTTCCCTCTCGAAGGGTCATCGAAGGGGACGACGTGAGTGCCCGACGCATTCACTCGCCCTCATCTTCGGCTTTTCTCTCACCAGCGTTACCCCGTTACCCCATTCACCTCTAATTGGTGTCACCTCATCTCATGTGACTTACGCTGGCCCTGGATTCCACACATTTCCCCACTTTACCACTGCTCCCGGTCGCTCTCAATGTCATCAAAGCCACCAGCTATCTCCCCGGGCAGCTCAGGCTCTCTCGCGCTCGCCCTGCACCCACCATCCATCGACCTTTCCAACAAACTCTTGTTCTCTGCCATTCCTCTTCCACCCAACGCTTCCATCGCATGCGCAGTATTCTCTCCCACCACGTCCCCAACACACCACCCCGATACCATTGAGATCGCACGGAAACACGTCCTTGATACCGGAAAACCTTCCCTCCTAGACTCCCTTCTCTGCACCGTCCATGTTGAAAAAAGTGGACAACAACTATACGTCTTCTCGGTCGGCTCTTCCGATGGGACAGGCGATCCACTCGACCGTCTCAACGGTTTGCAGTTCGATGGTTTGATCTGTGAGTCCTTTAAATACATCATCCGTTCCACCCGCATCGTACACCTCGATCCACTCCTGCCTTTGCTTGGGAGGACTGTACTGACATCGCTACCCCACACAGCGTCACAAATATCCCATTTCCGTCCCACAGAGATCCATGATTCCAAGTCTGCGTCTTTAACAAGGAATACCTCTTCCACCCCCCAGCATTCAATATTCAGTCCGCAGTCAACTGAACATTCGTTGTCATTCCCAGAGGAAAACCTCCGGATACCCTACACGTTGTTTATCAAGGCAGTGCAAGAGAGACTAATCAACGATATATGCTCCGTACAAGATCACGACCGAATATTGTGCAGGCTCAATGGTGGTTTTCTTATATTCCCACAACATCCAACATCGGGCTGGGGTACGGGCTGGGAGCACCATGCAGAGAACAGGTACGAATCATATTTCT
>Ga0307512_10004769_pt1 | contig 14594 bp, 18 predicted proteins | sample 14_EM_MG_FD_200267 | JGI IMG/M metagenome (GOLD analysis project Ga0307512, IMG submission 200267) | Populus trichocarpa ectomycorrhiza microbial communities from riparian zone in the Pacific Northwest, United States - 14_EM | ecosystem: Host-associated > Plants > Roots > Unclassified | place... | reverse complement strand
ACGACAACCCGTATCCAAACCACTCTTGCATTGGACCCTTGACTATTGTGCATCTACGGACGAGTGACGATCGGTATACGATTTCGCGCACAAGGCTGTTCTAGACATCAACAGTTCCTGTTGCTTCCCCCCCTCTCCCCCCTCCCCCAAAAACTTTGATTACTGGGCTCGTCATGATGCATGTTATACTCAAAATGTCGTCCACCCAAAATACTGTAATCTGGTGTCTTCTACATAATAGAATGGTGGCATGATGGGGTTGATCCTCTCACCGAGGATATTGTTTTCATTGACTCTTCAACAATTCAGTGGTGTACTGTGCTAGGTCACGGTAAGTTTGCCTTCGTTATAGACAGATCAACCCCCTGACCTGCGTTTTGGGCGTCGCGTGAGTTTGTGTGGGTGGAAGTAGGCTATGTGAGAGCCACGAAGACCGGTGATGGATCAGACGAGGGCGGAGGTAGTGCCGTGACCTCCCGAAGCTCCCTGTGACGACGATCATTGTCCCGTCCCCCCAACAGTGCAGACATTTAACGACCCTACATTCCAATTACAAGGGTACATTGCGCCACAAAAATCCGGGCACAATTGCCCGAGATTAGGCAATCCTACAAACAGCCCTGGAGCACTTTTTTTTTCTCGGCTGGACGGTCTCATTCATTCAACTTTTTTTTTGTGCGATTTTTTTTTATTACTGTATTCGATTTGAGTGCGCCCTTCTGTGCAGAAACTATTGACAGGACAATATATTCGGGACCATTTTACCAGACAGATACGTGGTTCGTGCGGCTACATCTGCTTTCGACCTCATATCCGCCTTGGCTGATACAGCACCCATTCCCCGTGCGGCGGTTTGTTTCTCAAATGTACTCTCAAAGCCTACTTTCTGGCAACGTTGTTTGGTCAAGCCGTTCCCTGTGAGATGAAGGGCCTCGTCATACATTTGGTGAGAAAGTTATCGAACATGCTGCGCAACCTGGACTTCCATATCACACGGACCGTCTACAAATGGGGAAAGTGAAAAGCGAGAAGTAGCGAGAAAGGGAAGATTCCTAGCGTACTGCCAGGGCTGTGTCGGTTGACCAGTACCCTATTCGCGGTGAAGGAGACGTTAAGCGGAAGCGCCAAAGCGGTGGAAGCTTGATTTGGTTGTAGCTTCTTTTTTTGATATCTATTTGAGTGCGCCTTGGGGTATGGAACGTAGTTTGTGAAAAGACAGCATAGCCATAAGATAGACGAACACAGGGTGCGCACCAGCTGCTGGAAACGAGGAAACGAGAAGGGGAAAGTATATGCACAGGGGAACTGGAGCACGCACAATTGTCGTTTACACGGTTGACTGGCCCCGTACGTAGCAGTTCGGAGAAGGCGAAGTGACCGTGAGGGACCAAGGAGGTGGGAGGGGGAAAGGTGAGCCTGGAGATGTTGGTCGAATAGGCCGCAGAGGGTTGATGAGATAGGTAGGCTGAAATGATGGGGAAATGAAGAAAAGGGAAATATCTAGATGGAGATCAGTGTTGAATGGAGGGAACCTTGAAGGGGGGACAACGAAGGACGGATCAGCACTCAGAGATTGTGTGAAGACCGTCGACGGAAGGGAATGTGGGTCATCCGCTGAGCGTACTACACCTATCGCGACGGGCTCACCACTGTCCAGGTGTTTGGTTTCACTACTACACTTAGTGGCTGTCCTCACCTTTGCAAACATATTGTACGGCCAAAGTCAAATAGGCGTGCTGCACGTGCTGCACGCAGCACAGCAACTTCGATCGATTCTCGGCTGGCACAAGTGTTGCTTCCTGGGGTGCCTTACCCCAAGGTGCACGTCAATGGACCTCCAAAAAAAATATTCTGAATTGAGATCGCGTTTGGATCTTACGCAAACTCTTTACGTATACTGTAAATGGAAGGGTCGAGCTGTCAGTTGCTTTTGTTGCGAACCATGACACTGCGGCTTTCACATTCCAATAAAGCACGATGCCGTACCTCTACGCCTCTCACAGACTCCGTGGACTAGGAAAGGATCTGGGAGCATAGATCTGATCGCCAGTGGATCTGCTGTCCAGTTCGCGTGTCTCATCCATCCGCCGCATTTACACCGTGACTTCTACTCTCTGCACCTATAAAGAGAGGCTTCATCACTGCTGGGATACTGTAGCCCCAAGGCAGTCATCTATTTGCCAAGGTATCTTCCCCTCTCGACGGAATCCTACGCAAAAGGTAGCCTAGATGACCAAGGAACCCCCTCTCTCCGCCTCAGCGCACTGGCAACATGATCTCACACAGGGCCAGAGCATCGAGGTCTGCCTCTCGCGCGACGTCCTCGCGCCCTGACTGCTCATAGTTGTATGTCATCCTAGGTCCCTCCTATGGATGTTCTTGGCCGCGAACACTGGTCGAATCCATCTGGCGAAGCTGTCACTGGCCTTCACCCCCCCATGAACTATGCCAATTACTCCTCTCCGACAAGATACGTCAATACTAACAACATGGGGGGTGACGGGCCACCTCCGACCACAGTACATTTCTGTTCTCTTATCTATCTTCATGCACGCCTTGTTGACGATGGCTTCTCTGAAGGACTTTGCAGAGCATCCAGGGAGCCAAAGTTACCATTGTGCTCACCCTGCTCCGGCAGTTGGCGGCGGCAGTGGACAACACTTCCAGACTGCCCCAGGTCCACCTCGGTTCGAACATAACCTTCAAGTGGCTCCTGTGCGTGCACCCCCTCTCCTCAGTTGTATATACAGCCAGATTGACTATGCCACTAACCACAGTATGTGCCCAACGATGCCACGATCAGCTCCGCCGCGCCTCTTCTGCACAATGTAGCCGGGCCGTCTGGGGAAAATCTCGGCCCTGTACATTCTGAATTGCCGCCTGCCGAGGACCTCAAGCGTATTGCGCGTCATTACCTCCAAAGTCCAGACTCACACGTCGACAAGCTTCGCATGCGACGAAGCCGCTCAGGCGGTTTCAAGGTGTTGATCTTGCTCGAGATCGACGACTTGAACGCTGTCTACTAGGCATCCCGGACTGAATTATGCAGGTGTTCTAGCCAGTAGCCGATAAGTAGAGTCGCGATGGAGGCCATTTGGGGGACCTTCGTACCATATGCAAATTCTGTGCTACGCGAAAGATTATGGAATATATTGTTTTCACTCTTTTTTGGGGGACCCCAAAAGTACTGGGCAAGTGAATCCAATGAATGGTGATTCCACGGGAACAGTATGGCTCAGGGTTTGGAGATTACCCATGCTTGGGGCACAGAAGGTGGGTATTTTTGCGGTGCTTTCGTCGGAAAAGGGTAGACTCTTCTGGTGCCGTCCTTTGTCTCCCCGCGTGTACTGGAGGTTCCTCGGTTACGCCTGGAGTAGCTTGCACGAGACATGTCGGAATCGGATCGGAGCGCACAGAGACTTTATTTCAAAATGGAATACAGTACTACCATGCCTCGACGGGACCGAGTAGGCTTACGTTGCCTCACAACCATATCGACGTGCCATTATACCGCCACTAGGCTTAATAGTGGTGCCAGAAGGTACGGGTTCTAAGAACCACGTTTATCAGCTGGGAAGGACAGAGTAGGCGACAAATCTGGCACCTTTTGCGTTCTCGCTAAGAACTGCTGGGGTTATTAATCGAGTCACCGGTGGCGCTGGAAATTATGGGTTCTGAGAACCACATTGATCAACTGCGAAGGACGAAAGTTTGTTGACGCAAAATATTACCTTTTGCGATTCTACGAAGCACTACTGAGTGTATTGATCGAGCTACTAGAGTCACTAGTTGCGCCAGAATGTGGGTTCAAAGGGCTACAGCCATCGGTGATGAGGGTGTGGAGTTGCCCATGGGTGGACGGACATTGAGGGTCTACTCTAGACACTGCCGGCCGCGACAAAGGACGACGGGGACGGGGAATTCTCTTATCAGGCATGTGAAGTCAGCGCACTATGTTCTCGGTACGGTCCGCTGACTAGCTGATGTAGTTGATGCCATGATAATGGTAGATCTATAGGAACGGAAGCAGCTGGATGACCACGTGGCAAAATATCGGATGCGACGCGCACACAGGTTCCGAGAGATCGTTTGAATAACCATCTACGACCGCATGCATATGTGAGAAGTGTGAGACGCTTGAGCGAGCCAGACGTACCAAATTGAGATGAAATCCTCCGCTCCGCCATTTTTCAATGGCTCCTTCCCTGTTCTTAGCGACATCGCACGGCCCGTGAATGTAGGAAGGAGGATTTGATTGATGGGGTATCTGGTTAAGTCTCCAATGATAAATCCCGAAATATGGGTCTCCACACCTTCAACTATGAGAACGCTGATGGTCGGGGCAATGCTTGGTTCAGTGGGTTTTGCCTTCGTCATTGAGGCTTTATCACCATGGTAACACTTTGGTGCTAGCCGGTGACATGATGACATCCGTGGGGACGAAGAGGGCGCTGTCTAATGCTTCGAGTGTGCTAGCCCTCTTCCCCACGTGGAGAGTACTCGAAGAAGTTCAGGGATGATACATTCCAGAAGTTGTTATACAGTAAAGTTTCCGGAGAGTTGAGATGAGCTTAGCTCAGGTACCGCTTCTGTGTGTGATAAAGTGACTGGGACAACTGTGTCGCGGGTATCTCGCCACCGGGAATTGCCGTCATTTGCATGGCCGTTCCAGCGTCCAGGATCGGATCAAGGTAGACATGACATCTCCCTGCTCGGCGTGCTTTCGTCTATGTACCAGGCGAAATACCGTGCCGTTATCAACACTCACACTGCGTGAGCTGGACAAAGAACCGCCAGTACGTGGCAGGTAAAAGAAAATACCAGTCGATTGACCGTTGGGACACTTTAGCATGACCAGCTGTCAAGAGGAGCCTCGTAGCCTCGAAGACTCTTCTGCCTTCTGGTGATACACTCGCTGGCACTACTAGGAAAAGACAAGAGTTAGACACAATTAAATCACCGTGATGAGCTGTAGAAACCGATCGACGTACGATCTGCGGAAGATGAGGATAGAAAGTGATTCCTGCCAATGGAAGTACTGACTCGGCCTGGGACGGACCTGTTACAGTTCCAGTTTGTTGACGGAACAAACTGTAACAGTGACAGTTCCGTCCCAATCTCATCCACTTCATTGTGATATGCTTCATCCCAACATCCTCATGGAACACCTCGTCGTAAAAGTAGGATCTGGTCAACGCCAACCTCAGCAGCCACTGCATCCCGCCATAGGCATCATTAAAATTTCACCAATATCAAAATCGCACGCACGTACTTGCCTGTATTCAAGATGATACAGGTCACAAGAATTCCCATTACCAGTGGATGTTTGATTAAATGGATCACGCGCAAGCAGGGCACAAGAGTACTGAGAACAGTCATATTCTGATTTGGACTATTTATGACAATTAAGGATGCTGAGACGAAAAGGGCAGGGATAGGCGGAGAAATGCTGATTCAAGTTCGCGGGATCAAATACCCGCGGGGAGAGACGACCGAAGAAGATTCTGTATGATCATCTGAACTTTCAATATACGAAAGCAAGCAATATTAGGGAAGTCGCATAGTGGGAGGGAAAGGGCGTAGTGGTGGTAACAATATTGGCTGCTTGACTGACGCGAACGGCTGAGATTGAGTCGGTCATTCGGAGTGGTAAATTGCCACAGCCTGTGACGGCCCTGTCAAAGTCGGTAACCTTCTTTTTTCTTTCCGGCTTCCGAAGGCGGAAATAAAAAAATGATCATCTAAGTTGTCTGGTTCCAAACTTTCTGCCTCTGTATTATCTTCTGTTTCGAGTTCGTGTCCGGATGGGAGCAAGATCTGCATCTGAAGCAACTGAAGGGAGATGCGGAGATCGGCGAGAGACAAAAGAGACATGGTGAACACCATGAGGCCCGCATCTAGCGGTCACGCAAAACCCAGTGCTAGAATCCCTCCGATTCAACTTTTTCAAGAGCCTCGCATCTACACCCTTCTGATACAGCCCGCGTTGTATATGCCCCTAAGACTTAGTTTTTTTCCCCTCTCCTTTCCGTATTTTGCTTGGTTGGGGCTGCGCTGGCGTTACTTCCTAGGATTGCAAGCGTTAAACAATTAATGCCTTTGCTCATGACCAATGTTTACCCCACACTTGGCAACAAATATTTTGAACCCTCTTATTGTCCCTTCTCTTCTCCCATTTTCTGACTCTTGGGCCGTTTGCCATGCTTCGATCCTAGTTCCGAACGACTCGGCCCTCTTGCTTTGTCCACTGTTTACAGTGTTGGATAGACCCCTCGAATTGTCGCGTAAAGACGTTCCATGTGTCTCAAGTATCGCAGACTCCCTTGTGTGGCTCTCCAAAGCATATGTGTTCGCACTCATTGACTTTGTCTCGTTCGTTAGTCTCGACAGTTGTTCTGTGCGTCATCGCATCATGGATATACTACAATCAGTTCACTTGGCTTGACACTGCCCGTTATCTGACATTCAATGCGTCAATCCCGGAAAATAGAGGGACTAATGGATTAGGGCGACTCGGAGTCAACCCCACGCTTCATAGCCTGGACTTCATGCAGGGTGTCAGAAACGGGTAAGTGAGAGCGGTATCGCAGGACTTCAGATTTCTACAGTCATTGATACAGTGATGGGTCTTAGACTCTTAACCTGGGGTTCGGACTCCTGGATTTACAATTTAGAAAAAAATTAATCAAGATTTCCATATCACTGCAGCCCAGCAGCCCTGCAGAGAGAAGACGCTGCCCCCCGGGCCATACAACGAGATTGATGGCGAGGCGATGAGAGGCCGGGGCAGCGGTCAAAGGGAGCAAACAATAGTACTGTGGAAAGTGCAGCGAAAGTACAGTATCTAACATCGAACTACTGGTTGGGGTTGCGGGAAACAATAAGCCATCTGGCACATGTACGACAAAGTGGCAACTGCCAGTGATGTTCAGCGCTATTCAGCCTCCATCACAAGACTCATGTATTTGTACTCTTGCCATATCAAGGCACCGTTTTGCTCCTTCCTCACTCTGGACCACCTGGCGGTGGATAAGATTTCCTGAGAGTCCAAAATCGATCCCAGTGGCCTGATGTTGGATTGCCTCTCGCGGTTACATCGAGACTCATAACTTGAGTGTGGTGGCTGAAATTTTTTTCGGGCCTTCAGTCAGGAACGAATTCCTGACATCTCCACCGCCCATGACCCTGCGCGACCTGACGCACCTTCGCGTCGGCGCTGTCCAGTAAATACCACCAACCCAGGAACTCGCTGCGAAGAGCGTACATGTATGCTTGTAACTGTATTGATAGTAATTCACAGGACTATTTTCTGATGCCATATAGAACTATCGTATCGCATCCATCGAATCCCTGTAATGGTGGGGATGGAAGTGTCAAAGCGGAAGGGTCTAGAGGGGAGAACGATGGACAGCCCAGAAACGTGTCCGCAGTAAATTTTGGATTGGATATGATATGACCTCAAATTCTGGAAGGTAAAATTTCGTTCCCCAGCCACCCAGGGGACGAGGGCACTAACCAGTGTTCGATTGGCCGTAGGTAGATACCGTCGTTAGATCTTCTCGAATTTGTTCTCGATTACCTTGTCCCGACCCACAACAAGCGGGGACAAATGACATATTGGGACATATTAAAAATCAGCGCCTGACAATTTTGAGAGCTCATCCAACGCCAGTTCAGTCTGTGGCGCGGCATCGGTATGGCTAAGGCTGACTGATTACAGTCCGCACACTTCACCAAGGGGTGCATCGAGCGGCTGGGCTTGCTGGGACTTGGGTGCGGGGTGCGAGCGCAGGTATGATGGCCCATGCGGAGGCGTGGAGATGTCCGCATAGCTGTTTTTTCTCGGTCTGGTGTTACCACTAGTATTATTATCGTTGGAGACGGAGCGCCAGTGGGGCAGTTCAAGACAACCCAGCCCCCGTGTGATACACGTGTTCGACGAGCTTTTTTGTGCTGGCGCAAGTGTTCTTTCCCTAGATCGTCCATCAGAGCCAAGGAATACAGTAAAAGAAGTGACTTGATTCGTGAGATCGTGAGATCGCGTGAGAGTTGTGTACCTTAATACAAGTGGGGCTGCGGCGGCGCCCCAACCGCCGGGCGGACTTGAACACCATTTTCGGAGGGGCATTGGCGGCGTTCGACGGCTGTTACTCAGTGTACTCACTACTCTCTGTATGGATTCAGAAGGCCAGGCCCTGCTTGTACCTCTGCGAACATGGCAATGGCCCTTCGGCGCGGGCTACGAGCCGTCGCGCCGTCACTGGCAGTCGCTCCCACACCTATTACAACAACCCCTATCGAGTATGTGTTCGCGCTGACAGCGCCGAGATTTGCGGAGAATGGCCAGCGCGCACAAAGCGATGCTGCCGTACCCCCGTCAGCAATGATTTTATGTACTGGTGCATGCGTACAGCATGAGAGCGTACGCTTCTGGCGGCCGCACGGATTTGGATTAGAAGATGGGAGACGTTTTTTTAGCAACCGATCACCAACTCTCGGTCAGGCTTCTTCGTACTAGTGTTTGTACACTTCAAGTTGGAAGGTCCGTGTTCGGGAAAGTGGTACTCATTCCCTCTTGTTGAAAAATTTCTACCAGTAAAGTAGTTCGTTATCAATCGACGGCGGGCCATTTACATTCAAGTTGAGATGCACTGTTTTACCCATCTACAGGCTGTTCTGGGACTACTACGGGCCCAGACCCCGCGGCGACCCACAAATTTTCAGGACGACATATTTGCGCGGGCTGAGTCTCCCATACAATAGTGCCAGCTCTCCTGTCAGGACCTCGATGGGTGCTCACCGCGTCTTTTATTGCGACGGACTACAAGTAACAAATGGGCAATTGACGGGTTGCCTGGCTACCGAGGGGCGACATGCTAGCCTGGCCCTACTAACTGAATATGGTCCTGGATGCCAGTGACCTCTATACGTGAAAAAGTCGGTATTTGAAGGTGAGGGTCCCGCTTGCAAGACCCGCAATCGAGGTTTATATTTTCCTCGGGGTCAACACGGGTGTACCTCAAAGGCAGCCTGAGCTGGATTCGTGCTTCGTTCGCCCAACAGTGGTCATTGACGTGTTGCATGGACTTTTTTTTTCTGCAAGGGGAATAGGAGACCTGAAAGAAAGGAAGGGGAGGTACCGGGAGGCAAAGAAAAGAGGGGACGAGGGCATGCCAGAAACTTGAGTCGAAATGGAATTTGTTCCACCGACAGGACTCCTTTTTAGACCCGACACGGACAGCGTTTGACCGCGAACACCCACACCTAAATTGAACTAGTCCTATGAATACCGTAACTTGTGTATTCTTTTGGTCCTCAACAGTAACGCACTACTGTAGTACTGTGCCGCGGTATTATGCCATTGTGTAGTTGAGGCGCGCCGGCGCAATCTTTTTTTTCCTCCCCGCCCAAATCGGGATGTGAATCTAAGTATATCGTTTTCCTTTCTCGGCCGGCATCTTCCTCAGGCTGTGCACACCACCATGTCTTTTGTTTTGCGTCCACAGATCGGGAGGCGTTGATCTACTGACATCGTGCGGCGAAGGATTCGCTTTCCCCCATCTCATGGACGCGTCTTTAGTTTGAAATCCAGCGTCTACTTGCGTTAATACCTCCACAGCCTCTACTTGTAACCTTCCGGCCATGTCCCTATCCTACTTATAAAAAGGACACCCTCTCCGAGTGACTCCCGCTGTGGTCAGATTCAAAGTACCAACCAGTATCTTTCTCTTACTATCGCCATTCGCAAAGGCAGTGTAGATGGCCAATGAACCACCGCCTCTCCCTATACCACGCTATCGGTGTCATCCTGTGCAGAGTGTCGAGGTCTGCCACGCATGATACGTTCTGCGGTCTCAGCAGTTCATTTTTGTGTGTCACTCTAGGTCCCGCCTCTTATGGGTGGTCCCGACCAACTCGAGTCAGGTGAACGTCCATACGTTGGAGATCCCACTGGCTCCTGCGCCTCTACGAGCCTGGTCAACTATGCTCCTCCGATAGGATACAACGGCAATATGGGGTACGACGGCGCCTTCCATACGACCACAGTGAGTTGTTTACCTTTTCACTTCGCCCTTATTGACCGGGGCTTCTTCGAAGGACCTTGCAGAACGTCAAGGGAATGAAGGGCATGGTCACTGTGGCACTCACCTCACTCCCGGAGTTACTCACCGCAATCCGGTTGTTCCTGGTCCGCCTACTAGGCTCGAGTATTACGCGTCGGTAGCTCCTGTACGTGTTCCCTCCCCCCTTCCCACTTTCATGCACACCGTCTGACTGGGTCTTTATGATAGGACGTATCTGATGACGGCCCCCGCAGCCGTGGGCCTCATCCGTACCACGCAGCGAGGCCCACTCAAGGAAACCTTGGCTCTCTACACCCCGGAATATCAGCTACCAAAGACCTCAAAGACCTTGCGAGTCAATACCTCCACAGCCCCGGCTCACAAGTCGAAACGCTTCGCATGAGGCGGAGCCGCTCAGGTGGTTTCAAAGTGTTAATTTTGCTCGATATCGACGATACCGTGTGAACGTTCTAAATCGAATCGCGTGTATGTTGTGGCCACTTACTACGAAGCAGAAGTCTGTAGTCCTTGTCGATTTGTTGATCATGTGCCGCTTGGAATATGCCTTTTTTTTGCTCGTCTCTTCTGAAGTACCTTGGTTTGGAACTCATGTTGTACTTACCTAACCTCTGAAATTAACACGGCAACACAACGCCTCAGTACCGCGCGTGATATGTGGTGAATGGCCTGACCAAACACCGAGTCTCCAAATTGGGGGCTATCCGTGCTTCGGGCGCAAGTAGAGTTGTTCCTATGCCTTCATGCATAGTCATGAGCCGTCTGTCGTATTTGTAATTGTAATTGTCCCGGTGTTGGTCCTGTTGAAGCCCACGATGAGTGCGAGTATCAGCACATGAGGCTACGTCCGTGGTAGTATCTAGCTGAGGTCGTGGATTCCTTCAGCATCACAGATAACTCGGCCAGAGCAATACACCTAAAGAGAGAGGCTGTGTTAGTGGCATTCAGCCAATCTCGAATGAGAGTCTGGGCTCCAAAGTGCATCCGTCGTGTGCGTGTGTGATAACCAACATTTTAGTAGCCAACCAAGCCAAAGTAGGCAATATGATATGAAAATATACCAAGTGTCCACCCGCCCTCAAATCTCACTCATGTCACTCACTCGAGATTCCTCACATCACAGACTCAGGCTTGTGCTGTTCGGCCATCGCTCCGAAATTTGTGGTGTCCACCTTATGCCACTATATCGTCGGATATCCGTGCTCCTATCTCATCACAAGGCGCCTGTGTCGTTCGTGGGTTCAGGTCTAACACGATTGGGATGTCGAGCAAGAAGCTCCGGGGAGTGAGCTGCGGCCCCACTAGGATGGTCGCGTATGAAGTACCAGACCGCCGCCGGGCTTGCGGAGGCGCATAGGGATGAAAAGGCCTTCTACTGTTCGAAGAAAAACGGAATGAGGAAAGGCTGGCATCAAACTAGTTCGTCGCAAGGCAAACTGCACAGCGCTCGAGCAAGAGTACCGCCTGCGATCCCGCTCATCTGTCTGCGGACGAGGGAGGACGTCTACGCTTGGTGGTTCTCCGTCACGGTCATCAGCGGAAGAGGCTGTCTAACAGATAGCCAAGCGCACTAGAAGAGGGACTACTCCTCAATTAGCCAGCTGAGTCTTGCTGTGGTACGGCTTCAGTTGGGAAAGAGAAGAAGTGATGAAGGTTGCCTACTTGTAAAACATGTCGGCACCGCCGTCATATTCTTGGTGTCTTAATACGGGTAGGACACGCCGGAGTATACCTCCATTAGGGATACATAGGTACTGTACCGCTTAGCATTCGCAAAGTCCCTAATTTCCTTATCGAGGTCGCGTTCGGCAAATGTGTACAATCCTGTTGTATAAACCTCAGTTCTGGAAAGACAAGATGAACTGAGGGACGAGAAACGCGAAAAGAAAGGTAAATATACTCGTATGAATGTTACACGCCAAAGTGTCCAAGTCCGGTGATCATAACGTGACTACGACGCGTTGTATTCTAACAAAGTGGGTACGTACCATGAATGGGTTCTCTCCACGACAGGATGACAAGACCGTGATCTGGTTCCCTCCAAGGACCAGATATTCGATATCCATACAGCCTATTTTCGGCTCTCAAGAGCTGCGGACAACAGGGTCACCTCAACTGGACCAAGGCGCGAAGAACGATGATGACGCACTCTTGTTTGCAAAGCTGGCATTAGGGATTGGCAGTTCCCAGGCTATCGGTCTCCAAATGGCGTTGAATGGCGAAAGCAAGGGTGTACCAGGTCCCCATCCAACTCCAAGATTTGAAGGAAGGCCAGTCGTCCGCCTGAATGATGCTGGAAGTCGATTGTAACAGTATTTCCGGCGTGCCGGACGGTGGGCAGTACATTAAGCGTTGCGGGTGCCATTAGGGTCTCTGATGGACAGTAGGCGCTTATCGGCTGCCCAAGATGATGGAGAGCGGAGGGCTTGTCCTCGTTTGGGATGTTTCCCTACTTTTGCTACGGCTCAGTTGTCTGGTCTTCCTGTACCTTTGTCTAGACTTGGTCTCTGTCCTAGCTGACCAAGTCAAGTTCCCGGTGAATACCCTAGATCGCGTCCCCTGGAAAGTAAACCTTCAGAGGGTCTTCATTTATTTAGCGAGACATACGTTCAAGTCCTTTCTGGCTTCCCCTTTTCCTGTCCTACCTCGGGGTGAGAGCGTCGAGTAAGCTCACGGTTGCCGAAATCTCTTCGTCAGGACTTTGCGGGGTGGAATGCGAGCTCACTTGCTGTGCTGTACAGCTAACAGAATTCGTAGTACACGGGGTTTAGTATTGCATTTATTATCGAGGTGCATATATTGTACTCACTATGAGAACCTGTGGTGAGTCCGAAAGTGTTTGTTACAGTTAGGGTCGACGCTCGCAGGCACCAGTCGAAGCGCGATGGCTCTAGCCCATATGGTCTGTTCTAGAACTAGGCGGTATGCAGGACGTGCAAGGGCTAGTTCCGTTTGCAGCGCGCGTCAAGGCGATGACTTGCGGAAGGAGCATAGCCGCGATGATGAAACTGCATCACCGGTACAGCATCTGCCGCCCGGTGCTGGGGCGAGACTGATCTCGGTCACTCGTTCAGTGAGGCCTAATGAGGGCTGGAAATCCACTTTTGTTGCTGACGGCGCAATCTCCGCCTCTCTATTCCTCCTTCTTCAGAGATCCCGTAACAGTTCCTGTCTCCCACAACTTTTCATGCCGTTGACTCCTTCACAATCCCCTCCCATCCCCACATGTGGGGTTGAGGACTCTCGCCCCCCGCCCAGCGCACAGGCGCCTCTCCCGACTTCCTCGTCGACACACAAAACATCCCCACCGCTGGCACCTGCCAAATCAACACCCATCACACAAGTGGATAACATTCCTCCACCAGTTACAAAAGAGGTGGGCCATGGCTTCATTCACCCCTTGCCCTCAGACGTTGCTCACGCACACGCTATCATCCTCCAAGCGAGCTGGAAGCATTCCCCGCGATGAAATTATCGATAGGGAAGTGTTCGACCAAGTGCTCGAGCTCGGCGAGGATGATCCGTCATTCTTGAGAGGTATGGTGGACGCATATTTTGAGCAGGCGGAGAATACCTTTCATGAAATGGATGTCGCACTGTACATGTTCATCGCACCGAACGCTTCTTCACCCTGACGTGTTTATCGGCTTTTAGGGCGAAGAAGGATCTTGGGGAGCTGTCCTCCCTGGGTCACTTTCTCAAGGGGTCGTCTTCAGCGCTTGGTGTGTTCAAGGTACAATCCTCATGTGAGAAGATCCAACACTTCGGCCAACTGCAAGATGGTAACGTGCCTCTTACCGAGGGGGAAGCTATCGTGGAGATTAGAGAATCTATCTCACGCGCGAAAAAGGAATATGAAGTTGCTGAAGGATGGTTGAAAGGGTTCCTGAAAGATTATCCTGAGGAGTAATGAATCCGGCGCTGCACTTCGGAATTGTTACTGAACCGCTCTTGGTTGGGTGAAGCATTTGGGGGGTTAGGTCGATCAAGTTGACGGAATGTTTTGCTTTTATGATTTGTGTTTGTATATGCTGTTGAATATGACCCAGTCTGATGTTATGTTTGTAACTGGTAAAAAAGACCCCAGACATTAGCCCCACTACGGTGCACGTGATGGGCGCGGTCGCGGTCGCGGACCGAATTTGCCGGTTACGCGTTTCTCGTTTAATTCGCGGTCGGGCGTTGGGAGGCGCGTTTAATTGCTCTTGACGGCCGACGGCTACCATGGCTGCTGTGACTCAGTCTCAACCTCAGTACCTGCAAGGTGATCTTAAATCTACCTCATCTCTTCTTTGTTCTAAATGTTCTCCTTAGTCCGCATCTGGTACACTATTGATGGATCGTCTCAGTACATCCTTGCTCGTTCCCCAGATAAATTCCCAGTCTACCCCCTTAGTGCCACCTCTTCCCACCGGTCAACCTATGCTACTACATCTCTAAAGTCGTGTTTACACTCCATATGTAGATCAAGGTCGGTAACATTTTCTCGAACTTTTGATTCGTGCTAATTCC
>Ga0307512_10004768_pt1 | contig 14596 bp, 17 predicted proteins | sample 14_EM_MG_FD_200267 | JGI IMG/M metagenome (GOLD analysis project Ga0307512, IMG submission 200267) | Populus trichocarpa ectomycorrhiza microbial communities from riparian zone in the Pacific Northwest, United States - 14_EM | ecosystem: Host-associated > Plants > Roots > Unclassified | place... | reverse complement strand
AAGCAATCCCACAATTTCCCCACACCGGAAGCTGCAGCTATCCGAGAGGCTCGCTCTGACGGTAACTGTGTATATAGGTATGTGGTTACATAGGGAGCGCGATAATTACCGCCGCCGCCTGCCCCCCGGCTTTGCGTGTTTACGCGGCTTACTTGATCTCTGCCCGTTCTACGCCGTCTAACTACGCAGGTACTTACTATGTAGGTATTATACTAGAGTAGAGTAGTTGGTTGCATCGTCGCGTCTAGAATATCTCGTATCATACGCACGGAATGCCGAGGGTGGGGATGTCCCATCAGAGACGTGCTGGCGGGGGCGTACATATGTATGCGCCAGCAACGCACGCACGAACCCTTGACGGAGCCGTTCGGCTGGAGGTGCATCCCAGCTCGGAAAAGGTGAACACGGTGTTTTCCCCGTGTATATTGCATTTCATTAATACATATCAATTCCGCGTCTTATATCTTCGGCGAGTCGAACAGGCAAACAAGTGAAACGAACCCCCAAGATTCTCCTCTTCCTACATACATGCTTAAGGTCCATTCCACAAGATATCAGTCCAGACTGGTCGAAATCACCACCCCGTGCGTTTTCTGATGCCTCTTCATCTGATCTGTCTCTTCGTCAGCCTCTCCCGCCGCCCCTCGCAGGAAGGAATCACCCACCAAGTCGGTGGAACGACCGATCGCACCCAGGAAAGCTACAAACATGCTGGCCGACCGGATTGTGTGCTGTACGTCCCCACCACCGTCAGCATCGCCCACACCGCTCAGGAAACAAGAGGAACACACTCTTCCGATGCTTCGCCAGGTTACTGCTCTCGGAGAACTTCTTTCCGCACCCGGGGTAATCACACATCAGCGGTCGTTCCCCTGTGTGGACACGCTTGTGCATGGTCATTGCCGAGCCTTGGGCGAACTCTTTGCCGCAGAACTGCAACTCGATCAGTACGAGGAAACCGATGAGGTGGAGGGTTGGGCCCACTCACGTCGCATTTGTACGGCTTCTCGCCGGTGTGCGTGCGGATATGCTGCTGCAGTGCCTGTGGCGCTGAGAATTCTTTGCCGCACTCTTCGCACGTGCAGCTCTTGACTGCAACCACGGGGTCAGCACTTGCGCGGTGTGGAGAGCCGGTGGCGGGTACTTACATCCGGTGTGCGTCTGAAGGTGCCGCTCGACTTTCCCCTTCTGACTGAACGGCTTATCCCTACGATTGCATCCCTCCCAATGGCAGAAATACCCCGTCTTCTTTCTCAGCTCATTGATGTGCGCTTCCTTCGCGTGCTGCTGCAGAACCGCCGAAGATTCGAAGGGCATGCCGCAGGTATGGACGTTCCCGTCCTTGTCTGTGTCCTGCCACTGACACGTCCTCGTCCCGGCCCCCGACGACTTCTCGGTCTGTGGGCCAAGATGCTGCATCTGCACGTGTTGCTCGAGATCGGGGACCAGCAGGTCACATGTGTTCCATTTGCACTGGGAATCGAACGGGAGATGAGCAACATTGATGTGCGACTGCAGTTCGGCTTCAGTGCTGGCTGTGGCACGACATCCCTCCCACATGCAGACCAACTTGCTGGGTGGAGGTGCGTGGTGGTATTTGACGTGGTCGAAGAGGCTGTTCGGGTCCGGGGTCTCCTGTCCGCACCCGTCCCAGAGACATGTCAGGGCGTCGAGCTGCTGCGAGTTGCCGATGTGCGCGTGCTGGATGTGGTTTTGCAGGGACAGGCTGTCAAAGAAGGTTTCGTCACAGTTGTGGTCCCACAGGCAATCCAAGTCCCCAAGGTTCGAGGACACGGGCGTGGGAGCGGTGGAGGATGGCGTGGTCGAGTAGCTATGGTCGAAAGTTGGGGTAGCGGCCGGCATCGATTCCGAGATCCGACGACGTTTCGGCGATGGGTGTAGCGGTGTTTCCGTTTCTTTCAACCACCTTGGAGCGCAAACACTAACATTGTCGCCGGAGTAGAACTGATTGCCGGAGAGTGCATCGAACGGCGGAAGATGCGTGGGATCCAACGTCAGACTATCCGGTGCGATGCTGGCGTAATGCTCCGTCTCGGCGCATCTCGGAACAGGCTTCTGCCAACGGTTGAAATTCGCATTGTTGACGTGGAACGAAACACAGTTGTGAGCGCCCCCGCCCCCGCCGCCACCGCCGCCATGGTACGAAACAGCCAGTGACGGCTCGTGGGTAGTGGGTGCAGCCGGGATCTTCCCCCCGTGGCAGCTGTACTCCCTGCGGATAGTTTGGCTGCTATCGGACACAGAGCACGGCACCGCACACGGCAACGTCAGGCATTCCCCCTCCCTGCAAGCGGTATCGTGACAGTAGATCGTCTCGACGCACACAGCGCCACAGGCGCCCGCATCGACGGGACAGATCTCGTCCTCGCAGAGCACAGTCTGACAGGCCGCGCCGGCCGTCTGCACACATGGTGACCCAGGACACGACGACGCCGACGACGGCGGCGAAGCCGAGACGACCTTGCAGTCGTCCAGACTGCAGTGCGGGACGGCATCGATATCGCATTCATCCGGACAGTCGTCGCAGCAGTCATCATTCTCACATTTATCGACGCAGTTGTCGTTGTCGCAGCAGGAGCTACAGCCGTCGTCCACGTTCGCCGGCATGTCGGCGAAGATGTGACGGAATACCGGATCGTTGAAGTCGAGGTTCACGTGTTGCTGTTGCTCGTGAATAGTGCCGTAGTTGCCGTAGTTGCCGTAGTTGCCGTAGTTGCCGTAGTTGCTGTGGTGGTGGTGGTGGTCCGGGGGGAGGCAGTCTGGCAGTTCGCATTGCTGCTGCTGCTGCTGTTGCTCGGGAAGGGATGGAGACGAACGTTTTCGGCTGCTGGCGGACGTAGAACTGTGAAAAGCGGAGGAGGACGACATCATAGCGAAGGAGCGAGCTCTGAGGGTTGCAGAGGATGGATGGCAGGGAGAGGACGGTCTCTGGCCGGTCTGTGTCTGGGCGCCGGTCGGCGGGAGGACACACTCTCCACGGCTGACTATTGGGTGGGCTGGTGCGTGGGGTGGGGTGGACTGGGTGGACGGGTCTGCAGCGGAGAAAGAATCGCTTCTGTCGCTCTTGCAGGCCGATCCTTCTCGGTTGGTTCCCTAGCTGGGTAGCCACCAAGGTTCCCGCATTGATGCTCTGCTCTGCTCGCTCTGACAGTGTGCTATCCGTCCCACTGGGTGGGTGGATATCTCTAGATTCGCCCTCTACCATCGACGCCGTCATTGCATTCAACATCGATCCTCCCTGCCTGGTGCAGAGGGCACGTTTTGTATCGTGCTCCCCACGCATGCAGGCAGGGTAAGGTGGGCGTCTCCGCTCCTTGGGCCATCGGGGCTCGTCCGCTCGCTGTCCACGCATCCAGGTAACGATCCCGCCTGCCTGCGCAAGCAGCAGCGCAGAGCGGATCTTGCTTTTGTGCCCGGAGCGTGGAGATGTGCGGAGTATCATCTATGTGTTCTCCCGTGTGCGGCGGAAGGGGGCAAACAAGCGATTACAGTCTTCCTATCTAGAACCTGGTTACTGATCATGCTTACGTACCTGGGTGCTTACTCATGTCCGTGGCATAGAGCTGAGCTACCACCCATCCAGCAGCCTGCTGTCCTATCCAGCTACACATCGGACTTGCTACGTGTGTACGACGCTGGGCCAGGCCACCGTAGAGTATATACTCCGTTCTCTCGCTCATCTGTGCCGCACGCCGGAAGGCTGCAGACAAGGCCGAGATGGAATAGAGTGAGCCGCCCCCTATGAAACAACCTTCCACTCCGGAAAGGAACCGAACCTCCCAAGCCACGCATTCGGGGGCTATGTATATTACATGTTGTGCCCATCTGCCATCCCCCCTCCACACGTACGTACACCAACACCACCACAGTGCTCATCTCCCGTCGCCCTTCCCGCCACTCTCCGCGCAAAAATCCTCATCCTCCCTCCCCAGCTTCAGAAGTAAAAATAAAAAATGGGCAACCTCTGCGGCAAGCCGTCGGCGAACTTCTCTTCTCCAGGCCGAGTACTCGGCACCGCGCCGCCAGCCGCCGGCTCCACAGCGACGACAACGCCGGTTCCTGCCCAAAAATCCAAGATCGGAGGGGGGGGACGCACTCTAGCCCCCGCCTCCTCGTCCTCCTCCGACTCGCCCAGAGGCGTGGCGGATGATCCAAGGAGTGCTGCTGCTGCTGCTGCGGAGGTATGTGCCTATCAGACTATGTGGAGGAGCGGGAAAAATGTGGCGTGCAGTTGACTGACGGGACGGCGGCGACGACGGCAGGCGCGGAATTCGAGGCAGCCAACGGGGAAGCTGGCCAGTCGCCTGGATGAGCAGAAGCGGAAGTCGCACAATCAGCATCTGGCCGAGCTGGGCAGAACGAAGGGGCAGCGGGAACAGTTGGTTTGGGATTGATGGTGACTCGCTGCGAGGGGGGGGGGGGAGAAGCGGAGGAGGGTGAGACGTGAGACGTGAGACGTGAGACGTGAGCCACAGGAGCTCAAGCACGAAGCTATGATACATGGTGTGGACGGGGATCTCACGATTGAATTATACCACAGACAGCGGACACGCGATAACTCGGTGAGGGGGTGTGTGCATGAGCGATTACGGTGCAATGAAGACATTCATTTTGACTGTGCATTATCACGGCGCAAGATATCTATTTGTGTGTACAGTATTACCTGGATCCGCAACATCAATACAGCATGTGCTAAAGCAGCGACATCAAACAACGCTGTAACGTCCACCGGCTGGCGCCCTATTCTCACTATCCACCGCTGCCGCCGTACCTTCGGCCAGTAGTCTCTTGAGCTCTCGCATAGCGTTTGTAACAACAAGTTCGGTATCTCCTTCCACCAGGATATACAGCTTGGGATCCTGTCCGGGCTGCGGTGCTTTGCCAGGCGCGTAGTAGCTTCCCTTCGTGGTGATGGATGTTCCTGTTTGCTCGAGCACCTTGGCGATGTTCGTGCGATTCGTGACAGCCCATCTAGCTTTCTCTGTGGGATCGTTAGTTTTATCATCCGCAGTATCAAAGAAGGGGCAGGCAACTAACGGGGAAAGTCATTGATCTCGAGGGTTGCGTGGTACGCTCCAGCATCGGGTCCCTTGTTGTCGATGGGAACACCAGACCTCAACTCGCCATTCTTCTTCAGACGATTGTCCACAGCAGAAGCAGCCTGCTTGACACGATCGAGAGCATTCTCAGTGCCGCGTCTGTGCACCACGATCTCGCCGTCGAGGGAGGGTCCGGTAGCAGTGCTCGCTTTGGCGACAACGGCGCTACCGAGAGGTTTGACTACAGTGTCCTCCGTCGTCTCGACCTCTTCCACCGCGTCGTCGCCGCCTTCTTCGCCGAATTGCTTCCTCTCTCTTCGGCGCGCCATGTCACGTTCTGCATCCAGACGTTCGAGACCCTTGCCACCAAAGCCAGAGAAGCTGGCCTTCTCCTTTCCGGATTTGACCTTCTCGTTGAATCCTACAACCGTCAGTTGGTGTGATGTAAAACGGAAGAAAAAGAGGATGCCTCACCATCTACAAGCCTCTGTACATCCGGAGGAATTGGCTGTTTGCTCAGCCTCAAAGCCTTCGCGATATCAACCGAGTATCGATCCTGCTCTTCGGTGATAAACGTGACAGCAATTCCCGTATTCCCAGCACGTCCTGTTCTGCCCACTCTGTGCACATAGTCCTCCATGTGATTGGGGCAGTCGTAGTTCACCACCAACTTCAATTGCTTAACATCGAGACCTCGCGCGGCAACCGAAGTGGCGATGAGGACCGGGACGACACCGTTCTTGAAATCAACAATAGTAGAGTCACGATCGACCTGGTCCTTACCACCATGAATGGACATGCATGGGTACCCTCTTCGCATGAGGTCTCTGAGAAGCCCATCAGCTGACTCTTGCTGATTGACGAAAATCAATGACCGGGCATCTTCGTCTTTATCGTGCAGTTCGCCGAGAAGTTCAAGTAACCGCACGAATTTGTTGGCGTCGGACCTAACTTCCACGATCTGGGTGATTTCGGGTGCAACCACACTGCGAGCGCCAACTACGATCTCAACAGGCCGCACAAGGATCTTACGGGCCAGCGCCTCCATCTGGGGGTTCCGTCAGATCGTGCATTTGCAAGTTATAGGGAGACGTACCTGTCGAGGAAATGTGGCAGAGAACAAAACTGTCTGTCTGTCGGGTCTGGTGTTTCCAACAATCTTCATAACCTGAGGTTCCAATCCCATATCAAACATACGATCTGCCTCGTCGAGAACGATGTAGGTCACTCGCTTCAAATTCGTGACGCGGCCACCGTTGGCAGCAAGGAGGAACACCATTCGGCCAGGTGTGCAGACAATGATTTCGGCGCCACGTTTGACCTCGGCGATTTGATCTTTGATAGGAGATCCTCCATACGCGCAGACAGCCTGTTAATTGTTAGATGAAAATGTCCGTAAAAGTGAAGAACGATCGGACTCACCCTGAGGTTGAGAGCCTTGAGGAACGGTTTGCACTCTTTGAAAATTTGGACGGCTAGCTCTCGTGTAGGAGTCATAACCAGGGCAATGGGCCCATCCTGAGAGTCCAGCGGCCGTTGATCTTTGATGTGCCTAAACATGGGGAGTAAGAAGGCGATGGTCTTCCCGGATCCTGTTTTGGCAACACCAATGACATTCCTGCCCGACATGACGGCCGGAATAGCCTGTGCTTGGATCGAGGTCGGCTTATCATATCCTAGATTTTGGATGACATTCAAGCTTTGCGATGGGAGACCGCACTGGCTCCACTTGACAACTGGTTTCGGCACATCTTGACCCCTAACTTTGATACCATCGAGCTCAAGGCGCAGATCGTCAACTTCCTTCTCATTCATCTCAACTAGCTCAATGGGCTCAACGTAGAAGCTCTTGCGGAAAGGCTCGTAATTGATCTTGGAGTGATTGACGGTTGGCAGTTCTTTCTTTTTGAGCTTTGCAGCCATAGCGAGGATGTCGTCCGGATCTTGTTCATTGGCAACCAAGTCAATCTCGTCGTCACCGAGAAGCTCCGCACCATCCGTTGGCCGGGTCTTGGGCTGAGCCTCGGCGGCAACCGAGGTGCTGATGTTGGCCATAAAGGCATCCAGAGGATCGGCCTCTTCTTCCTCTTCTTCCTCTTCAACCGGAGGAGCGGCGGGTGCCTCGGGCTCCACGTCCATTGCCGTAGCGGCGTCGAGGGCCGCAGCAGCTTCGGCACGTTCCCTGCGCTGCTCCGCCGCTGCTCTGGCGGCTGCTGCAGACTCCTCTTCTGTGGCGTCCTGCATCTCTGTGTCATCGTCTACGTCTTCTTGTACCGCACCGTTCGTATCAGCTTCACCGGGGATCGGCGAGGGCAACCTTTCAAGTTTCTTCCTGGAAGACTCCTCGTCGCCGAAATCAAGTGTACGTTTTCCTTTGTCGGCATTCTTCCTAGAAGCACCGAATCCGAAGGTCGAGACGGGGCGGTTGGTAGGTAGCGCCGATCCATTCGCGGGACCTTCTTGAGTCAGCACATGGTAATGCAGGTCACAATCATTGACGGACGAGGGACACATACCCAACGGAGCACTTGGAGGCACTGAGGAACCTTGGTCAGCCTTTGGACGGGGTGTGTTAGAATTGGACAAGGAGGCGGACGTTGTAGCTTGTTGAGCAGGAACCCTCGCAGTTCCTTGCCCGGGTTTTGAAGTAATCGACGCTACCGAGACCGAACGCTGTCTCTCGAGTTCCGACAACATGGCGGCAGGCGACGCAGCCTTCTTCTGCGCCTCCTCCTCGGCCTTCTTCTTCTTCCAAGCCTCCAGCCGTTCCCTGCGTTGCCGTATTTTCTCGTCTTCGGTCTGGGCCGTGGGGGGAGGAGACTTGACATTCCCATCAATAACCGTACGTGCACCATCACAGAAGCCTCTCACCTCTCTTCCGCGATCCCGCTCGCCGCGTCGGTGGTCATCTCTTCTGCCATCGCTGCCCCTCTCCCGATCCGTGTCGCGGTCCCTGTCCCTTCTTGAACGATCGCCGCCGCGGACACTATCCCTCGACCGCGATCGCCTCCCACCATCACGTTTATCTCTTTCCCTTTCCCTCTCCTTATCCCTCGGCCTCTCATCCCTCCGCCTGTCATCTCTAGAATCGTAGTAATCGTCCCTTCTCCGCCTATCTGAGGATCTATCGCGACGTCCACCACGGTCCCGGTGATCACGGTCCCTATAATCCCTTCTCTGTTGCGGTTCTGGGTTTAGTGGCGCTGGCGCAAGAGAAATTTCTCCTGGGTTTGCACGTACATCTCTACTGCGGCTTCGCGGCCGAGATCCCCGAGGATCGTACCGGTCGTCGCGGCTGCGTTTTGAGTAGCCTCCACCGCCGCCTCCAGTGCGCGAGGTCGGCGAACGGGAACGCGAGCCGTAGCGTGCCATCGTGGTTCGTTCGTTGGTTCGTTCGCAGGAACCTGGTATCGTTTTACGAGCGATCGTGCAGGCAACCCGGATTGTTGGAGACGTTTTAGGTGTAAGTGCTGGAGGCGAGTTGACGTGCTAGATTTGTCGTGTTGCACTATGATATGACAGAGGTTAGCCATGGAGCTTGGCATCACGTGTCAGGTACACCTGAGTGATATCTAATGCTGCAATGCATACTGTTGCCCTTTCTATCTGCTTCCTATCTTCCTGTCCCACTCGATAAAGGCTTGGGAAATCCTCACCCGTGATAGCCAGGCAACCGGGCGGCCGGCCCCCGGCCAAACGGAGGCCGGTTATGTAGTCCCGTTCTGGCCGGACTTCTGTAAAGCCCAGGCCGGCCCGGCCTGGAAAGCCCGATAGGTGGCTATTATATACAGGCGCCTGATAATTTAGCCGCAATATTCTTAGCACGCTCCCAGCTACCTGAAAATTTTCTTTTGCTATTTGCCAGAAAGACCAACCATCTCACACAATCACCACTCTTTTTAGCCGTTGGATAGTAGGACAGCAGCTGAAAGAGAAGACGAAAACGATATCTAAAGGATGGCTGATTGAAGGTGTCGTGGTGGCTGTGAGGGAATACGCAAGTTGCCGCAAAACCATAGCATCACAATACACATACCTCAGCCACCACACCTCAGCCACCACACCTTTCTGGGCCACCAGTCTCAAAATCTCAAAGTCGGTTTGCAGTAGGCCTGGGACCAACCATAGATACAAGCCGCCCGCCGCCCGGTTGACAACACTGCACACGCCAACCAACATTCACCGTATGTAGGTAGATACATACATCACGTGTTGCTTTTTCTTCTGGAAGATAGTGACGTAATGCCTGGCTGCCGAGCCTGCGAATATCCTCAGCAACCAGAACCTTCCAGCCCACTGTAAAACCAGCTGCGGTTGGGGCTTCCGGTGCGGATCCACGGCCCGGAGTGCTCCACTGGGACTGGATGCGACGACGACTGTGCCAACAGCAGATGCTACTAACCGGTTGACATTAAAATTTGAAAGTGACAAGTAATTTTCGAATGAACAGCCAAAGGGTCGTTACGCCAATTGACGGTTCGACGGAGGTTCGCGTGGTGCTGGTAACTAAGGACCGAGCGCCAGTAGCGAGAAAGGCAAGATCTGCTGTTCTAAAGTCGAGTAACTACGTCGCTTTATCTTTTCCATCGGACAAACCTCTTATAGGGATGCGGGGTGCACGAGCGCATAACTTACTCGGAAGACCGGAAGTACCGAGTCGCTGCGATTGAGTGAGGCTCGAGCGACGATGATGCAACACTGGTCATAGTTGGAGCGAATTAGGGTAGGCTGCGAAACTGGCACACACAAATCCACCCTACCCTACCTCCCACACCCTCTGTTCGTCTCAAACAAACCAGAACCCCTTCTGCCCCCACCTCGCATAAACTATCTCCCCACTCCACCCAGCCACCTCCCCACTCCACTCAACCACCTCCATTCCACCCAACCATCACCACCACATTCGTCGGGTAAGCACTTGCATTCCAAACCTTCCCCCTGTACACTTGCATTCACCATTTTCTTTCCTAACTGGCAAGAACCTCAAGCGGTCTGCCCTGCAACACCATGTCGACCACTCTCAGTCGTCTTCTCCGCCCGGTCTCTCGGCTGCATGTCATCCCTACGCGTGTCATCAGCCTCCGTCCTCATGTTGCTGTGATCCCAATGGGTATTCGCGGCAAAGTCACCGCTGCCACGACCCCCGCCAAGGGCTCAGCGAAGTCCAAGACCGCCGCTGCCGCCGCTGCCCCCAAGAAGCGCGCCTCTGCGTCGACTGCCACCACCCGCACTGCCGCCTCCAAGAAGACGGCCGCTGCTAAGAAGACGGCTGCTGCTAAGAAGACGGTTACTGCTAAGAAGACGGCTGCTGGAAAGAAGACGGCTGCTGGAAAGAAGACAGCTGCTGGAAAGAAGACCGCAGCCGCTCCCAAAACGGTCAAGAAGAAGAAGCCTGTCAAGAGGGTGTTGACTCAGGAGCAGAAGGAGGCCAAGAAGGAACGGTTGGCAGAGGCTCGTGCGGTTAACAAGAGGAAGACCATGAAGGCGCTTGCTCTTAAGCCTCCATGCAAACATACTTCCCGCATCTCCCCGTTCAATATCTTCATCTCCCAGACCATGGCCGCTCCAGGAAAAGGCTTGATCACTAAAGACATTGCCGAAACCTACGCCAGGCTCCCCGATTCGGACAAGGCTGTACGTTCCCCTTCCCTACCGAAAAACAACTCCTCCTCGCAGCTCGTGGATCTAACGGTGGCAACCATAGAGGTACGCTGAGATTGCCAAAGCCACGCTTGAATCCCAGAGGGCCAGCTACCTGGCTTTCATCGAGGCTCACTCGGCTGAGGACATCAACAAGGCCAACAAAGCTCGCCGCTGGCTCAAGAGGAACGGAGTCCCGGGATACACTGACTTGCTTGTCGACCACAGGAGCCCCAAGAGGCCCGCCGGTGCTTTCATGTCTTTTTACGCGACTAAGTTCCAATCGCTGGAGGGCAATGCAGTCAGCGAGAAGGCCAAGGCGGCTGCAAAGCAGTGGGCAAGCATGACCGACGCTGAGAAGAAGGTACGTCTAATTCGAATCACTTATCGACTGAAGACTGACTTTTGATCCCCCAGCCATTTAACGAACTGGCGATCTCCAACCTCCAGAAGTACGGCAACGAGAAGGCCGCCTACGCAAAGATCTAGTCATCTCGATCACGTCCTCCATCCGAAATCCATATGTTGCGCCTTCTTTTAGTTCTAGCACAACGTTTGGTTTTCTTGAATGGCTATGCGATTCTTGGTTGTCGGTCTGCTGTCAGCTTTGTTTGTCATTTGTCTTTGTAGTCACTATTGTCGAAAACGGGGAGATGAGAAAGAATGGGAAAGATTCGACCTCAAGATTGCCCGATTTTTGTAAAGTACTGTTAGTAGCCATGGATAATTGCATTGGTTGAAAGTCACTCAACGACAATATGATGAACCTTGAAACAAAAGCTGCTTTCTCGATGGTCAAGTAAAGTAAACAGGTGGTTCATACCATCCGTCGCATTGTAAGCCCCAAAAGCGTCTAAGCTGCACCCAGAATCTCAACTATTACAAGTACAAACCCTCCGGCTCGCCCTCAGTCTTGGTCTTGAGAACCCTCTCCCTGGCGCTTCTGAAGTCCTGCATCTGGACCCTCATTCGCCTCTCACGGAGAGCAAGCAGACCGGCCTCTGTGCATATGGCCTTGATGTCGGCACCGGAAAGGTCGTCCTTCTGATTGATGAACTCATCCAAGTCGACGTCGTCACTCAAGGACATTTTCGAGGTGTGGAGGGCAAAGATCTTCTTCTTAGTAACCTCTATATTACTAGTCAGCGATCGGCTCTCGTACACCAGGAAAAATAAATAAGACTTACGGTCAGGGTTCTCAAACAGAATCTTACGGTCAATGCGACCAGGTCTGATCAAGGCCGGGTCCAAGGTTTCTATTTTGTTGGTGGCCATGATAACCTTGACGTCACCGCGGTCGTCGAAGCCGTCCAACTGATTCAGAAGCTCCAGCATGGTTCTCTGCACTTCCCTCTCACCGCCGCTGGTGGACTCGTAACGTTTCGTACCAATAGCGTCAATTTCATCGATAAAAACGATACTGGGAGCATGCTCTGCAGCGACCTGGAAGATCTGACGGCATAGCCTGGGTCCGTCACCCAAGTACTTTTGGATCAGCTCGGAACCGACAATACGTAGGAAGGTTGCCGAGGTCTGGTTGGCAACGGCTTTGGCGAGCAACGTTTTCCCGGTACCAGGCGATCCATAGAGAATGACACCCTTCGGAGGCTTGATGCCCATCTCCTCGTACAGTTCGGGGTGGAGCAGTGGCAATTCGACGGATTCACGAACTTCCTGGATTTGCTGCTCCAGTCCTCCGATGTCAGCGTAGGACTCGGTCGGCGCCTTGTCAAGCTTCATCACGGTGATGAGCGGATCCGAGTCGTCCGTAAGCACACCGACAATCGACACGGTCTTGTGATGGAGAAGGACGGAGCATCCGGGCTCGAGGAGATCCTTATCGACGAAAGACATGATTGAGACATAGTACCTAAACAGTTTGAGTCAGCACGCGCCACTGCAACGGATAGTCATCGCATACTCAGGTCCCGTAGTACTTGAGACGATAGCATGGTCATCGTCAATCATTTCTTCCAGCGTACCCACACCCATAGGGCTACCACGCATATCGTCGACCCTGCCTCTCTCCTCCTCTTGCCTCTGCTCAAGCCCCCCCTTCTCACCCTTCGAAGCCCTATACCGTTCCTCATTGGTTACAAACGCCTCCTCGAGCATGAGATGATCCTTGATACGATCCATCCGCAACAGCTTCAGTTTGCATCGTGCATTGGGGAAAACCGTAGGGAGCTTGTTGGCAGCATCCGGTCCGCCACCCAGACGCTTTTTTTTGCGGCCGACACGGGTAGTCGGTGGAGGCGGCTCGTACTTAGGCTTATCCCTCTGTTCGAGAAAGTTAGCTGCTGTTCCGGAGTGCCTGCATCAGAGAGAGATTCAAAATGATCTCCGCACCTTCTGATCCTTCTGATCTTTACCGGCGTCCCCAGGGGCTCCGCCCATTCCGGATTGTCCTTGACCCTACATATCAGATAGATAGTCAGCCAACCGTCGCATGAACGCCGAGTATCCCGCCAGCCGGCGGTGAATAGGTGAAGTTGATACCATTTTTCAGTGCACAGGCGTCAGCAAATAACGGTAAGCTCGGGAGTTTGTGGGAATGCGATGATGGATGTTAGATGAAAGAAGCTTCGAGGTGACGGTGGAGGTTGAGTTGCTGAGAGTGCATTAGTGGGTCGAGCACATTGGTAGTCGAACGCCAAGGCCCTCAGTGAACGCTAGTGCACTAGCGTACTATCTATAGGTCACGGTGATATTCTATGTGTTTTGGAACCGCGCATCATTGCGATGCCGGAAAGCTCAACTCAGCGACGCCCAACATAGACAAACTTATCATTGCTCAGCTACCCAATACCCAGTACAAACACCCCCGGGTCATCTTCCTCTTCAGCAATACCACCGTCATCGCTATCAGAACTATTCTTTCCCAGTCTAGCCACAGGCTTCCAGGTTGCCTGCGGCCCTTTGCCCCCCCATTCCATAGTTTGGTACTTCTCCTTCTTTGCAGTTAACTCCTACACCCGAAGATCCAACTTGAGCTTTTTCTGCGGCGTCCAGCAGTTGGTGCCCTCGTTGCAATCTTCTGCTGACCGTCTTCCTTGGACTCCGTGTATGAGAGTTGACCGTGCCATTTCCGCAGCTGTTGCAGCAACGGTCTGGGTTGAAATGATTCCTGACTTGTACATATTGAGCGCCCGCCGAAATCGAACGCAAACTAGAAGAGTCTCGTCGTTCGTGTTTGGCATCGTGATGTGTTGCAGTCGCAAGAAAGAAGCTCAATGGCAGCTCATTTAGTGTTGGTTTTTAAAAGAAAATATTCACCATTCCTACCCCAATAACCTGTCAGCAGCCGGCGAAGTTGCTAGATTCTACTTACTCGGAATCATTACAACCCTTATTTGAGTCAATTAGATGGTTTTGTTTCCGTTCGGACGCCGCGGAGACAAGATTTAATGCTTCTTTTGTTTATTCATAAGTACTTACGCGAAGCCTATCCAGACTATGGCGGTGCACTTTTTATCCAGGTTTTCCCGTCCGCTGTCCGCACGAGGCGGCACGTTGCAAACTCCTCTTTCCGTCCAGGCCTGTCCCAAGAAGATATGATGGAAAAACATTCAGGCCAAAGAGAGGACAAATGAAAGTCGTAATCGGGAACCAAGGAAAGAACGAAAGAGGCCGTAGCCCGCTCCCCACCCCCACTCCTCCCATGAAAGAGGGCGTCGGAAGGAAAAGTGGTTCCTTCCCCCTTGGCATCCAGCTCCTTGCCGGAAGGTCATGACAGCCTGCATTCAGTCGATAGCCATGTTCGGGTCAGAGCTATGGTGTAAGGGCGACAAAGTGGCGGGCACCATCGGAAGAGCCGAAGAGCTACAAACATTGGTCAATAAACAAGCTCGGGCGGTCACGGGATGCTTCCAGACAACCAACATGGGAGCCCTAGC
>Ga0307512_10004767_pt1 | contig 14604 bp, 14 predicted proteins | sample 14_EM_MG_FD_200267 | JGI IMG/M metagenome (GOLD analysis project Ga0307512, IMG submission 200267) | Populus trichocarpa ectomycorrhiza microbial communities from riparian zone in the Pacific Northwest, United States - 14_EM | ecosystem: Host-associated > Plants > Roots > Unclassified | place... | reverse complement strand
TATGGTAGAGTGGTGGACGAGAAAGAGAGAGATGGGGGATGCAGACGAGAACAAGGTGGAGGATCCAAGTGGATATGTGAAATCAGGGGTACAACGTGCCTGAATGGATTGTGGAGAGCTCATATCGGTGTAATTAGATCCCAGTTTGGGACTCGTACCTGCCTTATAGGGGATGGCAAATTGACTAGCACACAAATTTCTCTTCAGTTCCAGATTCGAATGATGATTTGTCCCATCTCCTCTCATTTCTCTCTATGTTGTTATTAAATCTACCATCACCTAGGTACATGAAGTTAAGTCATACCTCTCTGTCTCTCAATGCCATGATCAAGAGTTAACACTGAGTACACCATACACTGAGTACAGCATACACCCAGTACAGCATACACCATGTACAGCATACACCGCATACTGCATCATCCAACATCGACTGTGTCCCACTCCCAGGCAGTCACTCATCTCTCGGCAGACTGTGTTGTACTCAAATCTCTACATTCCCAAAGTAGTTGTGAACCAATGAATAGAGTCTCAGCTCACGTCGTGCCTCCATAACAAACTACTGCCTCCCGATTCACCGGCTTCAAGTACTCGACCACTCTCGCACAATCATGGCCTCCTAGTGCATCTTCAAACACACTCAATCACGGCATCCAAGTGCATCCCCAAACTTGCTTAATTACGGTTTCCAAGTGCATCTCCCAACTCGGTTGATCACTATCTTTGAGTGTATCTCCACACTCGTACGGTTATGGCCTCCAAGTCTATCTCCAAACTTGCTCCATCATGGCCCCCAAGTGCATCTCCAGTCTCGCTCGGTCATGCCCTGGGAGTCCATCTCCGAACCTCCTCGATCACACTCTCCAAATGTATCCTCAATTCCACACCATTATGAGATCCAAGTGTATCTCTATACTCGCATGATCACGCCCTTGGAGCGTATCTCCCATCTTGTAGAATGATGCCCTCCAAGTGTATCACCACACTCCCACGATTATGGCCTCCAAGTGCATCGCCATACTGGCTCAAAGAAGACCGCGGAGTGCATCTCCAAGTTCACTCGATCATGATGTGGTGAACAGTGGAGCTTGAAGGCATACCGCTCATTATCAAGGCTCCACCGCACCTCGTGCGGCATCCAAAGGGAATTCTTGAGACAGAGCGGTTCTGGCTCGAGGAGGATACGTAGAGAGTGAGAGGATATGAAGGGATACCTGGCCATGATGAACCACACAAATTGCATGGATCTATGAATGCTCAGCAAGTGTGCATGGGACCAAGAGCAGGGAAAGATAGAGAGTGCATTTCGTATAATGCGATGATGTCTATCCACCCTGGAGTCTCCCAAACATGTACTCCCTGTTGCTGAGTCCATCTCCGTTATCTCTGTATCTGCGTATGTATATATATAGAGAGACTTAGATAATACATGTCATATCTAGATGTAGTGAATCTTGTGACTGTGACCAAGACTAATATGATAAATGAAATGCCTTGCGGTTGTGGATCCCTAAAAACCCCTCCTGTGAGAATATGGCACCAAATCTCCCGCAGAGCTTGCACAGTGGTCTCAGCTGCACCCAAAGTCTCCTGCAGACCTGTGCTAAGGTCTCGGCTGCTCTCGAAGTCTCCTGCAGACCTGCACAGAGGTTTCATCAGCTTCAAAGTTTGACTATCCTAATAGTCATTCTCATAGCATCCTGAATGCACCTCCATAACTGTAGGTGCTTTCAGGAGCACCTGAGAATGCTCTTGCAGAGTCTGAAAGTGCATTGCAAAGCTCCATGGGGGCCTTGGATCATCTGGAAGTACTTGGTAGTGCTGCAGAGGGCTACCGGAGTATCTGGAAGGTTTGAGTGTGGCTTCTGGACCGATTTACATTATGCTGATGTCGGGCAGTACGCATCCCGGCGAAGAAGTACCAATTGGGAATCAGTTGTGGTAAGTTCAAAAGAGGAGTGTTGAAAATAACATGGTGTGCAAAATGAAGTATAGGAGTTCCAACCGCAATCACGCTGTGCCCATTCCAGCACAAGATTACCAAAGCCAGGGAGTGGGGAAAGGAGAACTGAATGAACTATAGGAGAACCAATAACACTTTTTTAGGAAAACGTAAATTAGTACAAAACCTATGTTCAAAACATCTAGACACTGTGGTAGACATCACCAGTGCTCTTATGTAATACTAGATGCTCTCCCATGAGCTAAGCAAAGTGCACTGAGACTGTGCAAGACCATTCTTAGGTGCTCCTAAAAGCACCTACAGTTATGGAGGTGCATTCAAGATGCTATGATATTTGACTAATAAGATAGGCAAATTTGGATTAGCTGAGACTATGGTGCAGGTCTGTGGGTAACATCGAGAGCAGCTGAGACCTTCTGCACAGCTCTGCGGGAGACTTGGTGCCATATTCTGACAGCAGTGATTCTTAGGATTCCATAACCACAAGGCATTTCATCTATCGTATTTGTGTTTGTTACAGTCACCTGATTTATTACATCATAATATGAGATGTATTATCTATCTATGTCTCTCTTTATTCATCAATGCTGTCAATCTGGGTGCAGATGGTACTTGAGTATAATCAGAGCAGCAGCTGGACATGCTGATTGAGAAAACCTAGAGTTTCACTTGGACTCCATAATCATGTAAACATGGAGATGAACTGGCAGGCTGTAAGAGAGCTACTGTGGAGATGCACCTGGACGCCGGCATCGAGTGAACTGAGAGTTTCACTTGGAGCCAATGAGTGTGGGATCTTGGATTCTGTGATTGAGCAAGTGTTGCAATGCTCACGTAGGCTGAGAACAAGTGAACACAGAGATCCACTTGGAGGCCGTATTCAACTGAGAGTGGTGATAGGCTTAGAAGCCAGATCAGCACTATGTATTAGAGTCACTGGGAGCCTCGAGGAGTGTGTGAGAGGAGGCGAAGTGTAACTTTGGAAGTGTCAATTTCAGGAGGGAACCAGACTCTAGGAGGACATTGCAGCCATCCTTAAAAGTATGTTGGATCTCTGCTGACTGGTAGGGAGCACTATGGGAGTGGTTGAGATAACTTTGGGAGCACCTAGGACTATTGCCCAACCACTGTGGCAATCCCAAACTAACTGTGAGAGATGCATGGGTTCTTATAGATATCAATTCAGAGCACAACAGACATTATCTGAGATTCCCATCTGTCAATAAGTAATAGAATACCCTCCACATATGACGTATAGATTATTGTTCATTAAGATGTTATAACTCATTCTATAGTGTGCAGCATATCATTCAACATACTATTGTTTGCATGACTACATTCACGAACCAGAGAAAATGGAAAGTGAATCAAAAATAAAGCCAGGGACAATCGAAACAATAACCCAACTCAGAGATTGCATGATATCCATCGAACAATGTCTCAATGACATCCACCATATCTCTGACCTTATCATGGTCATCAAATGCAGGTACACACAATTCATCTATGGCGCAAAGAGGCTGATGGTGCTTCATGTGTTTACCAATAATTTGGGTCTGGCAAGTTGTTGTAATTGAATTGAAATGTCTTTTGGCTCGATTTGTGATATCTTACAGATCAGAATTGAGATGATCACTAACAGTGAATCAAAATGGAGTTTAAACGGCAATATGATTAATTCAGGGGAAAAAGAGGTGCAGCACCAGCAATGGAGAAGTGCCTGATGGATAGCACAGGGTGGGCAAGAGGAGTGCTGATGGAGGAACGTGGAATGAAATTGAGGGGCACAAGTTCAGGCCAACGAATGCCAATGGGGGATTGAGAAGTGCCCATCCAGCAGAGCAGCCCATCCATGCAGAGTAGCAATGAACGGGGGAGGGGGGGTGGTGAACAGCATAGAATGACCTCAGCAAAATGTATAATCGTTTGGAAGTCACAACTGAACAACTCAGCAACTCTGAACAGCCACACTGATCCTTCCAGATGATCCCAGATGCTCCCAGATGAATTGAGTGCAAAGCGATGAGCTCTCAGATGTTCCGAGACTACTGCACCAGTGCTCCTCAATGTTCCGGAAGTCATGGAACAGAATACATCAATAACCTGAAGAAGGTATGGTTGTATTCAAAATGCTACAAAATCAAACTATTAGAAGGTGCAAATATTGGACCAACTGGGAATACTGGCCACCTGTCCGAGACTATTCCAGTGCATCTTGAAACAGGAGCTGTACTCTCCTGGAGTGATTATTATAATGTTCATATCAAATAGTACCATTCAATTAACTATCTTTCTCCTGCACACCTTGATTCAGGTATTGTAACTGAATATACAGTCCAGTAGGTATCCAAATCCACATGATTATTTACAAGCCATATGCTATCGATGCTATCGAATGCAGCATTCTATTGCACCAAATGTGCCGGTCCAACAGTTGCTCCAACAGGTACAATCTGCATCATATCAGTCTGTATGACAACCCGGATGAACCCGTCAGCACAATCAGCCCAACCATGCGGATCTTTGTACTCTGTTGGAATCACCACTGCATATTTTTGAACTCGAGGACGTAATATCCATTGTTGAGTCTTCTTGCACATCTTAGAAAAGGTCGATATTGATTTTCCGGTGGGCAGGCTCTTCTGACATTGGATGATCTGAATCGGCAGAGTCCAGTGAAAGTATAATAGAAGAAAAGAAGGAACTCGGCCCTGCAAGGTGTTATCGAAGTCACTGTCAGTATATTGGACCCTGATGTTGTGAGATTCGGGCATGATCCCTCGGTTGGCATCGGTATATTCTATCTTGCAATCAAATCCCAGATGCTCATCAGATGTAGCACAGCAAAATGGTTGATGGTAGTATGACAGCCCAGTCGGAGGTTTAATCAACATACTGTCAAGGAGTACATTCTGATCATATCTGAGCACCAGTCCTCTAACTGTGTGTCCCGAGTCCTCTTCAATTTTCGTACAGAATAGCTGTCCAAAGTTGGGAATTCCGAAATTGTCTGATGCATCTCTGAGTGAGGTTAATTTGTTACCTCTGTACACTCCACGGACATGTGTTTCTCTTTAATGATCATCAGCAAAATGTAAATTGGTCTGGAAGCCACACGCAAACCTCCCAGATACTCCGGTAGCCCTCACCAGTCCTACTAAGTACTTCCAGATGCTCCCAGGCCCCCCTGGAGCTCTGCAATGTGCTCTCAGACTCTGCAAGGGCATTTTAATATGCTCCTGAGAGCATCTGCAGTAATGGAGGTGCATTCAGGATGCTACAAGATTGACTATTAGGATAGTCAAATTTGGGAGATGCTGAGACATCTGCACAGGTCTGCAGGAGACTTCGAGAGCAGCGGAGATGTCTGCACAAGCTACGCGGGAGACTAGGCCCTATATTCTCACAGCAGTGGTTCTCAGGGTTTCACAACCACAAGGCATTTCGTTCATCATAATCGTCTTTATTGCAGTCACAAGATTTGCTACACCATCATATGGCATGTAATATTTCAGTCTCTCTATATATATACATCCGGAGAGATGGGGATAACAGAGATAGACTCAGTGACAGGGAGTATATATCTTGGACACTCTGTGGTAGATAGAGATCATCGCATTATATGAAATACACACTCTATCTGTCCCAGCTCTTGGTGTCACGCACTCTTGCCGAGGTTTCATAGATCCACGCAATGTTTGTGGTTCCTCACACTCTCTTGCCAAGCATTTCGAGATCCATGCAATTCCTGTGGTTCATTATGGCCGGGTATCTCTTCATATCGTTTCACCCTCTCCCTTCGCTCCTCTGGCCAGAATTGAACATTCTCAACCATTCCCTTCTGATGCAATGCGAGGTGCGGTGGAACGTTGATGATGAGCTGTCTGCCATCCAGCTCCACCGTTTACCACATTATGATCAATCGAGTTTTGAAATGCGCTTGGAGCCCACCATCTCGCGATTTTTGAGATACACTTGGAGGCCGTAATCGGGCGAGATTGGAGATACACATAGAGGCGGAAATGTAGCCAGTTTTGAGATGCACTCCGAAGCCATGATCAAGCGAGTTTGGAGATGGACTTGGAGGCCGTGATCATGCGAACCCGGAGGCCATAATCCAATGTGTTTGAAGATACACTTGGAAGCTGTGATTGAGTGAGGTTGGAGATATACTTGGAGACTGTGATAGTTCGACGTTGGAGGCCGTAACTGAGCGAGTGTTGAGATTCACTTGGAGGCTGTGATCATCTGAGGTTGGAGATACACTTGGAGGACATGATCAAGCGAGCGTGGCGATGCACCTCGAGGCCATGATCAAGCGAGATTGGAGGTTTACTTGGAGGCGGTCAATGTGGAGGTGGTAGTTGGGGAGAGAGGCTCGACGAGAGCCGAGACTCCATTCAATGGTTAAGTAGTAGTTGTGGGAATTCAATGAATTGAGTACAACATGGTCTGCCGAGAGATTAGAGACTGGCTGGGAGCAGGATACAGTCAATGTTGGGATGATGCAGTACGCGGTGTATGCAGTACTCGGTGTATGCTGTACTCGGTGTATGCTGTAGTCGGTGTATGCTGTACTAGGTATATGCTGTACTCAGAGTTAACTCTGGATCATGGCATGGAGAGATTGCAAGGGATGACTTCACTTCGTGTTCTCAGGTGATGGTAGAACTGACGACGAGACAGAGATAGATCAGAGGAGATGGGACCTATCATCATGATAATGTGGAACTTTAGAGAATTGCATGTGCGAGTCAATTTGTCATCCCCAATATGGAATGTACCAGTCGCGATCTGGCATGAAATCAGACCAATACGAGGTCTTTGCTACCCAATCAGTCAAGTTGCACCTCTGAACTCACAGATCCACTCGTATCCTCCACATTGTTCTCATCTTCATTTCCCATCTCTCCCTTTCTCGTCCACAACCCTACCATCATCGCAGAACAGAATGATAAGTCATCGCTCTCTATATCTCCACCCCACGATCATGCGTTCACACCAAGTACAGCATACACCAAGTACAACATACACCGAGTACAGTATCCTCCCGAGACTGGTTTTGTGCCCTGCATTGTCATGATTATGAGTTGACCACTGAATGTAGCATCAGCTTCCGGCGTTCCTTACTACAGGATCGATGCCATCAGCCAGCTCCCCATGAGAGCTCAAAGGTCGAGGGAACTAATTGATGAATAGAGTCTCAGCTCCTGGCGCACCATCCATCGACCGCCTCCAGGTACTTGTCCAATCTCTCTTGATCACAGACACCAACTGCACCTCAACACTCCTCGATCGCGGCGTCCAAGTGTATCTCCAGACTCACTCGACTACCGCCTCCAAGTTCGCATGATCATGGCCTTCAACTGCATCTCCAAACCCGCTCGATCACGATCCCGGAGTGCATCTCTAAGTTCACTCCAACATGACGTACAAGTGTCTCTCCAAATGCGCTCAATAACCGCCTCCAAGTGCATCTCTAAACTCATTCGATCATGGCCTCAGAGTGTATCTCTGAGTTCACTAGCTTGTGATTTTGAGACGCACCTCATATTACTCGCAAACACGGCCTGCAGCCTCTCCAGATATACCATGTGTACTTCGGTAGCGATATTGATACAAAGCTGAGAATACAAACTGAATACATGAGTTATAAAAATTGTTGAACAATAAGTAGTAGCTATGATTTCCAGGCGCACCAGCCGCGTTCCCAAAGAAGATGTTCTTTTTCCCAGACTGCTCCACTGTGTTTCGAGGGGCTCCAGGACATGTCGCTGGGGCTCCCGGGCATGTTGTCAGTGCTCCCAGGATTGTCGTTGGCATTCCCAGGCTAGTTGTCAGCACTCCCAGGTGCTCCACTGTGCAACCAAAGGTATCTCCGGCGCTCAGAGGTTTTCCCAAACCTATCACATTCACTCCCATGGTACTTCTGTACCAGTCATCAGAGATCCCAGTTACACTGAAGGCCAGCAGGAATGCCCTCCTAGGGTCTGATACTCTCCTGAAATTGAAGTATCTAAGTTTTCACTCCACATCCTCTCAGACACTCCCGGAGGCTCCCAGTGACTAAAATACATTGTGCTGATGATGTACCAGTGGTTACACTGGGCGGAAGAATGGTTTGTCTTGACAATGCTGGAGGCGTACAAGATAGGCTCTTTGAGTCTTTCGCTGTGTATCAGCAGCAGATGGTAGGTTGAAATCATTTGCAGCGTCACTATCATACCAGCTTTGCTGAGCAAGATCTCACAGTGTCTCTTCCATATTGTCTAGATGAGTAGACTGGTGATTGTGCTTGAGCATCTGTCGAATATAACTGTCTGGGTTGGTAGATCAATATGCCTTGTTGACATTGCTGATATATATCCGTTCAGAAATATTGGTCATGAAATTGTCATCAGAACCCATTCACCCAATTGATACTGATAGATAGCTCATGAGATGCATCTTCGGATATCTGAAATGGATTACCTGCTGTTCGATGGGTTTCTGGAGCTACTCAATTCCGAACGCCTGCCAAGAAGCTTCAAATTCGATCATGCGGATGGACACATCCTTCTTGAACCGCATCTGCTCAGTCAATGTGATACCATAGATGTCAGTCTCCAGCTGACTCACAATGCGGTCTGTATCAGCGATACTCCAGGTGGTGGCTTCAGACTCAGCATCAGATAGACAGACCTGAAGTTCTGCATGCATTTCAGCGGTCATGTTGACCGCCCCATCAATCTCGTCTCCAGCAGCCATCTTCATTTGAGCAAGTTTCTTGGCGAATGGGCTTCTGAGAAAGGTCGCCTCAGTTCCGACTTCTTATAATAGTTGTCTCTCATGATGTTGGAATAATTTATCGAAAACCTTGCATTTGACAGCTGTCAACTGATGAAATTGGCGGTCCAATCGCTCAATTGCAATCTCCCGATCCACTCCTGACGATTTTGTTGCCGCGTATTAGGCTCATTTCAGGCACACCTGAGATTGCCTTTGTTTAGATGTAGTAACCTTTTCAGCCCCTGTACAGCAGAACATACATTGTAGCACAGATTTCATGAATCTTCTGTTCTCGTAAGTGATGGGATTCTGTTGCCAACTGTTCATTCACGTTGGCCTTTGCAGACATCGACATTATCTGATCTTGAACGGCACCCTTCTTCTTCTATAATCGCTTCAGTGCATCGTCAAGTGCTGTGAGCGATAGATCCGAGTCATTTTGTTGGGTAACAAGTAGAGCGAATTCACATAATGCCTGCACTGGTCCCATTACCATTTCGTCAGAGGCTGTTTCCGCCAGAGTTTTCCTGTCATCCTTGGGGCAGTACACAATTGGAACACAATTCACTGCCGGTGATCTGATCATCCCCCGGATCTCTTTGCCCTGCCAAGAGCTGCATTTCGTCGAATTGAATGGTTTAGGGAAGCGCTGGAGGCCTGGATATTGTGGTACTAATGTGAATCAATTGTCAAATTGATCCTTGACATTTGTAGCCTTCGGGGATTTGAGCTGCCAGTGCAATAAGTCTTTAACTCAACCCAAGAGCAACTGATGCAATTCATCAGGCTGCCAAAGCTGATGAACATTGCAGAGAGGGAATTGCCAGAACTGGTTGTGGATCGGATGAACACCAAGAGTGTGCAGAACATTAATATCAGTTTCTTCTAGAAGCTCTGAGTAAACATGCTGATCTCTGGAGTTCTCAATTGCTCGACAAGTTGAATGCCCCATCGCCACACCTTTGGAATTTCACACATCGGGCATGAGCCATATGAGAGTCGTGCAATCATGATGTGTTCTGGATATTCCCTGACCCAGGCAGCCAAAAGAGGATGACATTGTCTGTGGAATCCATCAGCACAATTCCATATCAAGCCGGGACCAGTTATGTCAAGATACCGCAGTGTGGTCAGCACTGTTCCCAATGCGGAATGCCATCCCACATTTGTATATTTGCCACCTTTTGGGGGACAAGGAACCAGCCTATCGAAAAACAAGGAATGCCCTGTAGGTGAACGGCAGATATCTTTTCGATTATTACCAATCATGAGATACAGTAGCAAAGCAAGCCGATCGCCTCAAAAATTAGGCAAGTAAGTCTTGTCTGATGCACAAATGACTGGCACAATCGTCGCTCCGGTAGGTAGCGCATCTTGTGTATCCCACCGCCAGAAGCCAGTGATGATCTCGGTGTATATTCTGCGACTTTCCAAGTCCGTGAGGCACACCAGCTCAAAATCGATATGCGCCTGAAATGGGCGATGCGGCATATGCAACTGGATACATTTCAATATATCCCTGCACTATGATGTTCCGAAGATAGGCGAATCATCTTCAATCCAACCATCATTGCCGAGCCCGAAATCATTTTCAGTCTGCAGTTTTCGCAGAGCATCTGCCGATTGAAATGATTCCTTTTTGAAGTAGTCCAGGCCACGCCTCAGATGCTGATCGATCCACCTGTTCGTCTGCTGGCTATATGATGGAGCCTATTGAAAGTCGTGTACTGACTGAAATGGAGGCCATGGAATACATTGTTCTGAGTACTTGCGATGCTTGTTGTACAATCCAGTTGCTTTGCCATATGCTTTCCCCCACATTTTCCACTCCAACTACATACTCATGAGCCCTTGTCTTTGGTGGATCACGGGTACATGTCAGATCTGGCCTCTGGGGGTCTATTGTTTCTTCATCGGGAGAATCTTCAGGTGGTGGCAAACCTGGTACAGTGTCCATGGGGAGATTATTAGTTGACTATTTCATCGATGGCCATTCAGGTGCACAGAGTGAAGTCAAACCATGATTGGTCAGGTCGATCCCATCCTGCAGGTTGCTAAGTCCAGTCAGGTAATAGCCCTTCATTGATTGATATTGGGTGATATTGTTGACAGTGAGCCTCGATTCGGTTATTGTGGAATGATATCTTTTTGCCGATAAAGCACTTGACAAGTCTCCGGCGAGTGTTGACCATATTCGAGAAATGGTCAGTGAATAAGTATTTAGCTGCTTTCCGATGATTCTTGAGGGGAAAAAATATAGCCCCAGGGTTATTCGGTTAGCATATGACATTCACAGCCGCATCGCACCCCATCACGCACGGGTGAGGGGCAAAATATAATCACCTCATGATCAGTTTTTTTCTTAAACCAGGATATATATATCATATCCCACACACTGATGGTGCACATGGTCTGCTGTACATTGTTAGCAGAGAAGATAATGTTTTCTTAGTGCGAACTGCATTCACCACCATGGGCCGTTTACTATATGAGTCCGGCATTGTGAGTTAAACGTGTGCTCCAGCCTCCGAGCAGCTGATAATGAAGGTAGATGGCCTAAATACAATGAATAGGTGAGTGTCCTCACTAGCTGTATGCCCATGCAATGATCATTAAGATTTGATAGGCTGGTAGGATGTTTGCTTCAGTAACGATCCTTGACCGGAGCGTGGATCTTGGGGAGAACACTATGTTTAGTCATGGTGCTCAATAAGAAGCATCACTGTTGCTGCTCAACTCACAGGCCTCCTATTGTGTGTGGTTGCAAGGTCGTACACGGACAATGTTTGTGTAATATCCCAAGTCGTAAAAACCTTCATTCTAGATATATTCCTGTTGGGTTCTGAAGATATCATATCATATCCCATCTATGACCTAGAAAATCATGGAAGCATATGAAGGTCAGCATCTCTCCAAATATCCTAGTATATGAATTCGAGCACATAACAAAGAAAGGCGGGATGTGTGTGATTAAGGTTTGTTTTTCTCAAGCCTGGGTTGGTTTCATGGATCAAAGGTGGAGTGAAACAGCACAGTTCATGACGACACAATGGGAGATGAGAAGCCCTTCATTCCGCCGAAGGTCACTGCTACCTGCACACTACTGAACCATATTCCGATTAATTCTACATCACATGGTGCAAATATAGTAGTTTACCACCAACTTTTTTCACAGAACATATCGACGAAGGGATCTCCACGGAAGACAGCAAAAGTATATCCACTGGGAGGCCTATTTGGCTATCACCAGCGCCGTGATGACAATTCAGGATCCTCGGATATTGGTTCATGAACTGCCACATGCGAAGACAGTAGATCTGGGAAACAGACCAATCAACATTATCCGCCGCATGGGTATAGTTACCCTCCTTCACAGCAGCCATTCCCAGGCGCTCCGCAGTTTTATCACCATTCTCCATTCAACATGACACACAACAGTTCACAACCAACCACCAGCGTAAGCCAACAATTCCGAAGTTATGGGCCGCAGTGGCAAGGATATGACCTCCACCTAGGTGGTTATGGCGAGTCTCAAATCTTTCCCCAGGAGCAGTTCCCAGGACAACAGCCATCATCTGCAGGTGCACTGAGAGTGCCTCCAGGACCGCCGGGAAACAATCCAGTCAATCGGGCAACATCTTCCAGATCTACTCCTCAACCTGGACCTCCTTCCGGCGCAACTGAGAGACCTCCCATGAGCCTCCCAACGAAACGATTGCTGACGCTTTCAGAACCGCGGACGACAGCTGTTGCAGAAATTGCGGACCTGCCCCATTTGCCGGAGATTTCGAACGATGATTATCATGCAGATGATGTGAGTGACGATTCCTCGGACTTGGGCGGTGCACAGTGTAAACCTCCAGTCAGCCTGAAGCAAACCAAATTCTCCTTGAAGCAATTTGCCCACAGGATGGGGCAGGCCAAATATAGTGTGTTCAACAAGTGGAAGAAAGTATGGGTGGCTGGGTCTCTTGAGACAAAGTATCGGGCCATTATCCGGGGGCAGAACCATTTGAAATAGCTTACAGATGGACCAATGCACCGGGAGAAAGCGGTTGCAAATTTCTTGGAGACATTTGAGAGCTGGCTGCCATTGGATATTTTGGATAATGCCACATGGTGTTAAGGGTTCTCCCTTAATAGAGGTATTGGTACTAGTCTACTTCGGGACCGACATAACAGGTTATCATACGGTATAGTACATAACACCAATCTCAAAGGGCGTAGTAAGCTGCCATACGTATGATTCTTAGCGGGAGATTATATGCCTCATGTCGATTTGCCAGCGAGCCCCATTGCTGGCAGATTCATTGAACGTTCACATACTACGGTAGATCTGATTCGATTATGCAATAACCTTGGCCAGCCGATCAGCCTTCAAGGCTTATAGTGATGCCAGTTATTTCTTACCACATGCATTCAAACTATGCTAAGGGGACCAGATGCGGCAGTTGCAAGAGTGCGACAGACGTGTGAGGGAGACGATAGCCAATATGCGATTACGTGGGACTTCGAGCCAATCCCTTGTGGAGCGGAACAACTTGGGCCCTCCCTGGCCGAAGAGTATTGTCTTGGCCTTGGTACGGTGTGTCTGATTGATAATGACGTTTGGTGACGTCAATAAGACCCGATAACCCTCCGAATCTCTGGCCGGGAACAAACACGTCAGGTTAATCAATATCAGTTCAATAATGCTTGTGTGATACGTCAAGTCAAATGTCAACAGAGCAATTGTGGGTCGCCACATAAGCCTCTGAAGCAGATAAGCCAAATTGTCTATATGGTGAAGGTTGTGTCTTAATTTATTAAGCAATCTGTTTAAAGCTCTCCAAATAACCATGTGAGGCGACGGAGAGGTTTTGACTATCTGAAATAACCGAGATGCAAGATATCTAAGTTGAAGTTACTGTTTGATTAAATTGTATTGCTGATGATGGCCTGATTCTTATCAGGAGCGTAACGCTTCAAACCAATCATGCAATTACACAATAACCATTGGGATGCGTGGTCCTCTATCTAAGAGCCTGGCTCGTAATAAAAGAGTACTCTAAGATATGGCTGATGACATCATAGCTCAGGTTCAGACATCAACTTCGGTAGTCCAAGAACGGCTATATAGGATTGACAAGAGCTTTGGCTTTTGGAACAGTAGCCCCACAGTTACGAACGATACCTACCTGCAACAGATGAAGCTGAAATATTATAAGTTTCAAGTTCTTATGATTATTATTATTATTATTATCCAGTATATTAGTATTATCTATTAGGATTATACGCAGTTCCCCTGCCCCATGATTAGACAACCATTCGATAACGATTCTGATATTACTGTGTATGCTTTCTCTCTACTAATACGACGATTTAATAAAGAAGATAATATCTTTGCTGCACGGTGTATTTGGTGGTTAGCAAGTATCATCCAATATACCGAGATATTCAAGTTCTATCTTGAATCTCAAATATTCCCTTCAACAAATGTTAAGGATTGTGTAGTAACACCACATCCGAAGAGGGTACCTGAGGAAACGATTATCCCGGATTCCGATATTGCTGATCTACAGTTAGGTTTAGACACAGAGTATCGTTCCAAATCAACATCTCAAGATATAGCAGAAGAGCGAAGTATTCTACCGGTTAATCAAAGAACGTCATCCGGAAGAATTGTTACACCTCTCAACCTTACACATGAGGAGTTTGTTGTACGGTGGCGTGTGCTCGAGTAGTCGAGTGTGCGCGGGCGTATGCGAAGGTGTCTATTGTATCGTGTAACGAGACATGTCGCATCGACATAAGGTCGATCGATGACTAATGGTGCTAACTACAAAAGAGGCAAGTTACATCATAGTCCTTGGCATAGTGATATCCGTACTTCCAAT
>Ga0307512_10004766_pt1 | contig 14604 bp, 16 predicted proteins | sample 14_EM_MG_FD_200267 | JGI IMG/M metagenome (GOLD analysis project Ga0307512, IMG submission 200267) | Populus trichocarpa ectomycorrhiza microbial communities from riparian zone in the Pacific Northwest, United States - 14_EM | ecosystem: Host-associated > Plants > Roots > Unclassified | place... | reverse complement strand
GTCTTTTTTCCGTCTTTCATTACAGGCATTCACCGTCAGGATAGGAGTTTCTCTCTTTGCTTTCTTATCTGGGGAATGTAGAATTTAAACCTGGTGGCTTTTGGTTTTAAATTAGTGGGAATTCAGGATGCAAGGATTGTTGATGTTTAGGGCATATGTCATTTGTGTACTGTGTCTTCTATGTATTGCGATCTTTAGTTTTATCATCACCTGCTGAACTTTTGTTCCCAGTGATATAGATCCACTCTACAGCTGATATGTGCACTGACAGTTACTCATAGCTTGTCGTTTCTGCATCCTCCTTACCCTACACCGCTACACTACACCGTCCAAAGCCGACTGAAGACCTCTCCAGCCAGTCTATCAGCTCCACCAGACCATCTGCAATGCCCATTTTGAGCGTTATGATAGTGCGACGTAGCCATCTATAACTCGCAGCCATCCCTTATAGGAACTAAGGCATCTTCTCGTGAAGTCTGTGTACTATTACAATGGTCACATTAACAGGTGCACATACTCGACCCGAAATTTCCTGAATTTCAAAGATTTAAGACGTGTAGTTCGCCTAGACAGCGACGGTGGAAATTAGTGGGTGAACTTAAGTATATTGTTTGGCTTTGGCATACATGGAAGTTTTAGTACACCGCGGAGTCTGATGCTGTTATTCAATGAATTTCATGAGCTATGACACGGTATGGTCACTGTTCCTCACTCGGTCGAATAATTTTCAAACATGTTAAAATACTAATTGCTTGAAGCTTATATATATCTAACTACAGGAGAGTTTATGTGATCTTATATACGGCATTCAGAGTATACCTTGTACACATGCACACACACTCAGCTGGCATCTTTAGTTGAGTCTGGAACAACCATCATCATCGTGAGATCATGATCCCCATCAGCCCAGCCGAAGTCCATAAGCCGTACGTACGGGAGGCGGTCCATATATGCAACAAAACACCCACACGAGTGAAGCCTCATCCCACATGTCGGGCACGCAGGTAAATTAAAAGTGGAAGAGAGAGAAAGAAACAGGGCAAGGACCAGACTCGGTTCCCGATAAAGCTTGTGAGCAGTCGAGGAATTGTAAAGATGGTAAACAAGAAAGTTTGGACGGTAAGCTAGCTATGTATGTATTGCATCCACAACGCCCACTAGCTTAGCACAAAACCCCCGAGTGTCCCTACTCAAAGCGATCTCCTTCGCCCGAGCAGACTTTCCAGTGTAAAATCGCCGCGGTTTAATAGTACGCTTCTTACATCTCACCAGATCACCAGAGAAGCTTGCTTAATGGTTCAAAGCGTTCAGTACGAGCCACCCGCGTTCATTGGAGGCCAATTTAGTGCCCCCACCCAATTAATCAATTTGCCATCGGAATGGAGACAGCGCCCCAAATTTTGTTGCCACCCCGACGGAGCTGGGGCGTTCGTAGTCGCTGCCCATCCATAGCAACCTTTAAATCATATTGGATGGTGAACCTAGCCCATCATCAAGGGCACCCCGGCTTGTGCATACTTCTTCATCTGGGAGGGTATAATGCTTCGCATATTCTGGGGACTCCTCGAGATGGGATACAGCATTAATATCAATCACAGATGGTCACTTCCCAGTCGGCATTCATGGGCGGACCTTTACCAAACCCCATCTATCCTAACAACTGATACTGTGTGATTGCTATCTCCAAGTCGAAAGCCGATATCATCCGAGGGGCGGGAAGAGGAAGAAGGGAGAAGGCACCCTCCGCCAACGTATCGGGTAGACAAGCGATGAAATACGCAAGCTGTGTGGTGGGGGCAGTCGTTCTCTACGACGAGAAGAGCGCGGTGGGACGTATTGCCACAAAAGTGATATCGAGAGAAAGGGAACGGATTGGGAGAAGAAATCATCCCTGAGCAGTACTGGGATGAGATCGAGAATGTCGAGATGAGCGACTGCGTATCGAGAGATATTGTCCCGCCTCTATCCTTCAGAGAGTTTCAGACGTATGCAAGTGTGGTGAATGGTGGTAGTGGTGAGGGAAGCAGACGACCAATATTCGTTGAGGAGACTCAGTGCTGTCACCAGCTACCGAGGGATTTGGAGGCTTGTCACCAAACAGGAGAAGTATATTCAACGACAGGATGCTGTTTGGCGGATATGAAAGGCCTTTCCATGGGTTCTGGATTTATATACAGGATGGTAGGTCCAGAGTGAAACTTTCTGCATATCCTCGACATAACACGTAGTGGAATCGAAGCCCCACCAACCCCCAAACCATCTGACAGATCTATAGCTAGAGCTTGCTTGTGTGGTGAAGCTATACTGGAACATTTGCGTGCCAGCTAGTTTCTAGTACATTCGGTATGTGGTTGATGCTTGTTAAACAAACCCGGGACTCCTATGACGAAAAGGCTGACTTTCCACTATTTGTGGTGAAGGTGAAGCCTGTAACTGTCGAAATTGATATCTGCAATAGTGAAAGATACGCCGTATTCGGTATTGATAACATCTTGCTGGTTCGTGTTCGGCCAGGGTGAAGTGCGGAACGATGGGTGAAACAGGCTCCATGGATGGGCTCCAGGTGGGGAGCCTAGATGACATTCTAGGGCTGAAGTCGTTTACTGGTAGGGCAGAGGACTCTGGTATACCGGAATTGCCTTGAGTTGATGTTTTGTAATCCCTTTAATATTGACTAAATAGTATCCTGTATACAACGAATAGATAGAGTAGGTGAAGAGAAGAAGAGGCTGGTGGGGAGACATTTTGCTGGCTTGTTGGATGGTACTCCTGGTTGGAATTCTATCTTTGGGCTGCATCATTCTCTGTATAATGCAAGCTGATATTTCTTGTGTATATACTGCCTTTGGTAACACAAAGCCTTGAAATATTTGCCTGATATCGTATGTACACAACTTTGAGCCTTCGCAATTCGTTGTGCACGAGCCATGCAATAATATACCCCACAACGGTAAGTACATATATGTGATCTGTAGCTTTTTCTCGTGGCCTCTCGTTTAGTGACCAACATTGACTGTACTTATGTGGAACATTTTTTATAGTGAGAGTACCTATTCGGATGGTGGAAGAACGATCCGTACTGACGGTTCGCCCAGCCGCCCTACGTGTTCACCGGTTGCCGCATAAACTACTACTTGCTGTCAGTCTGGGATGGAATGGAATATAGATGGGTGTTGACAGTGGCAACGTACATATGCCAGCGGAGACTAACCCCGTTGTCGAGTGGCGGCGGCGTTTGAAGTTGACAACCACATATATGTACAGGACCTTTCCGTGTTCCCCTACACATCGGTATGCGCCTGAATGGATACAGTCGGCATTGCAATCTGAGTATGCACGATCTTGTTGTTAGTGGTGCTGGGGTGTGGTGTTGTTGCTGTTGCTGTTGCTGTTGCTGCAAACTTGTCTTAGCTCCTGGCTCGTCGTGGACTGCGGTTTACCTACTAGAGTTTCGACATGTGGATTGCCGGCGCTGAGGGAAAACCCACGATTTCCTGTAGCGAGTGCTGGGATATGACTGGCACATAGATATAGCTACTTTAGCGCACGTTGCACGCCAAATCGAAGATGGGGGAAGATCAATTTATCTATATAGCTATCGCCACTGGAAAAGGCAGAGGACAGGGGGAGGTGGGGCGGCTGCCAATGGGTGTGTGCTGCTCGGGAGCAATGGATCGATGGAGTCTCACGTAGAGTGCAGGAAGAGCCAGTGCAACAAGGGAAGAAAAAGCAAGGGTGGATATTGGATTGTCGATTACCAGCATGGAGAAGTCAGAAAACACCAATGGAGTTTTTGGTTGTAGGATCTTGCAGGTGGTTAGCCTAAGTACTTTAGCCATTCACGTGGGGTCGGCTGTTCGTCCGGTAGTTGGACAGTTGTGAAAGTTGCTCTCGCCTTGCATTAGGTAGGCCGGAGGATGTATCTGGGAATCATCAACTGTGCCCGAGGTGATAGGCAGCTTTTTTAATCCCGCTGCTTCTGCTGCTGTGAGGAGTGAGGAGATAGGCTGAGCGAGACATGGGGGATACGGGTTGTAGGTACTGGGTTGTTTTCGTTCCACGTCCTCCACCCACAAACGAGTCAAAATCAACAATCCCATTCCTCGCCTTGACTAGAGAGGGCTCTATTGAACGATACCGCACAATCACCACCGCCCATTGAAAGACTCAGACTCCCGGCAATGAATTAAAGCATATCAAGCGAGACATACATACTAAAAGTTATATTCCAACTTACTGCACGCCTAAGCGAAAGAGCAAGCTGATCATCCATCATATTTCGGAAGATGCCCTTTCTGTCCTTCTCCTCGACCTCCACTGTCACTTCCTTCAGCTTCCCCTTCGCAGTTCTGTCCTCGTAGCGCTTGTTCGGCCAAAGCATCCGTTCTTTTTTTCTTCATTTTCTTTTTGATCGAGACTGTTTTGGTGGTTTTCATATTGTCTAATTTCTAGTGAGAGCTCGCGCGGCGGCGGCACGGCACGGAAGAGATGCAAGGCTTCAGATTCAAACAGAAAGCGCTGGATGTGAGGGCAAAGGTATTCAAACGTCGCAGTACGATCGAACAGGTTCCGCAAGTCGACAAACCAACGAAGACACCGCAACAGCTGGTGGAAACTTCATCGCTCAAGCTTAAGAAGAGACCGTCAATTGCGAGTCTAGCGTCTTCTACTCGCTCTAAGGTGAGTCGGTTGGGGTTCGGCCGCCGGCAGCAGGGAGACGAGGATGGGGTAGGAGACGGCTGGAGAGATGTAGTCGCAGTTACTGGTACTCCTAAGGAAACGGTCGTCGTCAAGGCTGAAGGGAAAGGCGAGCAACAACAATTGAATGGGAAGCCGCCGGAAGTTGGAGATCCAAAGATCAAAGAATCGGAGGAAGAGGAAGAGGAAGAAAAGCCGTTGTCATCTTCGCCGGGAGATGTTGGGGGTTTCGGTACAATAACTACATCACGGCAGATCATCGACACCATCGGGGCAGACAAGAATCACGAAGATCATCAACTCGACCAAAACCAGACGGGGAGTTGTCCTTTTCCATCTCCATCCCCATCGCCCCAACCTTATTCCCCACAGCTACCTATTACCAACTCTATCTCTATCTCTCCTCCTCCTCCGCCTCCCCCGCCGCCTCTTCCTCCGCCGCCTTCGGTTAAGTATCAACCAACAACCCTAAGTTCGCCTAATCCTGCTCCTGCTCCTGCTCTATCTCCTGCGGCACTTCCTCCCCCCCTCGCATCACTACCAGAATCAGAACACCCGACTGCTACTTCGTGTTCGGCACCTCCATCCTTCACACCTATACGCTTCAATTCACTTCGAGAAAACCGTGCCGGCCGATCATCCTCCGCTCCGAACCCCGCCCCGCATCAGTTGGCTACCGATTCCACCTTCGATCGCCGCCCATCGCAGATAGTCCGCAGGCAGTCTGTATTTCCTGCCAACCAATCAACCTTTATCCACGACCTTTACTTCGACCAGGCTCCTGTATCCGAAGAAGGGCGTCCTTGCTCCGGCTCTCGCGAGTCACCGCCACAGCCGATCATGTCTACCCGGAAGATATGGGTGAAGCGGGTCAATTGCTCACCGACCGCTGTATTAGTTGGTGAGGATGATATGGTCGACGATGTCCGAGATATGATTTTGGCAAAGTACCAAAACACTTTAGGGAGACACTATGACGCACCAGACGTGCAACTCCGCATATTACCGCGAACCGGGAGATCGAGAATGGAACGAGGACATGGGTCGGAGAGGATGTTGAATCCAGAGGAACAACTCCTACGGGTAATTGATGATTACTATCCTGGAGGACAGTGTGCAGAAGATGCATTGATCATCGAAACATCCCAACGACGGACACCTCGGCCGTCACCGAATCACGCACACACCTATGCGTACGGGACCGATCCCCATATGCCCGGTGAGATGCCCGATTACTTTGCACAAACAGGATCTGGGACATCTCAAGGGACACCAGTCGGAGGCACACAAGCCGGGTCGGCCATGTCAGCAGTTATCGGCCAAATCCCCCAGATTCCTGGATCTCCAGGACGCAGACCACGGCCCGGAATTGGACGCCGAATAAACACTACATCGCCAATATTGATTAGTACGTCTGGGTCAAGCTCACAGGGAAATGGGCCGGTAGTGTTAGTACCCCGGGGCGTGAGGCCTCGGGGAGGATCTGATGCATCAGTCGGAGGTCAGCCGCCTCCACCCCCAGTTCTCAAAGCACCAACATCTGAAGAAACAACCAAGAAGGACGTAGTACCTTCGCCTGTCAGGGTCGGATCACCACCGACATCCGCAAAGCCATTTAAGAAAGAGAAGAAACAGGCGCCTTCTTCGCCAGCGCCCCCATTGCATACCGACGGCACAGTACCACCAATCAAGGTTCTGATTGTCGAGGACAACTCTATCAATCTACGGCTGCTTGAGGCTTTTATGAAGCGGCTCAAGGTTCGGTGGGAGGCGGCGATGAACGGAAAAATTGCAGTAGATAAATGGAGGGCGGGAGGGTTTCATTTGGTGTTGATGGATATCCAGCTGCCTGTTATGAATGGATTGGAAGCGACCAAGGAGATTCGAAGACTCGAGAAGGTTAATAGAATAAGAGGGGCTTTCCCCCATACGAAGCCAGATGAAGAAGATGAGGAACCTATTCCAGAGGAAGTACCAGAAGCGGACAGGCTACCGGATTCGATATTATTTCGGTCACCGGTTATTATTGTCGCTTTAACAGCCTCTTCACTTCAGAGTGATCGCCACGAAGCTTATGCAGCCGGTTGTAACGATTTTCTGACAAAGGTTTATCTCTCTCCTTCCAACGCTACTTCTCGATTTGCAAATAAAGCTGACTCTGATACAGCCAGTAAACTTTATTTGGTTAGAGAGGAAAGTCACTGAATGGGGCTGTATGCAAGCATTGATCGACTTCGATGGATGGAAGACATGGAAGAAGAGCGCAGAAGAGATGTCTGCAGCTGACGCAACCAACGCAAAGAACAAACGGCTAGCTTCAGGTACAAAAGCTGGTGGAAAGAAGACTAAGGGTAACGAAGAAAGTGCAAAGAAGTAGCCATCCGCCAACAGCGGAATAGGAACGTAAGTTTCTATCTCTTGCTCCATACACTTGTGCATGATACACCTCTTTGGTAATCCAAATATTCCGGATGGATCGCCTCTTGATACCCCAGCAAGCTACTTCCGGAGATCGCGTCTCATACAGATAAAGATGTGTATACTTACTCCTTTCATTGGGGGCTTCCTCACACCGCTGCCCCTGTCTTCTGTCTGGTTCAGTGTCCAGTTGTCTATTTCAATACATTTCTACTTTCTTTTACATTAAGCGTTGTTGCTGTCATGAATGTTTTGGTTTCTGCTCTCTCAATTTCGCAGTTACATGGATGATGGATGTATACGTTTCGATATCTGGGGTTGGATCTGGGGGGGGATGGTCAAGGTGGTTCTCTGGTTAAAGACGGGGGATATTGATGACTGGGGGGATATTTGAGTGAGGGGTGGTTGGGTTAGGGACTTTGCAAGCAATGTATGGGAGGGAACTGGAAAGGTGTTGTAGTTTGTGGTTTGAATTGGTTTCGTGTTTCCTCGGGCACCGCTACTTAATGGGCTGGGTATTGTTGACTTTGAACTTACCCGAGGGATAATTTTACTTTCTGTTCGGTGTCATTGGCGTTCTTTTTGTTCTTGTTTGTATCCTGATAAAAACTCGTTCGGGTTGGATGGAAGTGAAGGGTATATACATATGCGGATCGATGCTATTGCTGCTATTGGGAATTGTAGAAATATACATGCAGTTTCTGTGATTGAAATTGCACTGGTGATTATAGCCTGGTGGGAAATGGAGCACCTCGAGTGGCAGTCTATGCTACTACTTATTGCTCCAAGCTAGTTCTTCACGCTTTCTGTTCCTCGGAGACACCTACGGCCGCCATGCTTTGGGTAGATGGTAAATGTAAGAAGTGAAAATGGATATCAGTATTTTGATGAAGATTCATGTTTCAACATCTTCATTGTAGATATTTATTGTGTTTTGTGTCTAGAATAATGGACTCCTGAGCACCACCCACCCTCCAAGAATCAAGATTGCATGGTGGTGCTGTCTGGCTCATGGAATACGGCCCTATCCAATATTACTACAGACAAAGATCACAACAGTAACAACACTTCCGGGAAGAGAGAGAGTAACACTGACATGCCTCCAGATAGTCGATTCGCACAAACAACCAGCCCCAGCCAACTTTTGACTGCTTGAAGTTCTGCAGAAGTAAAAGCGCAAAAATACAGCCTGAAAATTTCCGGTGCTTGGGTACAAATAGAAGTATATTTAGGCTTGCTGCTGCCTTGTAAATGACTTTCACGTACCTCCAAGAACAGAATTAGGCAGAATGAACTGCACCATTCGAATCAGGGCAGGTAGTAGGCCTCCATCTTCTAGCTGAGAGGGATCAACGCTTCGAAGGTCTTTAGTAGGTGCACACCATCACCCTCCCTCAATCTAATACCCGTTCTTATCCACTGTCCACCCAACCCAGAGAGAGATATACCGGCAGCAACTACATGATGCGAGACATGCTTTGATAGAGAACATTTTGCAGCTCACATCTCATAAATACCTCGCGGGAATCGAAAGACATCACTGTCTTAGGTTCGACCGGGATAGCCCCCACCATGCTGCCGTCGTCCCATGGGGCACTGTATTCTTTACCACCAGTTGTCAATTAGGCTCTCGGGATGTGAGAGAGCAAACGGAGGCCAGTAGAGAGTGAATATGAAGGGGATACATATAGTTGAATGTGCTTCTAGATGAAAGATAGGGTATATAGATCGAGATGATATAGAAAGCCGGACAAGATCTCCGGTAGTTGATAATCGTAAGGGGATGCGATTCAAGGTGAAACAGAAGTTGTAGTGACCATAAAGAAGGCCTTCTGCATCAAAGATTATGAAGACAGCCAGAGTTAATTGATCATCTGGAGACGAAGCGCGAGGCTTGACTCCAACGATCGAGTGACGGATTGTGATTTCGGTATATTCACGCGGAGAACTTTTTGTAAGAGAAAATTGCAAAACTCCCTTTTCGAAGCCCTGAAACCCACCTGTCCATCTAAAAACAAATACCCAGCAGACTCGAAATGAGCTCTCGGTCTCTGTCTTGGCATATGGCGACTTTATTCCATGAGCTTATCAATCCACCCCACTGCGAACCCCGCCACCAGCTCTCCTCCATGGATTTCTAACTTCAACAACCATCTTAAGAGCACCTCTCGAAATCCACCCCAATCCCATTGTCTCGTACAAAAATGGTCGTCTTTCAACCGCCGGCGCAGCCGGACCTCTCCCTACCCCCGAAAGCTGCACCACAGCTTGCAGCGCCGGAACCAGGTACCTCTTCCCCCTCCACTGCCGCTCTAGCTAACAAACCGCCGCAGAAAACTGCCCGGGTCCTGACAGCCAGCAGGCAGGGAAAATGGATGCCTGCGCGGGATGTCCTAACCAGAGCATCTGCGCGACGGCGCCAAAAGGACCAGACCCCGACCTGCCGCTCATCCGCGCGCGCATGGCCTCCGTCGCCCACAAGCTCTTGATCCTCTCTGGCAAGGGCGGCGTCGGAAAATCTACCTTCACGTCGATGCTCGCATACGCGTTCGCGCAATCTCCCGCCGTCCAGGTCGGCGTCTGCGACGTTGATATATGTGGCCCGTCGATTCCGCGGATGATGGGCGCGAATAACGAAAGCATCCACACCAGCGCCTCCGGGTGGTCGCCTGTCTATGTCGCCGACAACCTCGGGGTTATGAGTATACAGTTTATGCTGCCGAACCAGGATGATGCGATTATTTGGCGAGGGCCGAAGAAGAATGGGTTGATTAAACAGTTCTTGAAGGATGTGGAGTGGGGCGAGCTGGATTTTTTGCTGGTGGATACGCCCCCCGGAACGACGGACGAGCATTTGAGTGTGAACAGCTTTTTGAAAGAGAGTGGGGTTGATGGCGCGGTTATTGTCACGACGCCGCAGGAGGTCAGTTTATTGGATGTGAGGAAGGAAATAAACTTCTGCAGGAAGGCGGGCATCAGAGTGTTGGGGATTGTCGAGAATATGAGTGGGTTTGTGTGCCCCAATTGTGAAGTACGTTACAGCGCTTAATAGCAGACATTACGGGAAGGGACTGATGGGCATGCAGGGCGAATCGCAGATATTTCATGCTACTACGGGAGGTGGTAGAGCTTTGGCGAAGGAGATGGATGTCCCGTTTTTGGGCGCTGTTCCGTTGGATCCAAGGATTGGTGTTGCTTGTGATTATGGGGAGAGCTTTTTTGATGCGTATCCTGAAAGTCCGGCGTGCGATGGCCTGATGGGGATCATCAGAGGATTGCGGGAACAGATGGGGCTGGAGCAACTACCGGAATATGAGGAGTAGGTGCTGTAGGTTTTGACGTGGTCATTATCTGCCTTCATGTGGTTTGGGGGGCATATGGTGCTGTAAATATAGAGCTGCTGGGTTTTGCGCATTGGGTGGCGTTTATGAATCAGGCGTTGATGCATTTATGGGATTCATCCATCCACGGGCTGCAGGCACACCACACGAATCATGTATTTATGAATTAAGAGAGTCGACAGTTTAGGTGTATCTTTGACCTTGGAAGACATTTGCTACGAAGAAAGGAAAACAAATAATCCTCCTAGTTGTTACGGTGTTGTAATAGTGCGTGATTATCCATGAATTTGTCCACTTGGTAAGTGTGAATTAGCTATAAAACATTGGGCTATTAATACAATTCGGCAGGTAAAATATTGCCCCAATTATCTCCTTCGCCTTTCGGATCTTTCTGCACTATCCCTTCGGCGATAATCTCTGTCTCGCCGTTCCCTACTGTCGTCTCTTCGACGACGGCCCCGATTGAAATCTCGTTCTCTATCTCGCTCTCCACCGTCGTCTCTTCGGTAACGGTCACGATCCAAATCGCGGTCCCTGTTTCGCGGTTGCCCTTCGTAGCGCTCCCGTTCTTTGTCACCACCTCTTCTATCCCTATCTCTCTCTCGTTCATGGTCTCTACCGTGTACCTCTCTATCTTTATTAACCTTATCAGAGTGATGAGTTCGTTCTCGGCGATCCCTTGACCGCGATCGATGCTTCCTCTCTCTGGACTTGCTGCGATGCCTATGAGACCTATGTTTCGACTTGCTTTTCTCTTTGTCATCCCGACTTCGGTGTTTGGAGACTGCCATATCTCTCTTCTTCCGGGCCTCTTCCATTTCCTTCTTCTTTTCCCGCACAAGCCAATCCTTCATGGGGTCATCATCGTCATGATCCCGAATCAACTTTTGCAACTCGATTTCTTCAGGTAGGAGCTCGGGCGTTAGTAACCGCTCGACGCTCTCGCTCTTCCGCCTCCTCTTACTTTCCCGTCCATCGTCCTCACCCTCAGCGGCCGTATCGTTTCCGATACCGCCCTCCTCAGTACCGTCTCCATCCTTCGGTTTGTATCGAGTGTGATCAACACGGATAGTTCTCCCTAGAATAACTGCACCCCCCAGGTTATCGACGGCGAGAGTAGTGCTTCGCTGGTCTTCGTATTTCAGGAATGCGAACCCCTTCGATTTGCCCGTGTCTTTGTCGCGTATTAGGTTTACGTGCGTTGGCTCACCAAACTGGGAAAAGATGGTGACAATATCGCCTTCGCTCAACTCGTACGGGAGACCGCCGATGTAAATGTAGGCCGTGTCGTTCCAGTCATTGTGCCAGGATGCTGAGGTTGGCTGTAGTTCAACGCGTCAGTTCTATGGATATGGGTGACTGCGAGGGTAATTTTGACTTACGATAGCAGCATCTAGCTCTCGTTGGTTCAGACGTTCAATTTCGCGGATGTTGTTCATGCTGTATTGCGTTTGGCGTTTGGTGATTAGGGTTCGGAGGCTATCAAACAGCTTGTCTGCATAGCTTGAGATATAGTTTGGGTATTATTACCCGGCATCCATTCTGGTCTATATAAATGGAATTTACCAACAGACTGTCTGTACTGATTGCGCCGTGCTTTTTGGCGCAACTAGTCCATTGAAACCGTCGTTTGGAGTGCACTTTATGGTTCGTTGACAGCACTGGCGGCCTCCAAATTAAAGCTCGTTCCGCCAAGACTTGGAGGAAATAGGGGTTTCTGCGACCACCGTGTAGTCGGACTGACCAGAAACAGCAAGACACAAGTCAAAGCAAAAAGTGCTTTCTTTGGATTCAATCGAATTCAAGTATTTTGCAGTTCTCAGTGTGCCTGAATTCAATTGCTGTCGTCACGTCCCTTCCTCCTGTCCCTTTGCAGTCAAACAACAACATCCACAACTTTCCGACCCTACCGTCGTGGGACCCTGTTCACTTAACCTATCACACGCAACGGTTTCTCGCGTCGCTTTCAATCTTCCTTCCCCCTTTCTCTCGTCATCCATCGCTTCTGCAACCCCATCAATTCCGATACCCATCCTCGGCCTTCGTCGCTCGATACGCATCATTTTTCACGGACTACCCAACTAAACAAAAGCCATCATGTCCGGAATGCATCCAGTACGTGCGACCGGTTTATCCACAGTTCGTTGGCAACTCGGGTTCCCCACAAACAGCGAAAGCTGTAAAGGTGGAATTGAATGTGATTATGCTGACTCTTCTCTCACTTGAAGGTTCGCCGCAAGAAGCAGATGAAGAAGGGCATCCAGTTTTGCCTAATGGTCTGTGGTGCTTCTGGAACTGGTATGCTCAATCCCAACCAACCAACCAACTATTGATCTCATCTCTTGATGGGCTTCGTCCCGACTTCAGTTGTTTGATTTACTGACCCCGTCTCTTCGTTAGGTCGTACCACTTTCGTGAACACGCTCTGCGGCAAGCAGGTTCTGCATAGCAAGGATGATGACGACGCAGTGAACGCACACGTCGAGGAAGGCGTACGAATTAAGCCTATCACAGTCGGTTCGTTTATCAAGTCGATCTAAAGTTACAATTCGTTACGTGTCCTGACGATCTCGCGTTGTGCAGAACTTGATGAGGAGGGGACTCGCATTTCTTTGACCATTGTTGACACCCCTGGTTTCGGTGACCAGATCGACAATGAAGCGAGGTAATGTTATTGGATGCAAGGTTTGGAAGTGTTGACTAATTATTTATTCAGTTTCGGCGAGATCTCTGGCTACCTCGAGCGTCAGTACGATGATATTCTCGCTATGGAGTCCCGTATCAAGCGTAACCCACGGTTCCGTGACAATCGTGTTCACGCCCTCCTCTACTTCATCACCCCTACTGGACATGGGTATGTTTCAAGTTCATAGATCCCGCGGTGCACTTATTAATGAGAGTGATTGCAGCCTCCGTGAGCTTGATATTGAATTGATGAAGCGTCTGTCACCTCGCGTCAATGTTATCCCAGTCATTGGAAAGGCCGATTCGCTCACCCCTGCCGAACTTGCCGAGTCAAAGAAGTTGGTTATGGAGGATATCGAACATTACCGTATCCCTGTTTACAACTTCCCATACGACATTGAGGAGGATGATGAGGATACTGTGGAAGAGAACGCCGAGCTCCGCGGGCTTATGCCATTTGCTATTGTTGGAAGCGAAGAGACTGTCGAGATTGGTGGCCGGAAAGTTCGTGCTAGACAGTATCCATGGGGTATTGTTGAAGGTAATTGTTGATTACTTGACGTACGTTTAGGGTATTTTGCTAATTATGACGCAGTCGAGAACCCAAGACACTCGGACTTCCTTGCAATCCGATCGGCATTATTGCATTCTCATCTTGCCGATCTTAAGGAAATCACACACGACTTCTTGTACGAGAACTACCGAACAGAGAAACTTTCCAAGTCTGTGGAGGGTGGCAATGCTGCGTATGTTTCCCGTTGATCGATTTAGGGTGTCGGGTGGTGCTAATATACTTGTGCAGTGGTAGCTCTATGAACCCCGAGGACCTTGCCTCCCAGTCTGTCAGACTGAAGGAAGAGCAGCTCAGACGTGAAGAAGAAAAGCTTCGAGAGATTGAAGTAAAGGTGCAGCGTGAGATCAATGAGAAGCGACAAGAACTTCTCGCCCGCGAATCCCAACTCAAAGAAATGTATGTGATATCTGCACCTCCCCCCCCCTTTCCCCCAAAATGGTGTTGTGCTGACTACTGCTCTGCAGTGAGGCAAGGATGGCACGCGAAGCGAGCGTCAACCATTCCGAGCTCGGACAGAATGGAGGAGATCATGCATAGTCCGCAAGCAGCTATGCGGGGAAAGTTTGAAAAATGCATTGGACTGTTGGAGAAAGCCTGCCGGTGTCTTGTAATTTTTGTTTGATATCCACTCGAAGGCGTGAAGGGAAATTATACCAACGTGTTTGGATGAATGCTTGGGGAGGGAAGGAGGCAGTATCACTCGCATTTCTTCAGCGTGCGCAGCGAGGCTTCCCGTTTTTTTCTCTTTCTGCTGTCATTTTTTCTCTTTCCTTCTTGGACATCGCTTTTCCTGCTAACTTATACCTCCCTTATTTCCTTGCCTTTTCTTTTTCTTTTGATGTGCTACCTTACTGCTTTATCTAATGCTGCCTTCCAAAAAGCGTACGA
>Ga0307512_10004764_pt1 | contig 14614 bp, 15 predicted proteins | sample 14_EM_MG_FD_200267 | JGI IMG/M metagenome (GOLD analysis project Ga0307512, IMG submission 200267) | Populus trichocarpa ectomycorrhiza microbial communities from riparian zone in the Pacific Northwest, United States - 14_EM | ecosystem: Host-associated > Plants > Roots > Unclassified | place... | reverse complement strand
CCCCGCCGCGGCGCGTGATTGTAGGGATAGAAGGCAAAAGGATGACATGCCTGCTAGACGTTCCTCATAGCCTTTCGTCATCCACATCAAGGCCTGGGCATAGCGTTCTGGCGTGCGAAGGAGACCTTCTCGATCGGGATCCTCGCCGATGCATTCGAGGACGGTGCGGACCGCTGCAGCGAGTCTGGTTTCGCGAGACGCTTTCTCTGCGGGGGATGCGTTGAGGCGAGAGAGGGTCGACTTTGCTTGTGGATTTGGAAAAGGAAGACGGGGTAAGCGGGGCGGGGGCAGGCGGCGGAGAAGAAGGATGGGAAAGAAGAAAAGAGAACTGACCGGGCCAGCCTAGACCGTTGACATCAGGGAGGGGGCTGTTTCGATCTGGGGGTATGAGAGGGGAAGACATGCCGGATGGTGGACGGAAGCCGTAACCGTCGTAGGAGGGAGTCTTTGGGGGAGGAGGAAGAGTTGTGTCATTCGGAGGGTGAGCCTGGACTGGGAGATCGGGTAGACGGGAGAGGCGATCTGCGAGTAAATCTCCGTGTGACGAATTCATTGTCTGGTGGGGTGAAGCGGACAAGAGGAATGCGGTGAAACGGGTTCGGGGTGATGGCAAACCGGAGATTTCAAAATCTAGTTCGGACGAGTTCGATTGAGGAAAGAGTATACCGACATTCATCACTTTGACTCCCATCTCTTCTCTCCTCTCCTCATCCCTCTCCCCCTGACATGGCAGACACAGCCAATCATCTCCTCATATGTTTAAACCGCTCCTCCCAAAATACGGCATTCCCTTCTTCCTTATCCTTTTCCCCCCCCTCTCTCTCAACCCCGTCTTTGCATCATCCCCATGAAAGGCTCCTTCAACGATCCGTTCCTCCTCCTCTGCGAGTCTTTTTGGCACAAGTCCTCTCCCGACTGTCTGGCAAATTTTAGCTCGGATCCTGTGCCCGAACAGGAACAGGAAATCAAACCCGAACCTGGACCTGAACCCAAACCCGAACCCGAACCGAGACGCCGCTCTTCGTCATCCCCATCATCCCCCGCAGCAGCAGATCCTCGACCTCGACGTTCGGTCTATGACGCTTGGCTCGCCTCGCGCGTCCCCTCCCATCAAAATGGCGGTTACATCACCGCTGGTGCTCAGCGTCCCCTGACACGCGCCAATCTTAGGCTCGTGCAACGCATAGCGGAGCTTTGCATCCCACAGATGCTCCAACTCTTTTGGAGTCGTCACCCGTATCGGGCTTTCATCATGATTGCGTTGAGTTTCGTTAGAGGCACTTTCCCCGTATTCAAAGGATACACGCACGCCCTTATCATCAACGAGGCAAGTACATTGCCACAACTGTCTCGCCAATCTCGTTCCTTTTTCTCAACGGCCACCCCTTTTTACAGATCCAGAGTTTATTCTCTTCCGGTCGTTACACTTGGACTTATTTAATCCGCCTCTTGGGGGCTGAGTTTTTACGCCTGGCGGCTGAAAAATCGTTAGACTCGTTCGCGTGAGTTTCGTCAATCACCCCCACCCTGTGTTACCTTCTCAAAAATTTGCGCGCATACTAGCATCAATAACGAGCACTTCATTCAAAATTCTGCCCGCTTCCTTGTAGAGTATCAACAAATGGAACAGCGGGTCCGACTGGATATCCCCACACTCTCAGATCCGACCGTTCGTGATCTTCTGGCAGAGTCGGACCTATTTGTGTCTTCCTTTCAAGGCGCAGGTGGTTTTGGCCTTCTCTCTCCCTTTGACCTCATCCGCGTCTTCTCGCTTATTTCCGAGCTGGCTTCCCATATCTTCGTCCTCTCAACGATTCCTTATGGACCGTTGTCAATCCTGGCTTTGCTTATCTCCTTCCTATCCGCTGCCTATCCTCTCATCCAAAGCACCTTACTCCCTCGGACGTACCGCTTTGATGCGCCTGTTTATAGCGATGAGGAGATCCGCCTCACCGAAAAGCAGGAGCAGATGAGGCAGCTCTCTCTAAGTGATACTCACCGCCCGGAGGTTATGCTCTTCGGCCTCGGCCCGTGGATCCTCGAAACGTGGGCGACCGCTCGCCAGGGAGTGCTTGGCCTTCATTCATCCCAACAGTCATTACAGTCACCTTCAAACATCTTCTCTCATCTTAATGTGGCGGAACTTATTGCCGCACTCCAAAATGTGAGCCCCCTTTGAGATTTATTTACCGGCCCATTTACGATTCATCCATTCTAAAGCTACCGTTCGTATTAATGTTGCAAACATCGACTGCTCTCGGTTCTCTGGCGTTATATCGCAGCTCCGTTCAGTCTATCGTCTACACTATTAGCACCCTCTTTATTACCATCCAAATGGCCGTACAGGGGGTATTCCTCATGGGCGCTTTCTGCGCTTCTATGGAGATTGAGCCGTTTCTCCAACCGAGGGAGGAGACTCGTGTCAGATACGAATCCTGCTCAGGGGGGATGAAAATCGAGGCGAGGTATGGGTGTTTTCCATCTCGTCTCTACCTCTCGACGAAAAAAAAAATTCATCCCACTTGAAGGAATCTTTCTTACACTTATCCGGGATGCACGGAACCTGCTCTGCGCAACGTGAGCTTTACCCTCGAAGCGGGGGAGACCCTTGCCGTTGTTGGGTATAATGGCTCTGGTGAGCTTTACCCCCTCCAACCCACTCGCTCGAATAGATTTACTGACCCTACTGCTAAGGCAAGTCGACCTTGGGAAAGGTCCTTTCCCGCATAGTAGACTTTGACTCTGGCGAGCTGCTCATGAACGACGTTGATGTGCGTCGTTATGAACCTGCAGAGCTGCATCGCGCAACCACCGCAGTTTTTCAAAGTTTCTGCAAATACAACGGGACCGTCGCCGAAAACGTCGGTGTAGGCTACATTCCCGATCTGGACCATCCTGCAGCACTACAGAGGGCTGTTCGGCTCGCAGAAGGTGACCATATTGTGCGTTCGCTACCGCACGGCATCGACACGCGTCTGGATGCTCTGGGGCTTGATTCCATGTCGTACTCGCCAGCAGGAATGGGTGCGTGTGGCGCTCGTGCGCCCTGGGCGTCCCACGGTCTCTCAGGGGGCGAGGTGCGTTCATTGCCGTGCAATATATCCGCTTCTTTATTGTTCTGACTATGACCGTGTGATGACACGTTCTCAGTGGCAACGTATCGCCCTCGCTCGTGCCTTCATGAGGGCCCACCAGCCAGAAGTTCATTTCCTTCTCTTTGATGAACCCGTGCGTCTTTGCTCCTTCCCTGTCACCGCTTAATTCCGGCTGATGGATGGTGACGTGAATGGTATGGGTAGACGTCTGCCCTCGACGCTCACGCCCAAAATAAGATATTTCAGACGATTGATTCTGTCGCTCGTGGGCCTGGCGCAGGTGGAGAGGCTCCGAAGGTGAAAACCGTACTGTTCATCACACATCGACTTTCCGTCGCACGGCGCGCGGACAAAATTGCCATGATGGAACACGGGGTATGTCAAATTCATCTCTTTTTTTGACCATGAGGTTCCCATGCTCACGTTTGGTACCCGGCACGTATTAGTCTATTACCGAGTTCGGCACCCACGATGAGCTCCTAAAACGTGGCGGTTCATATGCTGCCCTATACCTTGCTTCCGTGTGATTGATCACGGGTACCACACTCTTCCGGACTGATCGCGTAAGGACGGTTTTATCATACAAGATTGAATTGTCTTCCTTATATGTTGTATCAATACAAACCTCTTCTATTACACTCTGTAAAAGATAGACCGCCCCTCGCGTAAATACACACGAACGATTACAGCATTGTCTAAGACCACGCTCGTGGGAAATGGTCGTGGAAGACCAGGACGCCCTCTTGGAAAACCGCATCCACTCCGCCGCCATCCATACTTTGGGTAGATGAAACGAGATTCGCAAGGTTCTCCGCGGTGCCATACGCGGCAATCAATAGCCCAGCATCACGTACGGCGCGAACGAGCGAAGGCACCTTGACCTGGGTTTGTGTGACGTAGCAATCAAAAAGACCAATTGGGTCAACGAAAAAAAAAAAAAAAAAACATACCAAGAGGTAGGTATCCAAAAAGACACCGAGCAAATTGTTGTTCTTTGAAAACTCGACCGCGGCACTGATGCTCGTCAAACGCAGATCGGACGACGATGTCGCTTCGTTGCGTACGGCTGCCGTTGTGCTCGGAGGCTTGGCGCGCACTCCGCCGCACGATGACGAGAATAAGACAGGATCTATGATGGGATAATTGAAAAAAAAAAAAAAGGCGGTCGGTGATTGCCAAGCAGGAGTTGGAAAAAAAAACAGATGGGACTGACAGTTCGGTTGCTTCCAGTTGACAGCGGCGCAGGCATCGGGGGAAGAAGACGTGAATATGATTTGGCGCCGGACGCCGTGCCCGTCGGGGGTCGTTGTCGTCGGGGGCGGTGCAGATGCGTGGTGGTAGACGGTCCTCAAGATCGAGTCGATGAACGCATTTAACGGCAGCCGATGCCGGAACGGGGCAGAGTCCCTGGATACGTCCCTGGACTCGCCGTCGGAGCCAGAGCAGGAGCCACTCGTGATCGGGTAGGCCAACTCGAGGCAGAGCCCCATTGACGCCGGGATGGTCTTTTTTTTGTTTTTGTTTTCGTTCGTCATTTTCGTTTTTTTGGTAATTTCGTTTTTTTTTTGTTTTTTTGGGTTAATGTATAAAGTTCAATGAACGAACGGAAACAAACAATTCATCCCCAACCAGGATCAGGATCAGGACCAGGACCAGGACCGACCGTCGCGCGCATGTGTGTGAGAAGCGTGTGGTGTTGTTGTTATTGTGGGTGTGGGATAATTAGCGCGATTTGACCAAATGCACCGAAAGGAACATGAAATACGCGAAATGGGAAACACACACCTTGAAGAGATTCTCGAGAGAGACCATCGATCTGCGGATAAGGCTATGCCATTCTGATGGTGTGGATGGCATCACGCCGCCTCCGCCTCCGCCGCCGCTGCCGCCGTCACCGCTGTTGTTGGCACGTAATTCCATGCCCTTCCGTCGAGCCAAGGCTTCAAACTGCGCGAGGGTGACGTCGGCGACCCAGAGGTCAAAGTCCTGCTGGGGCAACTGCCACTCCCCGAAGACGACGGGTTGCAAATCCTGCGTGACCTGGACCGTGATGTAAACGTAACTACCGGTGATGGATGAAATCGTGATGGGCTGCGGCGCCTTTGATGTTACTGTAATTGGCGATCCGGTGGGAGAGCCCAGTGGGGCAGAACCTAACTGCCGGGCACGCGATAATCGCGGTGTAGTGACTGCTGTCTTTGTCGTGGAAGGCGCTGGGGGCGCTGTATTGTGAGGCACGGCAGCGAGGGATTTCCAATAAGTCTCGACCGCCCCTCCGATCTCGAGGGTCACTCCTTCAAATGGTGTGATAATGTTAATTTCAAAGGAGACCTGCGGGGAAAAGAAGAGTTTAACATAAACGGAAAAATCAAACCATGATAGCTTTTTACTTCTCCGATGACATGCAGTCGGTGGTCTAGAATGGGTAGCGTGGAGACTTTCGTAAGATGCGCGCTTGCGAGCATAGAAGGAAGGGCTACGGCGCGACCAATTGTCTTGGTTCCGAAATTCGGGTACAGAGAAAATTCTAGCGAAAGCTGATCCAAGCTGGGCGTCTGCAGCGTCAGGACATGAACCTCATCAGACGACGGAAGCGGAATCGTGTGAGGCGCGGACGTCGCAGAAGGCGAAGAAGTCATGACCAGCTTGAGGATGGGCGACGATAACCTAGTGGTCACATCTACGGACGCCGAGCTCATCAATCGTGGTTGGAGCCGCACAGACGCAGGTTGTTGTGCGGTAGTAGTCGAGTTGCCGAATTTTGAAGCCCGGTTGCCGATGGTGACCTGGACCAAGCATTGTTTGTCCAAGTAGTTGTGTCCGTAGACGCGATGCGGCATCATAGGTGGAGGCAACGACAATGACGGAATATGGTCAAAGTCCTGCTCAATCGGACGCAGAGCCGTTGACCCAGTCGAAAGCTCCGACGGGCTACGCGCGGGGTCGAATTTGACGGCTCTTGGCTTTCCCGATTCGAGCAGGAGGGACACGCATCCTTGGTGTCCGTGCCAAGCCGCATAGTGCAGGGCGTTGTTGCCGTGTTCGTCGATGGCGTCGGTCCGGCAGCCTGCTTCCAACAACACCCGGACGCAGTCTTCGTGTCCAAAGCGCGCGGCATGAAAGATGGGCGTCCATTCGCTATACTTGTCCGGGACGTCAATGCCATCATACTGTACGAGGAGCCGACATATGTCTGCGTGCCCCTGTCGCGCTGCAAAGTGAATGGGATACTCCCCGCTGCTGCTGGGGAGGCTTAAAGCACCACGCTCAAGCAACAGCACCGCGACGTCCAAATGGCCCGCAAGGCTCGCTAGCGCGAGAGGTATGAGGTCCCCATCAGGTGGACTTGGCTGCGCCGGGACACCCCCTTCCTCGAGTAAAACCCGGACACAATCGACGGAGCCCTTGAGGGTGGCGTAAACAAGAGGGCTATAATTTTCCATGTCGCGAACATACGGCGAGACGTTGACTTGAAGAAGCTTCCTGCATACGTCGACGTGGCCATGCATAGCCGCGTAGTGGAAGGCCGAACGACCATAGACGTCAACTTTGTCGGGCTCGACGCCGTGATCAAGGCATAAATTTACGAGACGCAAGGCACCAGCGATGGCCGCTTCATGGAGGCAGGTCCTACTATTGATATCGTCGACGAACTGGTAGTCAAAATCGGTCGAGTTGGAAAGGATGATATCCCCAAGCGACGGTGGAGCATCGACGACTGCTCTCCATAGGAGGCGAGTGATGTTCCCTTTGCCCTCGTGTTGTTGACCAAGCGTGTTTGAAAATACGACCAAGCTTTTGATGGATGCTTCGTCTTCGCTGAGAACGGCCTTCCTCAGGTTGCCCTCCAAATCACGGAACAGACCCATTTGCGTGTTTCCGTCGTTGCTGATCTGTCGGTTGAGGATGAGATGGCTGACGTCCGTTCCCTCGAGTTCAAGTCCCACTGAGACATCTGTGATATCGACTAGGCAAGCCGCCACGATATCCGACAGCTCCGAAATAAGCTAACGGCGAAACGGCGGATTATGCCGTGAGCGTCGGTAGGGTAGCACAGAACGCGTGTTCGACGCACCTGGCGATTGAACACTGGTTGGATATCGACCTGACGAGCGAGATAGAGTTCTTTCGTGGTCGATTTTGAGCGTTTATCCCACTTCTTCAGTATCTTTCGAAAGCCCGTCGCGTTGATCTCGACAAAGTGCTAGGATGGGAAGTAAATATCGAAGGGGGCGTCGTCTAGAAATTTGAATTGAGCACCTGCAACTTCGAGAGATCACGTTCGAGGAGATGGAATCCCTCTTCGACGGCCTTCCATTCCACGGAATTTTGGGCAGTGTCGTCCAAGCTATCCGGGGGAGCCCTCCAAGCGGCAGCGCGACGCTTGGAAAGGAGGGTCTCGAGGCGAAGCTTGAGTTCCGCCTCCTTTCGGAGGTAAAATGCGTTTATCTAGGCGAGTGGGACGAAGGGGCGTCTATCGGTGACACACACACTAGTAAGATGGACAGATTGGCGCTACCTTTTCGAGCTCGCGCTCGAGCTTGAAGAAGAAGGCTGCCTTGTGGGCTTGGAAATCGGTGCCGCGGTCATCATCCTGGCCGGATGGGATAAGGCTAGGTTCGTTTATCTGGCTGGCGATGTCCACGGCCGCGTGAGCCCCGGACACGGTTGTCGTCGACGAGGTGGAGTGGTCGGGGCGGATGCCGAGTGCGAGAGCAGCGGCTTCTGAGGCTGGGCGCTTGGCGGCTAGGGACGAGACGATTTTCTTGAGGAATTTGTAGTCGAGATAGTACTGGGACCAGCCGGGAATGACCTCGGCTTGTAGTTGTTTCCCAAACTGAAAAAGCGGAAAAGCGGGGGAACGGGTGAGCGGATGGAGTAAGCGAGAGGGGAAGACGGATGAGGGACCTTCATGATGGGTTGACCTCACGGTAGGGGGTGGTAATAGTTGTGGTGATGGTGAAAAATAAGAACGGGGGGGGAGGACGAGGACTGGGATGTGAGCTCGAGGACGGACATGAATATCGCAAGCTTTGAAGGGGACCGAAAATGGCAATGAAACATTGGGAGATCGGGTTCAGATGAGGTTAATGTCCATCTGTTCTCCTCTCGCCAACAGGGTCTCTGCAATAAGTCCTAGTCTGTTTTTCCAGCTGGAAGCCACGCCTATCGATGACTGAACCCCTCTCCAGCCGGCCGATACTGCCACGAACGTGCGTCCTCTTTTTCCGCCCGCGGCGACGCCACAAAACGCGTGATTTGGCCACAAGTGGTTAATTTGTCCTTCACCTGGCACAATCCAACCAACAGTATCATTAATCTATTCCACATCCTTCATACAAGCACCTTCCGCAGGTCCCACGTATGTGCTGGTACAAGCGTAACAGGACACGTTCCATGTTTCTCTACGTGGCTAAACGCACACCTGTAACAAAACACATACCCAGAAGGAAGCGCCGTCGCATTCGCGATCGTAGAGCCGCACAATGGACAATATCCATATCGCGTCCTGTCGATCGTTATCCCTTTCGGATGCGGTGTGAGTAAGCGGGGCGGTGGGATAGCGGGGCCGAGGGGCGACGTCGAGAGGACGCGCGCAGGAGATGACGGAGAGTACCACCACTCAAGGAACTTGATGAAAAATATGGCAGTCGGAAGAAGGAGTTTGAGCGAGTCCAGAACAAGTCGAGGCGAAGTCAGAAGAAGACGACGCAGCACACGTATTAGCCCGCCGCCTTTTTCCAACGGTTTCGCTTTGTCGGCTGTTGCTGCCGCCGCCGCCCGCTTCACGATTCGACTAAGCGCGACGCGGGGTCAAGAGAGCGCATATACTCACCAGATCCTCGACACCCAATCGACGAAGGTCAACTCCTATCCACGACAGCCAAGGCCGGTAGAATGGTGTCCTCTCGAATGCATACGCGACATTGTACGACATGAGCCAGACTTCGAACAGCATGTTGATCCACGGATACGTTCGTTTGTACAGCCTACGTAGGCGACCTTTGAGTGTCTGGGTCCACATCAGTCACCGTGAGAGCTGTTTGACTATGTCGCGCAGTACCTCTTCCGTCAGCGCCTGCACCTGGCGGACGCCATCATCGAGTATATCGGCTCCCCCGCCAAGGTCCTCGTAATAATCTTGGGCCTTGGCTCGGAAGTAGGGAAGGCCGACCTAAGAACGCATCAGCGGTCTTCGTCCACGCCATCAAAAGCTCCTCACCAGGATGATCAGCGAGCGCCACACCTCACGGTTCCTCAATTTCTCTTCGACAGGAACACCTCCGACAGCGGCCCGGGCTCTCTCCGTCTCGATGTACGGTTTCCTCCTGCGTTTGAGGCCATAGAAGTTCTCTGCAAAGGAAGCACCTGCCGCACATACGTGAGCACGTCTAACGGGAATTTTGAGGAATACGCACTGTGTTTGCGGAGGTAGTGTCGCTCCACGAAGAGCATGATCATTGCGTAGAACTCCTCGTGCCGGTTGACTATCCGTAGCAAATATCTCGGGTGTCTTTGCGCGAAAACCTATAGAGATGGGTCAATTCAAAAGCTCTGTGGACGCGGTGGTCAGCCGTACCGAGAGTACATATTTGAGGGCGGGCTGTAAGAGATCTCTTAGCTGCTCCTGGGCAACGAGCTCAAAGAGAGATGGCTTCAAAGGATCTCCTCCGTACTCGTGAAAAAAATCCATTGCATCCGTAGTAGATGCGATGAAAAAAGGCTTGCCAAGCCTTGCTCTATGTTCGTCGTTGGCCGTGGGTCGTCCACTGCGGTCCCAACCGGGAGCGGAGGTGAGGAGCCCCGTTTCGGACCGAAATTCCCGTGATACTGACCTCCGGTCAGATTTAATTATACCCTGCCTGCGTCAACCTTCTGGAGTGCCGTCGATGTAATCACAGTGTCCTGTCCAGAGTTCGAGTTCAGGACCATCACAAATAACTGTTTCTGTGCTACCGAATAACTCGGAAATGCCTACGTAACCCTTCGAGACTCATGACAAGTTGTCAGGCGTCCGGCGATCGTTACGTCGAGGCACTGGCAGTTCAGACATGATAATATGGGCCAGGTCAACGCATCCACATTCTCAGCTTATTGAATAAGAATTCGGGGGATTAGATAGCATCCATGGTTGATGGTGGCATATGCCCGCAGGGTTTTTCAAAATTCCGTGAGTGGTGAGCCAATCGACCAAATAACCAGCGTTGGTTCCAACCATCGCTACAAAACTGGAGATGTCTTCAGCTGGGGCCGGCCAAGGTGAACCGTGACACGCTTCTACTTGCCGATGTGTAATGTCAAGTCTGCACGTTGGCACCACGTCCACTCTATTGTTCCTTTGGCTCTCCCTTCATAGCCCAATCTCCCAACCCATCAGTGCCCGCATCGACCCACCAGACGGCTCCCCTACCCTTCACACTTCTTCAATCTCGTCATGAGCTATCTGAGCGGCTACAGAGAGCAGCAGCATTACGAGAGTACTAGTAGCATCCCTCCTTTCGATGTGTGCGTGTCCACCTCGCCTCTGCCGCGTGTTTCTTTCTTTTTTCCCCACCTTTGCAATCCACTTTACGCCGCATGCACATTTCCTCACAGAGACGCGGGATAGCGCTGCACTGCGTTCCAGAGATCCATGTCGTACCCCTCGTTTCTTGAGTCATCCCCAATCTTTCGTCCTCTCTCGATACGTGGTTTTTGATCAATGTCTCTGTACCACTATTCTCCTCACAGACCGATGCCACCCACCGATGCCGAGCTGGCGACGAAAGCGTTAGATGAGGAGGCCGCGTATCGCTTTCCCTCGTTCTCTGCCAACGACGCCGTCACTCTAGGACTCTCGCTCCGCAAGCGTTTCCGCGCGTCCTCTCGACACCAGCGTCTCGGCCGCGGCCTCGTCATATCCATTCAAACCATCGTCGGGCACACGTTGTTCTCGTGCACCGTCGGCGACCTTGGGACCACTGTAGGCGATGTCAGCTTGGATAGCTGGACGGCTTTGGAGGGCATGATTGCTGTTGTGCGTCGGACGGGCCATTCGAGCTTCTATGTGGAGAAAGGGATGGGCGCGATGGGAAAGACACCCAAGCAATTGGGCCTTTCACCCGACCTTCGGATACACGGAGGAGGTAAGCCCTCGGTCGCTGCTTCCTCCCCCCAACCTCGGCAAAAATGATTCTGAGGCTAATATTTTAACGAACAGCCTTTCCGATATGGCTCCAGGCGAGTGTTGACTCAAAGAAGTCGGGAGACTCCGTATGAATGACCTGCTGCAGAATGCGCCCTGTTGTCCGATCGCCGTCGTTGCCTGTTATTCCGGGTCAAGCGCAGATGACCACCATGTTTGTCGCACGGTTTATGTCTTACCAGAGTCTGATGTCCATCATCCTTGACAGATGGTGGTGGCCTCTGTACGGGACTACCTGCGCAAGATGTCTGAGGCAGCGGAGAAACCCCCACCCAGCATGCGAGGGTCCATTCACGATAGTAGTACTGTGAGTGCTCCGACCGAGTATGACAATCTCCTCCTAACCATTCATTGTGCCAAGGAATGGGTGGCTAAGCCTGCGGTGGGTAAATTATTTCGGCCAGCACAATTCGAAGATGGGCACGAATCAGAGGGGAGGTCGTAATTCGTGCAATAAAGTATGGGTCGCCTAAAGGGTAAATAACTAATAGTAATAGGCTCCGAAAATAACAGTTCTACGAGCTTCCTTCAGAGTGCCCCTCGGAGTTCTCCTCAGGGGTCTCACCACTTGACTGTGGGCCGCGAAGCAATCGGATGTTTTCTAAGAAGGATGAGGCACTTGCAGGTGGTGTGAACGACGCGATACATACCATGACGAAGGAATATCTGACGCTGACCCTGAGGTGTGTTGGGGTCCGCAGTGGGATCAGGCTCGCGTAGTTCGAAGTTGGCTTCCACGTAAACGTGGGAGCCTTTCTGTAGGTTACGAAGGTAGTTGTTGGATGTGGGGCTGAAAGAATAGATGTGATGCCAGGTAGTCTTCGAATCCGGGCGGGCTAGAAAATATCAGTCAAGGATAGCTATGGTCGCATGTAGCGGGGCGGACGTACTGCCGTCAGGACCAGGGGGACGGGGGGGGAAATTGGTCGTGGCAACGGTATAGCTATAAGAGGGCGCGTCATAATAAGTTCCTTTGGTAAACGTGGCAGAGAGCAATGCTCACGCGATGTATTCTTTGTCGGTTTTTGTCATACGAACCTCCGGATCCCTACCGAGGCGCCCGACAAGGATGAGCTTGGACACGTCGGAGGACCGCGAAGGGGTGGTTGAGAATGCCTGTAATTCTTAGTGAGGACGTCGACGTGCATGGGCCAGTGGGAATATACGCACGCGAGTAAGGACGCGTTGGGGACGCGCCTGACGGATTGGGGAGAACATGGACACGGTGGTTCAAGTGTGGGTGGGTTAATTTCGGGATTCGGATTCGGGAGTGAAGTTGTCACGGGGTGTGACGGAGCCAGGTGGTGTTGTTGCGTTCAGTTTGCACCTGCCCTCGACCACATGTTTGAATAATCCCACTCTCAATATCTCGTTAATCACCATTCTCAAGACATTTGTAAAACGCTTTATACTCTCCATGTCTAGACATAGATTTGTCAGGAATCTTGATCTAGATGGTGAGTAAATTCTCAGACGGCCTCCGTCCTTGCTACTTTTCTCACCATTCCGCAGAAGAGCGCGAGGACGGCGCTCTTTCCGATGGTGGGGATGACATGACTCCTGAGCAATTCGGTATGCGAATTTGTTTTTCCAATATTTTTTTTATTTGCTGAGATCGGTCGTTGACTGGGTTACCCAGCCCAATTAGAATCAGGGCTCGATGCTATCCGCGCTGCGATTGGTCCAGAAGAACAGTCCGGATTTACGGATTCGTACATAAGAGATAGCTTGTGGGACTGCAACTTTGACATCGAAGAGACGATGGAGGTCTTAGCGGGTATGTCTCATGCTCGTCTGCCCAGCGCCTGCCCTGACCTTCCCCGAAGAGGTCCAAGAGAGGAAGAATGCTGCGCGCGAGAGAAAAGGTGAGCTGCAGTTCCTCGATTTAGTACCCCTTGGGTAGTCTGTTCCATATCCATATTATTCTACCCCATCACCATCTCCCTTTGATACCTTCTGGCCACTACTTAAGGCGGTATGGCGACGGTTGCATGAAGGTGCATCTCTACTTGTTTTGTCCCCCCCATTCCCCCCTCAAAATTCATGATTATTATCGAGGTTGACTGCTTTCATCGTTTAGAGGCTGGTGTTATCCTTCCCGATGATGAACTTGTTGCTCAGGGCATGACTGCTGCCCAAATCCATGCGGCGAGGATGGCTCAACTAGCCGAGGCCCGCAACGCACCTGGGTTCGGTACTTCCTTCCCCAATGATCCCCTACAAAGTATACAACCTTTCGAGGAAGAATATTGTGAATCGGAAGATGTATACGTGCGACGTTTGAGCACCATCACGGAACGAACGGAGAAGACCGAGTACACTGAGCTACCTGCACGATCCGCACGATCCGCAAGTGTAGCCTTCAGCAACCGTCGCAGTACACGTGCTTTGAGCTCGGCAACCGATTCTTCATACGGGGAGGTAATCGGTAGGTTCCAATCTAAGCGCGTCGGTTTGATCCGTGGGCTCACGTCGCTCCCACTTATGGTTTTAACAGAACGGCGTCATGGTCGCATGAACTTACCTGTTGATCCAAATACCATACGGCCGTCCCCTCCCCCGTCTGCGTTACAGCTATCCCATGACGGTTCCGACGTATATGTCTCAGGTGACGAGGAATCCACTCGGACTGTGACGCCGCCTCCGCGACGTCCCAGTGCCCCCGTGCCCCCTTCCGACAACCCTTCCGGGTCCACTCGTGCTAGTTCATCAAAGTTGCACCCGGTAATTCCTGTAAATGTCTTCAAGACATCTCCAAAGGGTATACTTAGCCCTGTCGACAAGCCGCTGCCTGACCTTCCGCCCCCGAGTGAACCCCGGCACTCTATAGCGGAATCACAGATTTCCTCGGCTCATCCCAGGAAGTCTAAACTGTCCGCCCTTGCGAGTTCGAGGGCGACTACCATCTCCCAGAGCTCTCGACTGAGCTCCAGCACGCTCGCGACGTCCTCTGTGCGCACGTACCCGGTGCTGCGTCCTTCATCTCAATCTGAGCTATCACTCATCGAGGAGGAAAGTGGCTCTGCCACTTCCTCCATAATTCGACAAGCTATCCGAACTGCTATGAATCAGGAAATTGCGGATCGTTCTGCTATCTCACCGTTGAAGGAAGACAAGGAAGTTCAGTACGACTCGACTGTCGCACCATCCTCTAGCTCAAAGTCCACGGCGAGACCAATTTCCGAGGCGAAGCACGGCTCCCCCACGACGTTTCATACAGTCGTGGAATCACCAACCACATCCTCAAGCGAGCGCCCGACTTCCAAGCTTGCAAAGCTAGCTCAAGCGAAGTCCAAGCAAGGTAGTCTGGGAGTCCCAAAGCCGAGGCCTGCGA
>Ga0307512_10004763_pt1 | contig 14615 bp, 11 predicted proteins | sample 14_EM_MG_FD_200267 | JGI IMG/M metagenome (GOLD analysis project Ga0307512, IMG submission 200267) | Populus trichocarpa ectomycorrhiza microbial communities from riparian zone in the Pacific Northwest, United States - 14_EM | ecosystem: Host-associated > Plants > Roots > Unclassified | place... | reverse complement strand
ACGTACACACGATTTTTGTATCTCCACTCGCACCCCAGCAATATATATTACACTTTGTTTCCTCACTTCTGTTCGGCATCTCGCGTGAGTGGGTGACTATCCGTAAAACCGTTGTAGGAGGGTGGTATCATTAGCCGAGGTTTACCGGTTACTACCCAATATCTGAGAACTTCTACATCATGTACACCAATAAGCCGGTGAATCAAACACCGAGATGACACCAGAATGTGGTGGAATTGAAGTAGGTGGGTTTTTCGTGCTTCCAGTCCCCCGTAGTTTGGAAGGTTAGCTGGGTTTCGAACGAAACGGCCGAGGCGTCGTGATTTCAGACGCGCGGTTTGGAGACGATATCCACGCCCCGACACAACGGCCCGGGTCCTGACAGTTCCCTTAAAGGATTATCGATATTCATCTAGACTTGTGTGTAGCACTGTGTAGCCCTGGGGATAGTCACCCAGTCACCCAGTGATGCGAACTACGTACCGCGTACCGTGGGGTACCGATCGTAGGTTGTCGACAGTGCCCGAGTAGAGGCCTGCGCGATTTGGCTGATTACTACTGTGATGTCCTTCCGATCGGCAATATCACCTAGAAACTACCCCTAAGTAGCGTAAAAACCGTCGCGACAGACTCCTTACTCCCGGTTCTGTCCAAACCAAGACGGTAAACTTCTCCCAGGAAACTCTATGTGTCTGTGGGATAGTGAGCAGGATCGAAGATACAGTGCGACGCGCAATGCGATTTATTTTTCGTGCACTTTGAACGGCATAGTCGAAAGCAGGTGACAGTTGTCAAGTTCGAGGCGTTTCCAGTTGAACGTCGCGGATTGTGGAGTCTAGACGCATGCAGTACAGGAGAGCCAGCAGAAATTTTCAAAACCTCGGAACGAGCGAACAAGTGCTGAACGAAGTTGATACTAGGCTTCCAGTGCTTGAGCGTGCCCCAACAATGAGCCGCAGTCCGAGATCCTCGTTGCGGATCCCGCTATCACGAGAGCCGAGGTCGGTCGCTCCCCGAAACTCATCATGCACCATACGGTAGAGTAGGCTCTCTTATCCCTCCATCTTGCTTAGAGTACACGCTCGTAAAACGTGTTGCCAAAAGAGTGCGTAATAAACAATTAGTCAACAGTCCATTGGTATCATGCCTCTGCATTCGGAGACCGTTGTTAAGGAGGTTTTTGGTGGTGCCAGAGGCCGGAAAGGATCAATACCGTTGTGCAGACGCAGGGGGTTGTCCCTGCCGGAGTCCATCATCCGAACTTCACTAAAAGCAAGGCAGTTTTTAGAGACCGTTGTTAAGTAAAGCGTTGGTGGTTCCTGCAGCTATTGAAATGGATAATGAATTTAGTGTAATGAATGTTGGACCATCGATGAACTTACGGATCCCGCTGAGGACGTTCTTGAGTGACTGCGACTCGATGGTGGAGGCAACGGTGGCAGGGGTCAATGAAGAGTCGAGAGTAAGGAGGTAAGCAGCATAACCGGCGACGTAGGGGGCAGCCATCGAAGTTCCAGACAACATTTCTGTTCCGTTGTTGTTCCAGGTGGAGATAACATCGGATCCTGAGAGAAAATATGAGACAGTTTCGGTGATCTCGATATCAACCCTTTGCGTACCAGGAGCCCAGACACCGAGGACAGCACCGTAGTTAGAGTAGAAAGCCTTCGCGTCAGTGATGGTAGAGGCACCGACGGTGATGACAGAGGGGGTGCTAGCAGGAGAGACATTGGCAGCATCTATATTGGTGTTACCGGCAGCGACAACGGTGGTAACACCGGAGGAGATGAGGTTGGCGGCGGCGGTGTTGATGGAAGCCAGGTAATGACCGCCAAAGCTCAGGGAAGCAACAGAAGGGCGACCGCTACGGCCAGCGGCGGTAGCAACCCAGTCCATTCCAGAGATACTGTTTGGATTGTGGATATCAGTTCAAAGGTAAGCTTTTAAAGAGGAGCGCACATGTCAGACCATGAACCGGTTCTGCGAATTACAAGTCTCAGACAGGTGAACTTTGAGGAGACAGATAAAATACACACCCGTTATCAGCCAAGACCTTAACGGCAATGACATTGGCAGACTTGGCGACACCGCTGTAAATCGCATCAGGTACCTGTTCCGTAAGCACCCCGTATGACAGTAGACGCTTACTATGGACCGGAGACAGCAACACCAGCACAGTGTGTGCCATGACTATACGACACGGTGATGAGATCGGCAAACCAGGAAAGCCAGAGCCGTGCATACCCATAGCCGTCGGCATTCTGCAGGTGGCAATCAGCTGACGGATTATCAAATCACAGTACACAGCTCCAACTTACCGGATAATTCCCTGACAAGAGTGAGGAGATGAATTGATCAGCGATTGATCTCTCGGCCGATGCCTCCATCAGTGCGTACCGCTGGATAGAAAGAGGTTAGCGAGGTAATAGGGATGTCGACAAGTGGCAACTCGCAAAGTGGCTCCCCAGGAGGCACGACCTTGAAAAATTCGGCAGTTAGACGAAAATCACTCCCCTAAAGTCATGTTCCTCACCTCCGAAGGCAGGCTGTAAAGTGGTACGATAAGAGCATGTCCTGGGGGATAAAAAGCAGAATGACTTACGTGGGAAGTAAGGATGCCTTAAGCGCGGTTTGCTGTTGAGATTTGATCTCGAGATTCATTAGAAGCACTCACCGGTATCTAGATATTCAGTGAATCCTGGGTTGGTCTTCCGCCGGCACGTTGATCACGAAGTGTACGCACCAATAATGTATACGTCAGAGTTGGCTCCGGCAGAATCATCGTAGTGGTAGCTGAAGGCGAGGGCACTGGTACTCTGGTTGACAGACTTGGTTTGGGAGCTGATACGTCCGAGACCCCAAGTGGCGTTGGTCCTATAGAACGACGGGAGTAAGAAACTACGGAATGTTCAGATTTGATTGGGCGAGCTTACTGGGTGACGACGGTCTGGGTGTAGGCGTATCCATCTTCTTCAATGGACACAACGTTGGGGTCGGACCTCAGGGACTCTAAGTCAGTATCGGTGAAGGTTCCAGCAAAACCGTTAATGATGTCCCATTCGTGTGTGACCTTGGACTGGGAATCGACCTTGCTGGTGAGGGATAAAACACCGGCAAGACGGTCAACATCGCTCTTGAGGGTCACAATGTAATGTCCGAGAATGGGGTTCTTGGACTTCTTGACGGAAACGAGGGGAGAGGGGGCAGCAAGCGCTGGGAGAACGCAGAGAGCGACGACAAATTGCCTGGAAAACATGACGGTTTGGAGCTGTACAACTGGAACTTCGACCTCAGCGAGTGAGCTGAGGTTTCCTTCGTCGAAATTCATCTCGCATTTAAGCAACTTCATCCATCTCTCTGGTTCAGCGGATATAGCATGCTAACGCAAACTTGCTAGCCACCGATGAAGTGGAAGCCACTGAAGGCACAGGAAGTATCAAAAGAAGGCTTACCTATGATGTTTCCAACGGATCTCCGAAATAAATTGGGGAGAGGGGGAAGGAGGCGATACTACCGACTTGAAGAGTCATAGCTGTGTAAGGAATCGCCTGACTCCGAGTCCCGCGGAGTTGTACACCAACGAGTGCAGCTTGAGAGTCGATTGGAAAAAGGAAATGTACATGAGGGTTGAATTTGGCTGCAAGAAAGATCCAAAGAGTTTATGCGGCACCTCCTCCCATCGTAAAGTGGCCAATTTACGCGTTCAAATCTTAAAACTATTTCAGATCACGAAGAGGTACCAATTCAGTCCACTGCAGGATTGAACACCGACCCGGTTTAGATTTGTTGGTGTTGCCCGGACGTCTCTGATGCCCCGAGGCTTGGACAGGGAACCCGAAACTTTGTATATGACGACGAAAAGATCTTTTCGGCGTAGAGTGGGGAGGAGCCCGTCAAAGATGGAATGGGTGTGCCACGACGGTGACAGCGTCTTGATCGGCGCATGCCTATTCTGCGACGTGCCCTGAGGCCACACGACTCGGTGCCTTGGGCTTTGCTAGATCTGTCTTCACCTAGGATCTCTTTCGGACGTAGACATCAAATAATCACATGCCGGGAGTAGCAATGGTAATAGCAAGAAACGCACATACATTTGCACTGCTCTCAACGGACCATACATCTGTTGAAACGAATAACAGGTTTACCCCGAACTGTGAATCTCTTTAGCGCAAAATCACGATTCAGTCGACTGGTATAGAGCTCGTTGTCCACTGTGTTTGCCGTTCGAAATCTGTAGACCATGTAGCAAAGATTGCAACGGAAAAGCCCCCAGGTCGCCAGATGATCTGACAGGTAAACCCATATAACGCTTTAAGGAGATATCGTCGGACCGACTAAGGCTAAAGTGTGTGGCCGTAAGAAATCAGACGGCAACGAAGCGCGATGGCGTACCTTATTATAATTGATATCGCGCAAGAGTATGGCCGAAGGGTAGAAGGTCTGTCTGGAACGTGGAAAGACTAGTCAAAACGTGGATGTCGTGGAAGATCGTGGTACCCTTGCGATCATCACTTACGTTGGTAACCTACAGTACGAAGTTTCCCCGCCCATCCGGAAATTCTGTCCCCAGAAGATTCGTGTGCTATTGACCGCTCGGTGATGATCGCCTCGGATCAGCATGACGCACATCAAGGGCCTGGTGAATTCCGTCGGTTTCAACCTGTGTCACACCTGTGGACGTTCAGAGGCGGGGAGGGTACAAGGTGGAGGATACTTGTGAATGAATCGACTATTGTTGAGTTCAAATCATGAGAAACGAGAAAACATCAGAAAATGCGAGGGAATTTCAGGTTGAGGTTTGATAGACCATTTTCCGCAGAATACAGCTCCAACTGGTAGCGACGAGGGACATTGACTAGACGGTCGCCGGACGTAGAAACCATAAATTTGGACGCAAACGGATCAACGGAGGAGAGAGGGTGAGTGGAAGATGCATGACAAATGGGTGCCCCGGAAATGTGCCTCAGCGGCTCAGCCGACGGAGCAATCGGGAAGATGATCGGGTAAAAAAGGGGAGACGGAAGTAAACACACAGCATTGTGCCAGCGATCAGTGAAAAAAAAAACATTCCTTCAAAGTCAGGGCATCTCGGACGGGAGGGTGACGTCTCCTCAAAAAATAAACAACAAACTGGGGCTGTATTCGGTCAGTCGAAACACGATCAACTGTGATAGACGAGAATGCGAACGTGGGGCGTGCAAAAAAACAGATATATACAAGCAGTATTTCAAGTTGCTGCAAGCGTGCTAGATGCCGACCGAACCCCCGAACGGTTTGTCCATGGAACTAACCAGCGCACCAGCTATACAAATCCTATCGGCGTGGATCTTACAAATTGTCAGGATTTCATTTTGGCGGGCGTCGGTTCCGAAACCGACGGAACTAACCAGGCTCTAACTTTACGTGAAGGAATTTGTCCAATCCGGAACGTCCAAACTCCATCTACCCGAAGAGTTGCGGCCGGGATTGGGCACCTTGAGCCTTGTTCTGACGAACGTTGGGAAGTGGGTCTTCGAAAGCAGTCGAGCATCGAGCGAATGGACAGGTATCGGAGTTTACAATATTACGACGGACTATCGAAATGAAACCCGCTGGAATGAGCGCTTCAGCGCGTACATTAGCGATTTGGTCGCAGCGGGAGATCCTCGTTGTGGATCTCGTTATCACCGAAGCCAAGCCAATCACTTGCGGGGCAGCAGAATAGTTGGGGATGGGCCTATCAGTGAATTGCCGTTCCATTGGAAAAGCGGTGGTTGTGGTAGCCATACAGAGAGGTGGACCGCACGAGCTAATAGATACAAATTTCGGAAGGTCCAAACGGGACATGGAAATACACGCAAGAAAGAAAAACAATCGATCAGATACTTGTAGGCAATTCGCCCATATCACTCATCACACCCTTAACGAACACCTCAACCTTCGCATGACCCAACGAGCACGACCCGCTCTTACACGGTTTGACCTTCCCGCTTCCTTCCAACACCGATAAACATCCACTCACATCCAACTTCTTCCTCAGCATCTCTTCCACCAACAGCTTCTTGAGATCGCTGTATATGACGGAACAGCAGCCTGCCGGGGCAAGCTGATCCGTGACCGCTTTCTGGACCATGTCTTTGCGGGTTTGCTGGAGAACGAGGAGGCGATGGTAGTCCAACCCGGACATGTGCTTCATGTCTTCCGTACACCCGTCCCCCTGCTTAACGAGATCGACGTATACGGTGTGAGTTGACACGAGTTTTGCTTCTTCAAGGAAGGACCATCGACACGCGATTGCGTAGACCCGTAAAGGGTCGAGATCGAGGAAGTGAGGAGAGACGAGGATGGTTCTGAGTCGGGATATTACGCCCTCTGCTCCGTATTTCTCTGCTGAGGCGAGAACATTGCAAAGGGTGACGAAATCCTCGATCTTGGGAGAGGGGATCGGATAGATGTATCGGAGGAGGATGTCAAGTGTTGTCGCCGTCTCTGGAAGATCGACGCGTGGAAGCTCGTGGGCGAGGTCGAGGGGTTGAGGGAACGCAAACATATCGCGGAAGATGGGTGAAGCAATGGACAGGATGCATCTGTGGGCCCGGAACTCCTTGCAATCGGTGGAGCGAAGGATGAGGTCCGCGTCTTCATTGTCAAAGGAGTAAGACATCTTCAACTCCAGTCGTAAGGGAGAAGATACAGAGAGAGTTTGTCAAGGGTGAGGGTTTAGCTGGCGGAATCGGTCGCATGCAAGATAGAACGAAAGCCGTGTTTTCCATCGAGATTTTCCGTGGTGACTGAAAGCCAGGCCCTGACAGAATCCCGTGTAGATATGACACAAAGGCTCGACCAATACAAAGAAACTGAGTTTAACTCTAGACCCCGCAATGGCTGAACGAAGCGCTGAAGGGAGATGAATTGACGTGGGAAGAACCGCCTAAGGTGCCGCCTTTCACCATGTCTTGATACACAGCCAAGTTACGTGTAGTGTCATTTTTGAGCGAGGGAAAGTCGTCCTCAAATTTCCGATAATAACACCCAGATCCGACAACGGGCACTTGAAGGCACTTGAGCGTACACCAATGTCAGGTCACAGCGGGAGGTCCTTGCTTCGGATTTCCTTATCACCAAAGCCAAGGCTACTCCGCCCCCCGAAACTCATCACGCATCACACAGCAGAGTAAGACCAAAGGAACTCTCCTATCCTTTCATATTCGTACAACGTTCTTCCAAAAGAGTGCGTGATAAATAACTGGATAAATAGTCTATTGGTATAATGCCTCTACATTTAGAGACCGTTGTTGAGGAGGCTGTTGGTGGTGCCGGAGGCTGGAAATGATGGTCAATCCCGTTGTACAAACGCAGGAGTGCAGTACTTACGGATACCGCTGAGCACACCGCTGAGAGCCTTCGACTTTATGGTGGAGGCGACAGAAGATGGGGTTAAAGAGGAGTCCAAGCCGAGCAGGTAAGCAGAGAAACCAGCAACGTGAGGGGTAGCCATTGAAGTTCCAGAGATAGAGTTGGTTCCGCCGTTGTTCCAGGTGGAGGTGATGTTAGTACCTACAGCACAGGTGAGATCACTTTCAAAACCCAAAGGTCAACGCGTACCTGGGGCCCAGATGTCGACAACAGAACCGTAGTTGGAGTAAGAAGCCTTGGCGTCGGCGATGGTGACGGCACCGACGGTAATGGCAATGCTAACACGAGCGGGAGAGGTGCCGCCAGCATTGGTATTGTTGTTACCAGCGGCGACGACGGTGGTGATACCGGAGTTGATTAGGCTGACGACGGCGTTATCGACTGCTGTAGAAGCACCACTTGCCAAACTCATAGAAGCAACAGAGGGGCCGCTGCTATGATTGCTGGCAACCCAGTTAATTCCAGAAATGATATCGGCGAGGGTACCGGTGCCATTGTCGTTGAGGACCCTAACAGCCACAACCTTTGCGTTCTTAGCAACACCGCTGTACCAACTTCAGCATCACGGTAGAAACAGCGAGACCACTATACGCACTAGGGGCCAGAGACGGCAGTTCCAGCACAGTGGGTTCCGTGACCATTTCCGTCTTTGTCCTAGAATCCGATCAGTTGACCGTCAAGAGGAGAAGCGTGGGCGGTCACTCACGGCATAACCACCTATCATTATCCATCAACCCTGGTTAGAAGTGTCCTGACAGCATACGAAAAGTCTCGTACCGCTGTCAAGATATGTTAGTGGAGGTGTATCGTTGTAAACAAGACATTCAGAACTCACAAAGTAGTACCCCAGCTAGCACGTCCATCGAAGGCAGGCTACGGAAGCCATGTGTAAGAGAGCGAATCCAAAACAATTGGTTTCACGCTGACTCACGTGGCTGGTAAGGATACCAGTATCTATAAGATTTTGTGAGTCAATCGAAGAACTCTAGCTAAATTGATTCCACGCACCGATGACGTAAACGGTAGCGCCACTTCCAGCAGTTGAGTCGTAGTTGTAGCTGAAAGTGAGGGCACTGCTGTTCTGGTTATCGAGCTTAGTTTGGGAGCTGATACGTCCGAGACCCCATGGAGCGTTAGTCCTGAAGTGAATGCATGAGTACCACTGAACAGTCCGGGTATTGGAGGTGCTTACTGGGTAACAGTGGTCTGGGTGCGAACGACACCGTCCTCTTCAATGGAGAGAACGTCGGGGTTGGACCTTAAAGTCTCGACCTCGGCCTCAGTGAAGGAACCAGCGAAGCCATTGATGAGATCCCACTCGTGGGTGATTGAAGAGGGATCAAAGGGGTCGGTATTGGCTTGACGGTTAGCACCTTCCTTGAGGACGACAATGTGTCGTCCAGCGACGGGCTCGTTGGCCTTCTGCACCATGACGAGGGGAGAAGGAGCTGAGAACGCGGGGAGAACGCAGAGAGCGAGGATGACGAGGTTATTGACAAACATATCGGTGATGCCGGGGATACAGGCGAGAATGTGGTGAAGCTTGGAGGCGGACGAGTTGGGGAGTTCCACTGAAAGTTCAGCGCATATTTATGGGACTCTCGGAAGGGGTGCGAGTGGGGGTTGTTGACCTAATATTGCGTATCCAGAGATAGCGGGTGGAGACAGGCAATGCGCCGTATGGCAGTATCAAACGGCCAGGTAGTTCGGTCAAGAAGGCCATCCGGTTGGCGCACGGAGAGCCTCGGGATCCCGGCATGACCTGGTGGCTTTGATCAAGGTGTATTTTGGCGCAGGGATTTACCGAGATGGGGGACGAAACATACATTGGAGGGCACGCTTCGTCGGCAATATCGGCGTTGGCTTCCCTCATGTTCTCCCGGTGAAGTAGACAGCCTCAGCGAGAGGGACGCGCGTATAGGTGAGGGGGCGATCCGATCGGGACGGTCAGCACAGCTGGCCTTGAGGTTGTCTAAGAATAGATACTGCCATAGGATCGAATCCCAAACGACTCTTTCGTCCTATGTGTAGCATCTAAAACGACAATTTGGCATCAACCACAAGCTTAAAAATCGACATGGCTCACACATGACATGAAGCACACGAAAGGCACGTACACCAAACGGAACTGGGGCAGTAACTGGGGTACGGGACCATAGTCGCGTTTCGATACACGCATGCCATCTCCAACGTAATTGTGCCGCCACCTAGACACACGACTGATGTGTGCCGCATAGGAGGTCATCACACCGAAGCTTTTTGATGAGTTACGGGGAAATAGACGACGCTCTGCACCGAGGCTGTACTTTGGGGACAGCCTCGTTCCGTCAGTGAGCGCATAACATGTATTGCGGTGTGTTTCAAGAGTTCCCGCTCACATAAAGACAGAGCGCTGGGGTAGCAAAGGTCACTGAGGCACTCGACGACCGGGGGATAAATGAGGATGGATGACGTATTGACGAAGTTGAGCAACGAACCAAACGCCGAACGGCGATAACATCCAGCACCACGCGCTTTCGATCACGATCGTTTTCTCTCATATCCACTGTGACAAGGCGCGTACTCGCGCATATGGTGCTCTGGCAGTACCTGGATGCGCTTACAGAATGGCCAACCAGCATGTGCCTGTATCTCCAAGTTCGCTGGGAAATTAGCACGAGATTTGGCGGAATCCCTGACTTTATCAGGCAAAAAACATCAGGTATCATAAGGATACTGAACCATAAATTGTATAACTCAGGAGGTGGGATCTGGTGAAATCAATCAAATTTTATCCAGGTCCAACGCGGTGCGACTGGCTAAATTATGTAGACTCCTGCAGAAGCCAGACATCTCACCCTCACCTTGAATAGGAACAAACCTTGATCTACTTATGGTCATAACTCGTGTTGCTGTTACAGCACAGAGTTGAGAAACTTCTGGAACACCCATGTGAGCTTGAACGTCCCGATGGAGGGAATGGACCGAATGTCTGGGACGGCTCCCCCCCCCACAGTTGCGAAGTCGGTGATCTCCGTGGCGGCGAAATTCAGTGGCATCATGAGCCTCAAAGGGTACACACAATAGAATCCACCATACAATGCGACAGCATACTGAGTTAGAGTAAAGTGGATGTCTCTCCCGTCTTCCTTACGTCATGATCGTCTCCCAATAGTATTCCCCGCTCGTTGTGCCTTTGGGCTGAGGAGCAACCTGACCCGGATCGATCATCAGTCCCATTCAAAATTTGTATCGTGTGGGGGACTTGTGTGGGCGGTCATCCCAATCCTAGATTGCACCGCGACCCATGGATGATGAACGGTATTTCCAGTGTAGGCGCTGAACGTCCAAACCGACGGACGGACTGGATTAGGTTGGAACAGTACGCAGAAGCATCGCGAAGTCAGGCTAAGCTCTGTAGTATTCCTCGATTTGCGCAGTAGAACTCTGGTGGTTATCTGCCAAAGAGAAGACCATAGACCGGGACTGCCATCGTACAGTTCACGAAGCCGGCACCCTGGACTCATTTGCAGCCAGGTGGGTGAAATGTACGGTGAAACCAGTTGAATTGGAGCGCACGATTTTTAACACCAGTAATTTCACATTCCAAATACACCTGAGCTACAACGATGCTGATATGGTTACGGCGAACACGATGGTATGAGTACGAAATACAATGTTCCGCGGTATCCCTCTCCCTATGCCAGGTACCCGCCTCCACGTCCCCTGCCACGAGCACGGCCACGGCCTCTCGCTACCATACCCCGCCCATACGGAGGTTTGTATCCACCTCTCACGCCGCCTCTTCCAAAATGAATTGAAGGGGGTACAAGCGCCAACGAAGACATAGAATCGGCCAGAGTATCGACGTCTGCCGGAGGTGTTGGTCCAGGAGGAGAGACGTCCATACGCTGAGCCTCGGTCTGAAAACGCTCAGGAGGCGTCTGGATCCTAACAGTAGCAGTGGGCGAGGGTGCCACGAAGGTCTTTGGAGTGTGATATCCAGCGGCAAATTCGGATTTGGGCAAGACAAGATCGTCACTTTCTCCGTCTCCGTCGACGGGTGAGGCGGGTTCCTCGTGCTTTTCGTCCGTAGTTTCGGCACCCTTCTTGTTGGGAGTGTGCTCCTTTCGTAAAAGTGTCGCTCCCTCTCCCCATTTCCTTAGAAGACCGCCGATCCCTTTGTTCGTGATGGAAAAGTAGAAGTTTGGCGGATATTTGTGTTTATCAATCAGGTGCAGGCGTCTTCCTTTGGGCGTCGTGAACGTGCTCTTACAGTTCACGTCAAAGCACGCAAACTGCAAGTTACGGATGAGATCAAGAAGGTACACGCACCGGCACGAGTCACTCACGATGCGTTCTCCTCGGTCTTTCTTTATATCTGCGATTGGATTGTGACATTCTGTTTGGTGCTGGTAAACGTAAGCAACTTTTGAATGGAAGGTAGAACGCTCGAGGATGGACGCACCAGATCAAGAAAACGAGGTTCAGGAAAAACACGATTACAGCCCTCGGCGGAACAGACATGAGCATGGCAGGTCGAGTAATGGGATTCCAGCTCGCTGGCACTTCCCAGAGTTGTCGGATGCCTGTTGCAGGTTGGAGGTAGCTCACAGACAAACGGTTTCGCGGGTTGAGATATACGAGTTGTTTTTGTGGGCGAATCTGGGGGCGAGTTGGGTCGGTGTCGTTTCGACATCTGTGCTTGAGTCGAGTTCTTAGAATGACGCGTCTAGTCGTTGGTGAAGTTGGATACAGAGACCGAGCGCAGCTGGCCCCGCGCCACTTCAACCTTCTCCATCTACTTCTCCAAGATCCACGTAAGAGGTCTTAACAAGGCAGCAATGGGCTCTACATCCAAGGGCCCACTATTCCTGGCCTTGCTAATCACTCTCTTATCTGCTCTCTTCGCAAATGCACAAGAGCCAGAATCGAAAATCACATACTTCCCCAATCTACCTGCCAGCCTCTTCTTCTTCGAAGACACTTCTGCAAGTCTATCGCGTCCCGACTGTTGATGCGCTAATTAACGCTTGTCATGTAGACCGTCGTGTATCATGATGTGGCCAAGGGCGATGTCCATGTCTCACAAGACGAAGGCAAGACATGGCAACGTGCGGATATTCCGTCCGGTCAGGCGAGCATTGTAATATCACACCCGTTCGACACAAAATACGTACGTAGCAACCGCATTCGCTATTCCCGGTGTCTAATTATGTTCTTGGATAGGCCTTCATCCTCACAAGGGGAAAGACACACTACCGTACCGCTGATCGGGGCAAGTCATGGCAATCCTTCGAAATGCCCGCTGCTCCAGCATATGTGGCGAAACCCTTGTCGTTCCATTCGGATCCGAGAAAGTACGGTTATATCCTCTACCAGGGAGCGAGTTGTCAGCGGCACGGGTGGGGAGAGAAATGCCACGACGAGGTGTGTCCCCTCTCACTACGCAGCGCACACCACATTCATCACGGCCGTAAAGACATATTATACCAAAGATGCATTTTCCAACTCCGAGAGTCTCCTATCCGAAACATCTAGGTGTCAGTTTGCTCACAGTACCAAGGAATTCCAACACGAGGCGCATGAGGACCTGATCTATTGCGTTGCTTACGATACCGAGTCCTCTACCAACGCCCACTCTTTATCCTCGAGCAAGCTCTTCTCTAGCACAGACTTTTTCGACCGGGACAACAGAGTGGAAGACCTTGGAATCGGAAAGAATGCCCGTGGCGTTGTGGCGTTCGCTATTCTCTCCAAGTTCGCCGTCGTCGCTCTCAAAGATCTCATTCCTGGAGGAGAGGGCGAAATGCTTCTCTTCGTAACCGTGGACACGAAAACTTGGGCGAAAGCTCAATTCCCGCACGCGTCATCGGCTCGACTTCGAGAGAACGCATACACTATCGTCGAGTCTACCACTCATTCTCTCGCTGTCGATGTCGTGCTCCAGGATATGAGCACCATTGGCACTCTGTTTGTCAGCAATTCCAACGGAACCTACTTCGTCCAGAGCCTTAAGGATACCAATCGTAACGACATGGGCTATGTCGACTACGAGAACATTTATGGCATCGAGGGTGTGGGACTGGCTAATATCGTTTCGAATGCCCAGGAGGTCGAGTCACAGCCCACATCCAAGCAGCCCACACCCAAGCAGCTCAAAACGAGAATCACGTTTGATGATGGAAGGAGCTGGCAGTCGGTGAAAGCACCTTCGCAAGACGCCGAAGGAAAGCGAGTTCACTGTAACCCAGCGGATATGGACGTTTGTTCGCTACATCTCCACTCTGTCACAATCCCCCACAATTTTGGGCGTATCTTTTCCTCCCCTGCGCCTGGCGTTGCGATGGGAGTCGGATCGATCGGTGAATCGCTCAAATCCTACGATGAATCCGATACTTTCCTCAGTACAGACGCTGGCCTTACCTGGTCCATGATCAGACTGGACGCACATAAGTATGAATTTGGTGATTCCGGGAGCATTCTCGTGGTCATCAACGACGAGGAGAGCACGGATAGTGTTAGCTACTCTACGGACTTTGGCAAAACCTGGTGAGAAGTTACACCAGCCTCTATGTGCGCCTCTACTCATTCTCTTCCCAGGAAGTCATATAACTTTGGAGTCAAACTGAGAGCTCGGATCCTCACCACCGTCTCAGACTCCACATCACAGAAGTTCATTCTTATCGGTCAACTCGATAAGAGGGAACAGACGAGCGGTGGTCGTTTCGCCGCGGTGTACCTTGACTTCGCAAATACAAGGTCACGACAGTGCGGCGACGGTGACTTCGAAGATTGGTACGCCAGGACTGCGAAAGGAAGGGAGTGTTTGATGGGTCACAAGGTTTGTATTCTATGCGTTGGATGTTTTTGGTGCTCTCTGACGGTCCTTAACATGTCATTAGCAATGGTACAAGAGGAGAAAACAAGATGCCAATTGCTATGTCGGACACAAGTTCGAAGATCCGCAAGAACACGAACAGAATTGCCCCTGCGAAGACGATGATTATGAGTGGTACGGGCTCTTGATTGAACACGATTCCTATGATTCACCATCTCGCTCTGTAGTGACTACAACTACATTCGAAGCGGCGACGAGTGTGTCCCAGCAGGTCCCGAACCGGTCCCAGTGAATGTTTGTGCAGGACACGATCCTGAAGAAACGTATCTTGGATCCTCTGGTTACCGGTTAATCCCTGGGAATACTTGCAATAAGGAACAAGGTGTGAAGAAGGATGAAC
>Ga0307512_10004762_pt1 | contig 14616 bp, 11 predicted proteins | sample 14_EM_MG_FD_200267 | JGI IMG/M metagenome (GOLD analysis project Ga0307512, IMG submission 200267) | Populus trichocarpa ectomycorrhiza microbial communities from riparian zone in the Pacific Northwest, United States - 14_EM | ecosystem: Host-associated > Plants > Roots > Unclassified | place... | reverse complement strand
CCGATGAGCGAGGGAGACCAGATGGCGGAGATTGTGCTGATCCGGCATGGGCAGACCGAGTGGAGCGCCAACGGGCGGCACACGTCGTACACGGATCTGGATCTGACCGCCGTGGGGGAGCAGCAGGCCCGCGCCGCTGGGGAGCGGCTCGGTGGGCGTACGTTCGTTGCCGTGATCTCCAGCCCGCGTAAGCGGGCCCTGCGCACCGCCGAGCTGGCCGGCCTCAAGATCACCGAGACCACCGAGGATCTGGCCGAGTGGAACTACGGCGAGTACGAGGGCATCACCACCGCCGAGATCCGCAAGACGCGGCCGGACTGGTCGCTCTGGACCGACGGTTGCCCGGGCGGCGAGTCGCCCGAGCAACTGGGCGCCCGGCTCGACCGGGTGCTGGAACGGGCCAAGGAGTTCCTCGACCGGGGTGACGTCGCGCTGATCGGGCACGGGCACTCGCTGCGGGTCTGCGGCGCGCGCTGGGCCGGCCTGGCGCCGAGGGCGGGCGGCGTCCTCAAGCTGGACACCGCCACGCTGTCGACGCTGGGCTTCGAGCACGAGACGGACCAGGTCATCGACACCTGGAACGCGCCCTGCTCCTAGAGCGGCGGAGGCGCGGGATCAAGTCGCGCGCCCCCGCCGGGGGAGGGACTACGACGAGAGGGCGAACAGGGTGTAGCTGCCCGCGTTTTCCTTGTTGACCAGGGCGCAGTCGATGGACTGCTTCTCCGGCTTCGAGGTCTTTCCCGTACGGATGAACTCGTCGGCCTGTTCGACGGCGAGTTGCGCGATCAGCACCGCGGGCTGCAGGCCGGTGGCGAGCAGGTCGCCGGACTTCACGGCGGCGACCGCGTCGGGGCTGCCGTCGAAGCCGGCGATGACGACCTTGCCGGTCTTGCCGGCCGCCTTGACGGCGGCGACCGCGCCCAGTGCCATCGTGTCGTTGCCGGCGATGATGCCTTTGACGTCGGGGTTCTTCTGCAGGATCGTCTCCACCTTGGTGAAGGCCTCCTGCTGGTCCCAGTTGGCGGTCTCCTTCGCCACCACCTTCAGGTCCGGGTACTGCGAGATCACGCCCGCGTACGCGTTGGAGCGAACGCCGGCGTTGGTGTCGGACTCCTTGCCGGTCAGCTCGACGTACTTGCCTTTGTTACCCATCGCCTTGACGAACTCCTCGGCGACCAGGCCCGCACCCTCGGCGTTGTTGGAGACGATCTGAGCGGTCGCGATGCCGGTCTGGTTGATCTCGCGGTCGATCAGGAACACCTTGACGCCCGCGTCGACGGCCTTCTTGACCGGGCCGATCGACGTGTCGGCTCCCGCGTTGTCCAGGATGATCGCCTTGGCGCCGGCGCTGATGGCGGCGTCGATCAGCTCGGACTGCTTGTTGGGATCGTCGTCGTGGGATGTCACGGTCGTCTTGTAGCCGAGCGCCTTGGCCTTGGCGTCCGCACCGTCGGCTTCGGCCTTGAAGAACGGGTTGTCGTGGGAGGGGGTGATGATGGCGAGCAGGCCGCCGGCGGTGGCGCTGCTGGTGCTGGTGGCCGGCTTCTTCTCGGCGTCGCTCGAGCACGCCACCAGAGTGACCGGGCTGACGGCGAGCAGAAACGTCGCGAGGAACCTGACGGACCGGTGCATGAACGTACCTCCTGGTTACTGGGATGGGTTGGGACGACGCCGCCAGGGGAGACGGCGATTCTCCGCGGGTGTCCGGACGATGGCCGCGTGAGAACGCTTGAGGCGTTGCTGGCCCTGGTCGAGGAGCACGGCCATGATGATCACGGCGCCCTTGATGACGATCTGCCAGAACGTCGAGACGCCGACCATGACCAGGCCGTCGGACAGGAAGCCGATGACGAAGGCGCCGACGAGTGCCCCGCGTACGGTGCCCCGGCCGCCGGCCAGCGAGGCGCCGCCGATGACCACGGCCGCGATCGCGTTGAGCTCGAACGTCTCGCCGGTCTGCGGCGCGGCCGAGGTGAGCTCGGAGGCGATGATCACGCCCACCGCCGCGGCGCAGAGGCCGGAGAGCATGTAGACCCACATCTTCACCCGGCGTACGGGGACACCGGCCAGCTCACCAGCGCGCTCGTTGCCGCCGACCGCGTAGAGCCAGCGCCCGAAGGGGGTCTTGCGGATCAGCACGGTGGCCGCCGCCGCCAGCGCGACCATGGCCCAGATCGAGGCCGGGATGCCGAGGATGCGTCCCGTACCGATGAAACCGAAGCCCGTGTTGCCGAGCTCCGGGCTGCCGGCGAGCCGCGGAAAGGTGGCGCCGTTGGAGATGAGCAGGGCCACGCCGCGGGCGACGTAGAGCATGCCGAGGGTGGCGATGAACGGGGCGAGCCGGAATCTCGAGACGAGCAGCCCGTTGACCCCGCCCACCAGCGTTCCGACCGCGAGCGCGAGCACGACGACCGCCCAGACCTGCGGGTAGAGGACCACGTTGAGCGAGTGGATCTCCCAGCCCTGCAGCAGAACTCCGGCGATGATCCCGGACAGCCCCACGATCGAACCGACCGACAGGTCGATGCCGCCGGTCAGGATCACCATCAACATGCCCAGCGCGAGAATGGCGTTGATGGCGACGTGCCGCGTCATCGTGATGAGGTTGCTCGAGGTCAGGTACGTGTCGGAGAGCAGCGTGAAGATGACGACGATCACCGCGAGGGCGATGAACGCCCGCAGCTCCAGGGCCACGTCGCCAAGCCGGTGCCACCAGGCCGCCCGGTCTACGGCGGGGCTTTCGGCCGTCGGGCGGTCGGTGACGGGCGTGCTGGTGCTTGTCATGCGGGGGCTCCGTTCGCCTCGGTCGGCGGCTCCGCCTCGCCGGACGCCGCCATCAGCTCTTCCTTGCTCGTCACCTGCGGATCGAGTTCGCGGACCACGCGCCCGCGGTACAGCACGAGCACCCGGTCGGCGGCGTTGAGCGCCTCACCCAGCTCCGAGGTCGCGAAGAGCACCGCCCGGCCGGCCCGGGCCTGGCCCGCCATGAGGGCGAAGATGTCCGCCTTCGCGCCGACGTCGATGCCGCGGGTCGGCTCGTCCAGCAGGAGCACCCGGGGCCGGGTGAGCAGCACCCGGCCGATCACGACCTTCTGCTGGTTGCCCCCGGACAGCGACGAGATGGCCGCGTCCGGTCCGGCGGTCTTGACCGTCACGTCGGCGATGGTCCGGGCGACGGCGGCGCTCTCGCGGCGGCCGGAGATGAACCATCCGCTCAGGAAGCGGCCGATCGAGGAGAGCGACAGGTTGCCGCCGACCGACATCGACTGCACCAGGCCGTCGCGCTGACGGTCCTCCGGCACCAGGGCCAGGCCGAGCGCGATGCGGTCGGCGACGCTCGATCCGGAGACGTCCCGCCCGTCGACCCGAACTGTGCCGGCCTGCGCCGGCAGTCGTCCGGCCAGCGTCTCCAGCAGTTCCGTGCGGCCGGCGCCCATCAGGCCGTACAGGCTCACGATCTCACCGGCGCGGACCTGCAGGCTGAGGTTGTCCACCGCCATCCGGCCGGGGTTGTTCGGGTCCGCCACGGTGAGCCCGTCGACCGACAGCAACGGCTCGCCGAGCGGGGCGCCGATCTCGGGATAGAGGTCCTCGGGCCGGCGACCCACCATGGTGGACACCACCCAGTCGAGGTCGACGGCGCCGGCGGCCGCCGTGGCGACCATGAGCCCGTCGCGCAGCACCACCACGTCGTCGGCGATCTCGAGCGCCTCCTCCAGGTGGTGGGAGACGTAGACGATGGCGACCCCGGCCGCGGTGAGCTCCCGGATCACCTGGAAGAGCACCTCGACCTCGGCCGCGCTGAGCGCGGAGGTGGGCTCATCCATGATCAGTACGCGGGCGTTCAGGGACAGCGCCCGGGCGATCTCGACGATCTGCTGCTGGCCCAGGCGCAGGTCGCCGACGAGGGTGCCGGGATCGATCGGCTCCTCCAGCCGGGCGAGCAGCCGGGCGGCCGCGGCGCGCTGGCCCTTCGCGTCCAGAAAACCGCGCCGCGTGGTGCGTTCCCGCCCCAGGAACAGGTTGTCCGTGACGCTCAGGTTGCCGCACAGGTTCAGTTCCTGATGGATGATCGCGATGCCGTGGGCGACCGCGTCCGGTGGCGACGAGAAGGTGACGGGTTCACCGTCGAGTTCTATCGAGCCGTGCGTGGGTGTCTCGACGCCGGCGAGAATCTTCATCAGGGTGGACTTGCCCGCGCCGTTCTCGCCGAACAGCGCGGTCACCGCTCCGGCCCGGACGGCGAAGTCGACGTTGGCCAGCGCGACCGTGCCGCCGTAGACCTTGGTGATGTCGCGACCGCGAACCACGACCGGGGTCGCCGCGCCGGTGCTCACGACCCGGCCTCGAGCCGCACGGGGGTGATCTGGATCAGCTTGGTGTTGCTTCCGTACGTGAACGCGCCGACAAAGCGGATCTTCTTGCCGGTAAGCGCGGCGGCGTCCACATTGCTCAGTACCTTCTTCTTGACCTGGTTGTTCAGCTCGCTCGACGCGTTGGCGTACTCGATCTGGTTGAGGAATTTGTCGAACGTGATCAGGCCGGTGGCGTCGCGCAGCGCGGTTCCGTTGATCGCCGGCCCGATCTGCACGACGAGCTTCACGCCGTCCGGCAGCCCGGCCACGTCCACCGGCAGCAGCGTGCCGTTCACCTGGCCGGCAACACCCGATCCCGAGGCGGCGTACGCGTACGGCGAGGTGATGCCGTCGTGATGACCGTACTTCTCGCCGGCCGCCTTGGGATCTTTGACGATCTCGCCGAGGAGGGTGCTGATGGCGACGGCGTTGTGCTCGATCGCGGGGACGACCTCGGCGTCGTATTTCTGCGCCGCGTAGTCGGCAGCGTTGAACGAGGCCTTGCCGTTCGCCGAGGCGCTGTCGGCGTCGACCACCTTCGTCGTGCCGGCGATCGCTGCCGCGAGAAGCACCAGCAGTCCCGATGTGATCAGGCGCGGTCGGCGCCGGACCCATGGGCTCGTTGCTCCGTCGGTGGGATCCATACTGTAGGCTCACCCTCTCGGTTATCCGTGGTGATCAGAGAGTTTTGGGCGCACGCCAGCCAAGCCCTGAGGGCCCAAGAAAGATGGGCGCAGAGCATCGTCCACATTGGTCTTGTGGTGCCGGCGGACTACTACATCGTCAGGCGGACGATCGTCGTGCGTCGCTCCTTTCCAGGGGGCTAGAAGCCGACACCTGCGCGCAGGACTACGTTGGCGTACGGTATGGCCTCTCCGGTCCGCACGATCGCGCGCGCGGAACCGGTCAGCCGTTTCAGGTGCTCGTGCGGCACGGTCCCCACCGGGATCCCGCCGAGGAGGCGGGTGAGGCCCGCACTCATGTCAACGTCCACAAGTTCATCGGCGACGGTCGCGGCCTCCACGACACATTCGGCCAGCAACGCCTCGACGACCGGCAGCAACGGTGGCTCGCCCCGGCGCCACAGCAGGTCGATCGGCTCGACGCCGGGCGGCACCGGCAGGCCCGCATCGGCGACGACGATCAGCTCACCGTGCCCGACCGCCGTGACAAGTTGCGACAGGCGCGGATGCCAGATTCCGTCGCTGCGCATGCTAAGCACCCTCGCCGAGGTGCGCCGCGAGAAACGAGTCGATCTCGGTCCGCGTCGGCAGGGCGGTCCGAACACCGGGCCGGGACGCGGTGATCGCGCCGGCCGCGCAGGCCCGCCGCACCGCCACCGCGAAGTTCAGGCAGCGGTGGTAGCGGGCCGACACCAGTTCACCGCAGAAGGCATCACCCGCGCCGACCGCGTCGACGGCATCGACGGGGAACGGCGGAACGATCCCCAGCATCTCCGGGGTGGCCACGAACGCGCCGTGTTCGCCCAGGGTGATCACGACATCGCCGGGCACCCGGGCCCGCAGCGACGCGGCCACTTTGGAGTGCTCGACGCCGACCAGGCCGGTGAGCCCGGCGGCCTCCGTCTCGTTCACCACCAGAACGTCCACAAGCGACAGAAGAGCGTCGAGATCGGCGTCGGCGGCCGCCGGCAGCGGGGCCGCGTTCAGCACCACCGGCACGCCGGCCTCGCGCGCCGCCTGCGCCGCCGCCAGAGCCGTGGCGACCGGGACCTCGAGCTGCAGCAGCAGGGCCGCGGCGCCGGGAAGCAGAGCCGCCATCGGAGCCACCGCCGGCGCGTCCAGGGTGGCGTTGGCGCCCCGGGACACCGTGATCATGTTTTCGCCGTCCGGCGCCACGACGATCAACGCCGTGCCCGTCGCGGCGGGCGCCCGGGTCACCAGCGACACGTCCACGCCTTCGGAGTCGAGCGCCTGCACCAGTTCCGCCCCGAGGTTGTCCTCGCCGACCGCGCCGACGAAGTACACCTGGGCGCCGCTGCGCCGGATCGCCGTGGCCTGGTTCACCCCCTTGCCGCCCGTGCCCCGCACCAGGTCTCCGCCCAGGACAGTCTCGCCGGGTTGCGGCAGGCGGCCGACTGTCACTGACAGGTCGACGTTCGCGCTGCCGACCACGACGAGATGCCCCCGCGACATCAGGAATCCTCCCGGCTCTCGTGCCGGCCCGGCTCGATCCGCTCGTCGCCGCCGGCCGGATCCGGGCAGCCACACGACCCGCGTGCCACCAGCGTGGTGGTGGCCACCACCCGGATCGGCGCGAGCTGCGGATTTTCGGCCTTGGCGACGAACCACTCCACCGCCGACCGGCCGAGCTGCTCCACCGGCTGCCGCATGGTCGACAACGCCGGCACCGTGTACGCCGATGCCTCGATGCCGTCGAAGGAACAGATGGCCAGGTCGTCGGGGACCCGGATGCCCAGCTCGGAGGCGGCCCGGAGCAGGCCGAGGGCCTGTTCGTCGCTGGTCACGAAGAGCGAATCGGGGCGGTCCTTGCGGGCCAGCAGGCGCCGGCCCGCGAGGTATCCGTCGGCCCGGCCGAACGGAACATGGATCACCTCGTCGGCGGCGGGCGGCAGGCCCGCCTCGGCCAGCGCCCGGCGCCACCCGGCGACCCGGTCCACCGACGGATGGATACCGGCCGGACCGGCCAGGCAGCCGATCCGGCGGCGGCCGTGGCCGAGCAGGTGGTTGGTCGCCTCGTACGCGCCCCGCTCGTTGTCGACCAGGATGTGACTCGCGTCGGCGACGTCGAGCTCGCGGTCGACGATCAGCCGGGGGATGGAGGTGCGGGACAGCTCCCCGATCCAGCTCGACGGGCCGCGGGCCGGCACCACGATGATGCCGTCGACCTGCCGGTCGAGCAGGGTCCGCACGTACTTGGCCTCGCGCTCGTCGCTGTCCATGGCATTGCCCAGCAGCATCGTGTACCCGTGCTGGAAGCCGACCTCTTCGATGCTGCGCGCCAGCTCCGCGAAGAACGGGTTCGAGTTGTCGGGGACGACGAGGCCGAACGTCATGGTGCGCTGCGTGCGCAGCGATCGGGCGACCGCGTTGGGCCGGTATCCGAGCTGAGCCACCGCGGCTTCGACCCGCTGCCGGGTCGCCGGCGCCACCCCGCGCGGGCCGTTGTTGAGCACGTAACTCACGACGGCCTCTGATGTGCCGGCCAGCTGTGCAACCTCGCGTCGCGTCGCCATGGCGTCCCTCAACTCGTGTTGTCAACTCCTGTTGCGAGCCATATCACTCCCCGTTTGAGGGGTTGCGCAAGGGTTGCGTTGGTAACGGAATGGCAACGTGCGGGGTGCCTGGGTGGGTCGTTGATGCTGGTCGGGGCGGCATGGGGCGGCTTGGCCGCAAGGAACACAACGGTCAAGCTGAGCCGGGCGGCAGCGGTCGCGCGTCGCTCTTGTGTCCCCGCGCTTGCCTCGTGCCGGCGGAGGGTTCCTACTGGACGGTTATTCTCGGATCGGGGGACCTGATAACGCCCTTTGTCAGGACAAAGCAGGCGAAGGGGCGCGGCTCTGAGGTCTGCACGATTGCGTACGCGGTCGCGGCGAGGGCGTAGAAGGGCGTGCGTCGAACTGCCAGCACGTCGATCGGGCGTGCCTCCGCACGGTGCAGCACCTCCGCGAACTCCCGGTGCACCTCGAACTCGGCGTAGGGGTGGTCGTCCGGAGTCATCCGGTATGCGGTCGGCTGCCCGAAATCGTCGATCGGGAACAGCTCGCAGATCGCCGCCGCGGCCTGGGTCGTGCCCACCCCCGACAACGCGTGCACTCTTGGGTTGCGTGCGAGCGCTGGGTAGTTTCGGTCGACAATTGCCAGCTGGTCGCCGTGACCCATCGCAGCCAGCGAGTAGAGCAACTCGGGCGTGATGATCGCGGGGATGGACTTCAGCATCTCCCCGGCCACCCTCCTTCGACGGCGGGCACGAGTAGGTCGTCGCGTGCTCCGGAGCCGGGCCGGCTGGTCGTCGCGGTCGATCTACTCGAGTTGAGCATTGCCGTACCCTAGATCCACCGACGACGCCATGTCCAGATGGCCTGCGCGCCAGGCTGCACTGCCCGGCGGCCGCTGAACAGCGGAGACGTCAGCGACGCGAGCCCATGCCGCGGATGGCTCCGACCAGGCAGCCTCCGCACGGGGGATCACGGCGCCCGGATGCTGAGGTGTCGGTGGCCTTGGGTGGCGTGTGGTTGGCGGGTGTGGGTGGCCTTGCGGGGCGTGTGGTTGGCGGGGTGTCGGTGACTTCGCGCGGCGTCCGGCTGGCGACGTGTCGGGGAGCGAGCAGCGTCGCCACCGCAGGCGGGCTTTCGGCCACCACAGGCAGCAAAGTCCGCAAGCGCTCGCGTGGTCGGCCGCGGAGCGGCTCGTCGGTTGGAGCCGCCCGGCACGGCGCGCGGCGTCAGCCTAGAGCGCCAGGCGGGCCCGGATATCGCCGAGGCCGCGGGCGATCAACAACTCGCCGCCCTCGGCCAGCCGATCCCAGCCGTTGGCTGCCGTGCTCCACTTACGCCACAGCCGGTCGTCGGTCGGCACGGTGAGCCGGGCCGCCTGGCCCGCCGCCACCTCGACGGCGGCCCAGCCGACGAGCCGGATCGGCTGGTCGGCGTCGGCGGGCTGGAAGTAGACCTGGACCACCTCGCGGCTGGCCCGCTCGCCCGTGTTGGTCACGGTCACCGCGACGGCCACCGGCCCGTCCGGCACGACCGCGATGTCGCTGTAGTCCCAGGTGCTGTAGCCGAGGCCGTGGCCCAGCCAGAACGCCGGCTCCGGCGCACGGCCCGCGTAGTGACCGCGGTAGCCGATGTAGGTGCCCTCGGTGTATTCGAGCCGGCCGTCGGTCGGGGTGACCGACCAGGCCGGCGCGGCCGCGTCGTCGACCGGGAACGTGGTGACCAGCCGGCCCGCCGGCTCGATGTCGCCGAGCAGCGCGGCCGCCACGGCGTGCCCGCCCTCCTGGCCGGGCAGGCCCGCCCAGAGCACGGCGTCCACCCGCGACAGCCACGGCATCGCGATCGGGGTGGCCGCGTTGACCACGACCACCGTCCGGTGCGCCGCGCCCGCGACCGCTTCGACCAGCGCGTCCTGCGCGCCGGGCAGGTGGATCGTGGTCTTGTCGACCGACTCGGTCTCCTGCTCCTCGGTCAGGCCGACCACGACCACCGCGAGGTCGGCGGCGGCCGCGGCCCGGACGGCGTCGTCGATCGCGTCCACGGCCGGTCGGGGCGCCGGGTGCGCGATCAGGCCGAGCAGGCCGAAGCCGCTGAGCAGCGCGCCGGCCGGCCCGTCGCCGGCGACCAGATCCACGGTCGCCTCGAGCAGCTCGCCCTCGGCCACCTCGAGCACGTCGACCCTCGTCGGCGGGGCCAGGATCTCCTCACCCATGTTCGTGCCCGAGACCCTCATCGCGTACGAGAAAGTGGTGTCGCCGACGGTGACCCGCCAGTTGCCGACGCCGAGTGCACCCAGCTCGACCTGCCCGGAACCGGTGATCCGGCCGTGCAACCAGGCCGTGGCGACCGTGCCGGGGAAATCGTCGTCCATGCCGACCATCGTGGTGGCGTTCGCGGCGTGCCGAACCTCGAGCACGTTGCCGTCGGCGTCGAAGAGGGTGGCCCGGATGCCCGGCTCGCCGGTCTGCGGGTCGACCAGGAAGCCGCCGCGGGCCGGGACCGGGCGGGTGCGCACCTCGACGCCGTCCACCGTGGTGACGCCGTCGCCGAGCAGGGCGGCCAGGCCCTCCTCGATGCTCACCTGGTAGGGCGGGTTGACCTGCGCCGAGCCGCCGCCCATGTCGATGGTCTGCAGCGCGTGCCGGCCGATCAGGGCGACGGTCTGCACCCGGTTCAGCGGCAGTGTCCGGTCGTCGTTCTTCAGCACCGTGATACCGCGCGCGGCGAGCCGCTTGAGCTGCTCCTTGCGGGCCGGGGCGGCCGGGGTCGGCAGGTCGGCCGGGTAGTCGCGGGGCCGGCCCAGCGCGCCCGTGTGGTCGGCCAGCACCAGCAGCCGGCGGACGTGGTCGTCGATCACGGCCTCGTCCACCTCGCCGGAGCGGACCGCCTCGACCAGCGCGTCGCCCCACGGGCCGCCCGGGCCGGGCATCACCAGATCGAGCCCGCCGTTCGCGGCCGGGCCGGCGGTCTTGGTGGCGAACCAGTCGGACATGATCAGGCCGGGGTAGCCCCACTCGCCCTTGACCACCTGGTTGTTCACGTGGTCCTGCTCGGTGGCGGCGGCGCCGTTGACGTCGTTGTAGGCCGCCATGATCGACCAGGCGTCGCCGTCGGTCACGGCGATCTCGAACGGCAGCAGGTACAGCTCGCGCAGCGTGGCCTCGTCGACGACGCTGTTCACGGTGTTGCGGTCGGTCTCGGACTCGTTCGCGACCAGGTGTTTGAGGCAGGCGCCGACCCCGCTGTCCTGCATGCCGCGGACATAGGCGGCGGCCAGCTTTCCGGTCAACAGCGGATCCTCCGAGTACGCCTCGAAGAGCCGGCCGCCGAGCACGGTGCGGTGCAGGTTGATGGTCGGGCCGAGCACCACGTGGATCTGCTGCGCCATCGCCTCCTCGGCGAGCAGCCGGCCGACCTCGTACGCGGTGTCCTCGCTCCAGGCCGAGGCGAGCAGGGTCGCGTTGGGGAACAGCGCCACGGTCCGGCCGCCGTTGAACTTCAGCCCGCGCACGCCGGTGGGGCCGTCGGAGAGGCGCAACTCGCCCAGGCCGATCGACGGCTCCGGGGCGAGGGTGAACGCGGTCGCCCCGGTCAGCAACCCGACCTTGGTGGACAGGTCCAGGGATTTGATCAGGACTTCGTAGTCGGTCATCGGGGACCTTCCTCGCCGCCGGGAGCTTACACGTGTAACTTGCGCGTGTCAGTAAGGTAAACCCCGGGGAGCCACGATCGCAAGGCCGCGACCGAAGGGACAATGAGCTCATGTCGGACGCCAAGCTGCGCCGGGTGACCAGCGCGGACGTGGCCCGCGAGGCCAGCGTCTCCCGCGCCACGGTCAGCTATGTCCTCAACAACACCCCGCACCAGACCATCCCGGCGGAGACCCGCCGCCGGGTGCTGGACGCCGCCGCCCGGCTCGACTACGCGCCGTCGGCGGCCGCCCGCACCCTGCGCAGCGGCCGCTCCGACGTGGTGCTCTGCCTGCTGCCCGACTGGCCGGTCGGCCAGGAGGTCGGCACCATGCTGAGCCACCTCTCCGCGGCCCTGGCCCGCTATGGCATGACCTTCGTCGCGCACCCGTCCACCCGCGCGGACCGGCCGGTCGCCGAGATCTGGAAGGCCATCACCCCGGCGGCCGTGCTGGCGTTCGAGGAGATCAGCGACGACGAGATCACCGCGATGCGGGCGGCCGGGGTGGCCCCGCTGGTCGCCCTGCTCGGCCGCTCCCGGCAGCGCCGGCGCGAGCTGGAGCTGCCCCAGCAACGGGTCGGCCGGCTGCAGGCGGAGCACCTGGCGGCGGCGGGCCACCGCAGGCTGGGCTATGCGTATCCGGACGATCCGCGGGTGGCGATCTTCGCCGACCCCCGGCTGGACGGGGTCCGCTCGGCGTGTGCCGAGCTGGGCCTCGAGCCACCGGACGTACGGACGGTGCCGCTCGAGCCGGCCGCGGCCGCCGTCGCGGGCTGGCACGCGGGCTCGGTCACCGGGATCTGCGCGTACAACGACGAGGTCGCCTTGGCGGTACTGGCCGGCATGCGGCGGCACGGGTTGACCGCCCCGGCGGATCTCGCGGTGATCGGTGTGGACGACATCCCACCGGCGCGGCTGGCGTCGCCGGCGCTGAGCACCGTGGCAACGGACCAGAGCATCGTCGCCGAGCACTTGGCGGACACGATCGTGAACGTGATGGCGGGCAAACCCGGCCCGGCCGGCCCGGACCCGGCAATGGCCCAGGTAATCAGCCGCGAGTCGACCTGACGTCGCAGGTTGCGGGTCTGGTCTGTGATCCGGTGGTGGTCGGGGTGGCCGGCTGTGGGTTGGGCTGGTGTCGCGGGTTGCGGGTTTGGGTCTCTGGCCTGGTGGCGGCCGGGGTGTTCGGTGTGGGTTGGGTTGGTGTTGCGGGTTGCGGGTTTGGTCACTAGTAGGGCAGCCGTACTTCGTGACCTGATCATGTGAGTCGGGCTTGGTGGTGATGCCAGCGGGCACGTGCTTGGTGCCGGCGGCGCCATCCGGACCAGTGCAGGTGATGCATGATCGACTGCCAGGCCCGGGTCGCGAGGTTGAACAGCCGTTTGATCTCGGCGACGGTCAGCGGGATCAGCCCGATGTCGGCGGGTGGCGGTTCGGTTCGGCTGGTCGGCGTGTGTGGCGTGGTGGTGTGGGTGTCGGCGCAGGTGATCGCGCAGACGGCGAGGGCGGCCATGACCAGCACGAGGTGCCGCAGGATCGGGGTGTGCAGGCGGTCTGGAAGTGGTCGTAGCCGAACTGGTCCTTGCCGAGTTGGTGATCTTCCTCGATGGTCCAGCGGCGCCCGGTCACCGCGGTCAACACCCGCAGCGTCGCGGGGACGCCGGCTGGTACCCAGCAGTAGAAGAAGGCCAGCTCGGCGGGTTTACGCAGGCTGCGGCGGATCAGCAGGAAGTGCCGATCACTGGCGGTGGCCAGCCACGCCCACTGGTAGCGGCGGTCGCCTTTGGAACCCGGACCGCAGGACGCGACCTGCCAGCCGCCGGTCGCGGCGAGCTTGACCGCGGCATCGGCCCGCAGTTTCAGCCCGGACGGCAGACGGACCCGAAACGAGCACGGCACGCCCAGGCTGTAGCCGATCCCACGCTGCTCGCAGGCCTCGCGTAGGGCACGGTCACGGCCGTAGACCGCGTCGCCGGTGCACCAGTCCACCCGCACCCCGGCGGTGACGGCGTCGACCAGCAGGTCGGCGCCCAACTGCGGCTTGGTCCGAAACTCCAGATCGTCCGGAATACCCATCGCCCGGCGGACCTGCGGGTCGTCGATCTGCTCGACCGGCACGTACAACCGGGCACCGATCAAGGCGTGGCCATGGTCGGTGCCGTAGCTCGCGTTGACCACGTTGACCGCGTTGGCGACCTTGCCCGCGCAGCCGACGTACTGCCGTTTCACCCCACAGGTCGCGATGCCGGTCTTCTCCACGCCGCTCTCGTCGAGCACCAGGATCGCCAATCCGCCACCAGCACCGGCCAGATGTTCAGCCACGAAGTCACGGACCGTGCCCATCGCGGCGAGGGTGTCCCACGAGGCGCGTTCCAGCAGCCGCTGCATCCGGTCCGGGGTCGCATCCCCGGCATACTCGGCCAGAGTCCAGCAATTCTTCCGCGGTAGATCACTGAGCAGCCCGCGCACGTACTTACCCGCCTGGACCGCCGGCTCCCGCCGCGAAAAGTGCACACTCAAGTGGCCCATCAACTCGGCGAGCTTCACCTCGACCTGCTCGGCCTCTACCATGGCCGAAGCGGCCACCTCGTGATATTTCGTTGTCCACACAACACCGGATGCTCACGCGGTGGCCGCGTTGTCTCTCGCACTCCACGTCCGGCGAGCAGCCCATCCGTAGATCAAGTCACGAAGTACGGCTGCCCTACTAGCCCGGTGGTGGCCCGGGTGATCGGCTGCAAGTCGACCTGACGCGGTCCTCAGCCTTGGCGGAGCGGAAGTCACCCTTCGGCAGTGGTAAACGGATACCGCGGCGGCGATCCGATGATTCCTGGGGCGGCGCGCATGACTTTCTGGGACATTGTCCTCCGCCAATCCGTTGTAAGCGTCACGCTGGCCGAAAATTGGCACTGCCATCGGTGATACGGGCACGTGATCTTGAGTGGTGTGCGGGATAATTTGTGGCATGGGGCAGCTTCAACTGTTTACCAGGGGCGAGCTCGCGGGAATGCGTGACCGGACCAGGGGCCGCAATTATTCTGCGAGCCGTGACGATTTCCGGCGTGCGCATGAGAGGAGTCGCGCCTGGGGTTTGCGGCGCCGCCACGCTGAGCGGTTGCGGCACCTGCGTGAGCGGCAGCCCGGCTCCTGGCCGGCGGATCTCCGAGTGCTGGGGGCTGCCGTCGATGGCAGCCCGTCGGGCATCTCAGATCAGTCGCCGCCGAGCACGCCCTCTCGGATGGTGTGGCAGCCGACGCCGGCCTGCGATCCGCAGACGAGGCCCATCAGGCAAGCCGGGCTGGCCGGCGCTGTGGAGCGGGCGGGGCCGGTTGAGCGGGCGGGGCCGGTTGAGCGGGCGGGGCCGGTCGGGCAGGA
>Ga0307512_10004761_pt1 | contig 14618 bp, 11 predicted proteins | sample 14_EM_MG_FD_200267 | JGI IMG/M metagenome (GOLD analysis project Ga0307512, IMG submission 200267) | Populus trichocarpa ectomycorrhiza microbial communities from riparian zone in the Pacific Northwest, United States - 14_EM | ecosystem: Host-associated > Plants > Roots > Unclassified | place... | reverse complement strand
CCTCTCCCCACACAAGTTCATGGGCGGCCCGCAGACGCCGGGCGTCCTGGTCGTACGCCGGGATCTGGTGCGCAATGAGGTGCCGACCGTGCCCGGCGGCGGCACGGTTGAGTTCGTCGACCAGGGAATGCACCGTTACCTCACCGACCCGGTCAAACGGGAGGAAGGCGGCACGCCGGCGATCGTCGAGTCGATCCGCGCCGGCCTGGTCTTCGCCCTCAAGCAGTCCGTCGGCGCCACCCTGATCCGCGGCAACGAGGACGAGTTGCGCCGGCACGCCGGGGACCGCTGGCGGGCCAACCCGGCCATCGAGATACTCGGCGACGGCGACTCCCCGCGGCTGCCCATCGTGTCGTTCCGGATCCGGCACGAAGGTCGCCATCTGCACCACAATTTCGTCGCCGCGGTGCTCAACGACGTCTTCGGCATCCAGGCGCGGGGCGGCTGCTCGTGCGCCGGGCCGTACGGTCATCATCTGCTCGGCATCGACCCGGCGCGCTCGGAGGTCTTCAAGAGCCTGATCATCGCGGGTTACGAGGGGATCAAGCCGGGCTGGACCAGGATGAGTTTCAACTACTTCATTTCCGACGCGGTCGCGGACTACCTGGTCGAGGCGGTGGATCTCACCGCGCAATTCGGGTATCGGCTGCTCGGTGACTACCGTTTCGACCCCCGCAGCGGCATCTGGCGGCATCGCGCCGAGCCCGAGCCGGCGACCCCGTTGCTGGCCGGGTTGTCGTTCGGGGATCTGGCGGCCAGCGCCGTGCCCGGTCGCCGGGCCGTGCCCGAGGAAAGCCTCGCCGGTCATCTTGCGGACGCGCGCGAGCTCTTCGGCTCCCGGCCGGCGCAGGTGGTGGAGGCGCCTTCCGGCCTGCCCGCCGAGTTCGAAAACAACCGCTGGTTCGCGCTGCCCGCCGCCTGTCTCTGCTGAGCCAGGCACGGCCTGGCCCGGCGGCTCGCCGGGCGCGGTCCAGCTCAGCAACTCGCCGGGCGCGGTCCAGCCCAGCAGCTCGCCGAGCGCCGCCTAGCTCAGCAGCTCGCCGAGCGCTGAGGCGAAGACCTCGTGGTGCCGGGCCACGTCGTCGGCGGTGGTCTGCGGGCACATCAGGGCCATATTGTGGAACGGGGTCAGCAGGATTCCGCGGTTGAGCAGATACAGGTGCAGGAAGTCTTCCAGCCCGGGATCGGCGCAGGCGGCCGACGCTGTGCCGGTCCGCGGTGCCGGGTCGGCGAAGCGGTACTCCACGCGCGCGCCGACCTGGGCGACCGACCAGGCCAGCGCGTACTCGTCAATGATCTTCCGGACGCCGTCCGCGAACCCGGTCGCGACCTCGATCATGCCGGCGAACGCGGAATCCGTGAGCACCTCGTGCAGGGTTGCCCGGGCGGCGGCCATCGACACCGGGTTGCCGGCGAGCGTGCCGCCGACCCCGCCCATGTCGACCAGATCGAGGTCGGCCCGGCCGGTCAGCGTCCCCGCGAGCTCGGCGGACAGCCCGTATGCGCCGATCGGGATGCCGCCGCCGATGGCCTTGCCGATGGTGACCACGTCGGGGGTCAGGCCCCAGGCGGCGGTCGCCCCGCCCGGCCCGGCCGAGAAGGTGTGCGTCTCGTCGTTGACGAGGTAGGTGCCGTGCCGCCGGGTCAGCGCCCGGACCCCGTCGAGGTAGCCGGGCTCGGGCAGGACGATGCCGATGTTGGTCAGCGCCGGCTCCATCAGGACCGCGGCGACATCGCCGTGCGCCAGTTCCCGCTCCAGCGCGTCGAGGTCGTTGAACTCGGCGACCCGGCTGGTCACGGTGACGTCGCAGGGCGCGCCGACGTTGCCCTCGCGGCTGCGGCCAAGCCCGTCCGGCCCGACGACGATCAGCGACTCGTCGACGGAGCCGTGGTAGCAGTAGCTGTTGACCAGGATGCGCGGCCGGCCGGTCACCGCGCGCAGCAGCCGGATCGCCCAGCGGTTCGCGTCGGTCGCGGTGAGCGCGAAACTCCAGAACGGCAGGCCGAACCGGCGGCTCAGCTCCGCGCCGACCACCGCCGCGTCCTCGGTGGGCAGCATCATGCTGGCCCCGCCCAGCTCGGCCAGCCGCCGGGTGACCGCGGCGACGACCGGCGCGGGGGAGTGCCCGGCCATCGCGGCGGTGTCGCCGAGGCTGAAGTCGACGTAGTCATGCCCGTCGATGTCGGTGATCCGGGCGCCGCGGGCCCGCTCGGCATACACCGGATAGCCGGCCGCGTTCTTGTTCATCCAGGTCATCGGCGTTCCGCCGAAAAGATGATCACTTCGGGCGTACGCGGCGGCCGACCGCGGGTGTCGGTCGGCGAACGCGGCCCGTTCCCGCTCGGTCAGCAGCCGAATCCGGCCGCGGTCGATGACGCTATCGGCTCCGGAATCCGTCGGCATAGCGCGACGGTACCAACGAACCGCGCGATCGCTACGGCACCGCGCGACTGATTCCATCGCTCCCGGCGGAACTTTCCGCAGGACTAGGCAAGGGCGGACAGCGCGCGCCCGGCTAGACCGAGCCCGACCAGGATGATCAGCGCCGCCGTGGCCTGCGGTGCCAGTGCCCGCCACCGCGCGACGAACCGCAGACGGCCCTCGAGCCGGTTGCGCAACCGGACGAGGAGCAGGCCAGCGGCGGTCAGCGTCGCGGCCATGCCCAGGCCGTAGGCGAGGACCAGGAGGACCCCGAACACGGTACGCCCAAGCGCCACCGCACCCAGCAGGACGATCAGCGCCGAGGGGCTGGGCACAAGCCCACCGGCGATCCCTATGCCGGCGATGCCCCACTTCCCCGGCCCATGATCGTGCCCCTGCCCGGGCCCATGCGTATGCCCATGACCCAGCCCATGACTATGCCGATGTCCCGGCTCGTGCGTGTGCCGATGTCCCGGCTCGTGCGTGTGCCGATGTCCCGGCTCGTGCGTGTGCCCATGTCCCGGCTCGTGCCTGTGCCGCACCAGGCGACGCCGGCGGATCGCCGATCCCAGTGCCCCCACGCCGACCGCGGCAACCAGCGCCCCACTCACCAACCCCAGCCACCCCAGCACGGCCTCCCCGGCCACCCCCGCGACCGTCGTCAGCACCAACCCGAGCGCCAGCACCCCACCGGTATGCGTCAGTGTCACGGTCGCACCCACCGCCACCGCATCCCGGGTCCGTCCCCGGCTTCCAGCCAGATAGGCGGCCATCACCGTCTTGCCGTGCCCCGGCAACGCCGCGTGGGCCGCACCCAACACCAGGGCCAGCAACACCGCCAACAATCCCACGAGCGGGGTGAGCCGCTGCCCGCCAACCACGTTGTCCAGCCAACGTTCGGCCCCGGCCAGCGGCCCGGTCAGCCCCAGCGGGCGCACCCCAGACGCCGCCACCACAGACCCGGAGACCGGCGCGGAGCCGTCGCCCGGAGCCGCGGTGAAGCGGGCCGAGCGCACGTCCGACGGCGACGCGAGCAGATCCTTCGGGTAGTTACGCAACTCGCCGCTGACGCTTGTGGTCGGCAAGGACGACCCGCTGAGCCGAACCCCCGAGCCCGCCGCCACGAGCTCGCGCCAGCCGATCCGGTCGTCGCGGAACCGATTGGTCACCGAGATCGCGGCGGACCGCCCGATCGTTGCCGGCGCGGACAGCCGGCATTCCAGGCGACTGGTTCGTAGCCCGCCGGCGCCGCTGGCAAACGTCAGGGAGGATCCCGCGACTGTCCATCGTAGAGCGATTCCGTTCACCGTGACGATAAGCGCGTCGGCCGCCTCGGTGCAGGACGCCGGTGGGTCCTGCAGGGTCGGCAGCTCCGCGACATCCGCCACCGCCAAGGCGTCGATCCGGTCGGGAGACACGGTCAGCCCGGCGTACCGGTTGACGGAAAAATTGCCCAGCGGGTGCGCCGCCGCCGGGGCGGTCGGCAGCAGGACGAAGCCGATCGCGGCGAACGCGGCTACGACGAGAAGACGCCTCACGGCCGTGCCTCCAATGCGGACAGTGCGCGGGTGGCCGTCGGGCCGTCGGTCGGGGAGAAGTGTGGATTGAGCGTCTGCACCCGTTCCAGCCCGGCGCGCGCGCCGGCCCGGTCGCCGAGGCTCAGCGACACCATCGCGAGGTGGAAGGCGTAGGCGGCGTTGCGCGGGCCCAGGGCAACGGCCTTGCCCGCGTACGGGAGGGCCTCGGCGTCGCGGCCGGCGGCGTGCAGTGCCCGGCCCAGCACGTCGGCGACGTCGGCGAACGGGCGCCGGTGCCATTCGGATCGCGCGGCCGCCACGGCTGCGGGTGCATCGCCCTCAGCGAGGGCCAGCAGCGCGCTTGTCAGGTCGTCGCGGCCACCGTTGGCCAGGAAGATCCGGTGCGCCGCGTCGGCCAGCCGCAGCTGCCGGTCGGCTTCGTCCACCCGGCCGCCCAGGCGCAAGAATTCGGCGTACTCCATCAGGGTGTCGGGGGTTGGGGTGCGGGCCGCGACCGCCGCGGCATCGCTGATCGCCGCGTCGATCCGGCCGGATGCGGCGGCGACGCGGGCCCGCCCGCGGAGCAGCGGCTGGTATCGCGGGTCGGCGGCGAGGCCGGCGGTGTATTGGGCGGACGCGCCGTCGAGGTCGCCGCCGAACCAGGCCAGGTCGCCGAGTTGGGTGCGGCAGAAGGCGATGTCGGCGGGGTCGACGGCTGCGTCCAGCGCGTGCCGCATCAGATCGGCTGCCTCGGCGAGCCGCCCGTGCTGTTCCAGGTCGTAGGAGGCGCGGGCGTACGCGGCGAGACCCGGGTGCAGATCGAGCATCCGCTGGACGGCGGCCGTGGCGGCCGGCGCGTCCCCGAGTTGCGTCGCGGCGTCGGCCAGCACCCCGTACGCGTCGGCGTCGTAGGGGTTGCCGCGCAGCGCGTCCGTGGCGAGCTTTCGGGCGGCGGCGAAGTCGTGCCGGGCGTTGGCCAGCGCGCCGAGGCCGACCAGCGCGGTGGGGTTGTCCGTTGCGCGGACCTTCAGCGAGCGGCGTAGCGCGCCCTCCGCCTTCGGGTAGAGGCTCGGGTCGGCGCTCACCCGGGCCTGCTCGACGTAGGCAAGCCCGAGCCCGGCCCAGGTCTGATAGTCGCCCGGCAGGGTCCGCAGGCGGGCCTGGGCGCGGGAAACGGTCTCGGCGAGGCGATCGGTGGGCGTCTGGACGGCCACTGTGGACGGTTCCGGGCCGGGAGCCTCGCGTAGACCGAAGACGGCGCCTGTCGCGAGCAAAACGAGGGCGGCGGCGGACACTGTCACGACCGTCCGAAGAGGATGACGCATGGGGGCTTCCCTTCCGAACGGGCGCGCCCGTACTGGGCGCGCCCGCTACCGGTCTCGGTCAGAACTTGATGGTGTCGCCGTTGTAGGGGATGGCCGCCGGCATCCGCCGCCGGCGCCGCAGCAGCCACCACACCGTCAGCATGGTGAGCAGGGCGACGGCGCCGAGGCCGCCGGCCAGCAACGCCGAGGAGTTCCCCAGGCTGCTGTTGGCCGAAGCGGGGGACAGCGCCGGTGCGGGCGTGTCGCTGGGCGTGGCCGTGTCGCTCGGTGTGGCGGTGTCGCTGGGTGTGGCCGGGTCGCTCGGCGTGATCGCGGCGCCGGCGTTGGCCATGCCCCGGCCGCCGTTGACCGCACCCTGGTTGGGCAGCGCGACGTACGGGAAGGCGCCGGTGAAGTTGTTGTCGTTGGTGTCGACCTTGTCGCCGGCGGCGAGCGCCTGAACCAGTTTGCCGCTCTGCGCGGCCCCCTCGACAGCTTGCACGGAGATGTCCACGACGTCGTCGGTCAGCCGCCGCCCGTTCGGGAAGCCCTGCAGGTCGCCGCCGAGCACGCCGAGCCGGTTGGGTGTGGCCGCGACGGGCACGCCCAGGTTCAGCCGCAGCATCTCCGAGGGCCGGAACCGGTTCGCGTTGACGTCCTTGTTGTTCAGCTGAGAATTCAGGTCGGCCTTGATCGGCCCGCCGGCCTTGGTGGTGATGCCGGTCAGGAAGATCTCGACCAGGTCGTTGCGCGGAGTGGCCGGGGCGGGCACGCCGTAGATGCCCTCGATCAGCTTGGGCAGCTCGGGGTTGGTCACCCGCTTGACGACGGCGGGAATGCCGGCGTCCTTATCCGGCGAGATCGAGTTGAACGCGTCCTTCAGCCCGGCCGGCACGACCACCTCGTTGACCAGGGGGTTGCCGAGGCGGGAGACCTGCACGCGGTCGTTGCCGAGTTGCGGGTTGCTTTGCCCGGTGACCCGGTACCGGTTGCGCTCGGTCGTGGTCCAGACGCCGATGACCGGGTTGCGCTTCGCGTCGCCACCCAGCGCAACGTCCTTGAACGGCACCTGCAGCGCCAGGGTGTTCACGTTGTACCCGGCCAGCGTGTCCTGCCCGGTCTCGCTCAGGTCGCCGCCGTAGAGCAGGTCGAAGACCCGCAGGTCGAGGAAGAACGGGTCATCGGCCTGACCGGCGAACAGCTTCCAGCCGCCCGGCAACTGGACGGTGGCCTGGTCCCGCAGCTTCTGGTAGTCGGGCATCGACGCCGCGCCGATCCGCGACGGCGCGACGGGGGCGTCGCTGATCCGGGTCTTGAACGGGGCGCCGTTGAACGACGACTCCAGCGTGTAGGTCTGCTTGAACAGCAGGTTCTCGTCGTCGAAGGAGGTGACCGGGCCGTTGTTGTAGAGGAACGTGTTGGTGCCCCGCTTGTCGACGTTCTTGAAGGTCCAGCGGAACACGGCGTCCGCCTTGGCGTCGCCGTCGCTGTCGACGTTGATGTTGTAGGCGGCGTCGGTGGCGAATGGGTAGAAGTTCGGCCCGCCGTTCGGCTCCTCGAACGGGATCCAGTTCGCGATGAGGTTCACGTAGCCGGGCCGGTCGGGGCTGACAAATGCGTACAGGTCGGTGTTGTCGGCCGCCGGGTCGCTGGCGATCAGCGGCGCCTCCCGGTGGCTCGACGCCACCGAGGCCGCGGGGCCCAGCCCGGCGAGAGACCCGACGAGCACGGTGGCGGCGGCGACCGCCGCCACGGCCCTGCGCCGTCGGTTCGGTTGAATGGTCATCTCTGTCCTCCCGATGGGTTCGTCCGGGAGGGCTTCGGACCAACCGGTGCCGAGGCTCGGTGTCAGTCGGCTTCTTGTCAGCGGGCCATCCGGGGCGGCTTCGGCTCCGAATGCCCGGTCCATATCGACGCTTGTATCTGATCTTGCCGACACCGGAGACTTTTGTTCGCGGACAGCCTGATCAGCTTGGTAGCATGCCGCCGTTCACGGCCAACGCTCGGCCGCGTATGACGCCGCACGTACGGAGGTTCGGGTGACTGACAATCGGATCAATCGCGTCAAGGTGATGCTCGGCGGGCCCGCCGACGGCGCTACCACGGAGCACGCCCTGGTCACGCCGAGTCCCGTGGTTCCGAACCAGGCGCTGCAGGTGCTGACCATGGCCCAGCGCACGGCCGAGGAGCACGTACAGACCGCGCGGGCGCAGGCGGACAAGATTCGCACGGAGGCCCTGGCGGCGGCCGAGCAGACGGCGCGCGAAGCGGAACAACACGCCCACAACGTCCGGCGCGAGGCGGACAAGGTGCTCTACGAGGCGAAGGCGGCCGCGGAGCAGGCAGCCCGGGAGGCGCAGGCCCGGGCCGAGGCGGGCCAGCGCACAGCCGAAAAGATCGAGTCGGACGGCCGGGCCCGGGCCGATTCGATCGCGGCCGTGGCCCAGGCCAAGGCCGACGAGCTGGCGCAGCAGGCCCAGCGGCGCTACGACGACGTCGTCGGCAGCCTCGGTGCGAAGCGGACGGCGTTGCAGGAGCAGATCGAGGCGCTGGAGCAGTTCGACCGCGAGTACCGGGCCCGGCTCACCACGTTCATGCAGGGCCAGCTCCGCGCCCTCTGGGTCGACCAGCCGCAGGTGACCGGCGAGCTTGACCACCACGGCTCACACTCGGCGGACCAGCCGGCGCCCCCGCAGATCGAGCGCAAGGAGCTCGTCGCGTCGATCCCGGCCCAGCGCACCAGCCCGGAACAGGCGGCCGACCCGGCGCCGGAGGCCGCGGAGGACACCGAGCGGTGACGATCACGCGTCCGGGGCGGCGTAGACACGTTCGCCCCGGACGTAGGTGAGCGCGACCCGGGTGTCGCCGATCGCCGCGGCCGGCCCGGCGAACGGGTCCCGGTCGAGCACCACGAGATCCGCCTGATAGCCGGCCCGCAGGGCACCGGTGTCATCCCGGTGATTAGCAAAGGCCGAGCCCATCGTGTACGCCTCCAGCGCGGCGCCGAGGCTCAGCGCCTGCTCGGGCAGGAAGGCCGGCCCGCCGCCGAGGTGTGCCCGGTTGACGGCGACGTGGATGCCCAGCAGCGGGTCCGGGCTGCTGACCGGCCAGTCGCTGCCGGCGGCGATCGTCGCGCCACAGCGGTGCAGATCGCCGAACGGATACTGCCGGGCGGCCAAAGCCGGCTCAAGGAACGGAATGGTCAGCTCGTCCATCTGCGGTTCGTGCACGGCCCAGAGCGGCTGGATGTTCGCGGTGGCACCAAGCCGGCCGAAGCGGGCAACGTCGTCGGGGTGGACGACCTGCAGATGGGCTAGCTGCGGGCGGGTGTCGCGGGGCCCGTTCGCGGCGCGAGCGGCGGCGATCGCATCGAGCGCGTCCCGCACGGCCCGGTCGCCAAGCGCATGGAAATGGGTCTGAAAGCCCAGAGCGTCAAGCGCCGTGACATAACCCGGCAGCGCGGCCGGATCGATGAAGGACAGCCCGCTGTTGGCGGTGGCATGGCCATGCCCATCGCGGTACGGGGCGGTCATCGCCGCGGTGAAATTCTCCGCGATGCCGTCGAGCATGAGTTTGACGGTGCCGCAGCGCAGCCGGCCGACGGTGAGCCGGGCCCGCTTCTCCGCCAGCCCGGATATCTGGGCGGCGTCGAGATTCCGGTCCCACCACAGGGCGCCGACGACCTCGGAGATCAGGGAACCGTCGGTGGCCGCCGCGAGATAGGCGTCGGAGCAATCCAGATATCCGTTGGTCCCACACAACAGGGCGTCCTGCCACGCTGTCACGCCGAACGAGTGCAGCAGCCGCTGCGCGCGCAGCAGCCCGGCGAGCCGCTCGGCGGGCGTGGCCGACGGCAGCACGGCGGACACCAGCGACATGGCACCCTCCTGCAGGGCGCCGGCCGGGGTGCCGTCGGCTTCGCGCTCGATCCGGCCGTCCGGCGGGTCCGGGGTGCCGGCGGTGATGCCCGCGAGGGCCAGCGCCCGGCTGCTCACCCAGGCCGCGTGGTGGTCGCGATTGAGCAGAAACACCGGCCGGTCGCCGACGACCTCGTCGAGCAGGCCGCGGGCCGGCACGCCGCCGGGAAAACTCTCCATCGACCAGCCGCCACCGACGATCCACTCGGCGTCGGGCTGCGCCGCGGCGTACGCGCGGATCCGGCGCAGATACTCGGCCAGCTCCGTGGTGCCGGTCAGGTCGCACTGCCCGAGCTCGACCCCGCCCATCACCGCGTGGATGTGCGCGTCCTGGAAGCCGGGCAGCAGCAGCCGCCCGCGCAGGTCGACGACCTCGGTCGCAGGCCCGGCAAGCTCGCGCACGTCGTCGTGGCCGACGGCGAGAATCCGGCCGCCGCGCACGGCGAGCGCGTCGGCCCGACCGGCGCCGAACATGGGCCCACCCGTGAAGAGGAGGTCAGCGGGGGCACTCGACACGGCAGGGCGATCCGATCGTGGCAGGACAGGGACTCGTCCCTGCGACGATATCCGCGGATCGCCCGCGCCGCACCAACGCTCATCAGTTCGGGGTACGGCGCCTGGCTTTGCTTTTGCCGCGCCTGGCTTATGCGGCGCCCGGCTTTGGTCGCGCCTGGCTTATGCGGCGCCCGGCTTGCCGCGCCTGGCCGTTGCCGCGCCCGGCTTTGCCGCGCCCCGGCCTTCGCCGTGCTCGGTCAGGGCGGATAGAGTCCGGTGGGTGCGAGGGCCGAAACTACAAAGCGGCGACCGTGTCCGCGTCGTGTCGCCGGCCAGTTTTCCCGACGCGGAGTGGGCCGGGCAGGTCATGCAAACACTCGCCGGTTGGGGGCTACGGCCCGAGCTCGGCAAGCACGCCCTCGACCAGCGCGGCTTCATGGCAGGCTCCGACGAGGACCGGCTCGCCGACCTCAACGACGCCCTGCGCGACCCCGGCGTGCGGGCGATTGTCGCGGCCACGGGCGGCGCGGGTACGTACCGGATAGTGGATGGCCTGGACCTGGCCGCGGTGCGCGCCGACCCGAAGCCCATCGTGGGTTTCAGCGACATATCAAATCTGCATCTCGCCCTCTGGGCGGCGACCGGCCTGGCCGGCGTGCACGGCTGCGTGGGCACCGGCGGCCGCACCGACGAGTCGTGCCGGCGGCTGCTCTTCGAGACCGAGCCGATCACCCTGTCTGCCGAGCCCTCCGAACTGACCATCCCGGGCCGCGCAACGGGGACACTCGTGGGTGGCTGCGCCGGCGCGGTAAGCAACTTCCTTGGCGCCGGCCTGCCCCGTCTCGACGGCGCGATCCTCTGCCTCGAAGGTCCACAGAACCCGCATTTCGACCGCATGCTCTGGGGCATGCTCCGGGCCGGCCTGCTCGACGGGATCCGCGGCTTCGCGATCGGCGACCTCACCGGGCTGGATCCCAGCGTCGCCGAGCCCGGCCCCGACCAGGCGATGACCGTCATCCGCGAGCGGTTGGGCGGCCTGGGCGTGCCCATCCTCGCCGGGCTGCCCTTCGGGCATCGCGAGGACCAGGTCTGCCTTCCGCTGGGCGTCGAGGCAAAACTTGACGCGTACGCGGGCTCGCTGACCGCCGACCCGGCGGTGTGCTGATGAACGCCGTACAGCTCAACGAGGCCCTGCGTGACCCGACGCTCCAAGCGATCGCGCTGGACGGCGACCACCGTACGCTCGAAGGCCTCGACCTCGACGCCGTGCGAGCCAACCCCAAGCCGATCGTCGGCACCGGCGGCACCACCTTCGTCCACATGGAACTGTGGCGCGAATGCGGCCTGGTCGGCTACCACGGTGCCGGAGAGATCCGGCCCGGCCGGCTCCAGCTCACCGGCGAGACCGCGGTGCCCGGCCGGGCCGAAGGGGTCCTGCTCGGTGGCAGCCTCGGCCCGCTGCGGGCGATGGTTGGCGCGGGCCTGCCCTCCTTCGACGGCGCAATCCTGCTGCTCACCGGCGAGCGAACCCAAGGCCTGGGCCAAGTCGACCGGCAACTCACCCACCTGATCCGCGCGGGCGCCCTCAACGGAGTCCGCGGGGTGGCGGTGGGCCACTTCGCGGGCTTCGACGGCGTCGTCGACCGCGGCTGGAGCCTGGACGACGTACTCACCGACCACCTGAACACCCTCGACGTGCCGGTACTGGGCAACCTACCGATCGGCCCCGGAAGGCCACCGGTCCCCATCGGCGTGCACGCCATCCTCGACGCAACAGAGGCCGTACTGTCGGTCGGCTGAACCAGCAGTCTTTGGCAGCGGCGCCCACTCATTATCATCGCTGGATGATTGCTGGAGTGATCGTCCCGGGACGCGCCTACGGACCGCAAGCGCCTCTGCTCGACCTTGCCGGCGAGGCGCTCGCCGACCGCGACGCAGCCGTGGAAACCATCAATTGGACCGTTCCGGAAGGCCTCCTGGATATCGGACCGGAGCCATTCGTCCGGGCGCACGTCTCGGCGGCGCTGCACCGGCTCGCCAGCACGGCGCCAGCCGCACAGCCGGTCATCATCGCCAAGTCCCTAGGCACCCATGCCGCCACGCTCGCGGCCGAACGGGAACTCCCGGCGATCTGGCTGACACCGCTGCTGAATATCGACGTCCTCGCCGAGGCGATCACCCGCAACCCGGCACCGGCCCTCCTCATCGGGGGCACCCGCGACCCAAGCTGGCTGCCCGAAGTCGCCGCGGCGACGCGCAAGACGGTAGTCACCATCGACGGCGGCGATCACGGCCTACGACCGCCGGGCCCACTACGGGCGTACACGGAAGCCCTCGGCGACGTCGGAACCGCGATAGAAGAGTTCCTGTCGCAATTCTCGTAGCCGCGGCACCACAGGTATCTGGTCTCAGCCGGCAGAGCCACCGCCGACGACCTCGTAGGAGGCCCAGATGGTGCCGTCAACACCGACCTGGACATCGATTGTTCGCAGGCGAGCGGGTAGTGCGCCGGGTTCGAGCGGCGGACCATCCATGATTGACGGTGTGCCCAGCCCGCCGATCAGCGCGGGAACGGTAATGACGTGCAGTTCGTCGACGAGACCGGCCCGCAGAAGGGCGCCGTTGAGCCCTCCACCCGCCTCCGACACAAGACACTCGGCGCCGAGCAACGCGCGGATCTTCATCAGCGCAGCCCGCAGATCCACCCGACGAACACCGGCGACAAGGTAGGGGATCCGCTCTCGCCGCAAATAGGCGAGATACGGCAAAGGCGTGCTGCGACTGACGAGAACCAGCAGGCTTGTCTCCTCGTCACCCTTGTGGGTCCAGGCCACCCTGCCCCGTCCGTCCACCACGGCGAACCACTTCGGGCTCCGGCACGGCAGAAAGTCCGTCCAGAGCACCTCGGCCGGCACGCCGCTGTCCGGAAGATCTAGTGGTCCGTGGTCGTCGCCCACGAACGTGCCGCTGCCTTCCAGAATCACCGTCGGAGCGTGGCGAGACTCGATGGCGGCCGTTCGCCGCGCCAACAACTCGGCGGCGTCCGGCGGCCAGGCAGTCTTCCACCGCAGGCTCGGGCCTTCGTCGAGCAGCCGTTCCACGCGATTAGGCGCAACCCGCCCATCGGCGCTCGCAACGACCGAGACAATGACCCGCGGACGGGCGCCGCGTCGGCGAAGGGATTGGTCCGTTGTCATAGCGGAACGGTAACGCCGGCCCCCGATACTTCGTCAGCGCCGACCGCACATCGGCGACCCTGCCGCACCGAATATGCGTCGCGCGCTGCTAGTACGGCAGCCGCCATTCGTGATCATGGCTGAGGCTGGTGGGAACAGGACGGCCACCGCGTGATCTTGAGTCTGTTGTGGACAAACATCCGGATCTTGCGGTGGCCGCTGGTCACAGCGTAAACGCTGCCGGCTGGCGGCGGGTTTCAGCCCTGGTCGTCGATCGTTTCGCAGGCCGGTTCGCCCGGGTCGAGACGCGGCGCACGGCGGCCGAGTTCGTCACCGGTCTGCTGTCTGATCTCGAGGTCAAGACGAGCTGGCAACTGGCCGAATACGCCGGGCATGACCGCCCGGACGCGATGCAACGACTGCTGTACCGGGCGAAATGGGACGCCGACGCCGTCCGTGACGACATCCGGCAGGTAGTGATCGACCGGCTCGGCGATCCCGACGGCGTTCTGGTGGTCGACGAGACCGGTGATCTTAAGAAGGGTGTCCACAGCGTCGGTGTCCAGCGTCAATACACCGGCACCGCCGGACGGATCGAGAACGCCCAGGTCAGCGTGTTCCTCGCCTATGCGAGCAGGCACGGACACACCCTGATCGACCGCAGGATCTACCTGCCCGAGTCCTGGACCAGCGACCTGCAACGCCGTGAGCAGGCCGCCATCCCCGCCACCATCGCGTTCGCCACCCGCTCACAGCTGGCCGACGACATGATCACCGCCGCGCTCGACGCCGCAACACCGGCCCGATGGGTCACCGCGGACGAGGCCTACGGCAACAACACCGTGTTGCGGGCCCGGCTACGCCGCCTGCGCCTGGGCTACGTCCTGGCCATCTCCCGCGACCACCTCGTCGGAATCGACGGCGGCAAGACCCGCAGGCGAGCCGACCATCTCGCCGCGGGCCTGCCCGCCTGGGCCTGGACCCGGCGTAGTGCCGGCGCCGGGTCGAAAGGGCCACGTCTCTACGACTGGGCCTGGCTCACCGACGTCGGCACCGACGGCGACCCGGCCGGCTCTGACGACGGCTGGCACAGCCTGCTCATCCGACGCAACTACACCACGGGTGAGCTGGCCTTCTACCGCTGCTGGACACCCGAACGAACCGGCATCGCCCGGCTCGTGCACGTCGCCGGAACCCGCTGGATCGTGGAAGAGGGATTCCAAACCGCGAAAGGCCAAGTCGGTCTCGACCAGCACCAAGTCCGCCAATGGCAATCCTGGCATCGCTTCACCACTCTCGCCCTGGCCGCCCTCGCCATCCTCACGATCTGCGCCGCCGACACCAACCGCCGCGATGATCACGCCCAGCCGGACACTATCCGGCTGAGCGTCAACGAGATCCGCCGTCTGATCAACATCCTGATCCCGCACCCGACCGCCAGCACCACACACCATCTGCACTGGTCAAACTGGCGACTACACCACCAGGCCCGAGCCAAACGAGCCCACTACGCCCGCCGTCTCAGCCTCGAGTTCCAGCCATGATCACGAATGGCGGCTGCCGTACTAGGGCCAGTAGCTGCCCATGCTCAGCCGGTGAGGCGAGCGCGGATCGCGGAGGCCAGCTCGGCGAGCGCCGCAGAGGGAAGAATCCGTTGCTCCTTCCCGTAGAGCTCACCAAAGGTAAGTAGTCCCAATTCCCGTGGGTGACTGTGGGTAACGCGGGTCGTGGGCATGCCGACGGTCGGCGTGGCCGGTTGCGGCGGCGCCGTCGTGGTGGCGGGTGGT
>Ga0307512_10004760_pt1 | contig 14619 bp, 23 predicted proteins | sample 14_EM_MG_FD_200267 | JGI IMG/M metagenome (GOLD analysis project Ga0307512, IMG submission 200267) | Populus trichocarpa ectomycorrhiza microbial communities from riparian zone in the Pacific Northwest, United States - 14_EM | ecosystem: Host-associated > Plants > Roots > Unclassified | place... | reverse complement strand
CTTGGTAGGTCATGTGATACTTTCCCAGGATCACGTGCTCGTATATCACGTGATCCCCAAGTTGTCGAGATGTCACGTGATTGAACACGTGACAGGTCAGGTGATAGTTTCCCAGGGTCACATGGTCGAAGAGTAGATTTTACCACGTGACTATACTTTAGCTTAGGGGTGGCTTTGGGAGGACTTGGGCTTGGGATTCTTTGAATGCGTGATGTCGCGGACTCCGTCCTCGACACACACCATTAAAGGTCTTGGACCTTAACAGTAGTCTTGAACTGGGTGTAGTTTACCATCCTTCTTGTCAATGAAGAAGAAGGAGCATGCATCTGGAGCTTCAGATCTTTGTAACATGCCTCTCTTTAGGCCGTCTGTGATATATTCTTTGAGCACAGTCATTTCAGGGGGTATCAGTCTGTAAACTGATGTTTTTCTCATTTGTAGACCTGGCTGAAGGTCAATCTTGTGGTCCCATGGTTGGTGCTTTGGTAGTCATTGTGCTTCTTCGTCAGAGAAGACTTTTGCATATTTGTGGAACTCCGGTAGTATATCCGTGGTTTTGCATTCCTCCCCTTTAGCTAGAGTGGTTGATACTGTTGTCTTTTGTATCATTGGTTCAAAGTAGCACGCTTTATGGGCTACAATGTGCTGTGATGCATCTGTGCTGTGGTTTGTGTAATCGAGATAGTCATCGTTCTGTGTTTCCCATGCATCGATCAGTAGGAATTGTCCAATTGTGGGATCTTGTTGTTCTATAGGATGACATTGTGGTGGGCACCGATCAAAGCGTAATCGGTTTGTGCTCCAATCTATACTGGGATTATGTGCTTTTAGCCAATCAGTTCCCAGGAGTATCTTGTGTCATCCAGTATTTGTAATGGCGACTTCAATGTTTTCCCAGTGTCTGGTGCTGATTCCCATTTGCAGTATGGTGGCATGGCATATTGCTCCTTGTCTGTTCAATGTTCCATTGACATTTCTTGGGTATATGGGGAGCTCTATGTCATAGGTTGGGAGTCTGTGTTTCCTGATAAAGTTTGTGTTATAGTAGATGCCTTCTGCTCCACTGTCCAGGATGGCTTCGGCATCGATTTCTTTCCTGTTGTATATGATTTGAACATCTATTTGCATAGAAGGACTTCTTATATTTCGAATTGTATCTGGTGGTACATTGGGAGACTTATGTGATTGGAGCATTCCGATTCTACTAGTAGTACAACAGGGTATTGATACAACTCTCTTAGGCAATGCTCCTAGAGAGTTCCAAGAAAAGATGGATGTTTGTCTAAGTTAATCTTGACCAATGGTTTGAATTGGTTAATGGAGGCGATATTAACTTCTCTTTCCTCTTCAAGTGAAAGTTTCTCCATCCCTTCTTCTGGAATGGAATCAATTTGTCGGATGGAAGGTCTGCTGCCTTGTGGTTGAAGGCTAGAACCAGGTTGATAATTTGGTAGTTCAGTACAATTGATAGCAATGTGTCTGGGTTTGCCACAGTAAAGACAGAGTTTGTTGTCGATTTGGAACTTTTGTTGTTCCAGAGTGAGTCTTCCATGACTGCGGCCTCTTCTGCATCCATGTCTGCGTCCTTGTCCTCGGTTCTGTCCGAATGGAGATGGTTGTGGGAAAGCATTGATCTCAGATTCTTCTTCTGAGATTTCTTGAATGCGTGGGTTCTGTCATTGGAAACCTCTCATAGGGCCTGCAAAGGTGTGCCAATTCTTATTGAATTCCCTGGCTTTCTCCACAAGTCCAGCCAATGTATTTGGCATCGGAGATAGTTGGAGTAATTTGTTGTGAAGGGCAGTATCCAGGGCTCTGCAGAACATGTACATTTTAGTAGCATCATCAACATTGGCTCTTCTGGCATATTTGCTCCATTCTTGGTACTATTTACCAAATTCTCGGTTCCTCTGTGGAGTGTTATGTATATTCTGGATCGCTTCATTTTGTGTTTCCGGGGGGATGAACTGTTCTCTGAAGGCATCCCTAAAGTCGTCCCATGTTCCATAGGCAATAGGATTTGCTGTAAGTGCATCAGCAATGCGATCGCTAGCCCAATCTCTGGCTTGGGTTCCTTGTTTGAAATAGGTTAAAGCTGATAATACCTTCTTCTGATTGGTATTGAAGGTGGTGGAGTTGACTGTAAAGTAATTCTCAAGGGAATTCCAGAAGGTGATAGCCATATCCCCTTTTCCATTATAAGGTTCTGGTGCTGTCCCAAGGATCCATGGTGTATTCTGTTGTGCCATTGGTGCTGCGGGTGTAGGTGGTGGTACTGGGGGGTTTCCTCCTGGAGGTGGTGGTGGTAATTTCGAAGTTGATGTCAATGGATTAGTGTTAATCGACAATGTTGTTCCCTTGGGGTTTCTGGATAGTGTTGGTGGTGTCAGCAACTTGGCTGTGGAGGATAGCAATGTGGTTTGTGTAGGTCATGAAGAACTGCCAGAAGCTTTGGTTCTTGGTGGTGGTATAGGTGTGGGTTGTTTTCCCTTCAATATGGGAGATGTAGGAACTTGACTGCTTTCTGTAGTTGAAAGTTTGGACTTTCCAAGAAGCAGACTTGTTTTAATGGAGGGGGACTCTGTTGGGTCTGGAGTTTCTGCTCGACTGGAGAGTTTCTGGATGGCTGATGTAACAGTAGTTTCAGCTCATCTAAGGAGATCTTCAACTTGAGCTGTATCTTCATCTTGTTCTGATTTACTGGAAGTTTTGTTGGAACTAAGTTCGGAGTTTGTTCCTTTGGTTGGAGTTTCATTGAAATGTACTGTCCTATTGTTACAATATTTCCACTGGTGGACAGGTGTCCAGATAATGTCTTTGTTATTAAATTTCACTTTTCCTGTATATAGGTTGAAATCGGTAACTTGGTGAAAATATGGGATCAAATTGTATAAGGTTTCTAGTGGGATGTCTTTGTTGGAGTTGTAATCAGTCCAAGTTTTGCTTGGTAGAACGTTCCACACACAATTGTCATATAGTCAGGCAAAGATGACATTGTCCCCTTGATTGTAGGCAATGAACCACTTGCAGAAAACTATTGGTAAGTATTCAGTGTCTTCTTCAGTTGGTTGGAGTTTTGTGGGATATTTGAGAAGAACTTTTTCCCAAAAGATCATGCAAGAGACACAGTATAACTGTTATTGTGCCAACCATAGAAAACTGTATATGCTCTATTTAATCAAGCTGTTTGTGGACAGCTATCTGTTCTATTGATAATTTAGTAGTCTTCTAAGATACTGTTGTTATTTACAGAAGTATGGTACTTCCACAAATATCCTGAAAAAACAATAGGGTCCAGGGTGAGATCGGTTAACTCTGATAATAAGTGTTCTATGTGATGTTCTTGTCATCCTTGTAACAAATACCAATAGTGACTACGAAAAGCATTTAATTCCTTTTTGCTTCAAGTCAGAACTGTAGTAGCTAGGTATTTGTGATCAGGTAAAAACAATTGGAAAGTTCTTCCAATTAATTCAGATCCTCCTGAGATAATTGATTCAAGAGGTTTGGGATGTACAAATGGAGTAGGAGGTAACAAGGCGTCTTGGTAGTTTTCTGGAAGGGATGGGATAACTAGAGCTGGGGGATATATGTGGTAACTGGAAGTGGGTTCTATGTGGGGTGGGGGAAAGATAGTAGGATAGACAGGTGGAGCCGGGTTGGGAGTAGCCGGTCAGGGGGTTTGTCTTTGTTCCTGAGTAGGATGGGTTATAAAGGGAGTAGTTCTCCTTAGTGATCGTCCTTTTTCGTTGGGATTCCCTCTTTGGGTAGTTCTCTTGTTAGAAGGTATGAACTGGGATGTATCTTATTAGAAGGTATGAACTAGGATGTATCTTGGGAAGAATTGGATCTCTGGTGGTCTTGAGCTGGAGCTAATTGTTGGCAGGGCGCCAGTTTGCAAAGTCTGGTTGTAATGCAAGCTGTTTATAGGTTGATTACTGTACTTTGGGTTCCAGAGAGAAATACCAGTGGGTGTTGGGGGTGTTCCTGGCTGCTGGGTATCACAATAACAAATGTCAGTGCCACAAATGCACAGACAGGTGGAGTTGGTGGATCTGGATTCTGGGGTTGGGGATGCAAATTGAAAGTTGGTGGGAGTCCAGTAGTCAGTGTCTGAACCAGTACTTGGGGTGTTAGCGTGGGTGGTTGCAAGGGTATTGGCTGGGGTAGAGTTGATGCTGTCCCAGTAGTGGTCCTGGATGTAGATGTTGTTGGGAAGGCCCTGAACCTGGTTAAGATAGGCCTGGTACTCAGTCTCTCTTCCAAGGGCATTAGGTACTGTAATTGGGAGTGAAAAGGTAGGTGGGTTGATAAGAGGGAACAAGAGGATGGTACGGATGGGTTGCCACCTAAGGTTTGCAAATTTGTATTGATAGGTGTTACTGTCAGTGTAGACGAATTTGAAGTCATCATCAAAGTTTGTCTGGAGTCAAATTTCGTTGAACTCCACTTCAATTTCAGTTTGCAACAGGAGAAATCAGGAAATCTAACTCTATGCCCTGATTGAATTTGCGAACAGATTTCTTCCCAGTACGATGGCACGCTATAGTGCCAAAGGAAGGTTTCATCATAAAAAAGGCTTAATTGGTCAAGGGGGGTTCCGTCGTATTGGGTAACTCCTGATAGTCTCCAATAAAGCAAAGTTTGATTTGCTTTACTAATAAGTTCATCAAGGGAGTAATTGATGTATGAATAGAATCGAATATCGCTTAAGATTTCTCCAAAGGGTATTAGGTCAAGTAATTCTTGAGTAATGAAGTGTTGTTCACTCCAATACATAAGTTGTACTTGGTTTCTTAGATTGGTTAAGTTGAAACCAGCTTCTCTAAGAAACTTGTCTTGGATTTCTTGGATTTCTAAGGCTTCTGACACTGAAAGATATTGGTAACCCTTTTTATTTACACCTTTTCATTCCTTTGTAACTTACTTGTAAAATATTACAAAGGGATTTCTACTGGAGGAGGTGTGACGTGCACGAAAGGGTTGGTAGGTATATGAGGGGTACATATGAAGGTAGCTAAACCTGGTTGTATATGTAAAAGGTCCTTGGTGCAAGTATTCCTATCAATAACAAAGATTCCATCAGTAGAAAAATGCAACTGTCCACAAAGGGTAGTGATATGTCTGTCCAAGAAGTCGTATGCTACCAACGGAACAAGGGCTCCTTCAAAATGCTCAAGCCAATCTGGGGGAAACTGTCCAAAGATAAATTTAATAGAGTCAATGAACAAAGACTCTAAATATCCAAAAGGGAAGGAAGCGGAATGGGGGTGATGGCCAACTTTGGCACAAAGGTTGATAGAGGGAAGGGGGCTGTTAGACTTGACCCAGATGTTATGGAAGATGTTGGTGTGGAACAGAGTGACAAAGGAGACGGGGTGGTTGTTAAGATTGATGATACAAGGAAGGAGACGGAGGAAGTCGTGCTCAACAAATTCTTCCTGTGGGACCCAAAACTTCTCACCTTGGTTGTAGACAACTTGGTACTGGTGCAGGTGATGGTCGATGGCAAAGGTACAGGTGGGGGCATGGAAGAGATTGGGGAAAAGGTCAGCTACAGGCTGCTCAAGTAGAAGCAGTAGTAATCTGACAGAGGGTGAACGTGGTTCAGGGGCAGGAGATAGGACAGTGCCAATAGGTGCTTCAACAACAGGTGACGGTAGGGGGGTGGCTGGGATGTCCTCAAGGGTGATGCACTCTCTAAGATCATGTCCAAGGTGCTGGTGGACAAAGGAGTCTTGGGTGGGCGTGGGGAGAAGGTTCTCTTGCTTGTCTTCATAGTACTGGGGTTCGTAGAAGGTGATGTGGGCAAGGGTGTCAAGATTGTTGGTGATAACAGGGGATTGGAGGGTGCTAGTGACAATATAGGTGGGGCTGTCTGGGACATTGAGGAAAGGATAGTTCTTTTGATCTTCAAGAGCGGGCCAGATGAGTTCAGGGGACTGGGGGACAATGGGCTGGAGGACATGGGTGGCAATATCAAGAGGGCTTGGATAGTTCCAAGTGTTGTGAGGACTTTAAAGGACCTCAAGGATGGCAGTGGTGGCGTCTGCAATGTTCTGTTGATAGACATTGTCAAGGGTGGACTAGGAAGCAATGGAGATGTGGGAGAGGGCGGGGGAAGTGACAGTGGTGGACTTGGAGGAAGTGAAGGACACTTCACTTATACAGTTAGCTCCACTTAAGAGACTGTTCTAATGTCAAGACTCACTACTTTATGACAAGCAGCAAGCAGCAATGATGTTGTATTTGGTGTGGAGGTAACTGAGCCAAAGGATAACCTGGGAGATAGCAAGAAGGGTGACAACAAGGTAAAGCTTTGGGGGCTTAATGGTGGGGGTAGACAAGAGAACAGTCTAAGGACTGTTCACTCAATTTCACAGGTCTTATATACTAATACAGGGTGGTCTGTGTGTACATGTTTAGGGCAGGCATACATACTCAAACAGGCAGCCCATACTTTAGGGCAGGTACAAATATAGGTAACAGGTGAGCAACTTTACTACGCTCCAAGGTCTTGTGACTTGTTCATTGATTTGTTGATCCATTGATCATTCCCATGGTTTTCCATGTGCTGATCAACAGACTAGGTGCATGCCTGAAGTGTGTATGATCAGGTGATCGTGGAGTGACTTGTGATCGTGTTGATGACCAATCCCTTGGTAGGTCATATGATACTTTCCCAGGATCATGTGCTTGTATATCACATGATCTCAAAGTTGTCAAGGTGTCATGTGATTGAACATATGACAGATCATGTGATGGTTTCCCAGGGTCACATGGTCGGAGAGTAGTTTCTACCATGTGACTATACTTTGGCTTAGGGGCAGGTTCGGGAGGACTTGGGCTTGGGATTCTTCATATGCATGATGTTGCAGACTCCATCCTCAACAGCACCCCCAACACCTACTGCTTATCCACAACATTTAGATGTGCATATTTATATAGGGAATTCTTTTAAAATTTTACTTTCATCAACTACTACATTTTATTGGATTTACCATGATATTCACAATGCACTCCATTGCTTGCAATGAGGCTGTGGCATGGGCTGCCACAGAATACATGCAAACCTTGACTGGTTGGACAACACATACACTTTGCAAGTGTCGTAGCTTTGCTGCAGCACAATGCAGTGATACCACTTATCCCCTCTGTCACCAAGTCACCCAAGAAGCACATGTCAGCCACTGTGCAGTCCTCATTCCTTGCTTCATCAAGGGCAAATAGCGCAGTGGGCAGGCATCAAAAGCGCAGAGCGGAAACAACCAAAGCTAAGCTTGAACAGATGGTGCTGCACAATACAGAGGTGCAGAGCGGGCTGCTGAGAAGGGAGAATGAGAATAAATGGGTCTGGCATAGTGGATGAGTTGTTGGTATCATGGAGGCCATTGGGGACAAACAAGTTCAGGCCCTTATTGGGGGGGGTTGAAGTGTGGCAAAGGCTCTTAAGCCTAGGCCCCAGGGTGATGGAGATAATGATGTGGGCAGCGATGATGATGACAGAAATGACATGGACTATATCCCTGTAGAGAGGGAAAGCACAAGTTCTCAACCTATAATGTCGCCAAATCAGGGAGGTGATGAAGAATTGCAATTACTCACTGAGGAAAAGATGGCCCATGAGAACAGACACCCCAATGATAAGGCAGCAGTGATGACAGAGGCAGATTCAGAAAAGGAGTTGAGTGTGCCAGACACTGTACATATGCACCATTCCCTCATGGCCTACCAAGTCAGTTGGTAAGCTCTATGGCCAGGTATCTTATGGGCAAGTGAGGGCTCTTGCAGATGTTCAAGGAAGAAGAGGGTGACGGTTGTGTGCCTGTGCCTGCACTCATAATTTATGGTGCAGTTGGCAATAGCACAATGCCCAGTGATGGCCTTGTGGGATTTAAGCTAGTTCTTGTTGGCCTATTGCAGGCATTTGAGCAGATCTAGGTAATGCATTTACTGCCCTGCCTTTATAGCATGCTGGTTCTCACAACCTGTACCCCAATACATGTAGGACATGCTGGGGCCTGGAATGGGTGGCCTTACTGTGTTGTGCCATGGTGTAAATGCTGAGCTTTCACTTATATTCAAGACACAGGCAGCTGCCCTGCAGCCTGCATTGGAAGTTGACGATTACCTGCATGTGCAAGCTGCTGTGATCTTTGAGAAGGAGCAAGAGTAGGTGATGGAGGCTGTACAACCCACTCAGTCACTGGTGTGGCATGAGCTATACATCACTAAGAATGGGTGCACATTCACCACACTATCCAGGCTGCTGGGACAGACCAACACAGTTTGTCAGATTCACCACAGCCATTCGTGCCTGGATGGACATCACAGCAACAAGGTTGTCTGAGTTGGGGTCAAGATAAGGTATATCCATGTAGTCTTTGCACCATGGGGCCATCAGGTGACTTAAGCCTGGGCTCTGCAGCAAGTGCAACATCAGTGACAGGGGATTCAGGTCACATGTGCACCATGGTAGCTTCCAGCTGAGTATGACAATGCCATTGAGACATTGGGAGGCAAGTCTGAGTATGCCTGAGGAGGTTGACCAGTGTTTCATAGTTGGTGATGACATCCCTGGCCACATGAGTCAGATGTTACAAGTGGATGCATACCCAAAATGACAGAGTAGACTTACTGTGAGGAGAATACCAATCTCAGTAAAAATTGTCCCTGCTGGAGAGAAGGGCTGTAAATTTGAAGTTGAGACACCATGCTAATAGACAAAAGAAAAGTTAACCAGATGGTCCAGACTGATGCCTTCTCCCAGGGTTGTCATGTGGTGGAGAAATGGGCAGAGAGGTAGGTTGCATGGGGGCAAGTTAGGGGTCCCACAGAGTGGGACACAGACACAACTTGCACCAAGGCAAGACCAGTTGTCTTGCACTTTGAAGACAGCTGCGCAGTGATGCCAGTCATCGAGCTTTGCATGGTCATAGGCTAGATCCATGGCTGTTGATGCTACACCCAAGGTTGTCAGCCAGGGTATAGGTGCTATCCCAACAAAGGTTGAAGTGGAGGTCATGGCATCACCCACTATGGTCTTGCAGGAAGTTGACACTATTGTTGAGATGGTCTCCAAGACTGTGGATGTGGTTCAAGAAGTCAGTGAGACTATGGACACCAATAGTGACGATGATTGCCCTTCACAGCTGGCACAGGCATTGACAGTGATGACACTGCCAAAGGAGGCACATTACATCCCACAAATGTATCTTCCCTTGATCATCGGGAGCACAATTTCACTTGCATGGAGGACAGTGCTCTTTGGGCTGAGTTTCATCACTGTACACATGCAACATGATACAAGATGTCTGGGCCATGACACATAACACCTTTCCACATGTCATCCAAAACTATAGCTGCTAGAAGCAGAGGTCAGGATCAGTCAGGAAATGGAAAAAAATATTGAGAGGTACTTACAATGTGTGAACAAGCTGGAGAATATGGCTGAAAGGCTCTGGCAATTATACCAGACATGATAAGCTAGTGGAAGGGAGTCACAGATGCAGACACAAAGAAACCCTTGGGTATTGACAGGCATGAATGAGAGGGGGTGTTGCACCAGCCCTGGGTAAGGAGACTGCCAGCATCAAACCTGCTGGCAAGGCTGAGAGAGCCACTGCTGCTAAGTCTGAGGCATTGGCGCCCTGGGCAAAAGGTAAGGCCAAGTGCAAAGTCGATGCACCACTGGAAGGAAGCCCAAATAAGGGCAAACACTATAGCAGGCATGAGGTGTTGTGACATGGCAAGCAAGAGCTCAAGGCACCACCACAAGTAAAAACCCAAGATGCTGCTACCAGAGGGTGAGTGCAAATGTGAAATGACATCGCAAAGGAGCCCAAATGAGGGCAAACACAAGCCCAGTTGGCCACCGCAAGAGCCATTGTACAAGGATGCCCCGTCCACTTGGGAGGAAGCAGCCCCTTGGGATCTCCAAGAGAGGTAGCTGAAGGAGGAGGCTGTCAAGTCCTAAAGGCCTATTGAGGCCAAGGACATCCCAGCAGGCATTGTTGCCTGCAGGAAGAAAAACCTGCATGGCCATGCAAAATCAAAGTCAGTCAAACAGGACTTGGTAATAGAAAGAACCACACACCCTTGGACCATACCCTATCACCCCATATTGTCATCAAGAATACCACCCATTTTCATTTTGAGGCCTAGAGCCAGAATGGCCAAAACACCATGTTGTGCTGTAATAACATTAGATTGTTGCACCATCAGCCCAAGCACAACAACACAAACCGGCAACGGCTGCAACAAAATCGTGGAATTTACCCATGATAGCTACCCAAAAGTCATGCTATGCTATGATCATATAATCCAGCAATGGCCGCAACGAAATCATGGAATCACAGATAATTCCTGCATAACACTATACTCTCTATCTAATCTAATCAAACCCAGCAATGGCTGCAATGAAATTGCGGAAAGTTCCCATGTTTTGCTTACTTGAAATTAGCATAAATACCTTGTTCTCTAAAGAGAACTTGGAACAACAGCTGATATCAACTTACAAGGCATTATCAGAATCCTCCTAAATTGGTTGGTGATGGCCCAAATACTGAATGGCCACAGTTAGAAAGGGCATACTGGCACTTCCATTGTATGAGTGATCCTGCTTGGCACTCAAATGATGTCATGTTAAACAGTGATGGAGACCCCATAAGCTTGAGATCTGATGCCTTGGCCAGCAGTAACAGCAGGGACTGTCATAGTGTGCTTGGTTGGTTTTGGTTGAATTGAAAGAACGGGCTGCAGTCCAATGAGTAATCTGTAATCTGTATTGCTGTATTACCTAAACACTTGAGGGAATGAGTATAGTGTAAGGCAGTAATTTCTAACCTCTCAGGTAGTACAATTTTGTTCTGGCTACTTCTCCCTCAAAACTCATCCATTTTTCATGAAATAAAGTGCATTCATATTGCATTCAATAGTAGAATAAAACTTAATCATTAGTCTTTTAAAAATTCTTAAGCACTCACTGTTCTGACCCAAATTTGAAACCAAATTTCAATAACCACTTATTCATGCTTAAAAGCCTTGTGTGACCATTAAAATGTTTATAACAAGTATTTACAAGGCCTTGTGACTGTCTGGAGGAGCTGTGGATGACAAAATAATATATTGCACTAATGCAGAATCAAACCAATGGACCCACCATACTCACTCATGTAAGCAAAACAGAATTACCATTACACCAACCCACCTTACTTGTATCGTCCCTTTAATGATATAATGTTACAATCTTGGTACAGGGCCTACAAAATTCTTTTACCCACCAGCAACACCTCCCTCTGTAACCATTACCCTGCTAGCCACCCAAACCATCCAGCCATCCACACCTGTTATACCATCCTCATTTACGACTGCCATACCAGAGATCCCAATCACCTGGCCCACCAGTCATATGCGCCAGTACTCATCTATGGAGTACTTAGTAGATCCCACACCAGTTGTCTCTGACAATAGCGATGAGGACAGCACTATGAGGACTTGTAGTCCTAGCCCAACAGTTGAGCCATCCGGCTCTCCAGTAGTCTTCCTAGAAGCCCACAAACAAATATCACTGCCATGGCAAGCATGGCTCAGCCGGCCCAGACCGTCCCACCCTGAGAGAAGGTCTATATCACCAAGCAGTGAAGAGTCTGCCCCTAAACACCTATGTCACAATGACAGGAGTTATACCCTGATCACCCCTTCTCTGATATCCCCGCTTAGTCCAAGTGCCCAACCCATACCTGAAGTAACTGCCAGTCCCAATGTAGACTCACCTCCTATGCAGATCTCGACTTCCTACTTAGGAAGATCAGCCACAGTTCACTCAGACGCTCATGCATCCTTGGTATCTTATCCGTTTGACTCATAACTTAGTAGACATCAGCGCATCCATTCTACCTACGTCCTGACTCATTTCTAGACTTATAGTAACTTGCATTCCACAGTAGTTTACTAATGACTTGTTTGCTCTAGGCTCACTCATTCTGACTCTTACCAAGGACCTTATTGTCCTTTCTCCCATTGTCCCTTAGCCATTGTCCGCCTGTTCAGGCAAGTTCCTATTGTTCTACCTATTAGGATAGATAGCCACCAGCCTGTATATAAGCCAGCCTGTATTCTGCAGTCAAGCCTTAAGCTTGACTTGGTTTCCAATCCAAACATCTTGAAACTTCATCAGTCCCCTTTTTGCCTGCCCATTTCCCCTTCTCTCTTCAGTCAAGTTCTACTCTGTTAGAACTCTCCTTCATTGTTTACTTGCCTCCAAAGTCACCTTGTGCACATCGCACCTTTAAAGGTCCTTGGACCTTAACATATATGACTACCAGCCACTCCTTTTGCACCATACTCACTGTGAAATAGCTCTTATAATTCAGCAGGATAAATACCCTTTATTTAGGTAACATACAAATATATGTGACTGCTAAAACATGTAGATTTAGGCCTAATTAATGGGCACTTTGGTACAAAACTTAGTCCAGAATTGAAATAAGTGCCCAAAAATCCAAAAATCACAGAATCAGCATTTTTTCCACACATTCCCGCCTAGTGCTCAAAACCTCGGCCCCCACAGAGGCGTTGGCGATGAGCGCCTTACACTGTATGACTGTTCTGATCAGTCCCGTTCTCACTCTCCATAAGTGAGGTCCTCGCTGCCTCGCTTTCATTCCATGTCCTGACCATGTGGTTTCCTCCTATTCCCAGCTTTCACTAATGACTCGGCCTCCTGCTCCAACTACATCAATGCAAGAATTTTTTCTTTTTTGGGTTTGGCATGTCAAGCCAATGAAGCAGGCGCTGCCCTCTCCAGCAGGTGAGTTCCCCTTGGCTCACTTTTCCTTGCGTATCTTGACCAGTGCTATCTGACCTTGTCTTCTCACTCAACTAGCTTGCCGCTTGCATCGGTGCCAGCATTCCACCCCCATCCAACTCTTCAACCCGCCCACGCCTGGCCGCGTCTCTCCTCCGCACAGTCTCCAAGACGTTCCTCTCAACCATGTCATCCATGGCCGACTTGGTTGCAGTGAACACCTGACACGCTCGACCTCACCACCGTCCTCTTGTCCTCGCTGCCAAACTCAGCATTCATCATCCATGTGTTAGGCGATTCCTACGAAAACCTACAGTCCATTGTCCAGTCAATCACCAAGATGCCAAACTTTACACACAATGACGTTGTTCAACACATACATGAGGAAGAAGACTTAATCCACAATCATGAAGGACAAAATGATGTTCCCTCAGCTACTGCTCTGGTGAGCCAATCTGGGGCGCAATCACGACCATATTGCTCCCACTGCAAACGCTTGGGTCACCTCATGGATTTCTGCATCCAACCTGGTGGGAAGATGGAAGGTTGCACCCTAGAAGAGGCAAAAGCTGCCTAGTGTGCTGCTTCCCAACATTTTTCACACTCCGGAAACTCTTCCCAACCTCAAGCAGCCTCAGCCAATGTTGCTGTCACAGAGGCTCCACCTACTGAGAACGTCCAGACCACCGCCACTCCTTCCATCATGATCAATGGAATTACCTACATCCCCGCCAGTACTCCGTCCATTAGCAGATCCCCAACTCCTACTGGTAGTTCAGCCTTATATGCATTTGAAGATGATGGCCAACTGATTGACAACAAAGATTACTATTACGACACTTTCTTGGCTGAATGTGGAGAGATCTACGCCTCTGTGGACTGGGACAATCAGAGCGAATTCGAATCCCAATCACTTGCATATTCGGCAACTGGGGCTCCCCTCCCTTTCACCAAGTACCCTTTCTTCCTAGATACTGGTGCCACCACCCACATCACGCCCAAACGCTCCAATTTCGAATTACTTCATCTGATCGCGCCCTATCCCATCTCTGGTGTTAGGGGTTCTTGCATCTATGCTGTTGGAAAAGGAACGGTCAAAATCCGCATTTCTGATGGTGTACACCTTACCCTTGACAATGTTCTATTCGTCCCAAAATCGAAAGTCTGATTAATTTCCATACTGACACTCAACTGCAGTGGTCAGTACCTCTCACATTTCAGCAGCAACTCATTCTGGTTGACCCACAAGAGCAATACAATCATACTGCTCTGGGGTGCTGTCGAGGACGGAGTCCGCGACATCACGCATTCAAAGAATCCCAAGCCCAAGTTCTCCCAAAGCCGCCCCTAAGCTAAAGTATAGTCACATGGTAGAATCTACTCTTCGACCATGTGACCCTGGGAAACTATCACCTGACCTGTCATGTGTTCGATCACGTGACATCTTGACAACTTTGGGATCACATGATATACAAGCACATAATCCTGGGAAAGTATCACATGACCTACCAAGGGATTGGTCATCAATACGATCACAAGTCACTACATGATCACCTGATCATGTGCACTTCAGACGTGCACCTAGTCTGTTGATCGGCATGTGGAAGACCATGGGAACAATCAACAAATCAACAAACCAACGAACAAGTCACAAAACCCTAGAGCACAGTAGAGATGCTCACCTGTTACCTGTATTTGTACCTGCCCTAAAGTATGGGCCACCCGTTTGAGTATGTATGCCTGCCCTAAACATGTATGCACAGACCACCCTGTATTAGTATATAAGACCTGCGAAATTGAGCGAACAGTCC
>Ga0307512_10004759_pt1 | contig 14620 bp, 7 predicted proteins | sample 14_EM_MG_FD_200267 | JGI IMG/M metagenome (GOLD analysis project Ga0307512, IMG submission 200267) | Populus trichocarpa ectomycorrhiza microbial communities from riparian zone in the Pacific Northwest, United States - 14_EM | ecosystem: Host-associated > Plants > Roots > Unclassified | place... | reverse complement strand
CTACACATGTGTTGTCAGGCTGCTGGTAGTTGGCAAACGATTTAGTTGTAATGTATGTGTTCTCATGCTACAGTCCTTAACCTGTTCGTATATGTATAATCTTTCGTAAGCAGATGGAGAGGAAAATAATCCACTAATCCTAGAGTAGCCAGAAGAAACAACCGTTACCTGCACGATTGCTAAGGCGGATAAGAAACCTTTACATTGTTCAAGCATGCGTCTTTCCTTAGCAGTCACATTCAAAAGATCAGCCACCAACGAATTCATGTCCTCCACCTGTGAATGACAAATTTTTTTAGATGTGAAGTACATGCATCTCTAAAAAGTCCATGAAAGCGGCAACCAAATGATGTTGAGCAAATCTATTTGCATTGGTACATCTTTTTCATGCCCCTTTCCCTTGATTTATCAAGTTCAGAATAAATCAAGTTATTTCCAGCCATTAAGTGGAGAAGTTGACAGTGAACTCTCAATAAAATTGTTGGCATTGTTCTAGATACCACATGACCACGATGACACAGTAATGGTGCTATTGGGTTTCAGGAATGAGAGTTAATGTCATAGGAGATGAAGATGGAATGACTTCGCTAATGTCTCGATGCCAATTGCCAAACAATAAATTTCTGTTCCACTGACTTGAAAGGACAAGACTGATTTTATTTCAGGGAGAATGCGATTTTAGGTCTTAAAGGATAAAAAAAAGAGAGAAAACAGGACCTGTCTTAGTGCCAGTACATTAAGTCAAACAGGACTTAGTGTACTTGCCAAACAATAGTAGTACACTGCACTTAAAAACAGGACCTGTCCACGGTCTTCCTAGTCAAACCAGGCAAACCATGAGCCAGACTGCGCATAATCCAGCAAACTCCCTCAAACCGGAGTCAAAACTGGGTGACCGAGCTAGTTAGCAAATCCTGACTCTTCATCAACATAGCACTAAAAACATCTTTTAATGCTTTATTGCTCATATATTAAGAAATTAGAAGACAAGCTAAATAACTTAAAGTTTGTCGTCGGAGCACTCTGCTATGTTTTAGAAGAATATTTGGCATGCTTGTCAGTTAAACAACCCCTTTCTTGAGTTCAAGATATTACATATAACTATGATTACAAGAATGAGTTACCTTTGATGATAGTGAGCATATTGAGGACGCCATTGCTTGCATCACGTCAACAGCTGAACCGACAACTTCCTTCAGATTCTGTACATCGGCCTGTAATATAGAAAAGTAAAGTTTGTTAACGTCGGTATTGCTAGTGTTGAGCTTGTAAAATGCTGCCTTTCATCTTAGATGATTAAAACTGAAGGCATGTACCACTGCTTTTCCAACAACTGGAAGGCGAAGGGTACTGGCCTTCAGAGCTTCAGTTGCTCCTTCAAGGGAACTTGAATGATCTCTATCAAGAAGAGACCATTCTTCTAAATGAGCAATCTGCATTCACCAAGAAAAATGAACTTAAGTGATGAAGATGAGAAAACCAGAATGAATAAATACTAAATATGTTTCCGGATGTACCAAAATAGAGTAAAATAACACTCATCTACTTCAACACAACCCTCATGACTAATCCCTGGGTGTTAGTAAATAATCATTCATCATGGCATTGGAGACCCTTGATATACAAGGCACATGACCAACTTACATTAAAAAGTTACTCCTGAAAAAATGATCGATAAACTAAAGGAAATCTAGATAAAACTCTACAAGCATCTATAGTATACGCAAACATCAAGGCCTGTAAATGCTTCACCAGTTCATAGGAAATTTTTTAATCTCTCAAAATGATTTTAGAAACAATTTTATGGTCTTAATTATTTTTAGGTCAGGTTCCAAATAAAAGTAAACATTAGAAAAATGACTCTGGAAGGCATCTGGGGCACAGTTGGCTGGTAAGAGCAGGCAAACAGTATAGATACTCCAAAATCTGTATGCCACTAAGTTACATGAGAGAGAAATTGATCAGTCCAAATCCGACAGGTATAAATACCAAATGATATGCAACCTTTAAGGGCTAAATTGATCTCTCAGGTTTAACTTATCTACTAATTCTCAAGGTGTGAGTTTTCGAGTAAAGATATACTATACGCAGGAAAAAAGATGAAATGGCTGAAAAATTAGGTAACATGAGACAGAAAGGCAAAATGATGGGTTTTTATACCAGGTGCCAAAAATTAGAAATAAAAAGTTTTCACTATTCCCTGAATACCCCCAGTAAGATGAGACAAGTGTCTCATACTTGGTCATAGAATTCCGAATCTCTGTAGAATGAAGTTGTTGATTTCTAAACATTTCCAAGTTACTTCCAGTTTACATCACTATACAAATTGAAGTTCCCATTATGCATTGCCAGATCAAAACATCAAGATTTAAGCTTAGCATAAATTAATGAGGGCAAGAGATAATCCAGTGGTGAATACAGATAGTTTATAAGAAATATGAAGAGGTTCAATACTGTAACAAAAGTTAAGTGAATCTCTTAATCTTACTTGTCGCTTGAGGATAGAAGTTAGCTTCAGCTTTTGCCTCAGCAATATTAACTTGATTCTTCTGAGAGTGACAGAATGCCGTAGTTCTGAGATTGTTACCCATGCATTCCACAAATTTTTCTGGTAGAAAGAATAGCATTAAGAGTGTGAAATCAAAGTAATATGTCTGCTACACTTATCCTGAAATTTTGGCAACAAAGTAACTCATTTAAATAAATTGTTTCAGGATAGGGTATAGGGCTTAGAAGCCAGTAGAAACAGAAGTTTCTGTAGGCAGTACTGCAAGAACAAGCTCCTGAATCAAAGCAATGTCTCACAAGGTTAATGCAAACAAAAAATAGTCAATGAAACACAAACCTAGATGCAAAGTATGAAGTGGAGGGCGGGAATACAGTTATAAAATTATAAGGTGCATAGAAGTCCATTCATGCTGAATGCTGGTGATCCTATTTGGTTCCTGTTCCATTTTCCTGTTCTCTAAAATGTATTTCAGAAAACAAGACAGAAAAAACTGATGAAATTTTTCTTAATTGTAATTTTGTTTCTTCATGACCTCTCTTTAGTAGAGCTTTTGGAAACACATAAAACAACCTTTTTCCTGTTGTTAATTATGGAGCTTTTTTTGGAGAAACGGATTTTCAGAAAATTGTTTTCAACAGCTAGCCAAACAGGTTTTTCAGTCTGAAAAAGGGTTTGTCTCAAGAACAAAAAACAGATTCAGAAACACGAGCTAAACTTACCCTAAACTTTAGACTTTACTAGCTTGAGCCAAACATGCCAGGCAAGTATGGCTAGTACACAAACAGAAACAAGGTTAGACTCTAACTTTAGGATGCACTTTTCCATCCATATGCTTTCGGAGGAGAGGACACCACATAAGGAGGAACAACCCTGAATTACTAAAAGAAGTTAAATGATAAGTCAGCCTTCTTTAATCTTGTACAAACATCAAAAACTCTTGCATCCCCAACATCACAAACTCTGAAACTATCCAGAATGGAAGTGTTCGCACCCACTCTCAATCCTGTACCACCTTCTAAACCTCAAAGGCAAGGAGACGAGAAGATAATCAGATACTGAAGCCTTCAAGCATTCCTATAACAGCATCAAGAAATAATTCTCAAAAGCAGGTCATTGACAACCATTAGCTTAATGAAAAGCAATTATAGAAGAAGGGATTTAAAAGTTTTTCCACTGCATTCAATGCCAAATCAAAGCATCTCTCATAACATCCAAATAACACAAGAGGTGAGAATGAAAAATATCCCAACCTCCAATATCCGTCCACTTCCCTTGTTTGAGTTTACAATCCATCTCCACTAACTTCCCTTTCCCATGTTCATAACACCAAAATTACAGAACTAAAAGCGCTTTGCTCAAAGAAGCAACTTCCTTATCCTATTTAAAATATCTATACTGACATTTACTGAAATGAAATCAGAACTTGTCTCGTATACCTCCTCAAACTGCCCTTTCCCACGTTCATAAGACCAAAATCGCTGATCTAAAGGTCCTTATTCAAAGTAGCAACTTCTTATCCTATTTAAAACATGTATACTCACTTTCACTAAAACAATATTTAAAATTGTTTTGTGTACTCCCTCCACTTTCCCCTTTTAGTACTCTTCCAACAGAAACATCCCTTTGAACCTTTACCAATCCCTTATGCACTCTTAATCTAATTGTGAAAACTGGATTATATTAAAAGGGAAGACTTGTATAGTCAACAATCTCTTTAGACAAATACAACTTCTGCCCTGCTAGTTCCCAATTTGTCTGCTCCACTGTTGCTTTTGATTCTAGCATGGACTTGAATGAGGAATCCAAATGCAATCCAAAGTAATGCATGGGCCCATATATAGGAATTGTTATTGATTACATATACAATGGCAAATGTTTCTTTAAGGTACTCATGGCATGCCTAAGCCCCAGAACTCCACTTAGGTTTTTGTGTAAGTGATGCAGATCGCCTAGGAATAAAAGGGAATGGAGTTTTGGCCATTCCTTTTATCTTAGAGAAAGTACTATGATGTGTAGAATACTGTCTTAGGCATGAAGATAATCATGTCGCCTTGCCTCTTGGGAATTTAAGATAGCATAAATCCTCAATTTAAGCACGAAGTCTGTCCTTGCCCATAGTTATGCAGCACACTTTTTAATAAAAAGCATGCCAAAGCCATCCAGAAAGTAAATCCCATCTCTAGCAAGTATTTAATCAAGTTTGTAAACTCGTTAATGCTATCCTTTTGATTGTGAACCACCTTAAGTCAAGGTCCTTATTCTTAACCTATTATCTCCACCAAATTCTCAAAAATACACACAGAAATTTACTTGGTTAGACTTATGGTTCATGCCCCATTGTTTGGACTCTGGAAGCCAATTTATTGAACACTGTCCTTAATTTTTCCACTCCATAGAGTACTTTTGATGCTAAAAGTCTAAACAATATACACCATTACAAAGCAAATAACATACAGAAGCTAGCACCCGGTGAAAGAAAATAATAGCATTTTCATCGAGCATTCACTTTCAGATTTGAAATGGACGTTATTTTCACGTTCACACACCAAAATGAATACATCAAATATTAGCAATGAAAAGCGAACATCAACTATTACCAATGAAAAGGTGCATCCACAGGATATAAACTAAGCTAAAAAAAGAGAACTGAAATGAATAAATTGAAAACAACATAATCTAGATATTTCAGTTTATCATACCTCTGCACTCAGTCTTTGCACCATGAAGGTAGCATCTGCCCTTGCATTTACAAATCGCCATTGCAAATAACGGTTATACAGAAGCCTCAACATGTGTGCATCAACAATTCTATCCTCCCCCATCTTCCCTCTCCTTAAATCAACAGAGAAACTAAGAATGGAAGGTGTACTGCTGCTCATTGGTCTCACCCTTGAAGGACTAGACATCCCTCTAGACGGAGATGAAAATGAAGATGTCCAAAGCTTACCAGGAGATGCAGGCCTTGTAGCTCCCCTAATAGGTGATGCTGCCATCATTCTTGGAGAAGCCAAAGGACCATCACTACTAAACCTTTTTGATTGAATAGCCTTTGGTGAAACACCCATTCTAGAACCGGGACTAGTAGATAAGGGTGAACCTGGATCCTGCAACCTCCTCATTCTGCTATTAGTTTCCTGCCAAAACCTTGCCGAAACAGCAATGCCACGAGCCCCGGTTTTCCATTTACCAATTTCTGTCACTCCAGACGTGCTACCAGAGGAGACACTATCACTATCAGAAGCAGTGAGATCACCAGTATAAGATGACTCATTAACTGAAATAGTATCTGGGTTTTGCTTAGCAATATTGCCTAAATCCAAACTCAACCTCCTACCCTCACCAACCATCATAGACTGCTGCAATGACTTAACCCCCATTAACCCAGATCCAACAACCCGCTTATCTCCACCACAACCAACAACAACACTACAATCCAAACTCCTAGACAACAGTTGATTCCGCTCCTTCAAATTCCCTTCTCTACTCCTCCCGGGCCACCTATGGTGATCCACAGGCCTAGAATTCTCACCCTGATCCCCCACAGGAGTAGCTCTCCTCTTCTCAGGAGTGGCTTTTCTGGCCACGTTATTTTGTGGTGGTGTCACAGACTTAGCTTTACTAATTGGAAGTGAAAAGGCCTCACCTTGAAAAGAAACTGATAAACTCCTTGTTGAAGTAATCAACATCTTCGTCGCAGCTGACATTTCAGCATTGCCTTGTGGGTTTGGTGTTGTTTCCCTTGAAGAAGTAACAGGCCTCCTTCTATCAACAGATTGGGATCTTTTAGACCCAGAAAGAAAAGGACTTGCAGTTGTTGTTGATGGTGTGTGTGAAGTTCCAGAATTGGTAGACCTTGAAAGTAACGGAGAAGGAAGTCTCTTTGGAAATGAAGAGCTTGAAGATGAAGAACTTGAAGTGGTGGTGGTGGTCGTTGTCGTAGAAGTGGAAGGAGAGGGAGAGAGGTACCTAGAAGGGACTTGTTTGCCTCTGGGTTTTCTTGTTGCAATGTGTGTACTACCATTGTTTTGTTGTTGGTCTTTCCCTGAAGGTAAAAGTGGGGGTCTTGTTAGATTAGGGGTTTTGTCAGTTGAACTAGTAGCTGCTGCTGCTGCTGCTTGAGGAAAGGCAGCCACCATTCTGTGTGTGATGAATCTGGTTTACGAGTTTCTCACATTGCCTCTTGAAAAAGCTTAGGTTTTACGCTTCTCTCACATTAAAGACACAACATCGTGGTTTTCATGGTTAAATCCTGCAAAAAAAGTTGGGGAAAGTTAGGATTTTGAGCAAGAAATAGGTAACCCAAAATGGGTTACAGATGGATTTGTCTGCATTTTTACCTTGTACTTCTGTTCTGGGTTTGAGGGGGATCAGAGAGAGTAGGTGAGAGAGGTGAGATTTGCGAGAGGAGAATCACAGGTGGGCTTATGTGAGTGTGTGTGTTTTGGGTGTAGGTTTTGGTGAATCTTTGGAGAGAAGTAATGATAATTTAATTGTGTTTGCGCCATTTTTTAGTTCTGATAAAACTTTCAATTACGGTTAGAGCATGGTTTTCCTTTGGTTTTTCTACTCTACTCTACTCCACCCCTTCATTTTGTATAGAGCTCTGGTATTTGACTGAGAAGGTGGTATTTGTTTTTTAATGGTGTCTCTGTCTCGCGCTACACCTACAGACCAGAGGAAACTCGTTATCCTTTGCTTCATTTTTCTTACTGATTAGGTATTTAGGATTGTGACGGTGATAACACACTTGAATGAATCAAGCATCTGTATAATAACATCATGCTTGTCATTTGTTAAGTAAATTCATGATCATGCTCCCTGCCAAGCTATATAATTCAAGAGGGATTTAGTTTTTTTTTTTTTTCAAAGGTAATTCGGTAAATGATGTTTTCAAGTATGCAGATTTATATCATTCTAGTTTGTGCGAGAAAATATATATGATTGCCGAGAAAACAAAAAAAGAAACTGGACACCGACAGTAATTGAACTCTTAATTGCTTTCAATTAATTTATTTTTGTAAAATGATTACGGGTGGTTTTCCATATTTACTCACAATTATAGTTCCCTGAAAAGGTAAGAGAATCAAAGCTGGGCTGCTGGGGTCATTTATTATAGATTTTTATCATCACATTACTTGATTTATGAATCTTTCCAATGATGCCCGTGAACCAGGTTCTTGGCCCAAAGGGGTCACTTGAATGAAAACAACGGTCAATTCAAAAAACAGAGAGCCTGAAGAAGACCCTCGTGTACCGTCAAATGAGCATGATTGAACACTAGTCTTGATGAGAATTAGACAGTAGAGTTACGAATCTACCTGCTTCAGAACAAAGTCAAGTAGGATTCTGGAGCAACCACATCTATCCAACCGATCCACAAGCAAGGAATTGTTTTGTTTTATAACCTTGTGTTCATACGAATAATTGAAAAATTGGCGGAGCATCCTCCCACGTCCATGTTTTTGGCATTTTCCAAGCCACTCGTTAGGAAGTCACTTCTTTGCTGGTGGATTAGCGAAGAAGGCAGGGTATAAGTCAATAGGCTTTCAATATAGAGAACAAAAACCAATGATTTGGTAGCCTTTAATGGATATACTTGAACAATAATCTCATAAAAAAGAAGAAAAAAACAGTCAAGAACTTACATGTATATGGTGCAAGAAAAAAACCAGTAGAAGGTAAAAAAACAAAAACAAAAAACAATTGTTTGTGGTGACAAACCTCCTAGGTCAATCAATAAATATACGAGGCTGCTGGAAGTGCAGAATTAACAAGATTAAAGAGCACACAGAGGTAGAGAAAGAGAGGGGTGGCTGAGCTAGACTGAGAGAGACAGCCTTGATGAAAAGAGCTCTCGAGCAGACAAGGAGGGAGTATGCTGGTGTCGTCAATATGAAAATGCTACTATATTGAAGAAAAGTTTAAAAAAGGCGACAAAAACGCCATGTGATTTTTGCAAGCTAAGCTACACAGCCCATTTGTTAGTTAATAATTTGTTTTTTTATGCTAATTAATGATGCAGTAAGATGCAACATCTCATTCCATCTTTCTCAACCTCTCTAAAAACCCTTGCTTTTAACGCTTTTTTAATCCTGTATTTCTTACAATTAATTTCTCCCCTGATCCTGCTCAGATTACAGACCACTAGCCTTGCTTTCTTAGATCTAGGTTGTACTTAGTATTCCATTATTATAAATGTACTAACCTAGGAAAAGATGTTTTCAAGTATTCCATTTTTTTTAAGTAGTATTCTAGCTGTGATAAGATTATAATTTTTGCTCTTTTTTTAAAAAAAATGAAAACAATTTTTTTTTTTTATATACTTGATATTTTTATCATTTTACATTTAATTTATGTATCACTATTTTTTTTATTTTATATTTTTTTCTTATATATATTTAGTTTTTTCTATATTTTTTGAGAAAATATTATTTTTACACTTTGAATATTTATCGTTCTACATTTGACCTATTTATATTATTTTTTGTTTTTATTTTTATTCTTTTTTTTTTTGCACTTTTTTTTTTGAAAACTTATTATAAGAAAACTATGAAAATGATGTTTCAATGTAACAACTGTAATTTTTTTTATTCTTTTGTTATGTTAAAAATAGTTTAAAATCTTATATGTTTTTATTAACGAATATAATATTTACTATATTTTATTATATGTAATCATTAACTTTTTAATTCACGGTTATATTTTTTACTTGATATTAAAAAACACGTTAATAACACCTATACATTGATTCTTTTGCATTGGAGAAACTAACTATTAAAGTTGCATCAAGGCGAGTTGAATAGATACATTTAACATTTTATTTTTTATATTTATTGACACAAGTAGTTCTCGATGTCTTTAATTAAATGCATGGATAGATTTTTTTTAATTTATAATTAGATTTTCTTTAAAAACACACATTTGAAACCATAACTAGTTAATTACTAACTGAAAAAGTTTCGGACAAGAGGCAGCTTAATTGCCTGAATTCAACAATTATATATTGTTTCCAAACCATGAAACAATAAATTACATGTAAACAAATGAAGGTCAGCTTCCCTGGAAAATTCAGCAAAGTTTCCTTTTCCATTGAAGTTGTTTTCAATTTGGTGGTCGGTCCCTATGAACCCATATCTAGTTGACTTGTTGTGGCCAAAAAAAAGTGAAAGCAATTATAGTCAACTGTAAAAAGGGAATGGAGAGATGTAGGGTCGTATAAATTGATGCTTCTGGAGTACTTTTAATCCCCATAATATATTTCTTAAAATAAATACTTTATTGGTAGACAATACTTGAGAGCACAAGAAAAGAAATATAAATTATTTAAAAAATAATTAAATTTGGTGATAGGTAATGATTTAGAAAGGATAAGATTTAGATATCATGGTATTTTCAATTTTGATAGAAAAAAACAGGTTTATTCCATAATATTCCAAATAGAGGGCATCAAAGGTTACTGAATAAAGACATCTTCCAAAAATTAAAAAAAAAAAACAAAAAAACCCAACCGAAGGTTTGGTCGAGTGGTTGTTCTGTCATCACCGGCTCTTACAAGCTACAAGGACGCCGATTAAACTATCATCACCCTTCACCGTGAACAAGCACAAGAATTGAACGGCGACCGCTAGAGGAGGAGGAGGCCAGCGGCTACGAGCAAAAATATAATTATATATATTTTTATTCCACAGGTGACTTCGACTGCACATGGCCACGTAATTATTTCTCTTGCCCTTTATGTTGGATCAATTTTATCTCTAAACATATCTTAAACTTTTCATATAGATAAGATTCTCAAGTTAACTCAAGGGATTAGACACATGATTTACTTAATAATCTAAAATCTTAATATATGTTCAAATATAAATTTATTATTGCTGGTAAATTGATATGAGAATCCCATATAAATATCATATTAAAAACTTAACTTAGTTTTAAGAATAAAAGTGGCTAGGGGTGCTCGAGAGTGTAGTGGTGATTGTTTTTTAAAGTGTTTTTTTGTTAAAAAAATATATTAAAATAATTCTTTTTTATATTTTAAAAAAATTATTTTTGACATCAGCTCATAAAACTTTATGATCCAAAAATATAAATTTAAAAAAAATCAAAATTTTATAAAATGTCATTTGAAATGTAATTCCAAACGGAGTCTAAATTAGAAAAATATATAGAAGAAAAAACCCCCATTAAAAGTGGCTAGGGGTGCTCAGGAGTTTAGTGCGGTGGCTTTTTAAAGTGTGTTTTTACTAAAAAATATATTAAAATAATACTTTTTATATTTTTTTAAAAAATTATTTTTAATATCAGCAAATTAAAACAATCCGAAAACATAAATTTTAAAAAGAAAAAAAATCAAATTTTCATGAAACAACATTTGAAATGTAATTCCAACCGACGTTTAAATTAGAGATATTTCAAAGAAAATACCCCCATTATATTGATACATTGAGCCATCAAGTCTAGATTTATGTATTAAAAATTAACAAACAACTAAGAATCAGTAAGGCAATTCAACATATCTAAAGATGAACATGGCGCATTAAGAGCTCTGTTTGTTAAGCTCTGGCTATATGGAGAAAAGAAGATAATAAGACCTGTGGAAGGAATGTGACTTAAAATAAACTCCATGCTACCATTAATTTAAAAGCAAAACAGAGCACTTAAGTGATGTTTGTTTAATTTGGTACCAATTAACCCACTTTGAAAGTGAGAATATAATTGGGAGTGCGATTTAGTCTAGACCCATAACTATCCAGCAATATTGGTTTACCTTTCCACCTCAACCCAACCCCACATATAAGAAGATTGCGACTACTTGTTATTAAAGAAAATTATAAAGAAAACAATTGGGAAAGCGATTTGTGGTGCATGCATTGAACTGTGCTTCATAATTTCCTTAGAACCGAAGATTCAGAGGCAACTAAAAAGAAGCACTGGGTAAAAAAACATGAGGGCAAAGTCTTGGAGAATTTACACAACCTCCCTTTTCGACCATTGCAATCTAGATCTACCATGGCTGACCTACAGGTTTTCTGGAATGAAAACATATTAAACAAACAGCTTAATCAGCATGTGTCTCTAAAATGTAAGAGATGCACTACTTGAACGCCTATAAGATTAAGATTTTATGTTATAAGAAGTTTCATGGATGACACGATTATATTCTCTCAGGGATTTGCATTCCAGGTAATGAGGATAAGGTTCAGGGCTCAGTTGTATATATCCACGAGTAAAAATAAATGATAATGGTGGGGAGGAGGAGGAAATGTGGTGTAATCCCAATTGGAGAGATGAAGCATTCATGAAAATCCCAGATGCGTGCTTCAATGATAGAGATGATTGATTGGTGCTTGAAAGAAATGTGAAAAGGGCACACAGAATACCTTGGAACAGAAGAAATAGTGGTTAAGGAGGTTGGTGAAGGAGATTATTGCAGTCACTTTTAGCTTGTATGTGCTTTTATTTCTCATTTAGGTGATTGCAGTGTATGTGACCATTTAAGGTTACTTAACAGCATGCATCAGTAGTTAAATATTGTTCGGCTAAACCTTATCAGCTGGAACGATGCCTGGGCACTAAAAGAAAGCAAACTGATGCCTAATTCAAGGTTTCAGTTTCAGGAGTCACAGAATGAGTCTTAGCTATGCAAAACAAATGCCATTTTCAGAATCTTCAAGCCAGAAACAAGCATTAGAAAAGTAAGTTTGCTACAACGAAGTATGCATGTTTGCCTTTTAGACCATCATACAGGCAAACAAACTAAGGGCAGCTTGCGAAACATGCTGACCCTGATTTAAGGCTTCAGACAACAACCTGAACTTTGAAATAGCCCAGCCTTTCAAAACTACTAAGGACTTGCTTTTGGCTGGAGATAGAATGTTTAAGCAGGTGGAGGTGAATCGAACCTGTCATGCTTTAGGGGATACGGTGGTGTCGGTCCTGGAATGTAAGGTACGATAGGAGTGCCATGCTCAATTGGGCTGGATACTGTACTGACAGTAGATTTCAAAGCTGGATCAATCTGGCTGTAGTCCCTCGAATCTTTGTTGTCTGTCTGAATCTCCTCCCTAGAGATTCCCTGTCTCTAGCTTCCCTCCTGGATACAGAGAAATCACATAAATAATAGGAAGAAAATCCATTAATTTGACATTTAGCAGTCTTATATTTCAAGATTCTGAATTTCTCATCCTACAGCGCAAACAAATGCCTTCTTGGCAACTTCATAAATTCATGTACGGGGCCGATTTAGGATTGAGTCAGATGTTAAAGAATTAAGTATACCTTTAGTTCTTTCATTGGTATGCTAGCTGTCATACCATCTTCAGTTTTGGGGAAATTCACATCTGGGTTTAACGTGGAAATGATCAGAAAAGAGACAACATCGGACTTGAATTAACAATTTGAACATTTTTTATGTCACGAGTCATAATCAATGTTCAGATGATCAGTGCAAAACACTCTGATGAGCTCGAAATAATCGATCTCGTATGACATCTCCATTAATATGGAAAAGGTAGGGCCACTCACTTTATTAACTCTGTGTAAAGGTGAACCACCTATACAACTATGTTCAGCAGAATCATGAACTGTCATGTTCATTGTTTAGATCCACGTAAAGTTCAACTGGAATCTGGGCTTCTATATATTTTCCTTCGGCGCCTTTTTTTTCCCAAAGCATTTAACATCTCTAAAAGGGTGCACAGGTATTTGTTATTATCAGGCGATCTGCTCGACTTGTAGCTAGTAAATAATTGCAGTAACAGTAAAAGAAAATGGATACGCTCTGACTAAGAACAAACAAAGAATTGGGAAAATTTAACATGAGATTGGCAAGCACAAATTTAACTTTACATGTTTTCTGTGGTGTGTTTATGCATGTCATCACAGAAACCAGATCAAATAATATGCCCGAATTTGTTAAGAATTGATAGGGTGATTACAATAAAAGGTCAGTCCTCCATCATCCTCAAGGACACACCAGAGAAAATGGACTTTATCCACTCCTATCTTCTACGTGATTATCAGTGGTCCTGTTTGGCGAGTGTGAGATAAAATTAAGAATCATTATTGTTCTGGTGTCAGGGATCCTATATAAAAAGATATCAGTCCCTACTCACACCCAGTTCGGGCAAAGTGCTCAAGAATAGTTGAGTTGAGTAAACGTTTGCAGTTTCTCTTTAGCTCTACACGGATGATAAGAAACAGTCTTTCGCAGTTCGGTGCTTCTATGTCTGTTGGTGCAGAGCACGTTCCATGATTAAGGGAAGTCCATTCAAAGTGCAAGCATAAATTACATGATAGCACAAAAAGGAATGTTAGCATCATCAGGGTCAGGACCACTACATATGTGCTTGTTAAGCAGCCAGCTAAAATGGAGAGGACACCACACGCTGTAAAGCATTGTCAAATCATACAATACATAAAGGTAGGATAAAAGTAATGATATGGAATTCTTACGTCAAGAGCTCATTCAATGTAGATCAAGGAAGTGAGATAAGGGAAAAGATAGTAAACAAAAAGATTTTACACTATTAGAGCATAATCTTCGAACACACAGTTGGAATTTGCGGCAAAATCTACAAGGTTTAAGTGCCAAAAAGAATTGCCCCCGGTCTTCCTCCAGTTCTTAGCTCTATAAATGATAATTCTGGATCCATTACTTAGTAATGATGGTGAAACTTAGATCATGATCCTTTAATTACAGACCTTGCTATCAAAAGAAAACACTTGGTGATTGCTTACTCTACTTTATGCTCGACAGGCACATGCATAGATGATGGACCGTGAAAAGGAAATTGTTGGAAACAGAAAGATGCATGGCCCAGTGGTCCAAGGGGCTCATTGCTTAAATGGTAATGGAGTTCGCAAGGGAAAGTTTATGCATCATTACTTTGGGGTTTGGCAACGAAAGCGAGTCCATATACAGTCGTCTAAATAAACTATAACGGTACTATTAAATCAATCAGAAGATCAATAGTTTTTTTTAAAAAAAAAAAAAAACATATTTTTAGCTTGTAAAAGACAATGACCAGAACAAAAATAGTGATACCTCGATGAATATGAAAGCATTTTGACACTGTACTTTTACCAGCACAACACTACAAGTGTTACAAA
>Ga0307512_10004757_pt1 | contig 14622 bp, 19 predicted proteins | sample 14_EM_MG_FD_200267 | JGI IMG/M metagenome (GOLD analysis project Ga0307512, IMG submission 200267) | Populus trichocarpa ectomycorrhiza microbial communities from riparian zone in the Pacific Northwest, United States - 14_EM | ecosystem: Host-associated > Plants > Roots > Unclassified | place... | reverse complement strand
GGACGGAGGAGGAGGAGGAGGAGGAGGAGGAGGAGTGGAAGGTGGACAGTGAACCGACGGAATATTTATTATTTGGATATTTCTTTTGATGCCACGTGCAAGATCCGATCTGTCGGTTATTCTTCGGCTATTCCGCAACAGCCCCGCCCAAAAACAAATTCACTCTCGACAACGCTCAGCATCCCAAGTCTTGCACTGTCCACAAGTCGGCCACCCATCCTCGCCGAGAGAGGGGTAGTTGAGGTTCTTTGCAGAATAGTCCCCAGATACCACACAGCCTCTTTCTTTGCCAGTCTTTGCTTTCTTTCCCGGACGGATTTGCTCCCGCCATCAACGGGTATCCTCCCTGGCAACCTCCTCAGCGACTGGCACGCTTCCAATGCCACCCGTTCTCTGACGCTCGCTCCCACTCCATTGAATCCAAGCTGTTCGGCTGCGTCCAATGCCCCCTCTAAGATTCTAATGAGCTCCATCGGAACATCCACCGTCTGCTCTAACCTCTCGAACATCCGCTCCATCCAGGGGAAAATGAAACGGACCAACCGTACAAGGACCGCCTCCGTCAGTGTGCCAAATGTCCGATCGCACTCCTCCTCAACCAACCTCTCAAGTTGTTTCGCGTGCCTGGCTCGCAACCCGGTAGCTTCCGTGAACCTCTGAACGACTGCGAACAGACTTTGAAACATTCCGCGGAGCATCCAGTCGATAGCCGAGAGGACGTCACAGATCTCCCCTGGGTTTCGACCGGCCTCCGTGATCACGTCTGCCATCTTGCCCAGTTCTTCGAGTCCAGAACGAGCAAGGGAAAACGTAACCGGAATCACCGTCAATGAAGACTCATCCCTCTCCGCCACCGAGTCGGATGTCTTGGTCACCAGACCATCGTGCGCCCTCATCAGACGCTCGTATATCGCCAACGCTGATCGACCACTGATTGTAATCGCCCCTGGTCAATGTCCAGATGAGGAGAACGATGACGATAATCTCATAGATCATAGACGGGCGCACTTACCATCCAAACTGTGGCCAGCCACCCTGCCGTTAAGCACTTGTTCCAGACCAGGCCTGGTTCTGTTCCCAACCTTGTCCCTCTTTCCACCCTTCTTTTTTGCTCCATCTGGCATCGCGTGCCCTGCCGTATTTGTCTCGACCGGACGCTCTGTGGAAATCTTTACCGCCCGCGCGTGATTTTCCTATCGAGATCCGTACCTAGCTTGTCCCACTCAAGCATCCGTTCCAGTTTCAAGCACCGAGTCTCGAGCTCCAACGCTCTCTCCCTCCACTCCTTACCCACAAGCGCGTTTTCCGCCAGCTGAGCATCGCCGCCAGGGCAAGGGAACCTGTCTCGAAGGTCTAGTACGCACGCTGTTGACAGCTGGTCGGATCACAACGGCGGAGAGATCTCATCGTGGCCGCTTACCAATGCACGACTGTCTGATTGGTTTGAAGCGCAAAGCCACCAATGCCTGTGGGGAATTTAATCAGGTGCCAATGAGTGAAACAGCCAAGGTCCGGAAACTTACGATTGCGACACGGATCTCGGCATTTTTATCGTTCATGGTTACAAGTTTCAAAGCGTAAGCGGTAGTAGTACCCAGTCCGCGGAACCTCAATATTTCCCGTCCAAAAAAATCCCACGATATCTCATCCTCCTCGACATCAATTCGTCTGCGCCGTCGCAGTGAACGTCAGCGTCTCCAATTTACTCTTTCCCTTGCACTCCTTCTGCAGCAATTCGTTAATCACCCGGAATTGTCCAGGGTCGATTAACATTACCTGTAAAAATGTCAGTCGGTGGAAATAAACTGAAAAATTACCCTCACTCACCACCTCCCACTCCGTCTGACCCGTCTCTTCGTCTTCTACCTGTTCCGCTCCCTCCAATATCTGTTCCCTCAATCGCTTCCCGTCTTTCGTTGGCACAGTTACCCGCACACGCATCCGAGCACGTTGTATCGGGAGATTCGACGATGTCTGGAGCAACTTGATGCACTCCGAAACCTATTGAAAGCGTCAGGTCGAGGTCACTGAACGGTGTGTAGTTCCCACTTGACTCTTGGCCGTCTTGTTCGTCTTGACACTGTATCCAGCCTCCGTCATGGCTTTCTCGATCATACCGACTGGATATGGTCGTTGTGTGGAAGGATCTACACATTTCTCTGCCACGAGAGTTGCGAGTTCCTTCCTCAGAGATGCGATGTCGTGCTCTCGTTCCTTTTCGCCCACTTGCACTTCCCCTTTCTTTAGGATCTGACAAGTCGCTTGGGACGTCATCCACCCCTGCCACAGAACAAGGTCATTTGGCGCACCTCCTTGACAATATCATTCGTGTTCGATGTCCCAAAAGCCTTTTCCAGATCGTTGGCCTTTGCTACTTCTCCCTTGGACACATTGACGAAGATATTCGAGATTTGTAATACATCATCAATGTTAGATTCTCTGAACCTGGGATTGAGTATCATGTCCAGAGATTGAGAGAAAGCGTTACCCACACCCCATTCCTCCACTCTTGCACTTTGTTCTTGTAGCAAGCAATCTGTGTAGATTCACTCAGCCATTTGTCGGTGATCGACCGCGGAAAAACAAAGACCGACCTCAAACCGCTTTCCACCTTTTTTCAGACGGACAATAGAGACATTCGTGAGTCTGAATGAGATTTGTTAGAGAGCAATCCGAGCCACCAGAGGCGAACGGGAATACTTTATCTGGTTCGACGGTTGGTTCACCCGCATAGTTTTTCAGTAAGCCGGATGCTTTGACTCATTTCCCGATTTGGACTTGTGACGAGACCATCTGGCCCAATGCTTCGTCTCAGCCAAAGGTCCATTCCCGCCCGTTCTGCTTGGGTTCGCTGCAGTTCTACCGCACAAGGCCAACCTGCAACCTCCTCCAAGTCCACCTCTTCCCCTCCGCCTTCACCCGACGATAAAAACCCGTCTGTGTCGCGTTCCGGTAACTGGAAGACGCGTCGACCGCACATTAACACGGAAAGACCACGCCAATGGAACAGGCCCCTCGCTCCGGGCGTCCTGCCCGCATACGACGAGGCTCTTCGTTATATTCATCAGGATTCTCATACTCTCAGGGCTGAGGCCCAGTACAACCGATCCGCTTTGCGGGAGGCGGAAAGTTCACCCAACCCCGATCCCGAGCTCATCAAAAGCTTCAAGGAAAAACTCGCAATCCTCGAGGTCCAGAGCGAGGTAAATCGCCCAGAGATTCGCTGGAATTTTAGAAACGCTTTGGGTGAGTATCTTTACCTCCAGGATCCCTTTCAATTCCCCTCACTCTGCGTTCAGCGGACATGACCAAGCCCGTTTACCGACACCTTGCCGAGAAAAAGTGGAGGAATGAAGGAGACCTTGACCTCCTGGTGAGATGGCACCCCCTTTTTAAACACACTTCCCATTCTAAATTTGCCCAGATGGAAAGGATCCACCAAATGAACGTCGTTCCTGACGTCTTGCCCTCCCTACGCCCTTCGCTCGACCTTCGTATCACATTCCCAGAACCTCCGCCTCAAAGTGTGTACCTCCGGAATCGTGCGAAACGTCAGCACAAACAAGTAGAACCTGGTATCTTCCTGGTCTCTGAGCAGGCATGGCTGTGCGAAACGCTTCCCTTGAGCTGTCCACTGATTAGCTATCTCCTAGACTCGAAAACAACCTGCTCTCTACGCCAGTGTTTTTCATGAAGAAACCAGGCTCTACACCCTCTTGATGGTGGACCCTGGTATGTCCTCGTTAAGACCTCGAGCCTTACATCCAGAACTAACGTTGTTCTAGATGTACCTGACCCAGAAAAACGGAGTTTCACGACGTACCTCCACTGGCTCCAGTCGGTGTTCTTTACCTCGATAGTCCCCTGACCACTGACTAAGCTGCACAGACCCAACATCCCCTTGTCTTGTGCTACACGGTCTATCGAAGTTCCCGAGGCACATACCCCATATATCCCACCTCATCCTCAACGTAAGACACCCTACCATCGATATGTTCTGCTCCTTCTCCTACAGGCATCTCCAACCGAACCTATCTCCGTCTCTGCGCTCAGTGATGCTGACCGACTCCATTTCAATGTTCGTGAATTCTCTACTCAACACGGTCTTGACGGAAGCATTGGTGGAGGTGCCCACATGTGGCGCCAAGTCTGGGACGAAGGCGTCTCTCAGATCTACGCGACCGTTCTTGGTATGTTCCCCTACTCCGTTGCGGGCCTCCCCATCTCAACCCCCCTCCAGGACGAGAAGAGCCCAAGTTTGCGGTACAACCCGAGCCAGACCGTTATGCAGATATTCGTGGCGTCAGGCGATACATCAAGTAGACTTCCAACCCTCCAGATTGAGCAACGGATACAGACAGAATACACTTTCTTATTAATGATTCTAATAAACCTGGTGCAGCTACTCCCCATCAGTGAATTCCAATGTCCTGCAAGATGCAGACAAGGTTGAGAGCAAAGAGTCAGATTGGTGACACGACTGGCTGTGTTGGTACAACACTGCTGTGACCAACTCACCTTCTCGATCAGCTTCCTGGCAATCGGATGGAACTCGGCCTTGTGTTTCTCAAAGTATTTCACCGCCAAGTCCTTGTCGATCTTGGCGATCGACCTAAAAACCGGTCTGCAGAATTTTGCTCTCCCCTTGATCACACCACTACCATCATCCCCAACGACCCATCTCACGGCGTCCTGGGCAAGGTGCTCCGGAACCAAATTTTTGTCCCGCAGAGCGAGTTCATAGAATCTGAACCTGATCTCTGCGTTGGAAGTATCTGCTACCTTGTAGAGGCTTCCGAGGTGGGCGATATGGCTCGCAGGCAAAGGCGGCAAGGCCTGAAGGCGTTCCAAGAACACAATCTTTTGGTTTGAATTGAAACTGTCCATGTCGGCGGCGCCGAAAGAGGTCTTGTGAATATCGATGGCACGAGCAGCGTCCCATCTGTCGGCCAGTGCATACGCTTGCTCCGCCAGAGTCAGATCAAGGTCAACTTGAACGGGGAGTTTAACTCCCTCGCCGTGAAGCCACGCCTGGAGAAAATCTTAGCTTGTGGTCGAGTTTCATTTCGACTCGCCTACATTCCAGTCAATGGAGTCCAGGGCCTTGACCTTATCTTCACCACCGTGTTTTTGGAAATATCCGTACAAGTGATGCTTCCATTGTTGAGTATCGATACTCTTTCCGCTAAACGTTTCGACGTAGTCGCGGACGTAAGGGAGGAATACGTCCAAGCCTCCAACTGTTCGCTCTAGACACGCGCATAAGTACGATTGAATTTGCGTACGAGTGTGATGCATGGCGGAGGCATACCCAAATGAAGTAGAAGGTTTGCTCCCTTCTCGTAAGGAACCGAAGAGTACGCTTCGTCCGGGTCTTCACCGGGCTCAAAGTCGATCACAAGTCTCTGATACTTGGGTTTGTCCACATATCGCTCCAAGTCGTTCAGTAAGGCTTTGTTGCCGATGACATAGGAGAAACTGCGTTCGGCAGGCCCATGAAGGATCTGCTGTAATACTCGTTCCATGTAAGTGGTCCACCCTTCGTTTAACCAGAAATGAGATGCGTGAACGTGACTGGACACTCAGACATGGTGAGTAGAAGTATTCTGGGATCTGGAAACACGTACGTAATCCCATTTCCAAACCATGAATGAGTCAATTCGTGGACAACCACATCCACCAAAGACCTGTCTCCGGCGAGTAATGCTGAGACCGGTCAGGCAAGGTAGATTTCCGCAAAAATAAAACGTTTACTTGGGTTCAGGAATGACAGACAGGCATTTTCCTGGGGGAAAACAGCTCTAGGTTCGTTCGTTGAATACCAAACGGCGCTCTTACCATTCCTCCGTAGGGGAAGCTTGGAGGAAGGACCAGTAGGTCATACGTTCCGAAGCGATAGTCTCCAACCAACTTCTCCTCAGCTGCGAGGAACCTAGTCCAATCGTTATTGACGAATCTTTTGATTTGTGTGAGCTACTTGCCTCGTGGTATCCTCGCTGAATTCCCAGAATGCAGCATCCAATAGAGATGGTTCAGTCCAAATTCCAGAGTTCCAGGTTTTTCCGGCGGGCTTGGTGAATGCACGGTAACGAAGGTCTCCTGCCGCGATGGCGATCAAGTAGGAAGGTATTGCGACCGGTTGATTGTAAGTATATGTTATGAGGTCCTTGCCTATGACTTTTCCATCGTGAGGTGGGCCATCGGAAGGAGGACTGGCCCGAATTGCGGACAACAGCACAGGTAAAATGGATGTAACCTGTGCACTGTATGTCTGGGTGGTTGTCAGCGTCGCTGGACGCCAATGGGGCGGTAAGAACTTACAATTTTGACTGATGGACTGTCTGATATCGACCGTTATTCAATACTTGCTCTAGAGCGTCGGATAGGGTCATGTTCGTACCTTGCACGGGGAGTAAGCTCCTGGCATATATCGGCTGACATTGGCTGAACAGGTACGGGAAGGTCTTGCCTTGCGTCTGCCTGCCAGGGTAATTTGTCAACACATAGACTTGGCAGAATCTTCCAACGACTCTCTCTCACTCTTTGGTGAGCCATTGCAATGCGGTACAGCCAGAGGTGGTCGCATAAGAAATCGTCATTTCGAGTTCCGAGTTTACCCCAAGCGAAGGCGGCAGGATGATAGTCAGAGCAGATCCCATGACCTCATGTTTCCTTCCGAGGGTGTACTGTTTCCGATATCAAAAGTAGTCCCTTGGCGGGTCTAGTTTTCACTGACCTTGACGATTTGGCCGCCGATCGTAACTTCATTCACGTCGAGGTCGAGCGTATCGAAGCTGGTGTGTCCATCGCTCAGACTTGTTAGAAAGACAGACTTCTGTAGACTTACATGACTTCTTTTGCTGCGGAAGATCCAACCGTAAGCTTGTGAGTCGCAGATCCGGAGATGATCTTCTTATCAAAATCAACAAGCCAAACAAGAGAGATGTGAGTGGTGTAGACATCCAAGTAATTGGACTGTGTGGTTGGGTCCTTGGAAGCCATTGTTCTGGTCTGGTCGTTGAGAGTTTGAAAGGCGATCCTACTATCTGTTGCAAAGATCGATGTTTCGCATCCTCTCGAACGGTGGCCCGAGCGCTCGACGCTGGAATTCTCACACTATTGTCGATCACCAAACCTGGGCTTGAGGTAAATGACAAAGATTTACAAATTAATGTGAATGGATACAAAGGGTATGAGGTATCGAAGAGTGATTTGTGCGAGTGAGGATGCCCAGGCCAGATACCTACTTGGATGGGAGGTCACCGGTCAATCTTGAGCCCTGGAGGTACCTTGATGGTAACGAGATCCTCTGGGAAACTTGGAGGTTCTTCAATGCTTACGGGGCCCCTCCGCCTGATCATGAACCATCGACCGTGATGCAGTATGACGAGGGATGGGAGAGAAAAGGAGTCCTGTAAGCGTTTGAGGATTGGCACTTGGCTGAGTGTGTGGATATCCACGGCTGTGGCGTCCGTCAATGCCCGTAGCTTCTTGCAGGGAGGTTCGACGGTACGCCCTATTGGATCACTTGAAACAGATGGTGCGGGGCGTTTGCGAAGGTTTCTGTGTTAAGAGGTAGATCAACGCTGTGTAATTCGAGAAGGGCGCAGATCCGCTTACCTGCTGGGTTGGGGGGTCGGGAACTTGGGTGACATGGGAACCCGGGGAGGTACATTGATGGCGGCCGCACATCGAGTTGGGTAAATTTTCACTCGAAGACCCTTGAGGTTTTTAACCTTTCTACGGCGCGGGTGGCGGTGCTCGAGTGACTTGCGGTATAGTGGGAGGATTTTGGCGTAATACTTGTTGCTCACGGTCAGAATGAGCTTGAGAGATGTGATTACCGAGAGCGGGAGACCAGTCCCCGACGGCATTGCGGGTTAAGTGGCGGTAGAGGGAAAGGGGGCGGTGGTAGGACGTGTTATGGGATACATGGTCCACTTAAATGATCAAGTTAAGGACCCGCCACAACCCTGGGCGGGTCAAGGACAAGTGGTGATTATGGGCACGACAATAGATAAAGACACGCCTCGGTCTCTGCGATCTGGAACAAAGTTTGTTCTTGGTCCTTGCTTACCTTTACCCGTCGGGCCAAATCAAGACTCAAGAGCCAAGCTTACACTCAAGTGACGGAGGGGTGATCGACTCGGGCCACCCGTCGGCATTTGCCATTGTCCAATGTCCCAACCAAACAACTCCACGACCGGTCTGCGCGGCGACGACGAGTACGAATTCCCGGACGAATTGGAAGGGATTGATTGGAGTGCTGTCGGTTCCATCGAGGGTGACGAACCAAAACCAGAAGAGCAAACTCAATCATCCGCCCCGGACGACCCCTCCCCACCCACTGAGCTACCTCCAAGACCGGGTTCTAGCTCCAGTTCTTACGGGTTTGCTGATATTGAAACCCTTGACGAGGATGACCTCGCTGAACTTGACGAAACGGAGAGGTTATACGGTCTGGCCACCGGTGAGCAGACAAAGCCCACCTACCGCCCCTATGTTCATGGTGATCGACATGTAGAGGAAATTCTGGAGAACACCCCCTCGAGTAGCGCTCGCACGCTTGACACCATTCCTCGTCCTTTAGCGAGACTGCCTACTGCAGATGACATTGCTGTTCTATCCTGCCAGTCTTCTGCATCTTACAAGCGTAAACTCTCAGGTGAAGACATCAAACCCCCGCTGGTGAAGAAATCCAGAACCTTGCCTTTGGAACGCGTCAAGTCCAGCCCAAAGGGAAAAGAAACGGCACGGGATACTCCAGTCGAGAATGTTGTCCAGACCGTCTATAATTCGTTCGTGGAATCGTGTTCTTGTCCAATGTGAGCTATTACCCTTCAAGTTACTTGGCCACAACCCCGCTGACGAACGTTCCCGAAGATGCTATGACCTCTTGTATGTCCCCCTCTTGTCGCGCTACACAGATATTAACGACATTCTTAGTGCGATCCCATATAACATCATGCCAGTGGGTCTCGTCGTGATCTCACATATAGGCCAAAGCTAACGTTTCACTCAGTGTGGTCATACAATGTGCGGAGCTTGTTTATGTGATTGGGTAGATCGAAGTGTGCGTGTCGTTGACTGTGTTCCATTGGGCGTGAAACTGAAGCGTTGTATAGCGCCACGACGCAAGCTGCCCGATATGCCGCCAGGCTCTCAACAGCAAAACGTTACTTTCCAGGAACTATGTCGTCGAGTCAGTAATGGATCAGCAAGCAAAAATTCTTGCCATCCATGAGTACCCAGGGTGGGAGCCTTTGGGGGCAGATGTTCTCGCATGGACCGAACGGAAAACGTGATTCCCACCCATGCCCCACATAGCGTAGGATAGGGCTAACTGTTCACTCATCACAGGAGTTTCCAGAGCGAAGCTTCCGCACGTCTCGCGCGAGTTACAACGCAGCTTAAGGTTATACCCTCCGCACTCCCTGCGCCACGGCCGAACTCCAATCGCCGGAGTGGTAGGAACCGGATGAGGGACCGGGATCAGATTATTGAGATACGAGCCTTTGAAGTCGTTCGTACTAGGCCTTAGAATCTGGTCACCATATTGATAGCATCACGTTGTGCATGTCACATCTTTTGTGCCGGGAGCCATTCGTTGAGATTAACTGGATTTTGGAGGAGCTGGAATAAAATCTGCCCCAACATTTACTGTAAACAGTGCTTTAACGTACATGATTGAACAAGAACGGAAAGAGAACAGACAAGGATTTAAGGGGGGAGAAATATCAACGAAACATGGGCAAAAACACTTCAATCCAGCAGTGTACAAACAGGTCGAAGACATCCAAAAACCGATATGCTGTGCGTTGGGTAGGATAGCGGAAGATCGTTGTGTGTGGGTGTGTAATAGGGGACTGAGCGACTGTGCAATTTGATCGCCATTCCGGCGAGTTCTAGGCTAATCAAGACAGATATAGAAAAACAGATAACTGCAGCAAGGAGATGAGGGACTCTCGATTGACGAGAGCACGATGAGATGGAGTTAGAGCCCGAGATCTGATATGACTCTAGTCACATCGTCAACCCCATCATCGGCGTATTGGGGTCGGTGATTCCGACTCGACATGACAGGGGATCGATTCGCCTTAGGTGGTCCATACACGCTGGGGAATGACGGCGCCGTCGCTGATGGTGGTGTCGAAGTCGGCCCCATGTCCCCTATCGACGTGGTGGGCGAATCCGGTGGAGGGTAACGCGACGCCTCCGTAATCTTGGATAAGGAAAACGTCAAATCGAGGGATTGTGCACGGTTTGAAAGTGACCGCGGCTTGGAGAGGTGGTCCTTAATCTTTGATTCCAGGAGTGAATCAGACCCACGCTTGGTTGCATCTTCCTGGTGCCTGGCGCGGCCAGGGATTCCAGATCCCTTTTGTGCTAGTGGTCAGCCGCCGGATCAAACGAGAATACAAACCAGAACATACGATAGGTGGAGGAAGGGGATGCCAGTAATCCGATTGCGGCGTCATGTACGTTGAATCATCGTCATCCTCGACGGAATAGCTGTAGGTTACCGGAGAGTTGTCGAACAACGCCTTGACGTTGGGAGAAGAATTGGCGAGACGCAATCTCCTTTCTACAGATCCATTAACATGAGATCGTCCAAAGTCGGCGGAATCTACCACAGAATTCAGTGTAAAGTCAGGAGAGAGCAGGATGGAAGACACGTACCTCCACGAGTCCTTGGATGTGACAATAGTTTGCTGTCAAAGTGTGGGAATGCATCCGCAAAGGAATCACCTCGTTTGTGGACGCGGGTGGGGGCGACAGGGTACATGTGTATATTGTGAGTAACAAAGAATTGGTCAAGCATTTCCTTGACGGTGGTCGTAGACTCCTTCGCTGACTGGAGACAATTGAGTTTGAACCCTTCGACCAGCTCGATGTTCTGCCCCGCGGATTGGGCTCTGACCATCGGGGTGATGGTGACTTGATACTCTCGGTTGATGGAATCGACAAAATTCTTGTACTCTTGCGATTTACAAACACGAGCGAGATCAGGGTTAGGAGGGAATGTGACTTCGTCCTCGTAAGGAACCAGGTCCTAGTGAGAGCCAGGTAAGAAAGAACACGACGGGGAATCGCAGTGGCATACCAAGAGTCTCGATTGAGCATTCTCAATCTGCTGCTCCGGGCCGTAGATCGTCACAACGTCTGATCCACTCTCACATGCGGGGAACATTATGCGGGAGTTAGTTTTAGATTCGATATCCTCGATGTTGACGTGTTTCTCCCCGAGCAATTTGCGGTGAAGTTGATGAGGAATTAGTACCGTCTGATTGATGAAGTCGCGGTCCTGGATACCCCTGCATCAGTGGCTGAAAACGGAAACGGGAATGTTCGAACCTTCTCGTTGACTAGTTCCATAACCGAGAGTTTCAAACTCTCGAGGTTCATGTGGTTCTTGAACGGTGTTCGAGCAATGACGTTGTCCTCGTTGTCAGTATAGCCACCTAGCTGAGCAAACTCCTCGGCGTTCGAGAACTTGACGTAAACCCCGTATTTCTTCATGATCCGTTGAATGCTCCGCCCGCCAACACCGATGATCCGCTTGTGGTAAGATTCTGGGACGTGGAAAGATATTTCCGAAGGAAGCTCTTCCTGAAGGAGAGCAAGACCTTGAAGAACGGAACCGTCACTGCCAGAGATCTCAATGTTGAAATTGTGATCGTTCAGTGTCTCGAATTTGATCTTGACGTTGCTGGTCTGCATGATTTTGTTAATCTTTCCGTTCTTCTTTCCACTAATGAACTCGCGGTGCTCATTCGCAAGCTCGATTTGGAAGCGGATCTCGTGTTGGTAGACCTATCAGAGAGGCACCATCAGCGTGAGCTTCAAGAACCGGATCGATTGAAGCAAAGGTTTGTACCTTGAGAATCTCCTGGTCCATCAAAAATGCAACGGCACCCCGGACCTCATTTTCTGTTCCGTGAATTTCAAAGTAGTTGTCCTTGAACGTGATCTCTGCTCCGAAATTGGAGGAGATTTGGACCATGAATGGTTGAACTGCCTGGTGGGGAAGGGGCGCTGGCGGGAGAAGGACGTTATACTGGAGGGGCAACAGCCAGAAACCAACCCAATAATAAGCACACGCCTGAGGCAACCAAGTTAGTCGCGCGCAAAGGTCCGCGTGGGGGGTGAAGCATACCAGTTGCATTATTGAACGGATGGTCCTTGAAACGTTTACCGCGTGGTCCCCATAGACGGTAATGATGCTCGTTGAACTTCCGAGAGTGGGGAAACGGACGAAGGTGGCATTATCGCTCATGATTGCAATAAGGTCGTCAACACGATCAGAGACGAGCCAATCTAACTTGCGCGGCTGCAGAATGGCGTCTTGTGGTATCAGTTGTTTCACCTGCGCAAATGTCAATCCTAGTTGATTTAATAGTAGAGAACGTTGATGGTACCTTTGTGTTCATGAGATTGCTCAACATCTCTTTGGCGCGTCGAACGCCAAAAGTTTCGCCTGTGATCCATATCCTACTTTGATACTGTCGGAGGGAAGGGGTGCTATTTGAACCATAATTGTCATAATTGGTGAGACCAAGCATCGGTGAAGGGAAATAGATGTTTGTGCTGGTTTGTTCTCGGATGCCCCTAAGCGCAGATCGCTTACGACCAGCAATGATCCCATGGAGGACCTGGTCGATCTCCACGAAATCGGAAGCAAGACCGGCCTTGGTGAAGAGGGTGAACGATTATAGGGGAAAAGGTGAAGAGGGGGGCTCACAAGCTCGTCGACCATAACCAGCAGCCGGACACGGGCGAGATCCACCGCATCGTGACTTCCCTTGACTTTGAAGTTGCATTCGTTTGGGCTAGAGTTGACTCCACCAGGATCATTAATGTTTCCGTTGACTACGGCGATGTGGGCGAGAGTTTGTGCCGCAATCTCGTCTAACCTCCTGCGGACCTCAAGCCTGAGGGTGGGATTGCCGGTAGGAGAGTTGTCAAGTATGTCAGATCGGTTGACCTTGACGACTTTCATTACCTGGGAAAAATAAGTGAGATCAGTGAAAGGGCGCGAGGAGAATGTATGCTGATGGGGAAAACACACATTTTGTGGGGAACCTTTGAGAAGAGTCTCCCTTGCGAGCATTGCCTGGCGGGTCATGCCAGAGATACAGTAGTTCCAAGAGAGACCATCGTCCAGGGGGTTAGGGGAGATATTGACCGCGTGCTGGTGGGAAGCCATGACAACATTGGTATGGATTGCGGCCTGGAGGGCGTCGTACTCTTCCTGGTTGTAAAAGGGCTGGGGTTGGTTATTTGGATATCGAAACCCATTTTGATGGCCATTCTGGACGTTCTGGAATGGAAAGTCTGGAGAAGCGATGTTTTGGAAATCATAGGGGCCAGGGTGGGGAGCGATGTGGGGTCGACGGGGGAAAACAAAGGAAGTGGTGTAAATATCCATCGCAGATTATGCGTTCGGGAGAGAGGGAGAGGGAGAAGTAGGAGGGTGAGGAGAGGGCGGAGTTGGTGGATGGTTACAGTTAACGGGAGAGAGGGGGTATTGAATAAGTGGTATATCGCGGGAATTGGGACAGGAGAGGAGTCGGTGACCACGTCTAACTCATATATTATTATTGCAAAAGATAAAGGGAAAAAAAAGACAGGAGTCGATTTCGGTCGCCTGTCCGCTGTCCAAGTCCCGAGGGGTACAGCAACGAAAGGGGAAGAGGTCAAGCGACACAAATCGGAGCTTGAAATAAAATCTAAAAATCGAACGCCTCTACCGGCTGCCAGTCATCCTGGACAGTCTCGAGGTCAAACAACTTCTGGTAGCACTGATGACCCTTGCGAGAGAAGTGCTCGTATGGATCCGAGCCCAGCAGTTTTCCACCACACCGATAACAAAAGTGTTGCGAGCATTTTCCACAGGTCATCTGTGACTCGTGAATCACAAGCCGATCGCGGGAAGCAGACGAAAGGAATGACATACATGATTACACCCCATAGACTTTTCCGTGTGCACTCCACATCCTGGACAGGCCATCGTAGATTTGTCCAGCCACTCCTTGTTCGCCCTATTTTCTTCGAATTGTCGCACCAGGTTCCCCAGGTTCCCCTTTCCGTATCTTCGTTCCAGCATCGTCCTCTCCTCGGATCCTTCTTCCAGCCCCGCGTACTTGAGTACAAACTCCTCGGAAAACGTGAGGGGGCAATCAGTGTGTGGTCCGTGCCTTTGGAGCTAAAGCTTAATGTCTGTACCCTAAACTATTTCCGGACGGTGGACATACCATGTTCTCCGGCAATACGCACAAAATGAATAACCACAGGCCGTACACGTCCGTAGTCTCTCCCATCCGCTTCCGTTCTCCACCTGCATCGGCTTCTTTACCGGATGCTGGCAGAAACCCATCGGGCAATGAACGATAGTTGGGTCTATAACATAGATGTCAGCACCAAAACACCCATCTTTGAGTAGCATACCTTTCTCGAGCTCTTTCTTCTCTTTCAACCATTTCCATCGCGTCACCTCTTCCGAACTCACCACCCTTCGGATATCTTCCTCTGTTGCTGTAGTCCCTTGCTTTACGCACCCCGGATCGGGACAACCGACACGGTCCACATCCCCTTCCGAGATGCAGAGCCCCCAGAAACCCA
>Ga0307512_10004756_pt1 | contig 14626 bp, 23 predicted proteins | sample 14_EM_MG_FD_200267 | JGI IMG/M metagenome (GOLD analysis project Ga0307512, IMG submission 200267) | Populus trichocarpa ectomycorrhiza microbial communities from riparian zone in the Pacific Northwest, United States - 14_EM | ecosystem: Host-associated > Plants > Roots > Unclassified | place... | reverse complement strand
AGCCCCAGAGATACAAGACACTGAGAGACAGCTATGGGAGAAGGAGAGACACCTCCAGATCCGGGAAGCAGAGGTCCAATATGTCGAGAAAGTGCTACGGGAGAAGGAGAGAGACCTCCAAATTCGAGAAGCAGAGGTCCAAGATGGCGAGAAAGTGCTACGGGAGAAGGAGAGAGACCTCCAAATTCGTGGACAAGACGCCGAGAAATTGCTAGGGGTGAAGGAGAGAGACCTCCAAACTCGCGAAGCAGAGGTCCAGAAGATGTTCCAGGCTGTAAATGAAAGAAGAGAGGCCATGGACCTCCAAGAAGACAACCTTCGACAACGATCAGCCGCTATGAAAGAGTTGGAGGACAATCTGCGTCTTAGGGAGGCAGCACTGGCGCAGCAGCTGGTCATCGTGGGGCAACCCACCGGTGCTGCGCAGGAGTCTGACTTACTTTCGCTATCGTCAATGTCATCGATCCAAAATAGTCCCCGCATGCGTAGCAATGTTGGCCTCTCCCCCAAGAGCAATGCAAAGTTGAAACAAGATTCGAGGTATCACGGTAACGAATTAGTTTCGCTGGCTTCGACAAGTGGTCCTTCAAAGCATACCGATATAGGCTTTTCCTCAAGTAAGAGTCACGCGGGGTCGAAAGAAGATTCGGAGTATTACGGTAACGAATAGAATATACAGATTCATTCACAACATTTCATTTCTTGTAACCTGGGCATCAGGCTTTTGTAATTGTCCAGATCTGAGTCCCCTTTTGTCATTACCGTGACTCGTTTATACATCCTCAAAATCCTAGTTACCTTGTTGTTGCAGCACAAGTTACTGTTAACGGTGTCCACTACTACGGAAGTGGACAGGTGACCATCATGATCAATGAAACGCGACCCCAGGTGCTGGCAAGTGTGGATTCAATTGTTGGCTTGGCATTGGTAATGCAACATTCAGTTGCTGTGCCTTGTAACGCCAGGAAGGTCTCATTTTTTTTTGAGGAGACATGCCGCGTTTGGGGGATTAAGCTATTAAGGGGCCTCCACACTGTCGAACGAGGGAGAATTTCCAAGTTTCAAGGGCGAATTCTCCACCAGGGGTCCAGTACCGAAAATGTTCGGTACTGTTATGCACCATTCGGAAACTACTACCTGTCACCTTTCATCTTTCGACACTCTACACTACTCTACTGTCTCCATTCCCTGGCCAATCACTGCCACGTGCTTCTTCCAGCTCTGTGCATATACCCGGATCATGCCATATAGCTGATGTCCGTCCATGCGATGTGTATTAGGTTTGACGGCAGCGCATTCGATACCGCGCTGAAATAACAGCGCTCTCCGCAAGTTCGTGTCCTACGTGTACCCTCTGTCTATGGCTTGTGTATCTCAAAATAATAACGACCCTTCCAAAGGCAACTTACAACGAAGAGATGGCTCATACGACCGCACGCACGGCGGACTCACTCGAAGACGGCATAAACGTTGATGGGAAGGGGGGTTCGCGCATCGGTGATGACTGGATAAAGTGGGAGCGGGGTGGGCGCAGACGACGAGGGAGGCGGCATGTGGGTGGACAGGTGTGTACGTCTTCCGCGCTATCTTTTGAAATGAAATGTGCCCTGTCTTCCTGTGGATCTGCCAGTCTATGATCTATGAGTGTGCTATGCCTTCTTTGATGGTACGTACTATAGAGCGAACACCGCGCCTTGCCTAGCTGTGACCTTCCGTCGAATCTCTTTATACCCGTCTCGCCTCCAAGAGCGCGCCAAGGCGGCGAGGGTATGGGCTAGCGCAACCGCTCACGCACCACACACAGATACGATGCGCGCCTCCTTCTAGACCCGCAGCTCGCCTCAAAGATCATCGACCCGACCTTCCCCGACACAGTCCACAACCCGTTCCACCACCCCGTCAGACCCGTCTCCCCAGGCGGGTGGCCCGACCTCCCCTCGGACGCAGAAGACACATTCTTCCTTACGCCAGACGAAACTGCCGACATCTACCGCACCGCCCGTCTGCGTGTGCTCTCGCCCGACACATATACCGACCCTTCAGCAGATGCGGACCCATGAGGCGGAATTGACGAAGAGATAAGAAGATGGGCGCGACACTAAGTGAAATCGCCGAGAGATTACTTATCGCCTTCGATGAGAACGTGCCAGTGAACGCCTACCACTGTCCATTTTTTATTTTATTTTTATTTCCGCTTTCACGCTCCCCAAAATGTGGAAAGGCGCACACTGTAGTGCGAGCACAAGCGAGATCGTCAAGCACCACACAGGTACATACTATTTATGATAAGGTGTTCGCAGATCATCGAAACTCAGGATCCTCCTGTGGAAAAAGCTCAGCAAGGACGGTCATATTTGAGTTTGAGCACGAATACAATACTGTCCCCCATGCGACACCTGTCAGTGTAACAAGGGTGCGGTTGCCTGCGCGACCCATGTCCGATTTCTGCTTGGAAACCATGAGAAAGCTGGAGCGTGGCTCTTCGGTTGTTTTGATTCGTATCGAAAGGTGCCCAGGTATTTTTTTTGGCAGTGCATCCGGGTTTTCAACGCCGGTTTTGCGAAGATGAGGAATGCATCGGATCTTCGCAAGGCGAGTTGTTTCTCCACCGCTAAAAATGCCATAGCAAAACGGATACGAATGCACGACGGTTTGCTACATCATTTGAACAGCAGGGAAAGTCCCAGAAGCTTAGCTTGCCTGCATCGTTTCAAGTGCTGTAGTTTATCTTTTCGCGGACAAGAGGAAACTCGCAGTAGCTGGGGACGTGTAGTTGTTGGCTATCTGGATTGGACATGAGAATGCATACCCCAGGCCTTTACAGGCGCGTTCGGGAGGTTGAACCAAGGGTTGGCGAGGTCTGACTGCGGTTCGGTTCGACTACAGTGGGGACGGATGCCTGGATGGGGAGGACGAGGAGTTGATGTTGAAATCAGCGAATAGTTGGGAAATCATTGGGGTCGAGAACGAAGGGAGAGGGCTCGAGCGGATTATCTTCGAACATGACGGGCTGCGGATGCGAGGCGGGTAGTCGAGGCAACAACGCGCATCAATTCAAAAGCCGCTTTTAGTCAGGCAGTTTTCCAACTCTCACAATGAACGTGACCGACCTCAAAAACCCCGATATTTCAGAGACGTCATCCAAACAAAAGCCTACCTTGAACGCTTTCCCCCCGAACAACACCGTCCAGACGGCCGCGAAGCAACTGAAGGGCGCGACCTGCACGTCGGCGCCTGCAGACGGCTCCGCGCTCGTACCTACACCTTGGAGAGACAACCATTGTATGTGGCGTCAAGGCTGAGATTGCAGAGCCAGACCTTGGACAACCCACGGAGGGGTTTATCGGTTCGCACCTACTGGCGACCGAGTCGATGACCGTCGTTGACTCGCTCCCTTAGTCTCTAATATCGACTTCCGTCGTTGTCAGCGCCACGGTTCAAGCAGGGCCCTCCATCTGAGGAAGCTCAGGTCCTCTCTGATCGTCTTGTGTTGACGATTTCTGCGTGCGTTGCACTTTTCGATGCTGCGCCGTCCACTCCCTAACGAATCACTGCCACAGCTCAGGCATTCTTCCCTCCCCAGATCTATGCATACACCCAGAGCGCGCTATGTGGGTATTGTACGCCAATACGACGTGTATCAATTATGACGGCAATGCGTTCGATGCCGCACTCATCGCGATGGTCGCTGCACACAAAAACAGTGCGAGTCCTTAAGCGAACTCGTGTCGCACGTGCACCCTTCTAACCGTGGGTCGTGTATCCCCAAAATAGCGGCCACCCTCCCAAGGGCCACCTACAACGAGGAAACCGGTCAAACGACCTGCACGCGCAAAATTTGCGAGCCGCTGCCCCTCAAACGTCTCCCGATCTCGTATTCCTTCGGCGTGTTTGACGGGTACGACGCGACCGTCGCCTCATCGTAGTTTTTGTCCGAGGCTGACAGAGTGAGCCAACTTCCTTCTCTAACAGGACAACGGTCCTTGCGGACTCTGTCGCGTTTGAAGAGCCACTGCCGGATACATCTATATCGATCGTGCTTGAGGAGGGTGGGGCCATACTGTCTGCGAATCAGCTTGGTATGTCTGGTAAGGACACAATGTCTGCATGTGTTTCCTTAGCGAAAGAGCATCACGAGGCGTGTGGACGTGAGATATATTTGTTTTGAGAAAGAATTACAGTGGCAAGTGAGGATGGGAGTTCGAAAGAGCGCCCGAAGGAGCGCTGGATGTCTGGAAAAGCCCTCCGACATCTTCTTATACCTCTGTCCCTGTCCCAAGCTCCGATACCTTAGCTTTGATGGCCGTTGCGCAGACCCAGCTCGAGCGAGCAATCTATGACACCAAGCGCGGAGCCAATGTATACCAGCTCCACGATGAGTACAAGATCAGTACCCGAGAACGTGTCATCAAGGAGGTACGTCTCGCCATTCCCACTTTTGTGGCGAGGATGCGACGTGGGTCGGCTGGAATAGGTGAAGGCACCGACGATGACGATTCCGACGGACGATGTGTTCTTCTCAAAGACGGAGAAGGGCAAACCCGATGTCGAGTTCCTCAAGGACCACTTTTACCGAGAAGGACGAATCAAGGAGGAGCATGCGTTGTGTATCATCGACAAGGCGACGCAGCTGCTGCTTGTTGAGCCGAACGTCTTGACCGTCGATGCTCCCGTCACAGGTGCTCTCGCAATCGCTTCTTTATCCGTTTGTTTTCTCATCGATTCCTGCAGTCTGCGGTAGCATCAAAGGTCAATACGTGAGCACCCGGGCCCTGTCCTTGTTCGGCTATTCGTGCTCTCCGTGGCTGCTAATTTTCCGTGTCGCAGTATGATCTCATGAAGCTGTTCGAGGTCGGCGGTCATCCCTCCATTACCCGCTACCTCTTCCTCGGAGACTACATCAACCGAGGCTACTTCAGCATCGAAGTGCGTACTACTACCCACTTCTTTTATCTCCTCCCGCTCATTGACCGGGGTCATTGGTCTGCAGTGTTTGCTCTACCTCTGGACTCTTAAAATCTGGTATCCAAACTCTTTCTTCCTCCTCCGTGGCCATCATGAATGTCGCAGCTTGGCCGGACAATTCACGTTCGAAATAGAGTGCAAGCACAAGTACTCTGAGCGAGTGTACGAAGCTTGCCTCGAGTCATTCTGCGTGCTGCCCCTCGTCGCGATCCTGGACAACCGGTATTTTTGCGCACACGGAGGTATATCTCCCGAACTGCACACGATCGACGACATTCGCAAGGTGAGCTACTTCACATCGTCACTCTTCTTCCCATCGGCCCCCGTGACATTATCCGGCGAATCTTGCAGCTCAATAGATTCTGCGAGCCGCCAACGGTCGGGCTCATGTGCGACATATTGTGGTCGCACCCTATCGAGGAGTATGACGAGGAACGTATCACGGAGAGCTTTTTGCACAGAAACAAGCACGGCCTCTCCTACTTTCACTTCACGTTTAAGGCCGTGTGCGAGTTTCTCGAGCGCAATCGCTTGATGTCGATCATCTGCGTACATCAGACGCAGAAGGCTGGGTCCGTCGAATCCTTCTACGTATCACCTGAAGATCTTGTTGGTTCGAATTGTGCATAGGTACCGCATGTACCGCAAGCACCGCCGCCACCCCAGCGTCATAAGTATTTGGTCTGCGCCGAATTACCACGATACACATACAAACAAGGCAGCGGTACTCAAGTGCGACGGGGAGGCAGTCACTGTCCGGCAGTTCGATTGGAGGCTACACCCATTTCGGCTTCCCAATTTTATGGACGCTTTCAGCTGGAGTATACCGTTCATTTGCGAGAAGGGTGAGCCCACGCGCCCGCCTCATGCCATCATGTTCGTTGTCGATTGATGGTTCCCCAGTCTTGGACATGTTGGCTGCGATGTTCTACATTGACTTCCTGGAGCTCAACGAGAGCATCGAAAACTCATCGCTGGGTGTGGTGTCTGTAGACCGCGACAAGGCAGAACGCCTTAAGATACTCCAGAACAAGATCTTTGTAGTCAGGTGTATTTCGTACATGTTCTCAGTACTCCGGTGCGTGGTGGTGGTTCTTTGATACGTATTGACCCGATCCCTTCTCACATTTTCGGCTTCGCCCTTCGCCTTCTTTGTATGTAGTGAGTCTGAGCACAGGTCAGAACTCAAAAAACTCTTGCGCTCATCCACCCTGCCGTACGGTGTGCTCTCGCTCCGCAACGAGGACATCAAGAACGCCATCAAGTGGTTTAACAACACGTGCGTGATCTCCTTTCCGTTCCTCTTGAGTGGTCAAATCTGAGGGAGTCTTGGATGATTACCCGATTCTCCACAGACGCATATCGGATGAGGATAACGAGCGCCTGTTCCACATCAAGGGGCAACTAACGTCCGCGTTCTTATCCCTACCCAACACAAAGGTCAGCGCCGGTAAGAAAGCGGCGAGTAAGACCTCGAGGGCAGGCGCGACGGCGATGACACCATTTAGAGGGATGAAGGAAGGAAGGAAATCGGAAGCCAAGAGACTCAACCCGGAAGAAGTACAAAATAGGGAGGCCGAGGTACGCTCAAGAGAAGAAGGGGCGAATAAGGAAGGGGTACGCCGCCCCGAGAAGGCATGCTTGTCTTCGGAGCACTTTGAAGCAGGCATACGCCATGCGGAAGCCTCTATCAAGATGCCTGAGGAGCCGCTCATCATCCTCGAGACGAGCCGCCAACAGGACAAGCAATCCGACACATCACGGCACCAAACCGAGCCGACGAACAGAGCATCCCCAGAGATACAAGACGTTGTGAAACAGCTACGGGAGAAGGAGAGACACCTTCAAATTCGCGAAGCAGAGGTCCAAGACGTCGAGAAAGTGCTCCGGGTGAAGGAGAGAGACCTCCGAATTCGCGAAGCAGAGGTCCAGAAGATGCTCCAGGCTGAAAATGAAAGAAGAGAGGCCATGGGCTTCCAAGAAGACAACGTTCGACAACGATTGGCCGCTATGAAGTGGGAGGAGAATCCGCGTCCTAGGGAGGCACCATTGACGCAGCAGATGGCCATCACGAGGCAACCCAACAGTACTGCGCGGGAGTCTGACTTACTTTCGCTATCCTCAATTTTAACGATCCGAAATAGCCCCCACGTGCGCAATGTTGACCTTTCCCCCGAGAGCAGTGCAGGGTTGAAACGAGATTCGTGGGATCACGGTAGCGAATTAGCTTCGCTAGCCTCGACAACCTCTTCCTCAAGTAAGAGTTGCGCAGGGTTGAAAGAAGATTCGGAGTATTACAGTAACGAATAGAATATACAGATTCATTCACAACATTTCGTTTCTTGTAACCTGGGCATCAGGCCATTTGTAATTGTACAGATCTGAGTCTCCTTTTGTCATTGCCGTGACTCGTTTATAGATCCTCAAAATCCTAGTTACCGTGTTGTTGCAGCATGGAAGTGGATCTATGAGGGTGCTATGCCTTCTTTAATGGTACGTACTATGGAGCTAATACTGCGCCTTGCCTCACCGTGACATCCCGTCGGATCTCTTTCCACCTGTCCTGCCTTCGAGAGTGCGCCAGGGTGGCGAGGGTATGGGGTAACGCAACCGCTCACGCGCCCCACACAGATACGATCCACGCCTGCTTCTGGACCCGCAGCTCGCCTCAAAGATCATCGACCCGACCTTCTTCCCCGACACAGTCCACAACCCGTTCCACCACCCCGCCAGACCCGATTCCCCAGGCGGGTGGTCCGACCTTCACTCGGACGCAGAAGACACATTCTTCCTCACGCCGGACGAAACCGCCGACCTCCACCGCAGAAAACGTCTCCGCCATCTCGACGCACTCCGCACCGCCCGTCTGCGTGCGCTCTCGCCCGACACATATGACGATCCTTCAGCCAACCCAGTAGATGCGGACCCATGAGGCGGAAGTGACGAAGAGATAAGAAGATGGGCGCGATACTACGTGAAATCGCCGAGAGATTTCTTATCGCCTTCGATGAGAACGTGCCAGCGAAGGCCTACCACTGTCCATTTTTTAATTTAATTTTCCGCTTTCACGCTCCCCAAGATGTGGAAAAGCGCACACTGTAGTGCGAGCACAAGGAAGATCGTCAAGCACCAAAGGTACCAAAGCCTTGTCTAAATGAGTGGAAACGCGGAGACAAGTTAGATCTTGGACCAACCCCGTGACGACGATTGAGATAACCCCTGGCATTTGCCGAAGCATCAGCCGAATTAGATGAATTTGAGATATTTTATTATTGTATCCTTGTCAACTACAGTACTGATCATTTGGGTTTGCTGCTGCAACAGGCGAGACAGCGTTCGTTCCAAAACAATATATGAACGATCACATGGCAGCGAACCTTCATAGAATCTTCTATTTCATTTTTCATTTTTTGTTGTGTTTTATTTTTTCAGGTGTCCAATTTTTCCCGGAACGTCTATTTTTTTTTTCCAACTCTTGTCAAGAGTTGAGTTTTTTGCATTTTTGTTCGCTAACATCGCAGTTTTATAATTCAGGGGCTGTGGCGATTGTGGACGTGGTTCGCCATCCCGACAAAAGCTGAAAGCGGGGGGCCAGGAGGTGTGATTGCCTAGGACACTCGTTGTAGTCGTTGGACGCCGACTGTAATGTATCATACAGTACTGGGCTGTACGGCATGTACCTGAAGCAGAGATAAGGTGCCCCCGTGTAAAGCGGAAATGACCTCGCATCTGGTTTTAATCTCGGAACCCGGGTAGTCTGTTCTGTTTTGGGGTGTGCCGCGATCACAAATAATGGAACGGTAGTTAATTACTTCACTAACACTATGATAGTACGTACAGTATATGTACGAGGAGAGAGCAGAAAAGGCGTGTCCAAAGTAAGGACGACAGGCCAAGTAGTTCGGTAGGGCACGGGGAATCCGAACGTGAAAGTCGCGTGCCTGGTCGCTATGCAGCATCATTTGGGCTTTGGGCAAAGTCATGTCCAAAGCGAGACAGACATCGCAGAGGGCAACCACTGGTAAGTTATGGAAAGAAGTTCTACTTCGATGGATTATTTTTTTCACGGATCGAGCTGGAGAAGCTTCGTACAAAGGAAGATGAGAAAGTATTCAACTTTATGTGGCCATAATACCGTATTTGTAGCAGACGATCTCGCCCGTACTCATGCCAAGTGTCATACGTCGTTCGTCGCTAAAATGGTACCCATTACATTGTCAACAGAAAACCACCCATTGTACATAGTACATACATACATGCATACAGATAGCAAAAAATACACGAGACAAAAGCCGCGCTCTAAAACCAATTCCTTGATATCGATCGCTTCACGCCGACGTCCCACATCCGCAACCCATCATCGGTTGCCGCCGGCGATGGGGGCATGGCATCAATGTCGACTTCGTCCTGCTCCACCCAGCAACCCCGCTCGCCTGCGGCGCGTCCCAGCCAATCACGATAACCCTCTCCGAACGAATACGCGTTGTGTCTCGGGCCTGGCGGCAAAAACACAAACACCGCCTCGTCGTCGTCACCTTCGTCACCGTCATCAACATCGTACCGGCCATCCTCGTATCCCGTCGTGCTACCGCCACAACTGCGACGACGACCACGCGACTCGCGCGCCATCTCTCGCAACAAGCGCGTCATGTCGTCCACGCGATAATACCCCGAACAACACCCGCACAGCTGTTCAGGCGCCGGCGGGAGCTGCGCCGGCTGCACGACGAGACGGCGGAGCTTTCCGGGAGGCGGGAGGAAGCGTTCCCAGTCGACGGGCACGGCGCGCGGCTCGGCGTTCCACTGGCGTTCGCGGAGACGCGGGAACTGCGCGGGGACGGCCCCGCGCTCGGCGAGCTCGGAGTGCAGCGCCCGCGCCATGTCGTAATCGAACGCGAGGAGCTCGGAAAGTCGGAGGTGCGTCAGGCTTGGCGCGAGGGGATGCAGGCGGTGCAGGAATAGGTCGAATGAGATTGGCGAGGCTAGGTGCAATCGGCGTAGCGCGGGGAGCGTCGGTTCGTCTTCGTCCACATCATCCTCGTACTCGTCCATCGCCGGCGGCGATACTTCCCCTGGTTCCCTCGTCCCACCCTCGCCCTCGCCCTCGCCACCCACACCCGCCCCCAGACGCGCCAGCCTTGCAGTCATCGCCGTGGCACCCACCGCGCCATCGTAATCTCTTAACCGCGTGTCGAACCCGCCTCGGATGGAAAGCTCCTCAAGTCGCGGGAAACGGTATCGCTTGAGGTCGGAGAAGAACAGCCGACCGTTCGGAGAGACGTGTATGTCGTAGCACATCATCGCGAGCGTGCGCAGCGTCGGCGCTGCATACGCAAAGATAACGCGCACCGCGCGCGCCCAAGTATCGGCCTCGGCATTGAACACCGCTTCGATCCGCCGGCGCTCGGCCATATCGCGTGTGGCACCAATCTCTGCGTACCGGAGCTCCCGCCCGCGTGATGCGGTGCGGTTAGATACGAATAGGTGCGAGATCGCCGGCCCATCTCGTCTCGCCTTTCCCTTTCCCTTCCCAGAATCGATGCCCCGTTGTTGTTGCTGTTGCTCCGGGGAGGGGAAGGAAGAAGGATCGGAGGAGGAGGGATTGGAGAAAGACTGGATGCGCTCTACAAGGCGCACGGTCTGGGCGGTGCCCGCGACGGCAAGGGTGTGCCACTGATAAGGTGCAGATATCGCACGGACGTAGTGCGAGACCGCGGAGAGTGCAACGCCAGCTGCGCCGCCATCGGTGCAGGCAAGCTCAAAAATGTGGGCATGAATCTCGGGGGGGCATTTCTGCATCTTGCTCTCGGGATGGGACGGGTATTTTGGTGGGGGTAGTACAATAAGTGGAAGCGGTGTTGATTGTTGGGGGTAAGGAAGGGGGGTATTTCAGCTGTATTGAGGCCAAGTCGCCGGACTCGGAACGGAACCGGTGGCTTTATACTGTGTACGTAGCCGTATGCGCGCGCCAGACGGGATGCGAGAAACGCTGGCTCGGCAGTCGCAAAACGTGGCCATAGATGATTATAAAGAAAAAAAAAATTGATAGAAGACAGAATGGAACCCTCATTCCAGGCAGCTGTCAAGAGAATTTCATTATGAGCAATAACGAGGAGAGTTCTATGAAGAGCCAGAGGGCCCTGAGGAGGGTTGGGTGGTGGAGTCAATGTGGCGCGATCGGGCAAACTATTCCAGCAGGCGCAGGTAATGATTTTCTTGTTCCTGAAAAGAGCTGCTATTTCACTATGTCGTACCTTGATGGTGGGTACGCGAAACTAAGCACATTGAGCGATTGCACGGCTTGGTGGGTTTGGGGGTTACGAAACTGGTGTGATATCGGGGACAGCCGAACCAGATACAAGAATAGTCGGGAATGGCTCTCATGGAAATTTTCTGATCTAGAATTCACAGACCAGAACAGGATAAAATAAAACCGTTGACAGTGAGAACAATGAGAAAAAAAAAAGACAAAGGCGCAGGCGCAGATGTAAAAAGCTCATTCCGATGGAGCCAGATCTGACACACGCCTCCGCCATCCCCACACACGAGTTGTACATCCTGTGTGATATGGTTGTACCAAACAAGTAGAGAACGATCAGCGTGCGGGAACGACATTCTCCTTCGCCTCCTTGCTTTTCTCCTTCCCTACTACCTGATCTGCCAATTGCTCAAATTCTGCGTCCTCCTTTCCATCCACCGCCTCCTTCAGAAGCGACATCGTGCTCTCAATGCTCCGCCTTCGTGTGCTCGGGCTAGTCATCGTCGTACCCAAGCTTGCCTGCCGCCCATGGCCACGCCTGAATGGGGTCACCGGCCCAGAACCAGTGATAGGCGAGGCTGGCGTGGTGAGACCGGCGGGGCTCGAAGGTGCGCTCGAAAACGCCTCCTCTAGAGCGGCCTCGACGCCGTTCGGTGAGACCTCACGATTTGCGTGAGGGTCCTCCGCCGGAGTCTCGGGGAGTGATGAGATATATGCCTTGCCCTCCTCTGAGTCCGCGTCAACCAGGTCGGGGGGCAATCGCTCGTTTTCAATGTCCGATTTACGTCTACGGATCAGGAATGAATGCGTCAGTCACCAATGCGAATAGAAGCGAGACAACTGGGCGCACGCGTCGTCGAAGCCCTTGATGGCATCCTTTATTCCTTCAGCGCCCAGTGCCAGGGTACCGTACGGCAGCTTGGACGAGCCAGACATGCTTTTGAGCTCCGATACTCGTTCTGACTCCTCGCTGCGGGTACAATTGTGCATTTAGAACATCGCCAACGAAGAAGGAAATGCTGCCAACCGAAGCACCGAGAATACACGCGCCATCCGACCAACAGCAAGGATCTTGCTCCTAACAATTCTCCGTCGCTCTGCCGCATCCGCAGGTGGTGACTCTGGTGGGACGACCACAGATTCTTCGTCCGAACCCTCCATGAGTTCTTCTTGTGAACATGTGTTTAGCACGGCGACGAGCATATCAGTAACTTGTAAGGAGGACTCGTGTCAGCTAACAAGGCCACAACGAACTGTCATAATAGGAGAGCGCGCACTCTTCTCGCCAACAAATGGAAGGCTCCAAGTAAATGCATCCATAAAGTTGGGAAGCCAATATGGATGCGGTGTGCAATTAAATTGTCGGATGTTCAGTACGTTTGATTCGTACTTGAGAATTGCCGCCTTGTTGTTGTACACATCGAGGTAATTTGGAGCGGAGAAAAGCGTCATTACGGATGGGAAACCGGTCGTGCGAGTTTTCCTGTACATACGGTATCTGCACGCATCATTAGCGACGATCTGGACACAGACAAGTAACAGCATTGACATACCCAGCATCTTGCGCCTCATGCGCGCGGATGATGGACAATAAGCGGTTGCGTTCAAGGAACGCGCAAGCTGCCTGGTAGGTGAAAAAGTAAGAGCAACCGCGCACGTGATTGTGCACAAAGCTCTCCGATCCCTTCTCTTGCCCAAAGTCCTCCACGGGATCAGACCATAGGATATCACACATGAGACCCGACGTCGGTGGCTCACGGAAGCGATCCAACTGAAGAATGAACACGTCAGGTATGGCCTGTAACCACCAGCACCATAGAAACCACATACGTTCCGGATGTCGTCTAAAGTGTTGAGCTCGGGTGAAAGGCCTCCATGGATGCAGAAGAACTGCTTATTCATGACCGCAGCGAGGGGCAGTGCGCAGAACGAGTTCATGCAGGCGTCGTACAAGCGCTCGGAATACTTGCGCTTACCTATACATGCCAGTCGATCAGGGGACCCACAACACAATGGTTACGAACGTGAAGACTCACACTCAAGCTTAAATGTGAAGTAGTCAGTCAAATGTCGACATTCATGGTTGCCCCGCAAGAGGAAGATGGTATCGGGATACCAGATCTTAAGCGACCATAAGTAGAGGACACACTGCGCAGTAAAAGTGAGGTCCGACTCAGACAAACAGGTAATCATGTGCGCACCTCTATACTGAAATATCCTCTATCAACATAATCTCCCAAGAAGAGGTATCTGGTCGTGGCAGGGTTTCCACCGATCTCGAAGAGTTTCATGAGGTCATACTATCTGCACGATCAGTGGTCGGGGTGGAGAGGATGGTAGCAGCCCAAGGCATACATATTGGCCATGAATATCGCCGCAGACTGCGATAAGAGAACTCGATCAGCCATCAGAATACTGAAACATGGGAAACGCGAGCCATGATCATGGGGAGAGGGGATGGGAAAAAACTGACCCGTGACTGGGGCGTCGACGTAGAGCAAATTGGGCTCGGTGTGCAAAATCTCGGTGGCTTTCTCGATGATGTACAGCGCATGTTCCTCCTTGAGCCTCCCCTCCCTGTAGAAATGATTCTTGAGATAGGCGATGTCTGGCATGCCCTTTTCCGTTTTGGAAAAGAATTGCTCGTCGGTCGGGATGTTCATAGCCGGGGCTTGTACCTGCAAAACACAACACCCGCCACGCGCACGCATGCACAGGTTTTTAGATCAGCAAGCATGAAGGCATGGGTTAAGGGCAAGGTGAAAAAGACCTCTTTGACGACTCGTTCTTGCGTGCTGACTGTGAAACCATTCTCGAGCTGATGTTGAGTAAAATCGATGTCCGAGGGGGGACGCCTTCCCTGGATCTCCTTGATCGCCCGCTCTAACTGAGCTTTTCCCGCCATATCATTAAAATAAGGGTGAGAGCAGCGGGTGAAGGAGAGGGAGGTGAGAAGCTGGACGAGACAAGGAGCAGCGACGACGATTGGGTCCAAGGGTCAATCGCCAGATCCGACGCCAGAGTGTCAACTCAATTCCCCCTTTTAGTAATATCTTGCCGTACAGTCCCGTCCCATACCCTCGACTTGACTACTGCGTCCTTCCCTCATCAACCAATGTCCTTACAACCACTTTCATAAACATGAGTGTCATCGGCATCATTTACGTAATGGGCAAGGGCGTGAGGACGCCAAGACTTACGGGACTCTATATGTGAGAATACACCCGTGAAATTTATACAGCCAAGCCTTGTGTAGCGGGAGAACCCTAGCAATTCAGGAGGATCGCCGTCATGTTATTATGCAACAAGTGTAATTTCACGGCATCCCTTGCTGGTGTGGGACTTGGTGAACATGCAGCTTCTGGGTGTATAGTTAACGTCTGCACCCCACATAGGCGAGGG
>Ga0307512_10004754_pt1 | contig 14630 bp, 13 predicted proteins | sample 14_EM_MG_FD_200267 | JGI IMG/M metagenome (GOLD analysis project Ga0307512, IMG submission 200267) | Populus trichocarpa ectomycorrhiza microbial communities from riparian zone in the Pacific Northwest, United States - 14_EM | ecosystem: Host-associated > Plants > Roots > Unclassified | place... | reverse complement strand
CTACAATTCGTTGCGCCCATCTCTGCGCCACGATCGAGCAGCAGTCGGACCGTAGTCTCATGTCCTCCTGCTGCTGCGCGGTGAAGGGGTGTATCAGCTGCCATATCCTTTGCTCCTGTCTCTGCGCCACGACCGAGTAGTAGTCGGACCGTAGCCTCATGTCCTCCGTTTGCGGCAAGGTGAAGTGGTGTATCCTCTGCCGCGTTCTTGACTTTCATCTCTGCTCCACGATCGAGGAGTAGTCGGACTGCAGCCTCATGTCCTCCGTTTGCCGCGAGGTGAAGGTGCGTATTCTCTGCGCCCATCTCCGCACCACGATCGAGCAGCAGTCGTACCGTAGCCTCATGTCCTCTGTTTGCCGCGAGGTGAAGAGGTGTACTCTCTGCTATATTCTTGACGTCTACCTCAGCGCCACGATTGATCAGTAGCCCGACTGTAGCGTCATGTCCTCCGTTTGCCGCGCGGTGAAGGGGTGTATCCGCAGCCATATTCGTTGCGCCTATCTTTGCGCCACGATCGAGCTGCAGTCGGACCGTAGCCTCATGTCCCCCGTTTGCCGCGATGTGGAGGGGTGTATCCTCTGTCGAATTCTTTGCGTCCAGCTCTCCGCCACGATCGAGCAGCAGTCGGACCGTAGCCTCATGTCCTCCGTTTGCCGCGAGGTGAAGGAGCGTATCCTCTATCGAATTCTTTACGCCTATCTCTCCGCCACGATCGAGCAGCAGTCGTACTGCAGCCTCATGTCCTCCGTTTGCCGCGATTTGAAGGGACGTATCCGCTGCCATATTCTTTGCGCCTATCTCTGCGCCACGATCGAGTAGCAGTCGGACTGCAGCCTCATGTCCTCCGTTTGCTGCAAGGTGAAGGGGTGTGTCCTCTGCCGCGTTCTTGACGTTCATCTCTGCTCCACGATCCAGAAGTAGTCGGACTGCAGTCTCATGTCCTCCGTTTGCCGCGAGGTGAAGGGGTGTGTCCTGTGCTGCGTTCTTGACGTCCATCACTGCTCCACGATCGAGTAGTAGTCGGACTGCAGCCTCATGTCCTCCGTTTGCCGCGAGGTGAAGGTGCGTATTCTCGGCACCCAACACTGCGCCATGATCGAGCAGCAGTCGTACCGTAGCCTCATTCCCTTTGTTTGCCGCGAGGTGAAGGGGTGTACTCTCTGCTATATTCTTGACGTCCATCTCAGCGCCACGATTGAGCAGCAGTCCGACCGTTGCCTCATGCCCTCCGTTTGCCGCGATGTGAAGGGGCGTATCTGCTGCCATATTCTTTGTGCCTATCTCTGCGCCACGATCGAGCAGCAGTCGGACTGTAGCCATATGTCCTCCGTTTGCCGCGAGGTGAAGGGGTGTATTCTCTGTCAAATTCTTTGTGCCTATCTCTGCGCCACGATCGAGAAGTAGTCGGACTGCAGCCTCATGTCCTCCGTTTGCCGCAAGGTGAAGGGGTGTTTCCTCTGCCGCGTTCTTGACGTTCATCTCTGCTCCACGATCGAGAAGTAGTTGGACTGCAGCCTCATGTCCTCCGTTTACTGCGGGGTGGGGGTCCGTATTCTCTGCGCCAATCTCTGCGCCATGATCGAGCAGCAGTCGGACCGTAGCCTCATGTCCTCTGTTCGCCGCGAGGTGAAGGGGTGTACTCTCTGCTATATTCTTGACGTCCATCTCAGCGCCACGATCGAGCAGCAGACGGACCGTAGCCGTATGTCCTCTTTCTGCCGCGTGGTGTAGACACGTCTGCCTATTCGCATCACTGACATGTATACCGGATGCCATCTTCTCTAACAGCAGCTTGATTGTGTTAGAATCGCCCTCTGTCGCCGCCTCCAGTAGTCGGCTTTCTCGGTCGGAGACTGAAAGTAAGCGAAGGCGCAATTCAGCAGCGACATTGACACTTTCCTGTCGCAGTCGCTGCAATAGTGGTAGCGATAGGGTTCCGCTCCTAACATTCCCGTCTGCCATTCTCCCCATAACCTGCTGATACACTTGCCTGTTGTTCAGCTCGACAATGTATACGGGTAGGCAGATGATGGACACGTTCGAGATTTCACCGAGGCTCAATCCGCTGAGCTGTGACCAGCGGGAATGTCCGGTGTCCGTGGTGTTGAAGGAATCCAGCGACACATTTCTTCTCGCGTTTCTGTACACTCGGGTCTTGGCGAGGGTTTTGTCAATGGACCGTAGAAAGCTTTGACGAGACAGCTGGGACGATGTGGTGAAGATGGAGGATCCGCTGCCACTGCTAGAAGTGACAAGATGTGTCACGGTGGGTATGGGAAGGTCTGATACCGTGTGTGCATGACTATCGCTGGCCATAGTGGGAGGGGTGTGTTGGATGACGGCCTGAGATGCGAAAGAGAGCATCCGCTGGGAGAGGTCTGGATCCTGCAGTATCTGATGTACATTCGCCTGGAAACGCTCCATGTTTTGTGCGAGTGTCTCTAATCGCTCCGCTCTCCGATCGGCTTCCTCCGACGTTGTGCTATCTCGCGGTGTCAGCGACCATCGTTTGATCCTGTGGAGGGGCCATGCTGGGCACCAACATCACGAAAAGCAGAGTCAGTGAGCTCTTATAGCTCTGCAGCTTCCCCACCACCCTCGTGATGTCGTTCGTTTTGGTTGCCCACTTAGCCCGATCCCACAGGCTGAGCTGCGGTCGCTTACGGTCGCAATTCTCCAACAGGCCATCGATCTCCGAGAACGTACACACGCAGCCGGTCAGAATGGTGACTAGACCGTCGATATCGATGCGCGATACGCACTGTTTCTCATGGTCGGCGAAGCGGTGAACGAAGTTGCGCAGCTGCTCGAAGATGAGATGCATCGCCTGGACTTCGGCCAGTAAGTCGCCAGCCACGGTAGGAGCATCGCGCACTTCGGATAGGAACCCGACGACTTTGGCGGAGAACAGTACTAGGCCCGTGACCGATGCTGCGATTGAGAGGGGGTCCATGTTCGGGGAGAGTGCTTGTCGTGTTTGGTGATACTAGTGTGTGGTGCGGGGATACCTACTCCGCTGAACTGGCTCGCTAGTCTCAGCCTCAAATTGCTTAGAGCTCTCTCATTCGTTGCGCGTTTGCGGCTCATGGCAAGGCTTGTGCCTTTGCCTTACTCTCGTAAGTTCACCATACCTTCCCCCACATGACCAATACCTGGTATTATCCCACTTTTACCCTCTATTTTCTCAAACCAATATCATTACATACGCGATGTCGGATAATGGACGATGGGAAATAATCGTCATTTAATGTCAGATGCCCCTCGCAGTATTTGAATAATACCTTTGTTTTCGTGGGACTTCCAAACGCCGTAAGCACCGCTTCAAATATTGTATCAGGCGCCGATAAGTCGTCCCTCACCACCATTTGATAATTACAAGCGCTACATACTGAATAGTTGCAGGGGTGGGCGGGGTAAAAAACGGTATTTCCCGCTAAACGCATATTGTTATCGTATCGGAACACGAAAAACACGTATTTTCATCGTATTGATATTGTATCGCTACCATTTTGTCCAAGATGTGATAGCACTACCACAATTTTTACCCTCCCCTCGACTATACAGTAGCTAGGTTTTTTATCTTGCTTGCCCTCCATCCTGGTGAGTCCCAAGAAAGTGAGCGCGCAGCAAGGAAATTACGGGGTAAGACAGAAGAAACCCGCCCTCGGACTTCCTGCACCTTGCCTCACAGGCGGTGAAGGAAGGCGTGGAGAAACAGCGGCCGTTCCTCACCCTCCTCGCCCGGTTCCTCGGCCTCCTGCCTTCCTCCGTCTCCCTCCTCTTCTTGCACCCGGAGTTCGCACTCCTACGTCTTGCTTTGGGCGTCTTCCTCAGCCAGGCCCAGTACTCCCTCCGCGCATCCGTGTTGGAGAGGAAGTCTGGGACTGCTTGCTGTAACCGTCGTCCGGGAATAGGCCACGGATCATAAAAAACGATCCTTGCCCCTCCAGGTGTGGACACTGGTGCATGTGAGACATGGATAGCATTGCATGTGACTGCGGCGATTACTGAGTGAGACGCTTTGACCCGTGTGCTCCCTCCTTCCGCGTCCACTCGCATAAGCACGCGAAACAGTAACACCACCGTACCAGCCACCCGAGGCAGCTATCTTCTCCGCAGGTTGAGTAACGCCAGCCGAACCCAGAATTCGCGTAGTGCGATTGTGACATCATAGGATGGCTAAGTCGAGATATCGACATCCCAGTACAGCTCTCCATAACCATGGTTGGGGGGACACCTAGTCCCGAGCCAAAAACACCACCGCTTTTGAAAACCAAACGGATCTCAACAACCACAGATCTTAAAAAAAAAGTCTCCTGTACAGCGATAAAGAAGATGTAAGGGAACATTTAGACAGCTCTCTTTTTATTTTACGAGGTTTTTTGAGTTGTTTTTTAATTTCAAAAATAAAAATAAAAAAAAGGTTAGTATGGGGTGGGTCAGTGAATGTCTGACTGGGATAGGCACAAATAATCCAGATTGGGAGGTCTTGGCACATATTAATGTTAGCTAATAACCGTGATAGGAAATATTTAATCATATATAACTAGTTAGAACTAACACTTCATTTCATCTATGACGATTGACCTGCTCGTAAACGTCTTCGCACCATAATCATGTCCTGATTCAAATGTGTCGATAGTACGGAAGCAAGGATTGCAATACATACCTGTTGACTGATGCTGTCGAAACGTGTCTTATGGCAGTGGGACCCTCTCTCAGTGTGTGAGAGGGGGGTTTCAAGCGACGACAGTGGTATCTGCGTCCTATGACACGGTTGGAACAAGAGCGTTTTGGGGAATCAAAACGATGGCTTGGTCAAGGGGCTGGGTCCTGTTCGACGTGGATGTGCAGAGGTATGCAGACTGCAGGTTACCTCGCTTCGTTATTCCAATGTATGTGAATAAGATAATAATAATAATAATAATAATCCCAGGCCTTTTAATTACCGCTTTTGGATTTTATTCCTCCCGAGCGAACGTCCAGACTACCTAGGTGTCCCCAACCATAAAGGCTAATGGTGCTGAGGCTACATACGCAACACATTCATCAACAAAGAAGCACGTGACGTTTCCAGCGCGTTTCCAGCCCGCCAATACACGACCGATCTCGCAGCTGAACGTTCATAGGAAATATAGGTGCGACAGCGGTAATTTTTAAGAAGCACGAAGACGTCCCTGTCCTGTCCTGTCACGCCGGCCACCACACCACTAGCGATCACCGGTGCATTGTCTAGCCGTCCTCGCGCTTCCTAGCCCACGCAGATCTCCCTCTCGCCTTCCGGGGGGCTGGCACTGCTGTGTTTCGCCCCCGTCCCACCTGCTTCCCAGCAGGTGGGCCGTATCCGGGACAGCCTGCTTCCAAGCGACCGACTCGCCCCACCCTTCCCCCTTTTCCTTGGACTTTGTAGCCTTGGGCCGGCGTGCGGTGTGTTAGAATAGCGCTGTCACACCTATTTCCTATGTTATAGTGGGTACATTAGATAAGTTGTGGTGGCGGCTCGGCGTGGAGGAACTGCTGCCGACAGCACGGCGCGGAGGAAGTCTTTGTGTAGCGTGACGCAACACCGCAGGAATAATTACACTGCCTTATCTTTCCTCTGCTATGTCATTCTTTCTGTTCGGAAAGGATATGGTCTTCGTCTTCAAGCAATCGCAAGCTCTCTCTCTCTCCCTCGTGTCAAATCCCCGCATCGAATCTTCTAGTTTCCAAAAGACCCCACTTTCGCAATTTGCCCAACTTCACGGGGGACATTGTTGTTGCTGTGGCGGTGTTGTGTGTTGTGTGGGAGTAAACGATGGGGATGGAGATGGGTGGGATGAGGGGGAAGATGGAGGCGATGAGGAGAGAGGAGAGAGGAAAGAGAATGGCGGAGGGCAGTGACTAAATAACTAAGCTCCGCTCGCTCGCTCACACCCTCCCGTCAGTCACACAGTCCAGTGCACGGACGCCTTCAAGTCCCACCTAGTCCCGGCGGGACAAGACAGGTAGTTACCACCCAGGTTCCGCAGCTGAGCTCTCGGAGCAGTGATTCGCCCGCCGCCATCTGTTAAATGGTTATGGTTGACCGCGATGACTGCCTTGTGAAGATGTTCCCGACACAAGGGCGAGACTGGATTCGACGATGGTGTCTTGAGGATTGAGGGAGATACCATGCTAGCAATGAGAGAGATGAGGTTCGCCACAGGCGAGACGAGGACTCGTGAGGAAGAAAAAGGGGTCGACAATTCTTCGCTGTAATGTTGTAAGTTGTAAGAGTCCAGAAGAAAGAAAAAAGAACAATAAGCCATTGTCGCAGCTAGTTACCACGCTAGTCCCAATCAGGCTCCACTTAGCAAGAAGCATTTCCAACACCACACAGATGACTGTGCGCAGGGCCAGTGCTAGTCACACAGGAACGTAGGCATCTAACTAGCAGCCGCAGGCCCGCAGACGCCGTGCAACCGTTGTCGGTGACGGCGGATTCAGTTGGCCCGGCTTTTCTGGAGGCAAGATTTCCGATGGGACCATTGCCTCCTTCACTGCTGCACTTCACACGTTACTCGATCGCCCGAGCGATTGGGGTAATGTTGGGGTTGCGCGGCTCGCTGCCAGGTATTTGGAGTTTCGCATTCGGTTTTGATGACTTGATCTCCCGTACATCTACGGCCGCCGGATTCAAACCATAAATCACAGTCGGAAACGCATTTCGCGCATCGCTTTCCGTTTCAGCGAGATTCTTGGCAAGCAATAGAATCAAATTAGGAAGGTATCCGTTGCGGAACACTATAACGCCAGTCACACGGCATACGTATGCACGGTGTGAATCACACAGCCCGTGTCTGTAGATACCCCAACCGACGACGCCACATTGAACCCACGCTGCCTAGAACGTGCACATGTTCACAAGCACAAGACTGTCACAGCCAACGACTAACCCGTACCTCCAATCCCAAGCATCAGAGTCCAGTCGTGTGCCTGTCTGCGCGGCGGCGAGGAGGGTCAGCAGCTGTTTCGGTGTATTGAGGTACGTATAAAGGACGACTGAAAGCGGAGGAGTGAGAAGACATAGGCTCTCAAAGTGGGGGAGTGCGGAGATGTGTGAAAACGGCCTACCCTGCAGTGTGAGTTGGTTTTTCAATAGCTGCACAGTAGCCCACCGTCGGTGCTCATTCCCAACATGCAAGGGAGTTTTCCCCTTAGCATTCTTAACGCCCACCTCCGCGCCACGACCGAGCAGCAGTCGGACCGTAGCCTCATGTCCTCCGCTTGCCGCGAGGTGAAGGGGCGTGTCCTCTGTCAAATTCTTTGCGCCCATCTCTGCGCCACGATCGAGCAGCAGTCGGACCGTAGCCTCATGTCCTCCTCCTGCCGTGACGTGGAGGGGCGTATTCTTTCTCCAATACGTTGCAACCATCTCTGCGCCACGATCGAGCAGCAGTTGGACCGTAGCCTCATGTCCTCCTTCTGCTGCGACGTGAAGGGGTGGATTCATTGTCGAATTCTTTGCGCCTATCTCTGCGCCACGATCGAGCAGTAGTCGGACTGTAGCCTCATGTCCTCCGTTTGCCGCGAGGTGAAGGGGCGTGTCCTCTGTCAAATTTTTTGCGCCCATCTCTGCGCCACGATCGAGCAGCAGTCGGACCGTAGCCTCATGTCCTCCTGAAGCCGCGTGGTGTAGACACGTAGGCATATTCGCATCAATGACATGTATATGGGATTCCATCTTCTCCGACAGCAGCTCGATTGTGTTAGAATCGCCCTCTGTCGCCACCTCCAGTAGTCGTCTTTCTCGGTCGGAAACTGAAAGTAAGCGAAGCCGCAATTCAGCAGCTACCTTAACACTTTCCTGTCAGGAAGAGGAGGCTGGAGCCAAGACAGGCGGAGAAGTACCGGCCTGGACTGACCATGTTCACGGACGGATCGCACCTTAACGGTGGGGCCACCGGGTACGTACTCAGTGGTTTGGAAGATCGGACAATCTTGGGTGGGCGTCAAAACCCACATGGGGTGCAACCGAGAGGACTACGATACGGAATGCATCAGTCCCTCCAGGGCACTGGGATCCGCACAAGGCAACAGGCAATCGGACGGGGTCACGGTCTTCAGGTAATCCTAGGCCGCCAACGAGTGTATGACCCCAGAAGGAAACTGGCCCCGGCCAGATGCATGCGGTCCAGGCTAGCAAGCACATCGCTGCATCACAGAAGGGCCAGGCCGACACCGTCACCTAGATCCGGTGGTGCCCTGTACGCAAAGGAGTCCCGGGAAACGAGAGGGCCGATGGGTGGGCCAAACCCGCGGCGGAAGAGCCAGACGCCTGGGGGGAGTGGTGGCGGTTCTAGGATCGGCTTGGAGCGCGGTAGGTGCCCGTACCCAGATCCCTGGCACACCTTTAGCGGGAGAGCTCGGAAAAGCAGTCGGCCGAAGCCCGTCGCAAGGCTGCAGGTCGGCTACTGGTAGGAAGTTCGGGCTGCCGAAAAAGCAACGACCATACGATAAGGTTGCAGGTAGCTCCAAGAGGCTCGCCGCAAGGCCTACCAGCTGAAAATGGGTCACTGCATCACTAGCTAGTACCTGAAGAGGACTGGGAACTAGCCCAAGGCCAAGTGCTGGTGGTGCCCGTACAGAATCCAAACGCGGGGGCACGTCTTTAAAACCTATTATAACTGGATGGCCCAGCAGAAGATCAGAAGAATACGGGGAGGGGAAAGGACCGGTTCAAAAATCCGGGACCTCCTCGCCAGTGCGAAGGGCTTCCCGGCGGTTCCCCACCACAGGTGTGGGAGGTGGTCCCGGCCCTGGCTACGGAGGACGCACGGTGTGAGGCGTCGGGTGGGACCTCTTGGAACGGAGGGAAAGTGAAGAGGTGCGGAGGTAGGAGGCCAAGGACCTGGGTGCCGAGGGTGAGGAACAGCCACTTTCCCTCCCAACGCCCACCTTCATGGCCCGCGTAAGAATTCTGGGGACGGTTTATTTTGCCATATCTTCATAATTCCCTTTGTCATCCCCCCTTTTCCTTGCAAATAAAGAAAAGAAAATGCCAGCCTCGTTCGTTATCATTAAATTCCGCTGTCGATCCCGTTTCACCATGCCATCGATTGCATCCCTAGCACTCCGCCTTCTCCGCCTGCTGCTCCTCCTCCTCACGCTCGCCACGCTCCGCCGCACCGTTGTACGCGAGCGCGTTGACGGTGCCGCGGCGCAGCTCCTGGATGTTGCCCCTACCCGCGAGCTGCTTGATGCGTGCTATGACCTGCTGCGAGCCGTCGAGGCCCTCGAGCTTAATCAGGTACGCAGCCAGACCGGCAACATGCGGGGTCGCTGTCCGCGTCAGCAGCTAACCTTTCAGAGGGGAGTAAGGCAGGGAGAGGGCGCACCCATTGACGTGCCCGAGATCGTGTTGGTGCTGCTCGTGCTCTTGCCACCGGTGGGGTCAATCCACGCGCTCGTGATCGCCGTGCCTGGCGCCAGAATGTCGACCACTGCGCGCGGGTGTCAGCGGAGATACAGTTGGGGAAGGCAGTGGGCACACGCACGCTTGCCGAAGTTGCTGGATGGCGCCAGACGGTCCTTGATCGTCGTGTTGCCGACTGTGATGGCGGTCGGCTCGGACGCGGGAGAATGGTCCTTTGCGTCACCCTGGGTCGAGTCAGCCAGCTGGTGTGGAGTGCGGGTGGGGAATACCCACCGTTTCGTTGCCGGCGGCAACGCAGACGGTCATGCCCATCCCGACGATGCTGGCGACGGCCTGGTTCATCGCCTTGGAGTAGGAGCCGCCGAGCGACATGCTGGCGACTGCGGTGCGTCAGCTGACAGTTCAGGGGGAGGACGGAGGGACCCACCGGAGGTGGTGAGTACGCCCTTGGACATAGCGTCTTCGGCCGCCCAATTGAGTCCCTGCGTCCATCGGTCAGCACGGTTTTTTTTTTCGCTATCCGCAGGGAGGGATGTCGTACGGCGATGACGCCGGAGTTGGAGCCGCTACCGCTATCGTCAAGGACCTTGACACCGACGATCTGGCACTTCTTAGCAACGCCGTACTTCTTTCCGCCGACGGTGCCGGCGCAGTGGGTTCCGTGTCCTGTCGTCGGTCAGTCCGCGGCTCCATCCGGAGACCCAGGGCACCCACCGTTCTTGTCGGTGTTGGAGGAGTCGGGGACGGCATTGTGGCCGAAGACGGCACGGCCCTCGAAGTCCTGCGCTTCGTCAGCAGGCGTCCTGTCTGCGCGCGGCGGGGAGGCGGGGACGAACGTCGTGCTCGGCCAGGATGCCGGTGTCGACGATGTAGACACGCACGCCCTCGCCGGCGGAGCTGTCGTACGTGTACTGGTGCGCGGCGCCCTCTACAAGCGCGGGCTTGCTCGAGATGCGGGCCAGGCCCCAGGATGCCGCGGTCTCGGTCACGAGCTGCGACGCATACACCTTGTAGTCCGGCTCGACGAAGTCAACCTGCGCTCGTTAGCCCTCGCTCGGCCGCACGCACGGGGATTGCCGCGCCTCATCGGTGGCCTCGAGCTGGCGCACGAGATCCGCGTCGAAGCTGCCGGCGTAGCCCGCGAAGCCGCCGGGCAGCTGGTACGTGTGCTTGACTCCGGCGTACTTGGCCGCCTCCTCGTCCGACGGGTACACGCGCTCGCGGTGCTGCTGCTGTGCCCACTCGCAGTGCGTGGAGCACACGTCCGCTGGTGTTGACTGCTTGAAGACCACGACGTAGTGGTACGGTACGATCTCGGAGGCGGCGGCGGCGGACATTGTTGTTGCCGTGGGGGTGTTGCGCGAGAGTAAACGGTAGGGATAGAGATAGGTGAAGATGAGGGGGAAGATGGAGGTGATGAGGAGAGAGGAGAGAGGAGAGAGGAGAATGAACGGCGGAGGGCAGTGACTAAATACACTCCGCTCGCTCGCTCGCTCACACTCTACGGCCCCGCCGTCGCACAGTCCCGTGTACGGATGCCCTCAAGTCCCACCCAGTCCAGCCGGGACAGGACAGACAGTTGCCACCCAGGTTCCGCAGCGAGCTCTCGCTCGAAGTGATTTGTTCGCCGCCATCGCACAGATGACTGAGCGCAAGGCTGGTGCCAGTCACACGGGAACAGAGGCATCCAACCAGCAGCTGTAGACCGCCTTGCAGCCGTCTCCTCTCGACAAGCAAGTGGGCAGCACCGCGAAGAAAAAAAAGCGGGAAAAAAACTCCGTCACCGAAAATACCGCCGAGCGGCCGCAACAGCTCCAGCCCCGGCGACCCCGTCGGCCAATCAGCGACGGAGATGCAATGAGTGAGCGCGCATGCGGCTGGGCTGACTTATGCATGTTTTTTTTTGTTTTAATCGTTACTCGCATGCGACCTATCTAGATCATGGCGAGATTATGTACAGTCCGTTTCCTGTCCGCTGTCCGCTGTCCGCTGTCAGCGCGGTGGCTGCATGTTGCAAGCTCCCCTTTGCCCTCCGCCCAGGCCGGTCCCAAAAAGATGAGATGCGCACCAAGGAAATTACCAAGGAAAGAGTCCGAGCGAGCGTGAGAGACAAAAGGAATAAACAAAGCGGAAGCGCAGCCCGCCACCTAGTCCTCATCTACGGATGCCGTGAAAAGGGCGTGGGTAGGAACAGAGGTAGCTACTTCCCGGCCCCACCTCGGCACTCAGCTCCTCCGCCTTCGACTCCCTCTCGCCTTCCCGCTCTCGGCGCTCCGGAGCCCCCATTCCGACGCCTCGCTCCCTGCATCCCCCTCAGCCAGCACTCTCCTCCCCACATCTGTGGCGGTGAGGAAGTCTAGTACTGCCTAGCTACATCACTCATCAGCGAGGAGGTCCCGGATCTTCCAGCGGCTCTTCACCTCCCCATCTCCTTCAGAACCTCCGCCCACAGGATCATCTACTGGACCTTCCACTCAGGGCACACCTTGAAGAGGTGCTCCCGAGTCTGGATCCGGTACCGGCACCACCGGCACAGTGACATATGCATGTGAGACCGCTAGTTGCTTCTTCCGCATGCAGCCGCATGTTCGCTGGCGGGGTGCTGACGATTGGAGTGCCAGATGCGATGCGCCGCGAGCAGCGGAAACAAGCGATCCCTGCGCTTGACACAAAACAGCCAGTCAGAGAGGTGCATTGCATCAAGGCTCGTGATCGCCCCCCCGCCGGCTGCGGCTGCACCTCCTTCACGCCAGTTGGCTTCCACCCAGCGAAACCGGGACGACCATCCGTGATGTCAGCCGCCAGCCAGCCAGACAGCCAGAAGACAGCAGCAGCAAGCTGACCAGACCGTCCTGTCGTCTGGAGTATGGCTGGGGACATCTGGAACCGAATCAAAAACACCACCACGGCTGATAACCCAACGTATCTCAACAAGCACACAGCTGAGGTGAAGCATTAGGGAATACACAGGGGAAGATGCAGCGGAATGCCCTCCCTCGGGTAACACCCAGCCGCCCCCGGGGCGCTGTGTACGTCCTACTGTCCTTGATGACGGCCGCCGCTACCGCCTCCCCTGCCATAGTGCTGGGACAGCGATTCTCACCTTTTGCTCGGTTCAAGGCTTACTTTTCCCGGTCCGTCAGCCCCCCAAAAACACCAAAAACCCGGACTGGCGCGGTACTTCCCTACGTGCCACAGCAGCATACCGATTCCGTTGGAGATCAACCTCTATTGTGTCTGCAAAACAGTTTCCATATACTTACTGTGATTTTAAAGTGCCGACAGCAGATACCTGCAGTACAGGTACATAACTCGACTTTACCCTTTGATAGAGAATCACCTCTTGGGAGAAAACCTTGGCGAAGTAGTTGTACAGCCGTAGCATCTCGCTCTCGATGGTATCAGCTGCACTTGTTTGCTTTTTCCTCTTCTCTACTGTAGCGGCTAGCCACGCAGGAAGGGGGGGCTACTTGTGCAGGGATCACTGGCACTGAGTCGCAAAGACATCACCGCTAGCGCTATCCAGTTTGCTGCCTATTCTTCATCGGAGTGCTCTCCCCCTCCTCCTCACCATTGTTCCATCGCACTTCTGATATCTATACAGCCGCTGGGGTCGCGGCGCTGTTGGCGTCGAAACATCTTCCGCACTTTCAACATCCAGCAGCGCTCTCAGCGCTTTAAATAAGGTCACTTCCAGCCATTTTGCCTTCGCTGCACCGACTGCCACCAGTTTGATATCGCCATTCCGGTTATAGCTACCACAGAGAGTTGCAACGGTTGAACGGAGGTGACAACAGCTTGCTGAGAACGGGTTATACCGCTATTGTGTGGAGGGGATCCTGGGTGAGTTCGAAGTGGGCTACCTGGTGGCTATAACAGAGCCTGGAGCTGGTGACATGGCGAATGCGATCCCTCTGGTGGATTCCGATAAGTGCTCGTTCGCATGAAACTGGGCGGGTGGAATTTCAGCAGACAATAACGAAATACGAGTGGGGTGATACGGCTGGAGAAGCATGCTGACAATGGCTTGGGCGAGCGAATCGGAACAAAACTGGAGTTTGGTGGAGTAAGCAGCGAGCTTCATTGCACCCGAAGAAGCAAAGTAAAAAAACTACCCTGCTCTTTTGGATTTTGCCTTTTATGCCACTTTTAGAATTTATACCCTGTGGTGGTCCCGTGGCATGTCCACCGATCGGTGTCCCGCGTAGGGCTGAGATCTGACTAGACTACATACGCCGACGCACATTTGCACCCCCACACCACGGCCCGGCTGGCGATTGGGCTGTCGGCTTGACCTTCCGGCCCCCGCTTCTTCTTCCCTGCGACGCGTGCTGGCAGCGGTCATGACGCCTTCCAAGCTTACTTTTGTTTTGTTCCGCGCCTGCGATGCGGTGTCGACGCGGCGCTATATAGGCTCCTGGCAGCAGCTTCGGGGTGGCGATCAGCCGCCATTCCTCCAGGTGGGGAGCTCTGTTAATGTGCGGAGATGTGTAGGGTGGTCGTATGCGAGTAATGAATAAACAAAAAAAAAACTACGGCCGGAGACTGGTGCACCTTATTTTACTCCAGTGCCCGTCCAGACACGCACCTAGCGACCGCGTGCGACCTTCCAAATCGTTCCCAGGACATGACAAAGGAAGCACAAAGGAAGCGACAAAAGAAATCGCCTCCCTACTCCTCTTCTCCTTAACTCATGAAGTACGGTGTGGGGAAGTACAGTATTCCAATCGTTCCCCAATCTCAGCCCCTAGTTACCCCCGTCCTCCTCGGTCTCTTCTCGCTTCCGGAGCGAGCTCTTACCCATCCAGGTCCGGCACTCGTCCCCCTTCCGTCGTGGCGAGGAAGTCTTGCATAGCCTGGCTGCATCTCTCACCTGCGAATAGTTGCTGGATCTTGAAGCAATCCTTGGCCCACCCAGTCTCTCACCACACTCCACTCACAGAACCGTCTGCCGGCTTCCAGTGGGGGCAGCACTTAAAGAAGTGCTCTCGGGACTGGGCTCGGTATGGGCACCACCAGCACATGGCAAATGGCCGGTTCCTGATCCACGCGAGATAGTGACAAGTGAGACAGTGACCTATCTGAGCTGGCAGTAGCTGCCACGTATTTGGTGTTTCGCATTCGGTTTTGATGACTTGATCTTCCGTGCACCTACTGGCCGCCGTAGATATTCACACCATAAATCGCTGTCGGGGGTGCGTTTCGCGCATACCGTATTATCTCTCGTAAGA
>Ga0307512_10004753_pt1 | contig 14630 bp, 17 predicted proteins | sample 14_EM_MG_FD_200267 | JGI IMG/M metagenome (GOLD analysis project Ga0307512, IMG submission 200267) | Populus trichocarpa ectomycorrhiza microbial communities from riparian zone in the Pacific Northwest, United States - 14_EM | ecosystem: Host-associated > Plants > Roots > Unclassified | place... | reverse complement strand
TTCGGCAATCTTCTGTTCACTTTACAAGAGCACAATTTAACCCACACCTACCGAGTGGTTTTTCGTTTCGTGCAACTCGAGAATATCGACTACCTGGTGCTTCGGTATTTGAACACCGGGTTGTTACAATTCGAGGAATTTTCAGAGGACGAATCATTGTACGAGGGGAATTAATATACGTCTACAGAGGAGAGGGTCTGTGGTACAGGTTTTGAACGGGAGTTCTCGTTGAACAGGAACGAGAAGTAGAGTCTTAGGATAAGACGAGGAGAGAAAGAGATATTTGGGTAGGCGGCTGTACTTAGTTCAATAAAGAGTTGTATTGATTATTGGGACTAAGAACCCCCGTAACAGTTTGTTCAGGATAGCTGCCATATTGAGTTATGACTTCTGAACTATTTCACATTTTGCTGATGTACTCAGTATATATTCCAGCTTCAGTACATTATTTAAATCATTATCATTGAATCCGCTTGTGGCCTGGGGTTGATGCTAATCAGTTGGCTTGTAACTCCAGTATATCACGACTATAGGTCACCTGACTGGCTCACTTAAAGATGTTACAAAAAGGTGCCATATACCAGAAAATAAAGACATATTTCCAATCTATCCACATTGCAATGTATGAAGTATTATTATCTCAGTAAAGGAAGTACTTCTAACATATGTGGGGGGTTAAGTAACTGGCTGTGCTGAGGCAAGCAACATGGAGCAGTGTATCCAAAAGCAGACCCTTCCTTGGGCCTGCTACTGGCAACGGAATTATTTCATGCTCTCTATCCCCTCCCTGTCTTGAATTTGTAATTATAAATTAATATCTGGTTCTACTGTTGATCATTCATGGATTAGATGCAAATTGTAATCCTTTCCCACATCCCGGGTAGAAATTCTAATACAATATGACATCTGAAATTAGGTAGTGTTAGCAATGGGTCCGTGTATCCCGCCTGCGTTGCGGGTTTGGAACACAAAAACCGGTCGGTTCGGTTCCAGACCGGTCCGAAAACTTAACCTATTGTATCTTGGCGGGCATATACCGTACCCCAACCCGTCAAACCGGGGGTTTCAGTGAGTTTGACGAGACCCGTTGGTTCCAATCTCAGGTTTTGCATTTCGGGTTTCACATTGATGATCGCATTCAGATATGCTACAGTTAATCGTAAGATATTGATGTTGTTAAATTACGGTTCATTTTCGAAGTATCGGCCTCCTTAGTGAATAAAACGAATGGACACACGCACCTTACCACATCCTAAAAATGAATGTCAACGGAGTGTCAACCATTCTAGGTCATGTATCTTGGGTAATCTGTCGGCGACAGGTTGCAAATGGTCATAAACAAAGTACAGGCTGCCTTTATAGGCAAAAGAGAAAGTGAAACGCTCCCTGCCCCATCATGAAAATAAGCGTCAACGTAGTGTCAACAATTGTTGGCCTTTCATCATGGTTAATCACAGTGCTATGTGGCCGTTATTGACAGTATACATGATTTTGACTGTTTTGGAATGCAAAAAGGCTCACGAATACTTAGTGCTAGCTCAATAAATGAGATGAGTTGTTACGGTCCCAGAGGATGTGGCAGGAATATCCCGTACATATCTGCCTATAATGGCTGTGATCTCCTTGTTTATGGAGGAGTGTGAATATGCGCCACTCATATTGCCGATGATGCAAGACTAATAATCGTTGACGCTCCGTTGACGCTCATTTTCATGATAGGGCAGGGAGTGTTTCACTTCTTGTTTTGCCTATAAAGGCAGCCAATACTTCGTTTATGTCTATCTGCAACCTGTCTCCCCCCAGATTACCCAAGATACATGACCAAGAATCATTGATGCTCCATTGACACTCATTTTCAAGATGGGGCAGGGAGCATTTCATTTTCTCTTTTGCCTATGAAGGCAGCCAATACTGCGTTTATGACTATTTGCAACCTATCGCCCTCACAATCACCCATGATACATGACCAAGAATTGTTGATGCTCAGTTGATGCTCATTTTGCCATGGGTGTATCCATAATTTGGAATCATTTGATTCGGCATAGTCCATCGTTCACGTTGATTTGGCAGCCTTTCTAGCGTTTTCATGATCTTTCTTCTTCTTGATCACTACGTTGTTCTTTAATACTACATACAAATATATCCTTTAAATATACTTTACAGTATCCGCAAATTCAGGATAATGACGATCTCCAAAATGCTGTGCCATTCAATCAATGCTCGTCATCAGTGCCAGGTTCACTCAATAGGTTGCTCTGGTCTTCTAAATAAATGTCAGCAGCAATACCACACAGCAGATAGTATACTGACCAGTGGATGTTCCTGCGTCATTCAGCATATCTGGGTCACAATCTGTATCGTGCTCGTTGTCCAGTGCAGAAGGATCAAGGGTGGGCAATTCAGGACAGGGGAGAGATGTATGTGAATACGCATATCCGGCCGGCAGATTAACGATGTTGGAATGCTGCACCGCGGAAGTGTTACCGGTTGGGCCAGGTGGTGTGCCGGACAGAGTTGGCGTTGGCTCTGCAGTCGGCTGTCTGCGTCTGTTGGGCAGAGGTGCACCTGTTCCATTACGCCTTCAGCATGTCTGTGGATTCTGTGCAGTGCTCTTTTGGCAGGGAAGGCATCTGGCTGTGTGGTTTTGACAAATCATAGCCAGGTGTCTTTGTATCGCGGCCTTCACAGTCTTATGCCCAGGAAAATCAACACCCCACTTCCTCTCTGCTCAGACCTCAGGGTGAGGTTTCTTGATCAGGAATTGCGTTTCCGCTATTGCGGCGCGCGAAAAGTCTCCTTTGGCCATTTTGGCCTTACTCAAGGCCAGGCGCTCGTCAGACTGTTCCAGCTGTACCCGACCTCCATGCCTTGCCATAGTAGCAGACATGTTGACAACCTACAAGAAATGAGTTGCTGCATTGTAACAATGAGATATGGCGATTACCTCAACCATATATGGTTCCGCAGTCTCCTCTAGGGTGATTACAGCCTGTTTGGTCTACTCACGGGGAAGCTTATCAGTGAATTCATCCGCGAAACTCCAAGAGGTGACAACATCATGATGTTCAATTTCGCGGACTGTGCGGACAAATGCTTTTGTCGACTATGGAGGTTTCCCGTTACGGGCAGCGACAAATTGGTCACATATCTCTCTACATACACCCACTCTACATTTTACAGTTAATTGACGGCCGTGTACCTTGATATGCATATACTCATATCCAACTGCATGCTGCTTCTTATTCTGGCTGCTTCCAGTCTTATGGACAATTTTTAAATGTGCATCCTGGGTGATATTTTTGGTGGCAACATTGGCAGCATTGCGGTAGATTAACTTGTGACTGCGTTCTTGCGGTCTGCCATCGATTGACGTATTTGATGTAGCGCCTGCCAATCGGCTCGATTTCGATCTGCTGTCCCCTGGCTGCGGTCGTTCTGTATCCATCATTTGCTGGTGTGGAATAGGAGAGCAAGATGATAACGAAACGAAGTGGCAAGTCCTGAGGGGTATATAGTTAGCCTCTTGTCAAAATGGAACAAGTAGCTGCCAACATGTTTATTAAACTCAAGATGAATCCTGCTGCATAGAGCTGCAACTTGCAGGGGTTTTCTACCTCCCCTAGATGTGCAATATGTCGGTCCGATGTTGTTTGTTTGTTAACAGGGATATATTGCGGTGTAAGAAAGCCAAAATCGCGTGATTGTCAGAAATAGATAGGAAATTGTTCGAGGGAACAGACATCTGATGATGTTTCTCTCATGTAATCCCCCGGATAATGCATGAAACTGATGCCAACAACGAACTAATGATGTAGGGTTAGCCTAACTATTCCGGTTTTATTTACAGTCAAAAGCGAGATTTTGCTTTGTTCAAGATGAGTAAACATACCAACGTTGACTTAAAAGACGCAGCTTGCCTCCATATTGCCCATATCTTGCAACATCCAACATCTCGCCCAGCTGCACACTGAATGCAAACTAAGATGGTCAATGCTCCGAAAAAGAACTGTTCGCCGGTTCCAGCGGCCAAATACGGCGAATCGACCAAGCATTCCAACCAATGACGTTATCAAGCGAATGCAGGCAACAGCGGCTTCGAGGAAGAACAAGTCCGAGCCCTTGGGGCATTGTGCAGCTTGCGACCCAGAAGAAGCTTGCGGCCGAGAAACCACGAGAAACACACTTCATAAGCAATGAAGAGAAAGAGACATGGATTGAGCATTATGTTGAGAGAGAGACCGCTGGGGCAACAAAGCGAGTTGAAGACGCAGAGGCAGCGGTTCAGCAAGAGCAGGATGATACGCGGAATGCTGACAATGCAGGATTGACGAACAGAGAGCCGGAACAGACATTGGAAGAGAGGATGGTTGCGATCGGAGATAGTCTGAGTGATCTTGCAAGTTCCCATAATAGGGAGGATGGAGAAGATGAGGATGAAAAAGAGACAGAGCAGGGCAAGCTGAGTGAAGATGATGAACCCGGCTGGGTGATGGGCACAATCACCAAAACTGTACAGCAGCAAATGGACCAGTGTCGGCAGAAGCAGATGAAGCATGACAAATTGACACAACCGGAGAGGGAGGATGCAGCTGACAACTTCCGGGAAAGAGATGAGAAGTACGGCACACTTCAATTGAGGGTTCCGACAGTCATTCAACTGCAAACAGATGATGTCGCTCCAGCACCTGCACCGACAACATTTGGAGAGCTTCTGAACTGTCTCGACATTGTCCCCGGAATATCGCAATTGCCGCCACGGACTTCATGACCCAGATGTAGTCATATTAGGCTATGTTTGGTAAAGCCGGAGCCAGACTCAAGTATATCCAGTCTTGCGCCCGCAGCGGAGCCCGATTCGTCACCTTTGCTGAATGCAAAGCCTGTTCAACCTGTAAGCTTTTACCACTACACATAGCCTCCCCAGCTAATCACCATATAGCTTTGGGATTCGGACAAAGACATGGTGACGGCTCCTGTGTCGGTGGAGGAATAGATGGGCAAAATGTACATTTTGACGTCATATCTTGGGGAAAAGCAATTTGTTTACCAATTTTGCTACGCATCAGCTGTTTCTTGATTTCAGTAACCAAACTGTGAGACATGATAATTCGTCTGTGCATGTGCAAGTGTTGAACGCACCATGCGAAAGGTCAAGAATCCAAACCACGCGGTAAGATGGCCAATACGTACGATGTGTATCTGCAAGTTACTGTTAAGCCACAAAGCAACACCTATATTAGTGACAAAATATACTAACTCAATTTGAGTGAGTGATGTCATACGTGTCATAGAAAGAGCGGTCAGTGCTCAATACGAATATGACTGAACGACGACCGTCGTGCTGTATTTTTCCATGTATCCAACTGCATAACACTTCGCATCGACCTCGTGCACATGGTTGACACATTTGAATTTGCATATGGTACGTCATGGAAATCGAGAAGAAGGAGCTGGATAAGGCAAGCTGAGGATGTCGATCTATGTTTACCAAAAATTAGTGAAATGATCTACATGCCTTAAATTGCCGGCCGAAAGCGCAGGAATGTGATGGGGCCACCTCATCTCTTACTCAGTTAGCGTGGACAGCGGTTGATGAGACATTGAGAGGCAACAAAGTTCCTTGATGCAAATGATAATAGTTACAAACGAAATATTGGATGTCAATGATGTGGATATGATTTGTTGCATACCATTATTTGGTGCACAAAGGCTGTTTCGATGGGATTGATGTGAGCATCAACACACCGTCAATGATTAATAGTCTTACACATTCGGCAATCAAAGGGCTGCATTGTCACATTCATCCAAACTGATTGTCTTAGTCTGCGTTATAGCCGAAAGGACAAATGACACGCTCGTTGCCACATCATAAAAATGAGTGTCAACAGAGTGTCACCGATGTTTGCATTTGCATCATGTGAATTCCAGATGGCTGCGCGGCGAGGTTAACTCATAATCACACTATCAGCTGCCTTTCAAGCCAAGAATACATTCAACAACATCGTCACTATGCCCTGAAAATGTACATCAACGGAGCGTGAACGATTTCAGGCCTTGCATCTCAGACAGTTGAAGGGCTGTGCGGCGACGTGTGTTTATTTATTTGTGATGATTTTGCATTCACCCCGAAGTGGTGCCCAGCTTAGTTACCATAAGCCATCTGACCACTGGTGGTCATGGCATTTAATTAACATCTTTTTATACCCCTGTCCATCGGAAACATCCTGTCCATCCGTCGGCTAAACTACGGCCAAACTAGCTCACACAGCACCTAGTTCTGACTCAGGCAATGTTGTTTCCTCCCGCTTCTCGCTGCCCCATGGAGTGCACTAAGGCCACTAACCCTCCAAGCCCACCCCCATTACTTAATCTCTTTGTATACTCAACCTGTGGGGCGTTAGACACATGGAGCTCGGTTTTGTGCAACATCAACCTGCATTTCCAGGGAGTCAGCTTTCGATCGGCTGCATCGGTGCAGTGCGACAACAACGTGTTCGGTACAAGGAGTCTGCTCGGTTGGGGGGAGTTGCAGGATTCGAACTTCCAAAGAATGGCATAGTGGTGGCAAGACCATACCACCACCACACTAGGGGGCCACTCCCCATGCGGCGACGTTAACCCATATTCGAACAATCCGCTGCGTTTCTAAGCGAAAATGCGTTCGACAACATCGCTACAATGACCTAAAAATGAGCGTCAATGTAGCCTCAACGATTTCAGGCCTTGCATCTTCAAAATTAAACCGGCTGTGCAACCACATTGATCCATAATCAAACTACTGGCTGCCTTTCTAGGCAACAACCTTATTAACGACATCATCACTATGCCCTAAACAAGAGCGTCAACGGAGCGTGAACGATTTTAGGCCTTCCATCTTGGAAATTGAACGGGCTGTGGAACCACATGGATCCATAATCACACAATCGGCCACCTTTCTAGGCAAAAACCCTATGGACGACATCATCACTATGCCCTAACAATGAGTGTCAACGGAGCATCAACGATTTCGGGCCTTGCATCTTAGAAATTCAACACGCTGAACAACCACATTGATGCATACTCGAACTATCGGCCACCGTTATTGGCAAAAACGATTACTACATCATCGTAACTATGTCCTATAATGAGCGTCAATGGAGCGTCAATAATTTTTGACCTTACATCTTGCATAATCTAATGGCAATGGAACGCAGTAAATCCATAATGATCATATCGGCAGCCTTTATTGGCAAAAATGCTAGTGACGATATCACGTCCACCTCCTACAATTGAGCACCCACGGAGCACCAACTATGTTTGGCGAGGCTCATTACGCTATCCAGCACTGAACTGCATTGTCCTCTTCCTAAATTGAGTTTTACGCGGTCAGTCTTGTTAGTATGTCCTTGCATACAACTTTACAAATGTGCATGCAATGTCTCACAGATCTGATTTTTTTACTTGTACCTCTAAAGTCAATATTTAAGAACCCGCTGACTGCATTACTATAACATAAATCTTGGCAGCCTCTTGAGTCGGATTATCCAGATTTCTCATTCCTACCACCGTGTCGGATTCACAATCTTTGAACACCTCGATGCTAGAGGTTCTGATGTCTTCCAAAAATGAATATGTCTTTATTCGTGATTTGAGCGACGTTACTTTACAAATCTTCTTCGATGCTGGGTGAGCATCAATGAATGTAGGCTCGAAACGTCCTATTGGTTGGAATAACTCTCGACATGCTTCTTCATTGCGATTTTGTTTGCACTGCAGAATTGAGGTGAGCGGCAGCCCAGGAATCATAACGTAAATCACCGGAAAGCGAGACATCCACTAGAAGCGAGACACCATCCGTGCACTGATTGTGCCATCAAATTTCCGTCTATTACCTCCTCCCAACCATTGCTGTATATACAAAACCATATCCCAAACAACAGCAGATATAACTGGTGACTGTAGATTAGTCTGGGAGTCATCTGAGCAGCTCTGGGAGTGACTTACTTGCACACTATGACTTCCTTGAGCGAAGACTCATGGGGTGGAGAGTGACGGGAGCAGAGGAGATCACATTTGGCTCCGGGTGTGAAGTGGTATGATGAGGGCGGTATCCATCTTCAGAACAGTCTGCTGAGAAAGCGGTAGTAAAGGACTCTGCATCTGAGTCATCTTCAATCACTTCTGCAAGCAGAGGCAGATAGTAGTTGGGACGGGGTATAGTGCTTGTAGTGGAGCATATCAACCTGGTTGGTGTTTCTTCCAATTGGAACCGTATTTGAGGCCTTACTGGGGTAACAACTGCAGCCCTCCGAGCAGATTTCCGGGTGTGAAACTGCTTTGTGGCTGCTTTCTCTTTATCGATTTCCTCCCAAACTTGGATTTCCTTGAGGATGTTTTCCTCGGTCATATCCCCTGCAACATTTCCGTTTCCAAGCCTCCGGAGGTCTTTCTTTGATGGGCGTATCTTTTTTACTGCTTCCCCAACACGCTGACCTTGTGTATTTGCAATATCAGCCTGCACTGACATGTACTCTGCTGTATGAGAGAATCTCAACATGAGATTGCAGATCTGGCGAGTGGTAGCAGTTTTGGCAAACATTAGAGCTCGGGAGGTTTGTTGGCGAAGCTCACACTTTGTGTAGGTAGCATGCTCAAGGGGAAAACTGTCTTCGTGGTTTTTCGAATCTGAGGTTGCACAACTAAGAACTGTTGGATTCGGGAGTTCACTTAGTAATGAGCGGGGGTTGAATGGTACAATTCCGCACTTTTTGAATGCTGCAGTAATGTTTTGAAATGTATAGGCCTGCTGACATGCTTCTTTGTATAGTGGAAAGAATATATCTCTGTTGATCGCAATGGTAGTTGTGAGAAAGTAATCTTCAATGGCTTTTCGGTATGCTAGCTGCAGAGGTGCAAAAGTCCAACATCCAGTGGTTGTAGTAGATGTGTTGAATGAGGAGGCAAGCAAAATACCGCGACGTGATTGGCTTCGCAGAAAGTAAGGAACTTGTAGTTGATGTGTGAAACATGACCATCCAAAATTAACAAATGTGATTCTCCTGGACAATGGGCCTTGGAAATGGGATCATATACATTAGTAAGCCAATCATACCCAATTTCACTACCTGTACAACATTTTGGTGATACAGCCCAGCGAGCATTGTAATCTTCTTCTCCAAAATTTTTATACCAATCGAAAATGTGTACACTCCCTTTGCCTATAAGGTATGGAGGAAATACAAATCCATCTGCAGATACTACTTCCAAAGCTGTAATGAATTCCCACATGGCATCGTGTTTAATTCGTGGATTTTTCTTCCCTCGTCATGTAGTAACTACCTTAGTGTGTGGTGATATTCCCATAACTAATCCATTTTCGCCAACATTGGTGATTGCTTTATCTGAAAATCGCTGAGCTCGCATAATCTTGACAATCTTTTGGAAATGGTTCTGAATAGTACGGGGGTTGCTGGCATAAGCACGTTGACGATCAATTCTGCTTGCAAATGGTGAAGCAAGTATAGGATGTCAATTCAAAAAGCGAGCAATCCAGTTCTTTCCTACAAGGTTGTGCTGAGCGGGACTCTTTCCCTGAGCAAAGTTGCGAACTGGAACTTGTCACTGAAAATCAAGTTTCACCAAATGCCTTACCATTCCCATAAGGTGATCTATTCGAGGTGAAAATCCAAAGTCATCTAGCTTTAGAATCCACTTCACAATCGCTTTCTCTGCAGCGGGAGTAATGGTGTGTTGCTCTTGGTGGGCAATTTCTCGTGTCTGGCGACCGTTCTTCCGGTGTCCCAGAGTTGAGTTGGGAAGGCCATAAGCTTCTGCTGCTTTCGGCAGAGAACTAATGACCACAGTGTCTAGGCCTGTAAGAGCAGCCTCATATCGTTGCTCGAGAGTAAACTTGGGTATATTGTTTCGTTCTGTGACTCTGGGCATTGTGGGCGGGAGTTAGTGAGCGGGGATGAGTTCCACTGTGGGGTAACTTCCAGTCGCTGGAAGCTTACCCAGCCGTCTCGCTTCGAATTGATGTCTCGCATCCCGGTGGTTTACGTTATTTATCATTAGTCATCAAGTTCTTCGCCATCTATCAGAACATGGGCCAAGCTCAATGGGGAAATACTAGCTGGCAAAAGCTCACATCGCAAAGGTAAACAAATTAACAGAGTCAGAGGTCACTGAATTGGCTAGTTAAACAGTTGATGAAACAGCATTGGCGATCCTAACGAGGCGAGGAAGTCGAGGAATTACAATAGTAAGTTCGCTGAGGAAATTCATATTTGACATTGTGGTGCATTCATATTTACTGAAATGACAGACAACACGTTCCAAACTGGCAGCTAAGGACTTTGAAATTTCTGAATTTCAGCAAGACACGTGGAATCACTACCTCATGTTAGGATTTGTTTTGGCTCATATTCCATGGAATGCTAAATCAAATCTGGAGTTACGACGTTCATATAAGTGATTTTGCAGTGATTTGGTGCTGCCGTCCGCCACGACCGATGGCAACACTTGCCAGAGGGAATATGCACTGACCGTGGATGCAATTAAGAAACAATTGCCGCCACGAAATAAAGTCAGTTCAGCGTTGGACGGATGGACATCGACTAACAAACTAGCTATAATGTCAGTCATTGCTTACTATATGGATCAAAATTGGGCATTGGGTGAAGTACAAGTCGCTTTCGATGAGGTTGATTGTCTATTCTTTTCCGTTTGCAACAGCTGATTAAGGATGATAGGTCAAGGGCCATCATACTGGAGCAAGGCTAGCCGTACACTTGAAGGAGGTACATGATCGTTGTGAGCTTACCAATGGCCATTTGCTTCGAATTACGACAGATAATGTCTCTTGAAATTACTCAATGACATGTGAGCTGCAATCGACACTTGAAGCCTCCGGAATCGAGTGGCCTGCATTGAGGAACCACATACCATGCATGGCACACATCATACAGCTGGCTTTAAGTGCATTCATAAGCCGTCTTGGTGTAAAAGGCCGCACCAAGTCTTGGGAAGCCCATGAGCATGATCAGCAATTTGGAGAGAATGAAAGCATAAACATTGGGAAGAGTCAACGACTTCGAAAAGAGGGCAATGCTAGAATCAACAAGGTGTCGGCCATGAGACCAGGTTTGGCAAAGATAATTGAGAAAGTATGTATTTCAACAGATTTTGAAAGTCCTGAAACTGACCTTCATATAGCAGAGAATGCTTGCTGTATTGATTACACTGACACCTGGTCAGCAAAACGAGTTCATTGACTATCAAAAAGCCAAAGTCCGCATCGCTGTACTACCCATTATGGATGTGAAGACACATTGGAACTCAACATTGGAGTTCTTCAAGCGCGCCAATCGATTGTGAGAATTCACCCGGGAATGGCTCCATAATCCAAAATACACCGAATACCGGGCACTTTTCACAACTCAGGACAAATGGACCATTGTGAAGTACATCATGGAAGTATTGAGGCCATTACGATATTGGACCCTGTGGATGTCAAAGAGGCATACAGTCACATTGCATCACATTATCACAGTCTATATTGACATGTTCGACCATATGGATGGGGTGATGCGAGCTTTGGCAAAGACAATGACTCAATGGATGGAAGACTTGTTCTTCGCTGTGAAATCAGCTAGACAGAAGCTGTCCAAATATAATGCTGAAGTGACTCCGATGACGGGTATGCTTCTCATATCTGCACATATCCTCGATCATTTCCGCAACTTGCAATTGTTTCAGAAGTGGGACAAGGGAATGGATATTAATTCTGAGGATGAGACATCCTATACTACCCAATACCAAGAGGCCTTTCTGAAGTATGGGGAGAATGAATACTGTGCCAAACATAGACGTGTGCCGGTCAATAGACTCGAAAGCATACAGAGCGGCAGTCGCGTCCCTTCCGTAACTGATTCAGGATCCTGTCAATCATCCTGCGATCGATGTCATTTGTCCAGCAATGACGAAGAATACTTAACACCTAACACTGTGGCTGAAATGAGACCAGGACAGAGCATTCGTGCAGCACACTTATTGACCGCCGCCAGGCTCTATTTGAATTCACCCCCAGAAGCACCACAGAACTTGGGGCAATTTAATGCAGATCTCAATAATTACCACTCCAACCCAATGGAGATTAGCAGTACATTTCGGATTCCGGACATAACCGACTGGTGGCACCAACAGGAGGAAACACACTCAAAGTACGCTGATCTCTCCAATGTGGCAGGCGACATATTATCTATCATACGACATGGTGTCGGAGTTGAGGCCAGTTTTTCCCTTGGGCGAGATGTTATTGACTGGAGGCAGTTAATAACCACAGGTGAGACCCATCCCGAAAACAACATTTTAAGGCAGTTTGCTAGAGCCAATGACAGGATTTTGGCAGGTGGTGACCCAGCATTGGATACAACAAACACAGAAAGCGACTCAGAAAAGAAGAAAGAGGCGGAGGAAAGTAAATTGCCCAGAATGGCCAAGGTCCACGACTTTTTGGAGATGTGGCAGGGCAGCCAAAACCTACGTGCTACACAGAAGGAATCTGGCGCTCAAAACAAGCAGATGACAGCCGTAGGATACATTTCAGACAAGTAAGAGATTGTCAAAGCATCCTGGCCACTCTTTCAACATGATGGTGCGGCAGCATTTAAATTGTCAGAACAATCTCCTTTGCCACCAGCTTTGTCTGCAAAGGACCTCCCTGGGGGATGAACTCAAAGACTAAATGTCCCCCGAATGAGAAGAATCAACCATCATCCAGTCAAAATCGATGAAGATAGCACACCTGGAAGCATTTCGGACACCGAAAATTGGCTCAACCTGAATGGCAACCTGCATAATCCAATTGACAGCGAGGACGATTTCGCGGCAGATGATGAATCCAACATAGGGCAAGACAATGGCATTAAGGATCCGGAATGCCCAATGCCGCAGGATGTGAGTTCCACGCCAAATGTTCCCAGATTGGTTCAGCCAACACGGAAGTCAAAGAGACTGGCTGAAAAGGCGTTGGTGACTCTCAATGCTATAGAAACGAGGAGGAATAAAGGAGTGAAGAAAAGGTAGGACAGAATGTGTGAATGGTTCAACAGCGTCTTATGTAGCTTGACCGAGAGTTTCAGTTAGAGATATATCATGGGCAAATGGTCAGCAGTAGCTTGTGAATATCGGTTGATAAACAGATGTATAGCCCGCGCAACGAAGCTTTGGGCAGGACATATCATTTGTCGTCGTGTGAGAGTGAACAGCGCAAGAATGTTATCGCGCTCGGCTTTGCCACAGGCCAGAGTCTGAATCTGGCCGAAAGACACCCTGTAGGATCGAATCATGACGAAAACTATTATCGATTGCAGCAGATGTTGAATGGACAATACATCAAAATGAGGGTCAACGGAGCGTCAACAATTTGTAGTCTTGCCAGTACGGTAATTCACCAGTGATATGGTTGCTGTTATTCATAACCATCCTAATGGTAGCTTTTATAGGCAAAAGAGATATCAACACAGTCACTGCCCCATTCATTGAATGAGCGTCAACGGAGCATCAATGATTTGTGGTCTTTCAACATCAGCAACAACTCTAGTTTCCGTCAGAAACACCCGGGTGTTCCGGACGGCTCCGGCGGCTCTGACGGAACCTCGTACCCTCTGACGGAGAATTACACGCTACCTGTCACCCAGGCGACGGGTTGCGTTGCATAGCATCAGCAAAATGTATTTTAGTCACTGGAAGCCTCCAGGAGTGTCTGAGAGGATGTGGAGTGTAAACTTAGATGCGTCAATTTCAGGAGAGTATGAGACCCTAGGAGGGCATTCCTGCCGGCCTTCAGAGTGACTGGGAGCGCCGACGACTAGCCTGGGAGCGCCGGCGACATGTCTGAGAGCACCTCGAATCACAGTCATGTATTCAGTTTGTATTCTCATCTATGTATCTATGTATCTATATAGCTACCCATCAACACACGCTATATCTGAACTGGCTGCAGGTGGTGCTTGAGAGCAATTCGAGGTGCGCCAGAAAATGACAATCGAGTGAACTCAGAGATATACTCCGAGGCTGTGATCGAGCAACTTTGGAGATGCACTTGGAGGCGGTAATCGACCGTATTTGGAGATACACTTGGAGGCCGTGATCGAGTGAACTTAGAGATGCACTCCGGGATCGTGAACGAGGGAGTTTGGAGATGCACTTGTGGAGGCCGTAATCGAGCGAGTTTGGAGATACAATTGGAGGCCGTAATCGAGCAAGTCTGGAGATACACTTGGAGGCCGTGATCGAGCGAGTTTGGAGATGCACTTGGAGGCCGAGATCAAGCGACTTTGGAGATGCACTTGGAGGCCGTGATCGAGCGAGTTTGGAGATACACTTGGAGGCCGTGATCGAGCGAGATTGGACGAGTACTTGGAGGCGGTCGATGGACGGCGCGGCGGGACTCAATTCATCAGCTAGTCAACTCGCGACCGTGGGAATGTGACAAGGTGACTTTACCTTTGAAGCTCTTATGGAGAACTGGCGGGTGGTGGTCAATCGGTAGGGAGGTACGCCGGAAGCTGAAGCTACATTCAGGGGTCAACTCGAAATCGTGAGAATGAAGGGACGACAGACAATCTTAGGTGTATGCTGTACTCGGT
>Ga0307512_10004750_pt1 | contig 14642 bp, 15 predicted proteins | sample 14_EM_MG_FD_200267 | JGI IMG/M metagenome (GOLD analysis project Ga0307512, IMG submission 200267) | Populus trichocarpa ectomycorrhiza microbial communities from riparian zone in the Pacific Northwest, United States - 14_EM | ecosystem: Host-associated > Plants > Roots > Unclassified | place... | reverse complement strand
TATGTTGGGACAGCAACGGAGGTGTCATCGCCGAGCTCGCATAAATTACATGGACGGGGTATCGGTGTTGCGTGAGGGAATGACCCCTTTGGTCCTGGATGGAGTTCTTGCATCGATCATCGGAAGACAAATCCTTCCCAAGTATTTGTCTGTTTCTGCAGGGTGATACTGGCGCGGAGTGTCCAGGTGATGAAATATCTTGAATCGAACGATTCAAAGTCGTCGCGCTGGATCAGAGGGATGCCAGGGTACTTACCGCCAACCAGTTCGTCCATAGGGAGGTTTGGGGAATTAAAAAGCTATAAGTTATTCAAAAATAAAAACCCTGTAATAGATACAGAAACGACCGTAACGTAGCAAGCTTTAAACTCCATTTCTGTGTAAAAATCCAAGTCCGATTTTGAGGGTGGAGAAAGAAGGACAATAGTTACCGGGGTATGTTATGGTTCGTCGTCGATGAAGATGTGGTCCACGTTCTTCCAAGTCGTATTGAAATCGCCATTGATCCTGGCCTTCCAGATTCTCTCCCTCTCTACCCAGTACTCGAGTTCCTCTCCCACCTTTGAGGGTGCCCAGTATCTCTCCCGCGTATCGGTCTCGGTCTCGGCCATGAACCACCTTGGCCGATGCGGGGGGATCCTTCCTTCCTCCCTCGCTCTCCTTGTCGCCCTCTGCTTCTCCTCTTGTTCCAGCTTCAGCTCATTCGCACGTTCGTATTTGCCCAACTCAAATGCCCGTTGGTCGGGACGCAACCTGCAATCTGTGGGACAGATGAAGGGTTTAAGCGTGTCATCTGGGCAATCGTTCAACGTGATGGCGAAGGGCGTCAGGTTGAACGGTGCGACGGGCTTCTCCGAGTTCTTCCAGAGTAAGATATTCTGCGTTGATTGACTGGCCGATATATCCATATCTGGGTGGATGTAATCTTCCCCAGAACCGATGGGACAAGCGATGAGTTGTTTCGTCCACTTTCCTGCAACTTTATAGACCTGTCTGCCGGCGCTGGAGATCACAAAGCCCGACACCTCATACGCATCTTTTCCTCGCCAACCGCGGGGCTTGAATGTCAGTCGACACTGATCCTTAGTACGGTGGTTTGTGACCTGTGTGATTCGTGAACATCAGGTGACAACAAGACAGGGAGGAGTGCATATCGTACGATCATTTCCCCGTAATGGTCAATCGTTGGGGCGCCCAACATGAATCCAGAAATGTTGGTGACGACCTTCTTCCAACTGTAATGCTCGACAACTTTGCCAACGTTCCTAGGATGCTTATCTTTAGGATAATCCGGTGCCCAATCCTCGTTGAGGATCAGCTCTGCGTGAGCAATCCCGGTGGGCCTGATCTCGAAAGACCTGCCCATGAATTTGTTTTGAGCATCAACCTTTGCGATGGCACGCGTCAGTAAAATGCAAACGTCGCATCTCATACTGCTGTACCTCTCCATAGTACCGCCAAGAGGGTGACTCGGCCCAACATGCTGAAATTGGAGGGTGGTGGCTGACTTGTTCGGAGACGTATCGGTATTGCTGTTTGAGATCCACGTATTCAAAAGTTTCGCCCTAAATTTTGTTAGCTTGGGGGAACGCACATCATGTGATACGTTTTCACGTACAAGCATAGGATTGAAAGGTTTGGCGATTCTACCGAACGTAGAGGAGTAGTTTGACATCGCAAAAGCGGCGACATACGCGATGCGCATCAGAGGATCACGCTCGTTGACCGCGGCGCCCACTGCGCAGGTCGATCAATCTTAAGGGGTAGTTTTTTTGTATAATGACTTACGGCATTGAGGGAACTCCATATCCTCCGCCTTTGCAGAATATCAGTCTCGAGCGCAGCCAGCTTCCTTACGCACGTACCATTCTTTGCAACATACTTGTTGGCTCGTTGAAGAATACAGGGAATGATATTTTCGTCAGATCTGTAATCGAATGGTATAGTTTGTCAGGGAATCGAGGAAGCAACAATCCAGATAGCGTACCTTTTCCGATCGAGCTTTTCAAAATCGACCACAAGCTGGTGGGGGGCCTGTTATCCGCATCAAGATCTAATCTCTGCCTGACTATTGCGTATCCCGAATATTGAGCCTTCCCGAGTTCCAAGAACTTCTCCTCGTGGACTTGCAGCGCAGGGGATACAACCATAGGTAGGGTACCAGCATCTATAGCGTCGAAGAAAACATCGATCTCCTCGTCTTCTTCATCAGTATCAACCTCGTCGGCCTCGAGAGAACTGCGGAGAAGCGTGGGAGTCTTCAAACCGCTTGCAAGGGGGAAGCGCCGGATTGCGTTGGAAGGGGTCGAGGAAAGACTGAAAGCAGTTATTGTGGTTGTGGAAACAGGTTCGTCGGCAGTGTACATCTCGGATGCAGTTAAGAACATGCTTGCAGCAGGGGTGGGCGTGGTCGTGGGTGGTTCGGTTGTTGGGTCCGACGGAGCGGTCAACTCCTTGAACTGAAGTGAGGCCTCGATGCTCGGGGTCGGTTCTGGGGAAAGCGTAAAGACCTCGCCAGCTGTCAGGTGTGGTGGGGAAAGCGTTCCCTTTCGGGAAGGAGGGTTAGATACCGATTTGGCCTTAAGCGTATTCTGCCTCCACTCCTCATGTTCAGAACCGAACATCCGACTCCTCCGCCTTGAGGTCCTACTTTTGAGTTCCCTCTCGAGAGCTTCTCCTTCCTCGACAACAGTCTTGAGACTTGTCTCCCATACATCCTGGCGCTTCTCTTCAGCTTTGAGCCGGGCAGCCCACCACGCCTCACGTTTCTGGACCATCCCAAGATATTCTTCCAGAGTTGAGTTGATATTTCCAATGTTATCCCTCAGCTGTGCAGTTTTATCGGTGAGGTCAGCTGCGGGGGTCCCTGTTTGGATTAGGGCGTGGAGATAGTCTGAAATAAGCTTGGTCTGGATCTGGACGTAGTTTTCTTGGATCTTGAATGTGTCCTCGAACGGTGGACGATCGGATTCGCCAAGGTCATCGGCGGAAGAGTTATCAGGAGCATCGTCCCCGTCTTCCTGTTGTTCGAGACCAGCGACTATTTTTGGAGGGGGGACTGCGGGGGAGTCTCCGCCGACACCAGAGATCGAACTTGCTTCAGAACCGGGACCACCGTTCCCATTGTCACTAAGGTTCCCCGAGGGTTCCTTCCCTTTGCCGAAGGTGCTCTTCGTGTGTCTGCTACTCAGGGTACCCGAACTTGTATTGGCGGTGCCCATACTCCTCATCGACGGCGCCCGTAAACTCGATTCGCTCATTCGCATCGCCCGATTCATCTGTTCTTTCTGTTTGTACCAATCAATGTTCTTGCGAATCATAGTTGTCCAGCGCGTCCCTTCGACAGGATGGTCGGCTTTGAGATACCATTTCTGGGCAGTCTGATGACCACGGCTGGGGATGTGGTGAACCTCAAATCTCTGTTCGTTGGTCCCCGAAGCGACTTTCAGGACAGCTGTCTTCATTGTGATCGACCCGCGGGAGGCGATATTTTCGTCTTCTTGGTGGCGATAGTCTGAGATCATGGGTTAGCATCGTACGGCGGAGATCAGAGAGGTATGGGCTCACAGGAGAGAACTCCGTCCTTGAGCACGAACCATCTAGTGTTATATCCCCTCGCGACATTAGTGTACTTGTGCAGGTAACCCTTGAGGGTGGGTGGTGGAGCCGTCGGAGATGAGGAGGCCAATAGCGTGGTATCATGGCTCGTAACTGAAGCGTATCAGTCGGGTGAAGCTGGGATGTTCCAAGAAGCGACTCACATTGCCTCAAGAACACTCTAACCTGATCGTCCTTGCCTGTGCCAGAGGCATCGTATACCGGTCGACCTTTTCGGTCCCTTACGAATACGTCTGCTCCCGCGCGAATAGCCAACTCCAGGAGGCTGAGATCCTTGCGTTTGGCGGCTTCGTGAAGGAGCGTAGTACCGGATTGATCATCAATATAGTTTAGGTCTACATGCTTGATTCTTGGGGAAGAGAGGAGCTCGATCAGGGGCTTGGACGAATATTGAGCGTTGGAGTTGGGTGAGTTGTGCGTTGCTTGTGAAGGAGAATAGATGTAAGACCGGAGGAGTGAACGGTATGAGGCGTCGAGGAACGATCGAGAGTCTGAATTGGTGCGGGCGGTGATGTCCAACGGAGGTTTCATTTCCAGGTGTTCCTCGGAGGAATTCAGGTGAATACACACCTTGAATAGCCTTTATCACGCCTTTCCCCTTTGCCACATCCTTGCAGGATTTGTCATCAGCATCTAGGAGGGAATCGTTGATCCCTTCTTGATCCAACAACAAATTCACAACATCAACCCTTCCTTCTGAAGCAGCGAGATGTAATGGTGTAGTGCCAGACTCGGGGGGATAGATGGCGTTGGGGGAGATGAACCGGTTCGCTAGAAGAACGGCGATGATATCACCTACAAATGGATAAACCCGCTCGACAGTCAGCCCACAGTGGACAATCAAATCCGAACAAATCGTACATGAACCACACTTGACGGCCAGATGCAAAGCATGTGCAGCTTGTGCTTGAGTTGTCTGTTCCGCGTCTGCGTCGGAAATTGCTGATTTACGACGCTGGTTGGTAAGTTCAGCGAGGAAAGAATGGACTCCCGGAAGATCGCCTAGATGAAATGCAAAGATGAGGTCACTGTACGCGTCGTCGGAGGGAAGGTGAGAACAGCACCATCGCGGAGGGCTTTCAGATATCTTGCCTGGCTGAGTAGATCCATTCCTATGCTGGCAGTCGCAGTCGGGTGGAAAGCCGATTGAGCCACTCGCTCAACTGAACCGATCAGGTAGGGTCGGAGGCAACTGCCGACTGAGACAACGTGTTCGACGTTGTCAATGTTCAGCTCTACTGATAAACCTTAAAGGGGGAGGGAGATCCACAACCGCAGAGGGACAGGAATCACCACTGATCAATTCAGATTCCCGACAAAGCGCAATCAGCGGCAAGTAAACTCGCAAAGGCCATGAATACAACAGATTATGCACCGCACATGAAAAGGTAGTGGTACACCTAAAAGTAAAAGTACTGCGGCAAAATAAGATAGAGAAAAAAAGAAAAAAAAAGAAAAGGGTTCATTGAACCCGGGTGCGCTTTGAAGCGCGGGACTCTTGTGGGGGTGGAATCACTTCCTCATCTTCTTCCTCCCTCGGCCTCTTAGGGGACGGAGGCCGAACCGCAGGGAAGGAGAGATCGGATCTTATGTTGAAGATCCCACTGTGCCTGTAGTCGGGCAGGGCCCCCGGTTCCTTGAGTCGAGGGCCGAGTCTCGTCTCCAGCGCGGCCCTAGGATGCCGAGATTAGTGAACGAATCAAATGACGTTCAGATGATCTTACCTCATCCATACGAGGTCCTTCACGTCCTTGTCCACCTTCATCATCCTGGGCAGGATGGCTGTGTCCAGGATGGCACTTAGCGCCTTGGCGCGGTGGAGGATCGACGACGGTTCCTCCGGGTTAAGGGAGGTTGCGTTGATGATATCGGTGAGGCCATGCAACATCTCATGCGCCTGGTGAGATGTTGCCGGCGCAGCCTCCGGCGGCGTTGGGGTGGTCTCGGGTGGATAGTCCCCGTTGTGGACATCCGCGGGATCGCCAGTCTCACCTTCGGACGCCGTCTGGACGACAACCTCGATCCGCGGTGTCGTGGGAAGTCGCCAGTTCATTGGCGTTAGGAGGGGGTGGAGAGTTAGTGTGGGGGTTACGGGAGGAGGAGCCATGGAACGGACATCACGTCCCTTGTGCAGACCCTCGGGCTCATCGAGAGGGGTTTCGGGGTGCACGTCGGGATGAGTTTCCTCAGTCTTGATGGAGACAGGCCCCGACTTGGCCGTAGATCTTCGTTTGCTCCTCCTGGGTGGCTGCTTAGACTTGGAAGAAGAGGAAGAGGAGAGCTTCGACGCGGATGGTTTTTCGGTCCTGCAGAGGGACCGAGATCAGTGGATGCGCCGTGAAATCAACGGTAAAGGCGTACATTTTTGGTACACCATCCGGGTATTTCTCGAGAAGGAGACGAATTATTTCGACATTCTTCAGGTTAGCCTTGAGACATTCTCTCTGGCAAGGGGTTCACGTCAGTTCGCGCCTTGGACCGCGATAATGATGGTGCTCGTACCCTTGCCAATTGCTGGAGTTGGGCGCGTTTGAGGGAGCTCAGCTGAGAACGATCCATGGGAGCGATAACAAGAGTTATGGTGGTAACGAAGAAAGAGAAATGAAGAACGGTTACTCTTTATTTATTAGAGAGCCACCGGGCCATCCCATTGTTTCATCGTGTGGCGACCATGGCCCTCAGCCATGACCGCTGAGATCAAAAATCAAAGAGTGAAAGAGTCCCATGACCCATCACCACAGATAACGTGATGGGAATAAGCTTCCAAATCAGGAACCTGTGCCGTTCTCTGTCGGACCAAGTCAATCCCACTCCCACAGCCTCTGTAAGCTCAACGGCGACGACGACAATCTACCACTCCTCTTTGTCTCTCCCATTTACCCCCCTCAATCATGCCATTTGGCCTAACTATCGGCACTGACCGTGCAAATACTCTTCAGGTACGCCAGAACGCGCAATTTTCCACCCAACCCTTTTCATTCACAACCCTACCGCCTTAGACCGCCATCCAAAATGAACTTGCCAACCGAGGGTGGGGCACTGAACCGGACGTCACAATGGCCGAATACATCACTATTATGCTCATCAACGGAAAGTTGGAAGACCAGATTAACAGCGAGCTAATGGATCGTGCGTCCAGAACCCACTTTATTTTTTTCGCGTTCACTGATCAAGTACCCCCACCACCTTTGTAGTAATTGGACCTGACTACGGTATGCACTTATCTGAATCTTCTACCAACTTTTGCTGACCGTCGCGGTTAGACGTGAGCTTTGGAAAGTGGCTTTTTTCGGAGGCAGCAAAAGGTTCCTCCGAGGTGCAGCCCGTCCCATCTACCCCTGCCCCAACACAACCAAAACAAGTCGCTGCCGCCGAACGTCGTGAACCACCGCCTTCAAATACAACTGACGGACCGTCTCAACGTAGGCAAGGCGGCCAGTCAAAACCCATGTATCACCAAGCTATGAATCAGGCGCTACCTTCCGGAACTAAACGATCCGCTTCCCCTTCTTCCCATGGGCCAAACAAGTCACGTCGCACCGATCCCCCCCCTGGGCCCCGCGCAATGCTTCGTGATGGTCGCGACGGTCAAGGTGGTGGAAACCCAGGTCGAAGTCTTCTCGAAAGAGTGGGACCTCGTGGCCCCGGATTTCCCCAGGAGCAGCAGCAGCCTCAAATTCCTGTACCTCCAGTATTCCAGAACGGAATGGTTCCAGGTCCCGATATGAATGCAGCTATGGCCGCTCAGATGACGAACCCGCTGATACTTCAGGAGATGATGATGAACCAGATGGCGTTGATGGCCCAGATGGCTGGAGCTATGGGGATGGTCCCGCCTGGTGGTTTTATGCCTGGCCAGCCAGGGTTCCAAGATATGGGTATGGCAAACGGAATGAATAACGGCTTCGTTCCGCCGCACCAACAGAGGCAGCAACAGAATGGAGGACGAAGGGGTCCGAATAACCGTGGACAGAAGTTCCAGCGCGAGGAACAAACTAACTCTCAACCCCAGCCTCCGCCCGCTCCCACCCCCTCAGTCGTCGCCCCTCAGCCAGTTCAACCCACCCCCGCTCCTGCCCCTACTCAACAAAGGTCGACATACGCCCCACCGGAGCGACCACAGTCACCCACTCTCTGCAAGTTCAGTTTGAAGTGTACGAATCCATCTTGCCGGTACTCTCATCCCTCGCCAGTGGCTACACAAGAGAGTGGTATCGTATTAAGTAACGATCCTTGCGAACAAGGGAAAGATTGCAAGGATAAAGACTGTGTGAAGGCGCACGTCAGTCCTGCAGTGTTGAATCCGAAGGGTAGGGGAATCATTTTGGGTTCTCGATCTTTGGTGTCTGACTGTTTTTTGTTTAGCTCTCGAACAGAATCGACCCGCTCCGCAGCCAGTGATTCACCATCAACCCCCTCCTTCAGCCCAAGCCCAATGCCGATATGGCGCGACCTGTACGAAGGTTGGGTGTCCATTCCTTCACCCCCATTCGAATACTCCATGTCGTTATGGAACTGGGTGCACGCGAGCTAACTGTCACTTCCAACATCCGGAAGGCCGCGTGCTACCTAATTCCTTCCACCGCGGTGTTTCGTCCACCGATCCAACCGTGATTGTCACGCCACCGCAGACTGGAACTCTGCACGGTCCTGCGTCGAGTCAGAACAAGACCCTTACATTGACAAAGGAGCAGAAGAAGGAGGCCTTGGAGAGGAAGATGAAGGAGCTGGAGGAACAGAAGTTGGAGTTGAAGAAGAAGACAGAACAGGCCGAGGCAAAGAAGAAGGAAGATGGCAAGCCTGTGGCTATCACTGCCTAGTCAATGTCCGATCCTCCCTCTGAACCAACACCGCCATCGATTCCCCAAACACCTGTACATTAATTCCTCGACTCCAACCCCACCCAGTCCTCCATCTTCGCTCCCCAATCACCGTCCTTTTCTCAAAACCTCAGACCGTATCATAATTACTTTGCTTTCCTTTTCTCTTAGTACCGGTTCTTCTCTGTTATCCGATATTTTTTGCTAGTTAGATTTACTCGAAAGGTTTGACCACGCATCATGCATAACTGTAGCACTTTGCTCCTCTGCCCCCGATCTCCCGTTGCGCCCCATCTCTGGCGTCAGTATTTTACGTAGATAGCTGGTTAGTTGCTTAGGAGAGAGTCACGAGCGAAGCCACGATGACGGGGAGGCACAAGGGGCCAACTCGAAAAGGAGAAGTTGAGACCCCTCCCCCCAGACAAGTCATCTTCAAACCATCCTCGCGTGATTGGCCTGTTCCTTCAACCTTCCCAACAGTGTAAATCTGACTTGCTGAGAAATGTGCAACATCTAAACAGGATGTGTCCCCCTAAGATCCGAATTGAACGCGAAAGAGGCCAGTATGGGCTACATTCCTTGTCCCTGTGAAGTATTCGTTGCGTCGAGTTTCCCGTGATATTTTATAACATAAATCAGAGTGGTAGGCTACTGTTACATGCAGACACAACATGAATAACGCATACAATGGTATCACAAACATGAAACTCCATCTTTCATCCCAATCAATACTCGGCCAGTGGTATGATTTTGCCGACGTTGGACGGCTGGTAACGCTTCCTTCGACTAGCCAACTCGACCTCGGCACTGTCGAAGAAGGAATAGCCCACTGCAGCATAAAATTCTCGGCTACCGAAAACAGATCGAGGACAGGAAAGAACTCACCCATAGCATCGTCGTCCTCCGTGACCTCGGTGACATGGCCGTTGATGGGACGACCAGTCTTAGAATCACGCAACACACCGGCGTGGTCTACAAATGGTGCAGGTCGCTCATTCGCCTCACGGTGGAGTTGGATCAGCATCCTCTGGATATCGAGCAAGTAGCCATGGATGGTATCTAAGAACCTTCGCGTCTGCAGGTGTTTCGAAGAGGCGCAGCTGAAAGTAAAAACTGTTAGCGAATAGACGTAGAGGAAGGACCGAGCCTACTTACATAGAGATGCCGTCCTCCTTGATAATATACCCAATGCCATATCCATCGGCAGCAACTGGCCCAAAGCCGAACAAACGAAGGGCAGGATTACCGCAATTAGAGGTGGAGAGGATCGAAGTGTTCAAAACATGCCAGCCATGGTCGGTGAATATGCTGGGTAATGAGCCACTGGCGGGAGGTGGTGGTGCTGGGTCATCTGGCGAGGGCTCTAGGTTTCCGCCACGCTCGCGCAGGAGGAGACAATACAAGGCGTAGAGATGCCTATCCTGCCCGAGACCCTTGGCGCATTCCTTGGTCAAATCGACGTGCCTCTTGCAAGCCTTATGTAATGCAGCAATCTTCTCGTTGCCAGGCGCCTCTGAGCAGAAAGCCTGACAATAACTCAGCCCTTGGTTCAAGGAAAGTGGCACTTCCCTCATACCTTGACGAAGGTGACACTTTCTGGTTGTACGGTTCGAATAGCTTCCGTTCTTCCGTGACGGAAGGCTTTAGTCATAGCCGGCTCATAGGCACACTCTATCCTTCCGTATAACCCGAAGTACGCAGCCTGAAAGGCCATCTGTACAAAAGCATCGGGGCTTAACCCGTGGCTGGTGATAAAATTCTTCCCGTAACCCTTGAACTCGAGCGCTTGACAGTCGTTTTGGCAAATCAAGTCGCTTAACCTCGTTTCGGCGTAACGAATACCCGCACGAAGCCCCGGAGTGAGAACCCATTCAAGTTTCTTAGGAGCGGGGTCGATTCTGTAACCTGGCGATGGCAGCGGAACATCGGTAGCTGCTCGTGGTGCCTTGTATGATCTAGCATAGGGAGAAAGCTTCGCCTTGAACATCGTAGGTGCAGTCGGGTTTATAGAACGGGCAAGGAGCATGAGGCCTTCTGTGAATATATCGGCAGCAAACCTGAGCACGGTGTGGCCATCAACACCAGTGTGCTCAAAGTTTATCCCGGCGGATCCGTCGGCACATATAATGAGTTGCAACTGTAAAAGGAGGTGTGAGCTTGGTTTCAGCGACCAAAGAGAGGTGGGTACCTTATCATACCAACGGTTGGTGCAAGTTCCGACTTGGACGCCATTGGTCAGGCTGTAAGTACCGCACAGGAAATTGGCACAGAGTTCGGCGATATTATCGGGAGTAGTATCATCCAAGCATACGACGAATAGGGCGCTGTCGACAATCTCCAGACACGGGCCATTGCGTTTGCTGCCGGCAAGGTCGTGACGATGGTGGGACCATATCTTCCTGTTTTCAGTGGTGAGGACACCTATTGAGTTGCGGGCAACCTGTTCCGATATCATGTGAATCTTGAACATCTTTTAGGGTCACTTGACTTACGTCACTTGGAGGGGTGTCGTTGGCATCAGTGACAATAGCTTGGAGGTTGCGAAGGATCTCTCTTTCCGTAAGGACGGGGCGGTTCTCACCATCCATTACGTCGAACCAGTCTTAGAGGGGTGTAAGTCCCCTGGTGGTTCCAGTGGGAGGGGATGCGAAAAACTTACAGAACTGACCACGCCGGAGGACAACGATGTGCCTTGATTTGGGGGCGGTCACCATCTTGCACCCACGCTTCGAAATTTTAGAAGCATCAGTAAAAGTCACGTGAGAATGAACGGGAGAAGCACCTCAGTGGGAATGCGGGCGACTCCGAACAAACGGGTGTACTGGTCCATGTCGAGTGGCACCCCACGAACAGAATCAGGCTCAAGGAGACCCGCGCGCAAGTCGTGGATGAACCCTAAAGATGCGGTGATCAGAGCAGCTGCCCGAGGGAGTTGAGCACCACGGTCTGGGGTAGGGTCATTCCTACGGCGGCTGTTAGCCCACAGTGATGTCACAGAAACTACGGGATTTACTCCAGAACGAAAAATGGATTGAGGGCGAGAACGACGGGGTCCGTGTGCGACAAGTACGATTCGTACCTGCGGAGCGACAGCCAATTAGTCCCCAGGAGCTTCACTTACGAGCCAGCGGCGCAGCGTTACCAGAAGTCCTCAATGTAGCTGATAACGACAGCGATCAGCGTGTGAGACTCACGGACAGTGCTTGACCTGGGCTCTACCTTGCTTTCTTCGCCGCCCAGTTCTTCAATCTTGCTTGTATCCGTGGACCATCACCATTCAAGAACTCTTCGACGGCCTTTTTGGTGCGGGCGTGTTCATCCGGCTCTTGAAGGCCTTCCAGTGCGCGCAGATATCTACGGCAAGTGTCCTCCAATGGAGGAATAGGAAGTGTGGGGAGATTCTTGGAGACTTCGGTAGTCGTTGTATTCGTATTTGTGATATCAGGTGGTTGAATCATCGACACAGTTGGATCTTCTCCTTTGAGAGGAGATGCGGGAGGAGGAGGGGAGGTGGAATGCGGGGTAGAGAAGAGTGATTGGGTTGCTCTCTTGAACAGGCGGCTTACTGTCATCGTGTGAACGCCAAAGGAGCGTCGGGCCGCCATCATCGAGTCCCTGACGGTCATCCGGCATCCCGTACGCACTCATTTCCAATGGCGTCTTCATCCAAACCGAACACTACCCACGTCGATGACGACGTTGACGATCTGGATGGTATTGGTTCGGGTCTATCGTCGACGCTGATCGTGCTGATCTCCGGCAATAGACGTTCTTGAACAATTCTCGTCTCCCCCTCCAAAGCCCGCTGCTCCTGCTGAACCACCTAAAACACCCAGGAAGTCTGTACCATCTTCCTCGTCGAAGGAAACATCTGGTTCGTCTGCGGATGACACCTTTACAGATGCTTTCGCCGCAGAGTTCGCAAAGGGGATGGAGTCGCTCTTGAAAGAGCTGGGGGATGGTACTTTCAAACCCGAAGAGACCAGCGAGCTCACCGCTGAAGAAAAGGAACAGGAGAGGAAGTTCCAGGAAGCTTGGAGCAAGATTATGAACAACATAGAGCCCTCTACTTCTACACCGACTTCCACTGCACCGGCAACCGCCGCCAAAAGTTCGCAGAAGGGCCCAGAGGGGTCGTTCCAGGATAGGATCAAACAGACTATGGATAAGATGAAGGAAGGGCAGTCGTCGTTGAAGGTACGTGATCCTACTGATGAGACGCGTCAACGTTTTCATTTGAGCAGTCCAGCGATGAGGGTGATGACCCCGACCTGGAGGCACTCCTGTCATCTCTGGGCAACTTAGGGGGCGATGGGGAGTCCGAGGAGGGACTGCAAGGACTCCTAGAGACCATGATGTCCCAACTGATGTCTAAAGAAGTCCTCTATGAACCACTAAAGGAGATGGACGAGAAGGTTTGAAAATTCGCAAATTCCGTCCTTCAACCAACTCTGACCATATAAAAAGTTCCCCGGCTATCTCGCTGAGAACGAGAATAAACTTTCTCCGCACGATAAGGACCGTTACACAAAACAACAGAAAACAGTGTCCCAAATCATTGCGATCTTCGAGGCGAAGGATTATTCAGAGGAAGATCCCGAGACAAGTCTCAAAGTGAGGTTACTTATGAATAAGGTCGGTTCTCCTTTAAAATCCAGAAATGATGATGCTGAGTCCGCGCGGAACAGATGCAAGAGTATGGTGCTCCGCCAGCGCAAATTATGGGTGAACTTCCACCAGGGGTGGCACTGGGAGCAGATGGGCTCCCTCAGCTTCCCCAAGACTGTCGTATAATGTGATCTACCTGTCCAATTTCATGCACTGTATTTATGACCCCAATACTGGGAAGGTGATACCAAACTGTTCCTTGTATTAGCGTAAAATGATAAAAGTAAAAACCAAGAGAGGGCCATGTGAAGTCTGACGACAAACGTAGAACTCCAAATTATAATTTGTCGCCAAACGAATGGGGAGGGAAAGGTCTCTCGAATAGAAGTGGATAAGAGACGGAAATAACAAGGGTATAAAACAGAAATGTACGGATGGGGACACAAGAGGTGCGTGACGACAACATGACGAGAAGGTAATGCGGGGATCGAGGTATGGTTGGCCGACTACAACCGGTATCCAGGAACACCCCAGAACAAAAGGGTAAGGGCAGTCGACAGGACAGCGACCACAATAGTGACCCAAATTGCCCGTCCGAGAAGCAACTTCTTGACGTAGGGTTCGCGGATAGTAAGGGTGCGGAAGGGGGTGGATTCTGATTGACGGAAGAAGACGAGGATCGGATCCAGCTCATACTGATGTGAGACGAGGAAGAGAATCGCGATCGTGAATGGAATGAAGAGCTGGACAGACATCAGAAATCGTGTGTATAGCAATAGAATTGATAGACTCACGAAGAACCGCTTAGACTTTGGTTGGACGTCGAGGAAGATGAGAGAGAAGCCGACGGCAAGACCAATCCAAAGAACGATCAAACCGGCGATTAACCTCGCCAACGCGGTGAGAGGGGTCAGATTTCCAAAGGCCTTTGACCGCAGGAACCTTGGGAACGCATCTTGTTCCATAGCCCGGAAGCAATACTCCTTCTGAGCGTGGAACATGTCTGGAACTTGGGCCAGAAGGTTCTTCTCCGCGTCAGACTTGGGATCTTGGTTACTCGTCAAAGGGAAAGTATGAATTCGGAGGGCGGGAGGCAAGTAAATCTCATGATTCTCGGTTGCACCAACGGTGTTTCCAGCGGGAGACAGGTAACGGTAGTAGATATGTTCAGCAGAGGCGATGAGGTCCTGTCTTGTTACCGCCGCACTACGTGGGATTACAGTAGGCGCACGGCTGACACGCTTGTTGAAAAGTGTTGGTGTACGACCAGAGAATGAGAAGGGGGTGCTTGAACGTGGCTGCTGAGCATAATCATCACCCGTCACAGTGGCAGGGGTGGCGGAGGTCATACGAGGACTAGGGCTCCTCATAGCCCTTTCGTCGGCGGCGGCGAGGTTCTGACGATCTTGCTCGGTGAGGAGTTCGCTGGTGCTCGTCGTACTACGCTTTGTAGCCATTTGCGGATTAAGGCCGACAACGGTGCCATAGATGGAGCCACGACGACGAGCAAAATCCCAGTACTCCGGCCAATCTTCCTTGATAGCGCGCCCAGATTTGCGAACGTCCTTGAAATACGCGCGACAGAGGTTTTCATGT
>Ga0307512_10004749_pt1 | contig 14646 bp, 21 predicted proteins | sample 14_EM_MG_FD_200267 | JGI IMG/M metagenome (GOLD analysis project Ga0307512, IMG submission 200267) | Populus trichocarpa ectomycorrhiza microbial communities from riparian zone in the Pacific Northwest, United States - 14_EM | ecosystem: Host-associated > Plants > Roots > Unclassified | place... | reverse complement strand
CACGGGGCGAGTATGCTGTGCGCACGACCAGCAACTGGAAACGTGCCCTCTCACTACGGCGCAGCCAATCGAAACGCATGTCAACGTCTAGACCGTCGTGGGAGGATCCCTCCGACCCTGTGCACATTCTCTACAGCTCTCGTGATGCCATGATCCGTTTATGGAATGATGGATGGGTTCGGCGCCGTCTGGTCGAAAGACGGGTTAGGTTGCAAGAGAGCAGCGGGTTGTGCGTGTGAGCCCAACTGAATGGGATATGTCAGTGCTCAAGTCTCGTTTAGCTACCTCGACGAAATAGAACGCATCACGGCGAGGAACTATACCCCAACCGATGGTACGTTTGCCTCGTCATCATCATACATCCGTTCTCACTCGGCCATAGAGGACGTGTTGAAAGCACGCCTGAAAACCGTGGGCGTCGTTGAACATCAGTTCACGATCAGTATGGGGACAATGCGGGGGACCACTAATTGGATCATTTACGATGTCGGTGGCGCCCGTAATCAACGCCATGCGTGGGCGCCGTATTTTCAAGATGGTTAGTCTAGACTTGTTTTGCGCATCAATCCTTTTGATCAACTCCACTCGAAGTGACCGCCATCATTTTCCTTGCCCCTATCTCGGCATTCGACCAGGTTCTCACTGAGGTATGCTCATCCGTCTGCGTTCCTTTGATAGCCCTCTCTCACTTTGACGTTTGATGCTGTAGGATCTACGGATCAATCGCTTGGAAGATTCGCTACTGCTGTGGCGTGGTATCGTCTCAAATAAGCTCCTAGAAGGCGTCCCAATCGTCATTTTCCTAAACAAGTGTGACCTCTTGCGAGAGAAGCTCGATGCAGGGGTTCAGCTCAAGAACCATTTACTCACATACGGTGACCGGCCCAATGATTATGAATCGGTGGCAAAGTGTGCGCGCAACCAGTTTATGGATGGTGAAACGTTGGCTGACATGCATTTCCTAGACCTGCGCAATAAGTTCGGCTCCCTGCATAACCAATACACAACCAATCGCGAGCGCGAGTTATTCAGTATGACACATGACACACTCACTCGGGGACCGGCTGACCCGTAGTTCCGGACTCCAGTTCACTATACGGCGGTGATAGACAAGGCAAAGACCGCCCAAATAATTGCAAATGGTGCGTGTTGACACCTGCTTTGTTTCCGTCAGGGCTGTACTGATGGTTGCACTAATTTAGTCCGCGAAGCCGTACTTCGGCTCAACCTTAAAAACCTCAAACTGATGTAGCTTCCATATCTTTGTTTGTGCAGAAGACCAGCCTCGTTGCGGTTACAACGGTACTGTACTCTTTTTCCCTCCTGCACGGGTCGCGATACCATACTTCGTGCAGTCACCATTGGCTCTCATGTCATTTACCTCGTATATATTCGCGCTCCTCTGTACAGTAGCCGTTCCTCGGGTGATTAGGATCAGTTTGCATTCAATGACAGAAAAGAAGCGAATATATACCCACTCGCCTACCCACCCTTTCAAGATGTTAGGTTATCGAGAGTGCTATCATAGATCCCAATCCTCGCATACGTTTAGTGCCCCCTTCTCCACCAACAGCCAACGAATCAGAAGAAAATTTTACGTTCACCCACCGTTCCGTTCGTTTCAGGACGTGACCGAAGTCGTTAAGCAAGCGCTCGATTTGGGATTCTCCCATACGACTCCGCCGCCTGTACGTTTCACTCGCCTTTGTCTTAGCCTTTTTTCTTTCTTTAGGTGTCTTCCTCTCAGATGTATTTGCCTGGTGGCTGATGTTTGTTGCCCGGTGTATATACCTGGTGGTTCCAGTGTACGAGAATGAAGAGCCAGTTGGTAGTCACTTGGTACCGCGATACGCGAGCGCAGGCTCACTCGCCAGGATCCGTGGTTCACGACAAAGTACGCTGGTTGGGAGATCGCTTGATGCGGTGCAAGCGAGGTTCATCTTGGGGCGGCGTGACCTCGGTTTAGACGCATGATCACCGCCCCTTCTTTTCCAGTTTTACTTGCCCCCGACGACCCTCTGGGGACGGAACTTTTCTTTTTAGCTCGGACTGACTTGTACCTCGTCGTACAGTACATGGCGCTTGGGCCGTCCTGAATGGCAACGTTAACGAATCTGAGATGATCGACGTCAGAGAGGCCAGGCTTACCAAGTATGTTTAGCGTTTCGTGCCGTGCCTCACCTCTTACAAGCCTGGACTTGTTCGTTGATCGAGTCTTACGTCTAGTTGTAGGAGCATCTGCGTGAGCAACTCTATTCTTGAGTGGCGGCGGCGTATCATCGAGATGGGAAAAGCGCGCTGGTTCAGGTTCACAGTGGGGAAGGTGCGTACTGCGTAGACATATTCCATTGCTTCCAGTGTACCTTTCTCTCTCCTGCAGTTCTCCTGCCAGGCGCACTCAAGAAATACTGTCACAGATCCGCGCCCGTCCGTACAACTACGCGTCGTGGAGGGACGTTCGATTTCCCACAAAGCACGACATCGTAACAAGAAGTACATGACACCGTCGCGTGTCTTCTCCTCTCCATCCCCGGTTCCCCGGTTCTTTCCCATTACGCGCGAAGGGCTCAGCGATGATTGACGTCTTGTCATGCTTGTGGGCCTAAAGAATGGCCTATCACCACGTACCCCGGAGGCCCTGCTGACCCCGTGCTCTCGGCAACCGCGCGCAGAATCGGTGGTACGCCTAGGCAGGTCTTCCAATGGGTGCACGCGAAGGGATTCGTCGTCGTCACGACCACTGCGAGTCGCGCGCGTCTGGGCGAGTATTTGCGGGTTGCCCACCTGCGTGCGTAACCCGCCCTCTCCCGCCGCCCTCTTTCCCCTCCTCTGCTTCACACCCAGAAGAGTTCAGTAGTCAGTACTGGCACCATCATGTCCGCCCTGCCCCCTCGACTATTTTTTTTCTTTTCTGTAGCCGATCTCAGCCCGACGATGGGGAAGCTATCGATAAGGATGGCGCGCAAGGCCCATCAGGGCATGTGCCGTCGCTTGCAACCCTGTAATGATGCTTTCAAGTGCTCGCTGGGTGTGCATGCGTATCGCACTTGGCATACTTGAAATACTGTCTACTATCGCGCATTTGCATAGTCCCACGGCTCGCGTTGCCCTGCGTGCGCTAGGGGAGTTGGAGAGCCTTGGATTCCCCGTACACTGTACTTACTACACCCGAGACGTGGCATGATTTGGTCCATGTCGAGATGTGTGACTTCCTCGTTGTCTCTGATTTATTTCTTGTATGGTCTAGAGTCATTCTACAGAACACAGGTGCGGAAGGCCCCGAAGCCTATCGAGCGATCCTACGGTGTTGAGGTGTTATCTCTCCGCTATTCTGATGGGACTGAGGAATAGAATTCAGGAACGATCGCCCAAGTGCCACATGGTGTACAATACCTGCAGGGATGTCCACTGCATCGAGATGCCACACCCCTAGTCAAAGCGCATTTACAATCTTGCATCCACACGTTGAACCCCCGAGAGGCAATGAAACCACCTACGATTTCCCGACCCTATCTTTTGGTTGTATGTTTGCCCGTCACCGAGCCAGTGAAACCGACCCTTGGTTGCGTCCAGTAATTTATAATCGAAGTCCTCCCACCGCGGATGCGCGAGCGTATGGATGGCATGGAGACCCGTACCTACAATGAACAAATAGGATGCAAGTCAACTCCCAGCCCAGAACAAAAGGTCCCATCCACTCACCTGGCCAAAGCGCAGTAACGCGCCCCTCTGAATCTTTGAACCATGAACTACAGGGGTCGGTATATATCGTCTATAAAGAGAAAGAAGAGGCGAGCGTGAGTGATGCTGTAACATCCGTGATTCAGGGTCTTACGGACCTTTGGGAAATACCCCTTCGCGAGCAGGGAAAGTCAGCACGATATGTTCATTAATCGTAGTAGAAACACCTGCCCGTTCACTCACCTGCACATACGTGTTCCAGTCCTTCACGGCCTCCCGGCGCACCTCCATGCTGCGCAGCCTCTCACGCTGCATCTTCCGCACCGCCTCGACAATGTACCCGACCACATGCTCGGCAACAGTGACGAGCGAGCCGGAGGTCACGGCAGAGTGCGGACCGCCACAGACAAAGAGGTTCGGGAAGCCGTCCACGGCGAGTGACAGGTACGCCTCAGGTGGCCCCGCCGTTGCTGCCCAGCGTTCGCTCAGCGCCCGTCCGCCGCGCCCCAACACGCAGAACGGATATCTGAAGGTGGTGTCAAAGCCTGTCGCGCAGACAAGGACGTCAAGCTCGTGCGTGCGTCCGTCGCGCAGCTCGACGCCTGTCGGCATGATCCGCGCAATTTCGGTTGTTTCGAGCGTCGCCTGTCCACAATGTCGGATTGCAGTCAGAGAAGGAGATTCCACAGGCACAGTTTGAGATCCTGACGTTGTTAGAGCATAGCGCTTCAAAGTAGCCCGGACCAGGTGTGAGCCTCCGACATGACACGCTCCAGGTGGGGATGACTTTGCCCCGGAAAAGAGGAGGTTGCAGGATTAGTGGGAATGCTTGATTGGGAAAAGAAATGGGGGTAGAATAAATAGAAACGCTGACACGCACAGTGCTCGATAAGTTCTGGATGTGATGCCAATTGCTTTTTTGCCTCCTCTGCCAGGATACCGGCGAAGGTCTTTTGCAGCCCTGAGCCCCGGATATTGAATTGACCGCCATAGGACTGAGTCCAACGCCCTCGTGTTAGCGATTGGGAAATCTCTACAGAAGGGTTCAGATACAGACATGCAGTTCTCCCTCTACCTCGCGCCGAAAGCGTTTGCAATTCTCTGGGTCTCGAAGAAGCGCTCGCTCCTCCTCACTGAATCTGACTACAGTAAAATTTCGTCATTGGACCAACGATCGGAAAGTCATACTCGCGGTCACAAATTTGTAGATGGAGGACACACGATCGTTGTTTCCAGGGCTTCGCTCCAGAGTGTCAAACGCCTTGTGCACGACGAATGGCGACGAGATCCAAGTTTTTGAGCGAGCATAGTTCACGAGCGAGTCAACCTTGGGTTGGAGCGCCGGGACGATCTGTATGCCCGATGAACCCTGAGGGTCCCAAGTCCGATGAGCACATGCTTTTACCGTGACAGACCTGCAGAGAAAGGCTATACGTTGCCGATGACGCCGACGGCCTTGTCGCGCCAGGTTTGCGGTACCCCGTTATTGTCCTGCGCACCGTCTTTGTCGCCGACGTCCCACAGGGCCGTGTGCAACAAGCAGCCCCGAAATTCGCGCAGGCCGGGGATGTCGGGCCACCGGGGGCGATTGAGCCAGCCGACGCCGAGAAACAGCACATCCGCGGTGTCCTCAATCTCGACCTCTGTGTCCTCTCGGCCGGTGTGTCGTACGCGCAGACGCCAAAGGCCTGCATCCTCGTCCCACGCGGCCTGCATCAGCTCGTGGCGGAGGTGTATGTGACTCATCAGTTTATATTTGTCAACGATGCGCCGCAAGTCTGCGAGGATCTCGGGGCCACTCGCGTAGATTCCGGACCATGTCGTCTGTCAAAAGTCGACCACACGTCTTTAATGTGAGAGGAGATGGAAAAACAGCTGATGGGATGTCCTAGACGTACATTGTTTTCGAAGGTATATTGGTACTGAGCTCAGCGGAAGTCAGCAACCAAACCCTCGCTCACGAAAGCCTAGACTGCGCTGAGGACGCACCGCATGCGCGGGTATGTCACAAGCTACACCCTGAGAAGACGATTATCGTATGGATGAGAAACGTTTTCACGGGCGTTCACGTTAGGCGCTCGTCGTTCGCTCACCGGATACCTGTTCACATACCAAGTCCCACCGATGCCGTCCTCCTTCTCATAGATAGTAAGATCCAGGTTCGGGATTTTCTGCTTGAAGCTGACGGATGATGACAGATCAGCGAGATGGTGGTATATAAGTATGGCGGTGGTCAGAGTGCATTGGATAGCGAGGTTCGACTGACCGGATGCCCGCGATAATACCAGCAAACCCTGCACCAATACATACGACTTTGATTGGGCGGTATTCGTCTATCGAGAAATCTGGGGCGGTTTGTTCCAGCGCCGAGGGTGTCATGACTGCGGTGAAATTGGATTGAGAGGATTGTGGTGGTCTCGGACCGGACCGATCCACGTTCGTCGTTCGTCGTCCGTAAACCGACTAAGAGGGCTTGTCTCCATCTCCCGTACACCCTTTCTCACTTTCTTTCTCAATGTACGATTCATCCTCGCGTCCAAACTCGTCCCATTTCAATGATGCATACCCTCCTCGCCCAACTCCACCAGACTCACTTCTAGATCACTCCCACCTCGACGACAACCGTCTCCTGAGACAAACTCGCCCATCATCCCATCATCCCTCGCCTCACCTACGACCCCAGTACGACGCTGAAGACGATGATGAATACATCCCCCCTCTTGACCCTCGTACTTCCCGCCCTTCCCGCCCCTCCTCTCAGTTTCTCCCTCCGCAGCAGCAACAACAACATCTCCCGAATCAGTACTCTCCACAAATCCAACCTCAGTACATCGACGATGATGGCACGCCCTCGCCAGAGGCCGATGATTTTTACCAAAGTGATCAGCCCCCGTACAAGCCCGCTCCTGGTCCCCCGCGCTCCATCACCACTCAGTCCGTTCGAGCCCATTCACCACCACCAGGGCCGATTCTAGACCATTCTCACCTCCGACCGGGAAAACAAGCCGCCCTCCTATCCCACGAACGAACCCTTGAGCTCTACCGCGCCAACGCCAAAAAGACCCAGGACCCGGACCTCCAGTTCGAGTTTGCCGTCTTCATGGTCGACGCCTCCAAGACGCTTCCCATTCCTGAGCCCACGCCAGCCAACGTCATGGACGTCGAAAAGGCTATCGAAAAACGCGATGATCTCATAAAGGAGGCCACCTCCCTCCTCAAGCGCAATGCTGACCGTGGTCACATGCCTTCCCAGTACTTCCTTGCCGACTGCTTCGCCAACGGCATTGGCACACACAAGAACCGCCAAGACTTTGATCGCGCCTTCCCGCTCTTCATTCTTGCGGCTAAACATGGCCACCCCGATGCCGCCTACCGCGCTGGTACATGTTGTGAGAATGGCTGGGGCTGCCGTCGCGAGTCTGCCAAGGCTGTCCAATTTTACCGCAAAGCTGCCGCTTCTTCCCATCCCGGGGCGTTGTACCGTCTCGGCATTGCCGAACTCAATGGTGAGCTGGGCATGTCCAAGCGACCAAAGGAAGGCGTCAAATGGCTCAAGCGCTCTGCCGAGCACGCAACTGCCGAGTTCCCGCATGCTCTTCACGAGCTCGCGCTCCTCCATGAGCGAGGTATTCACAACGTTGTATTCGTCGACTACGAGTACTCCGCCGAGCTCCTTGCACAGGCTGCGGAGCTTGGCTATGCTCCAAGTGCATATCGCCTTGGCGAGTGTTACGAGTATGGAAAAATGGGTTGTCCTCAAGATCCCGCCCTCTCCATCCACTACTACGTGTGTAATGTTTTCAGCCATACCCCCTCACAATCAGCTGATGGAAAAGTCCCCGCTTCCACCCAGAACATTGCCGCTCAGCAGAACCATCGTGATGCGTGCTTTGCGCTCACGGCTTGGTACCTCGTCGGCTCGCCAGGCGTTCTCCCACAGTCTGACACCGAGGCGTTCCTGTGGGCAAGACGCGCTGCGGAGGGAGGGCTCGCGAAGGCCATGTACGCCGTCGGCTACTTCTACGAGGTCGGCATCGGGACCCCACCCAACCAACAAGAGTGCGTTCACTTCCTAAAAGAACCATGAGACATGACGTGGCTGACCATCCTCGCAAAACTGCCGACGTCTGTGACGAATCGTGCAGAGCCACCGCGATGTTCAAAAAGGCTGCGGATCTCGGCGACAAGCGCGCGGCGCAGCGTCTACGTGGGAACTCCACTGGGCCAATTGCGCATGATTCCATTGTCCAGCGCGACCGGTTCGGCGGCGATGGTGCTGATACGGTGCGCACGAAAGACAAGGACTGCGTCATCATGTAGAGCATGTGTTACATATTCTCTTTTTTGGGGGTGGTGCCGGAGGCCAAGGGAGTACCACGTGCACAAGTGGAAGCGTTGGCGGGAGTAAAGGTGATCTCATCATCCCTTTTTCTGTTTCTTTATGACGCATTGCCTAGACCCTCTATCATAGCTACCCCAACTTATCGCACGCACACGAACATTCGCACGCGCTCAGGACGTTTTCTCCTCTTTTTTATATTATTTCTTTTCCTTGAATAACGGTAGCCCCATCATGTAGAACCCAGTACGGATTCTCTTGTCTTCGATCAGCTCTTTGGCTTCCGGAGCCATGTCGGCCAGTCGCACCTGCCCACACGTACATACGCTTTCATACATATGCACGCATACCCTACATTACCTTACGGACCCTCACATTATACAGCTGTTCCTTTGCTAGTCACTACAAGTATCCTGCTCTGCACACTAGAAGAACGACAAACAATGTCACCCACCGCGTCCACCACTCCCACCCCCCCAGGGCGTCGGGCTTTCCTCGATACGCCCCGCCCGCGCGAGTTGTGTACCGATGCCGATTGTGTCTTGCAACAAGTCCTCACCAAACATGCGCAGCCGCGGCTGCGCCGCCTCACGTTCCGCAGGTCGCACGCCGAACACGGTTTCTTCTGGCCGATCATCTCCCTCGTTCCCACCATCAAAAGAGTCAAATGAGTCGTCATCGTAGTCTCCCATGTCGCCGTGCCCCGCCGCCTGCACACGCGCAAACGGATGCACGGGCGCGCGCGCGGCCGCGGCGGCATCAGCGTCGACGTCCGCGTCGAGCAACGAGTCGTCAAAATCGTCGTCGCCGTCATCCTGCTCATCATCATGGTCGTCACCATGGTCGTGCCGCCCACGCTGGCGGGAGGCCAGTAAGAACGCAGCACTCGGGTGCGCAGTGTCGTGCACCGAGTCATCCTCTCCCGAGGACGAAAAGGTCGACGTGGACGTGGATGTGGACGTGTCATCGTTTTCGCATGCCGAGGCCTCGATCGGAGTGGTTCCTGTTGCTGTTCCCTCGCCAGATGAAAGGGAAGGGGGAAGGGGTGTCTCAGGTAGTTCGGGCGTCGCCTCAGGTGCGTAGGCGGGCGCGGGCGCAGGCGCAGGCGTCGTGTAGTACGACGGCGTCGAAAGCGATGTATTATCTATGATGGACGTCGAAGACGCGGAGACAGAAGTGGCCGAGGATTGCCACCAGTCCTGGGGGTTCTTCGGTAACCCAACGCGGCGCATAATGCTCTCTAATTCCAGTTCCGGTCCAAGGCTCGAGCTACTGTGGCCCCTGCCCGAATCACGCGTGTATCTGGTAAGTGAAGGCGGTGTCGGTGCGACGCCGCCGCTGCCACTCGCACTGACGCTGGGATCGCCACCGCCAGCACGTAACACATCACGCACGAGCGCATGGCGGATGGTTGTGGCAGCACTCCTGGCAGGTGAGCGGCCCAGGGAGGGGAGCGTAGCAAATGGAACCATCACGGGAGGCGACATCCCCACGGGAAGAGTGAGGTCGTCTTCTTTGTCTGTATCCGATGATGTGGCTGCCTGCTGGGACCGCAAGTCGATGATGCCTGACCAGTCGCGTGGATCGGCGTGTGCAGGGAGGTATGGATTGCGTGCAGGTGTGGCAGGATTGGGTCGGACGGAGAGGGGTGGGACGGCCTGAGTCTGCATGGTGGTTCTTGGCTCGCGTGTATTGACGGGGGCAGGCCCCGGTGCTGAGGCCTGCACTGTCACGTCTGCTACAACTATGTTGACATCGCTAACCGTAATGTCTGCTTCGGAAAATATATCTATTGATGCGGAGGTCGAAGCTGGTTGAGGATCTGCGCGGGCAAAATCGCGTAGCTCCCGGTCCAAGCGTACGAGAGGAGATTCCATCGACATGCCCCAAGACGGTTCAGCAATTGGGGGTAGTGGCGTGGAAGAGGTGTCATTCGTTTCTCGTGTCCGCGCAGTGGCTGCCGCTGGGGTGGAGGAGACCGCGGCGTGAGCAGGGATGAAAGAACTATCGGATGGTGTGTGATTTGGGTCGAATGTATTTGCGCTAGATCTTGAAGTAATTAATGAATCTTCAGGGAGAGAAGACATGTGGGGATCCTCCGTGCCCGCGCCTGACAAGTCATCGGAGGTGGGTATGCGGACCTGAGCAGCGTGCTCATAAAAGGATGTCCAGAACTGAAAAAGGAGGCGTAGATGTCAGGCGCGCAATATGAGTCTAGATACAGACGCACATACTTTTGCTGCTTCACGCACAGGCTCGGTACCAATCGAGTAGCGCTTGAACGCGGGTAGAATTCGGCTTGAGAGTACATTTTGCATCTTGGAAAAGTCTGCGTCGATGTCCTACGGCGGCATGAGCACAGGCCACTTTTGCACTAGAAAACCATCAAGGACATGTTACCTGAAGCTTGAGAGTGATGAGCTGGTCGATCTGGTCCATTTGATCGTTGACGGAGGCGGTGGTGTCAAGACCGGTGACGGTGATAGACGCAGGATCGGCACTTGGTTTCCATCGAGGAGGATTTGCGGATATGGGCTTTAATTCCTGTATCCTTGTCGGCATCTCGACGTTGACAAGGTGAGCAGCCCCTTGCGGATAAATGTACTTGCTTGACGAGGCTGTGCACGTGGCAACATTCGCGATCACGGGCTTGTCACGTGAGTGAGACCATAGACTTCCGGTGGTTACCGGCGGCCATTTCTCTGAGGTACCGATGCAATCAGGCAGAGCTTCATGACGATATCTGGCCTTAAAACGTGATAACCAACATTCGGGATCTGGAGGAGAGCGGGCGGCTTCGTGCGATGGATCAAAGCATCAAGTTCGTATCGTACCTCGTCGCATGCGTTACCGCACCGCATCCAGGGTTGTTTTTCTAACCTCCATGGTCCTTTACAGGCCATCCTTGTGTATGCAGGGTTTTGTTTCAGATGCCCTCTATTGACCTTCCTAACAAATTCTCCCCCAGGACCTCTTTTTCCCCAAAGGTTCTCCTTTCTCTTTCTCCCGGCCTTGATGGCCCTCTTGTCACAGAAAGCGTCTTGGAGGCGCGCTGACCCCGTCGTTGCTCGCTCTGATGATGTCGAAGCAACCGCCATGAGCTCTGGTGCGAGCATACAACCTTTTGCCTGATGTGTCTGAAGGATATACTCATCTCCGTCGTTACGCATAGTTTCGAGGCCGCAGGGCGGCTCGCTGGCCGGCCAGAAAGCTAGTTCAAGCTTGGACGACCCTGTGTCCTCGGTGACAGCCTCTGTACCCTCACCCGCTTCCGACGATAGTGCGTATCGCTACGCTTTGGCCTTCGGGCTTTGCGATTCTAACACATGGCCCCCTGTCGCCATATTACCTAGTCCCCACATCAACAACGCTCCCAACAACTCCTGCCGTGATAAGCACTGCATCCTCGCCCGTCACCAGCTTCGGAACACTCCCAGAACCTTCTGACGGCGGTGCGTTGGTCATTGATGTCACCGTACTCATAATCATGATTGATCAACACTTCGGAATCATAGCGTCATCCCCGGCCCCGGCCAATGTCCAATCGACCATTTCTGCTTTCCAAACCTCGCCAGTCTCCACTATCTCCTACCCAGATCCCACATCTCTCATCGTCTCTAGGTTCGTTTCTGTTGCTGTCATCACTTTTAGGAGGCACGGGCACCTGCTGACTGATCGTGACTGCAGCTCTCCGGCGTTATCCAGCTCGCTACCAACAGTTACGACCGGGTCAGTGGCAGCCTCGACAACCCCAAATATTCTTAACGTTAAATCTCCCACGTCCTCGGCCGTTCAGGATACCCAAACCGTATCCGACATTTCATCGTCCGCTCCTAATTCCACAAGCTTAATTGCCGATACGAAGTCTCCTTTGGCACCCACGACGACATTATCCAGTCAACCGCCGCAACTGACACGAACTCCACCGCCCTCTGATGAGGTGTTGGCACTTAACAGTGCAAGCCTACCAGCTGCAACGAGCACATCCACTGATATCCCTCTACCCACTTCTCCTGTTGCAACAAGCACCGGCAATGAAATACCCGACGGTCCGTCACACATTCCAGAATTGTCCTCTGTACAGAGCACTTCGGAGTTGCTAAGAGGGAACGCCCTAGGAACTAGTGGAGTTGGGGGCCCCACTGAGGTATTGGATGCCCTTAATTCCGCGATTTCGGCATCAGGGGTCCTTTTGGCCGCAACCACGGACCAGACACAGACGACCGCTACCTTGAACATCACAGCAACCACGACCTCGACGTCGCTTCCGGATAAAGCCCCGACCCCGACAAGCTCTTCAACTGGGGGCGTAACGACGACGGACGGGAATTCTGTGGAGTCACCGACCACGTCGCCTGGAGTGCCTGTCGACCTATCGGTTTCGACCAGCGAGGCTACTGACGCCACGTCTATATCACCTACAGTTACTGTAGCCAGTTCCTCTGTTGCGGAAATTCTGAGTAGCAGCACGGATACTACACTTACCACTGCAACTCCTTCAGATTCACCTCCGAGTGACGGGGACGTTTTCCCTTTCTCAGCACCTGTCACCCCGGCTACTTCCTCTGGGTCCCCCACCACTCCAGCCACCGTTCCCACCAACACCCCGACTGCCATCGCTTTGGTTAACTCATCGGATACCCCTGGGTGGGTTTTACCTTTCCTTTTCATCTCTTGGCACATCCGATGACAGTCTGGTCAGCGTCAACAACGCCCTTCAAGCCGAGACCAGCCCGACTGTCACCAGTTCCGCTGGGGATACATTCACAGCATCTTTGGTTACGACTATCACGAACGTTGTTACCACCTCTGTTGTAGACGTATCGGGCACATCGAGTCTTATACCTGTGACAACGACATTCCCAACAGTTGTTCCGACCGTCGTGCCAGCTTCCCCCAGCCCCCCAAAGAGGTAATAACCCCCGCTTCATGTCTGAACGCTCGACGGCGCGCGCTCACCACGTTTTGAAGGCCTCTTCCCATCGTTGCGATTGCCGCGCCCATCTCTGTTGTTGTCATTTTTATCCTTCTTGTTCTCGGAATCTGGTGCTATCGTCGGCGGCAGCATGTCCGGGATGCTTCCCATCACGCTTTTGATTTCTCACAGGCGCTAGAGACGCACGAAGAGTCTGTGCCACAGTCCGAACTGCCCACCTTTCCCACGCTTCTGCCTATCCAGGGTCCGCGTGGCTGGAACGATCCACCTGCCGGTGCATTCGCCTCTGCGGGGCCTGCGAAAGACCCGTTCGCGGACTCGGTTTCGACTAATGCTTTCCGCCCTTCGGTCGAGCCATTCAACACCCGATCGATCCGCCGTGTTTCAATGGCGGACCCGTTCGCGGACCCGCCAGTGGTCATGTTCTCTTCGCAAGGGGAGGCACCAAGCAGGCTCAGCAAAGCAAGCTGGTACGACGTACGAGATGCGCCCGCCTCTGTCACGTTTAGTAACGTACGTTTCTCCTTGTATTCGTTGTTCGAAGTGGAACTTATATGTTCTCTACAGGTCGTGCGTGCTGTGTGACACGAAACCTATCTGGGTGAGCCCATGCGGCTGGATGGAGGATACCGTAGTTAGATCATTGTGATATTTTTCAACCATCAGGATAATTGCTCTAATGGACGTTTGTTGTTACTGTCAGTTGACCTAATTTCGCCGTCTATTACGGTAAGCAGGGTTACGATGTGGTAAGAATGTGCTCATGCTGTAGTACAAAAATAATCTCAAATAAACTGTGCTTCAGCTTCATCCGTTCCCTCATCTGGCATCCGATGGTCATGGACAACAATGACCTTGAGGATCTGACCGACTACTACACTCTACTTCGTATCACACGTTCAGCTTCGCCAAACACGATAAAGGCCGCATATCATCGCGCACTCCTCCACTTACACCCCGACAAGCTCAGGCAACGTGCCGATGATCCAGTACAATTGACAGATGTTGGACTACTCCACGATGCCTTCGTGTCACTCTCCTCCCCAGCACTACGGACTGCGTACGATGCACGGGACGAGTTGAGCCGCACAGGTCCGCGTCCAGCCCAAGTCGTTTCGCTCGATCGGTTTGACCACTCAGAGGGTTCCGACAGTGCCACATCGACATGGACCCTTGCATGCCGTTGTGGCGGTAAATACGAGGTCACGGAGGATGATCTTGAACGCGGGCTGCATTTGGTCGGGTGCAGGGACTGCTCGGAGGTGATATGGGTAGGGTATGAAATGGTCCAGGAGGTCGACGAGGGAAACACTGTTCAGCAGGAGATGAGGTGAGTCAACCATAACTGAAACCATTACTGTATCTCTGGTGTACCTTCTGAGACTTGCAATAAAACAGGTGCAGTGAAGGGGCATAAACTCTCTTCTAAATCAACTTCCACCACGAATGCTTCGAAAGCTTGGAGCATCAATCTAAACACACCCAACGTGCCTTATTGTCTGGCGAACATCTCCCACATGATCTCCCACTCTGTCAATATCTCGGGACGTTGCCAGCACGGCTGGTCAGTCCCGCTGGCTTCGTGGAAGATATTCCGACATTTCCCGGCTTTGCCAGTTGTCGAGCTCACCCCAGACAGACAGAAGCGGTCCTCCACCGGAGCTCTTTCCCACGTCTGTCCTGCGAGGCG